>WNGR01012427.1_pt1 | contig 14525 bp, 13 predicted proteins | sample 5407581 | NCBI WGS metagenome assembly WNGR01 (sample SAMN13153383, study PRJNA577476) | soil metagenome | isolation source: 80 cm soil or saprolite under Garry oak tree replicate 2 | place: USA:California | collected 2016-06-15
GGTCGTAGGCTTGCGCCTTGGCGATTGGATACCACCCGGCAACACCCAGGTGGACGACGAAGAGTCCCGCTGTCGCGAGCCAGATGGAGCGAGTAACCAGGAAACCTATCACCCCGACCAGGGAGAGCAGCGCCAACCACGAGAGCAGTCTCACGGACGAGATATGGCTTTTGCGAAAAGCCCTGTCAAGCGTAAAGAGCCCCAGCAGCGATCCCAGCAGCGAGACAGTCAATGCCACACCTATGATAACCTGGCTGGCGTGCAGCACATCGTGTAGATAGAGGGCCACAAAACCAAGAAACACCTCGTCCATCATCGTTGGGATAAGCGACAGCACCGCCCAGCGCAACAAGACAGGGTCACGCAGCGCCTCACGCAGGCCAGCCCATAACTTAACACTGGCAGCAGTTCCAGCATCATTTACCACCTCTGCTGGCCGGGGGAAATGCTGGAGACTAAGTATCAGTGCCACTCCCGACCAGATTGCTGCTCCTAGCCAGCAGAGGGCGGGCCAACCCAGTTGTAAGCTGGCTATCGCAGCAACAGTAAGCGGGGAGAGGAGATCACCTACGCTACCCATCAACGTCCAGCGAGTTATCGTCTGTGTGCTTTCCTGGGGAGCTGCGTCAATGAGGGTCGCTTGTGATAGGCTTACAGCCGCGCTGCCAGCAGGAGAAGAGAGCGCGAAAGCTGCCAGCAACAAACTAAAGTTGTGTGTACTACCCATGAGAACCAGGCTTATTGCCAGGCCTAGTGAACCTCCGATCACCCACCAGCGCTTCGAGCCGCGATCGCTCAGCAGGCTAATGATCGGGCTGAAAATCATTCCAGACAGCGCCTCTACACTGAAAAGCAACCCTATCTGCCCGTAGCTGAGCCCTAATTGATCGCGTAGGAGCGGCAGGCCCACCACTGGAAATCCTGTGATCAATTCATCCAGCAAAACCGTGCCAAACAATGTTAGCCGTAAAGGGGATATTTTGCGAGTATTGAAAAGAATACGCTGTATCATCCGGCATACCTTTCTCGTGAGAATATGCGCTTCGTCATCCATAGCAATGGCGATGATCATATCTTGGGAAAGGTGGCGCACGGATATATCCGGCTGTGCAGGCCTGCACCAGCCGGGGGAGACAGCCATCGACAATCGATGGGCCTATGCGAAGGGAGGAATTAGCAAGTTAGCAGGGGCTTCGGACACACATTTATGCTTACCTCTTTTTCTGTATTACCTACGAAAGTTAGCTTATCCACCTGATCCCGTACTTTGCAGCAATCTGATTCTTAACGTCATCCGGCATCGACCCCGCCTCATGGTGCTCGCGGAGGAAGTCCTCGAATCCTGCAGGTACGGCGATGATGAGGAGCGTAGGGGTCCCCTCGCCTCCGACGTCCCAGGCGTGCGGGATGCCGCGTGGGAGGAAGACGAAGGATCGAGGGCCAGCCTCGAATACGTCCTCGCCGCAGCGGACGGTGATCGACCCTTCCACCACATAGAAGCACTCATCTTCCCGGCTGTGGACGTGCAGCGGAGCCCCGCCTCTGGCGCGCGACTCGATTAGTGTCAAGCTGCCACCGGTCGAGGCGCGTCCAGCCTTGACGCCGGACCCGGCGCCGGAGATGCCCTCACCCGGCCCAAGCACATAGCCACTTGCGCCCCTCTGCCCCAGCAGGTCGCTATCCACTCGTCTGGGTGTCCCCCAGAAAGCCCATTCCTTGAACCAGCCGAGAATGTTGGCCCAGCCCCAACGTTTGACCTTGCGCTTCTCGTCGGCAATGTCTGGGAGCAGCTTATCCCAACCGCGGTGCTCGAGGGTCACCCTGGTGCCACCATCGATGGCCTCGAAGCGAATCTCGACCTCGGTGTCGTCGATGACGTGACCGGCGTCCCGATACAAGAACATGAGGCGAACGCCGGGCTCCCACACCAGGATGCGGCCACACTCGAAGCCTTCGCCAGTGGCCTGGTTGTACACCTCGAGCCAGCGGCCGCCGACACCGGGCTCAATGCGGATGCCGACGGCCCGCCTGGAGTCGTTCCAGTTGATAGGGCCCGGTCTCCACCATTGGCCGATTTCCTCGGTGAAGATGGCGAAAGCGGTAGCGGGATCGACGGCCACCTCAACGGTGACGGTGACGACGCCGGTGGGTCTCATGTGTGCTCTCCTCTCTGTGTACGCTCGGCATGGGCTTTGAAGGCGTCGAGCTGTTCGGTCCAGAACGCCTGCACCTGGTCAAGCCACGCCTGGAGGGCGACAAAGGGCTCGGGGCGCAGCCGGTAGATGCGAAGGCGAGCGTCGTGGACAACCCGCTCCTCTTCAACGTCAACTTCAACGAGGCCGCTGGCTCGGAGCATTCGCAGGTGGCGGCTCATCGCGGGGCCGCTCATCGAGCAGGACTCGGCAAGTTCGCCAGCCCGGCGAGGACATTCGCGGAGCAGTTCCACCACCTGACGCCTGGTGGGGTCGGCCAATGCAGCGAGCGTGGTATCAAGTTCATTCATTGCTTGAATATTGACGAGCAAGGGATAGGATGAGATCTGCCGCAGCCACACAGCGAGCGTGGCGTAAGATCATTCACTTTCTGGTTAAATATTAACATTTTAGTTAATGATTGTCAAGGGGCAGGTTTCCTTTCGCGTCGATAAGCTGCCATAACTGCCGCATGCTCTGGTGAACGCAGGCAATCTCCCTCGGCAGCGACCATCTCGTCCATGAGCGCTGCGAGGTCGCGCTCGAATGCGTGATCAATCTGGCTTTTGGTATGCCGGAGCGCAGTGTAGGGGATCGCCAGCAGTTCCTGGGCCAGCGCCTGGACGTGCTGCTCAAGCTCAGCAGGTTCGACAACCTCATGAATAAGCCCCATGGCAAGACCTTCACCGGCAGTGAAGCGTCGACCTAACAGGCAAAGGTATTTGGCACGCGCTGCCCCAACCAGGCGGGCTAGGCGCATGGGGCCGAGGCAGGCCACGATCCCTTCCTTAACGGCAGGAATACTGAAGACAGCATCAGTGGAGGCAACCAGCAGATCGCAGGCGATGGCAACCTGCAAGCCGCCTCCCAGGCAGTAGCCCTGGACAGAGGCAATAGTGATAGCCTGGAGGCCAGCCAGAGCAGTCACGCCGCGCTCCCACGCGGTGAACCACTCGATGGTCAGGTGTCCCTGGGCTAACTCTTTGACGTCAAGGCCGCTACAAAAAGCTCGACCTTCCCCACTGATGATGAGGACATGGGTTTCGGTACTCTGCGCCAGGTAAGCGGTGGCTTTGATGAGATCCTGCACCCACGCCCAGTTGGCGGCGTTCAGGGCTTCTGGGCGATTGAGGTGTAACCGCGCCATTGGACCATCTACTGTACAACGCATGGTTTCAAGCTCTAAGGTTGGCATGTTCTCTATCCCTTGTTTATAATGAACTCTGCATGAGCCAGGGATGGACGCTTATGATCCAATCCACAATTTCGCTGCAGAAATTCTGAGCAGGTAATAGTACTATATTCCAAATCGGCGCAAAAACCCAATATCGCAATCTTTCATGTCTTCTTTGCCGAACATTTTGATTGTATATGCGAATAATGCAGATTATACTTGTTATAGTAAAATTGGCTAAACCCTTGTTCGAACCTGGAATATTTGGAGGCACTTGAAAATGACCCATCACAGTGAAGTCGTAGGAAGCCTGCTCAGACCCACCTACCTGGCAGACGCACGCAAGCAGTACGAAGCAGGGCAGCTTAATGCCGCAGAGTTCAAAGCCATAGAAGACCGGGCTGTGAACGAAGCAATCGCCCTGCAAGAAACTGCTGGCATCGATGTTATCACCGACGGAGAGATGAGGCGCTATGCCTTCTACGGGCACCTCATCGAAGCCCTGGAAGGCTTCGATAAGCTCGGAGGCTGGGCTATCCCCTTCAGAGACGAGACAGGAGAGGAGCTTGTCTTCAAGCGCCCTGTGGTGGTGGAGCGTCTCCAATGGAAAAGGAGCATGTGCGCAGAGGAGTGGGTATATCTTCGCTCACGTAAAGGGCGCCCGGGAAAAGTGACCATGATTAGCGCTCAGCAGGCAGCGGCCTACTACGATCCTGAGAAGTCGAAAGCGGCCTATGCGTCGCGCGATGCCTATCTTGCCGATATCGTTGATTTCTCACGCCATGAAGTGGAGGAGCTGATTCGCTTAGGCTGTACCTACATTCAGATCGATGCTCCCCAGTATGCTGCTCTCCTCGATCCACAGATGCGCGAGGGGTATCGCCAGCGCGGGAGCGACCCCGATAAACTCATCGATCGCTGCATTGAACTGGACAACGCCATCATTAGCGGCCACCCTGGAATCACCTTTGGAATTCACATTTGTCGCGGTAACAACCAGAGCAAATTCTATGCCAGTGGTGATTACGAGCCAATTTCTAGAATATTTAACCTGACCAACTTCCAGCGCTTCCTGTTGGAATACGACGATGCACGCTCGGGAGGATTTGAACCGCTGCGGCATGTGCCCGGGGATCGATTCGTGGTCCTTGGTCTTGTCACCACCAAGAAGCCGCGACTGGAAACAGCCGATGAGCTGCTCCGCCGTATCGAAGAAGCCGCTCGTTTCGTCCCATTAGAGCGCCTTGCCCTCAGTCCGCAGTGTGGTTTCGCATCCACCATGGAGGGGAACCGTATCACGCCTGAAGACCAGCGCCGCAAGCTGGAGCTTGTGGCAAGTGTTGCCCGCAAGGTCTGGGGGACCTAAAGAGACTGACGAGCAGGGGTACAGCTCCGTCCACATTGTGTGAGAGTCTAGAGGACGAAGGCGCACCCCTGAGGTTCACCAAAACGAGTTCAGCCTATTGGCGCGCTGGGCGCGGCCGGGGCAGACCTGGCCTGGAAAGCGCGGACGATCAGCAGTATGCCCCATATAATGGCATAAATCCCGATGAGCCAGACCAGCGACAATATGCCAGCGACTGGACGAGCGAACAATATGATGCCCAACACGATGGAGAGAACGCCAGCAAGCGCCAGCAGCCAGCCCATTCCTACAGTAAAGGCCGCAACAAGCTCGATGATTCCCGTTATGACAGCCCATGCCGCAATCAAGAAAAGTAGAACCAGAGCGGTGATGCCAGGCCAGATGAAAACCAGTATGCCTAGTATAACGCCCGCGATTCCTTCCAGCAGTAACATCCACCAGTTGGTCTGCATGTCACGTACCTGAAAAGAAAGGTAGATGGTTATAATACCTTCTACCAGGGCAAAGGCCCCGAAAATGTAGATCAGTACCAGGAGAGTAAGCCCTGGCCAGAAAAGAGCTGCCAGCCCAAAAAGCACCGCAATAATCCCCCGTGCCAGTAACGACCACCAGGGTTGACCAGGAACCTGTGTACGCGAAAGCATGTTCATTCTACTGCCTCCTGAAAATCTTCAGTTGCATACGATACACATCTTACATGCCGTCTCACACGGCAACGTAACAAAAAACATGATCGAGAGAGACGACATGTACCCATCGCTTCTCTACCAGGAATGTCTCTCTGAGACTACAGGCAGGTGAAGCGATAGAAGAAGTATAGCAAAGGAGGGAGTGGAATGTACTCAACCAAAAGATGGAGAAATGGGGTGGAATTATTTTTATATCACGGCCAGCTCTTCCAATTTTGGGAACAATGGTGCAGGTGCAGGGAGCGTAATACTCACCGGGACAGAGATCGGCCGCCAGTGGGCAGCGCTGACATCGCCCGCAAAGGCAAGGTATTGGTGGAGTTTCTGCGATGAAAAGGGTAGATACGGGTAGAAAAGCACCCGCAAGCCGCTGATCACCTGGAGCATCACATAGATAGTCGTGCCTGCCGCGTCGCGGTCTACTTTAATCTGTTTCCACGGGGCCTGCTCATCGAAATAGCGATTTGCCGCCCGAGCCACCGCCATAGCGGCATTGATACCATCTTTGAAGTGGCAGTTGGCAATGTTATGTCCTACAATTGTAAAGCCACGATCCAGTTCTGCTAATATTTCCCTGTCTGCCTCGCGCAAAGCTGCATCATAGCGATCCAGCACCTCACGTGTCCAGATCACATTCCCCCGGCTGCTTGAGGCTTTTGCTCCGCTCATCGTCATGAACTCATTTGCGGGCACGTCGTAAGGCAAGTTACGATTGCCATACCCGATCAACATGGCAGGCCAGATAATAGTGTGGAACGGGATGTTATCCTTACCAATAAAGTAGTACGACTTGACCGGAGGGTCGGACTGTCCGGGGACCCACCAGGTTTTCCATGCTTCGGGTGTGCCCTGCCGTTCGGCCCATTCAACCGAGGCAGAAAAGTAGCCGATTACGGCATCGAACCACACATAGATACGCTTATCTTCGTACCCTTCGATGGGAATAGGCACGCCCCAGTCGAGGTCACGGGTGATAGCACGGGGGCGCAATCCTTCTTTAAGCCAGTTCATCGCAAAACCCAGGGTGTTGGCTCGCCAGTGGTCCTTTTCCGAGGACAACCAGGCCATTAAAGGCTCCTGCAGCCTGGGCAGGTCCAGGAAAAAATGTTCCGTATCACGAATCTCCAGTGGACTTTCCTTACTGCCGCAGAGCCTGCAGCGTGGGTCTATCAGATCAATGGGATCGAGCGTGCGGCCGCAGTTGTCGCATTGATCCCCACGGGCCGAGGGAAACCCACAGTGTGGACATGTTCCTTCAACATAGCGATCAGGCAAAAAGCGGCGGTCCGTTGGGCAATAGGGAGATTGCATAGTATCTTTGAAGATGTAGCCCTTTTCGTAGAGGGTCAGGAAGAAATCCTGGGTGATACGATAATGGTTTTCAGTACCCGTTTCAGTATATAAGTCCCAGGACATTCCCAGCCTATCCCACACTTCACAAATCTGCCGGTGGTAACGTGCTACGAATTCACGTGGAGTAATACCTTCTCGATCAGCATCGACGAGAATAGGGGTGCCGTGCTCATCGCTACCGGAAACCATGAGGACATGATTGCCCGCCAGGCGATGATAGCGTGCAAAAGTATCTGCTGGCAGGTAAGCGCCGACAATCTGGCCAACATGAGTAGAGCTTTTTGCATATGGCCATGCCACGCACACAAGAATATATTCATGCATAAAAGTAGCGTCTCTCCCTGTTATACTAAAAAGTCTACATGCCCACGTAGCGCGCGTATACAGACCGCGCGACCTGGGCATCATCAGTTCCCTTGATGATCGCACGAGCATCGGGGAAAACAGTCAGCTCATAGCCATCGACCACAAAACGCAGGAGATACTCATTATAGCTCACCTGGCCGACCGCTTGCAGGCGCTCCGCTAACCCGGGCAGATCAAGAGATGCCCCGTGTATTCCTGTACGGACCTGAACCGCGTTGCGCCCACAGAGGCTTGTGCTGCTGGCTGCGCTGAGCGAGTCGAGAAACTCATATTGATGCTGCCCGCACGCCGGGCAATCAGGCTGGCGCGGCAGTTCAATACGCTCGCTTGTATTCTCCCATACATCCATCCAGAACATGGCCCTGCTTACTTTCTCGTCTTTCAAGAGTATTTTCATTGCTTCGGTAGAGGCAACGCCTGTAATCGCTCCTACGATCCCGTTAAGTACCCCGGCAGTATCGCAGGTGGGACTCGTTCCGGGCTGTGGCATTTCTGGGAAGATACAGCGCAGGCAAGGGGTATCGCCGGGCAGGATATTCATAGTTACTCCATAGGAGGCAATAACAGCGCTGTAGATCCATGGGCGATTGTATTTTATACATACATCATTGAGCAGGTAGCGCGTCTCAAAGTTGTCCGTCGCGTCAAGTACCAGGTCCACATCGCATACCAGGGACTCAATGCCATCGGCATTAATGTCTTCCACCAGCGCCTTTATGCTCACATCGCTGTTGATACGGCGTAGCTTTTCGGCAGCCGCAATTGCCTTGGGGAGCCGTCGCGTGATATCGTCCTCGTCGAAGAGTATCTGCCGCTGCAGGTTATTCAGTTCGATATAGTCACGATCGGCGATCACCAGCCTTCCAATACCAGCGCGGCATAGATTGTTAGCAAGGGTGGCGCCCAGCGCGCCACAACCTATAATGGCGACTGAAGATGCCCGTAGACGTTCTTGTCCTTGCTTACCAACAGGCCCGAACAAGGTTTGTCTCGAATAGCGGTCGAGTGCAGGTTGCATTGTCATGAGATTACTCCTCTAGAGAGCCCACCTTTCTTTCCGTTAAAGCTTCCTTCTATTTTAACACCAAATGGCCACTTTGCCCCAATGAATTGCAGACCACACTACTATAGAAATGACCAAAGCTCTCGGATAGAAAAACATATTGAGGACACCCCCTTTGGCGTCAACTGAACGTTTTTTTTGCGGGATTGCAAAGGGCAGCCGCCCTTTGCCGGGGTTCGGGGTGTCCCCGAAAAACCTCTTTTTCTCTTTTTGCTCGCCGCCTGCGGCGGCGAGAGAAGAAAAGGAACCTCAGGGGACGCCCCTGAAACCCCGGCAGGGAGGACCCTGCACCCCTTAAGTTGACGCCAAAGGAGGACAACAGACACATTAGCGCACTTTTCACGAAAATGCATAAACTCTAGCATTGGAGTCGTACTTAGTTGGCAGCAACACATAACTGTGTTACAATGCAAGGAGAGAGTCTCTCCTTTCTAAAATAGGAACCCAGTACAGCGTACAAGGCAGCCTACAGAATAACGGAACCCAATGAAGAAAGTATTGGTTATCGACGACAACCCAACTATCGTAGAACTTATCAAATATGCTGTAAACCTACAAGGTGCCTATAATGTGCTGGTCGCCTATGACGGTGTGCAAGGATTGGAGCGCGTCTACACTGACCATCCCGATTGCGTGATTATAGATGTGAAGATGCCACGCATGGATGGGTATCAGCTAGTGCGATGTTTGCGCGGCGATACTCGCACAGCCGATACACCAATGATCATTCTGAGCGCAATGACACGGGAGGAGGACCAGGTAACAGGTTTTCTTTCAGGTGTCGATGAGTATCTCACGAAACCTTTTAAGCCCAGTGCGTTAAATGCAGCTATTGAACGAGTTCTACGTCTGACACCAGCAGAGCGCCAGCGTCGTATGGATCAGCTGGTAAAGATGCAGGCAGAACAAGATTAAAGGACCTGGCATCTTACACAGGTCCAGGATAATTCTGATTGCGCAGGTTATGTATTCTCTTTGTAGATTGTGATGTGAACGCGCGTGACAAGATCCGGCAGGCTTTAGGGCATGGAGCGACCGTGCAATGGGCTACATCGCTGGCAGACGCCAGGCAATATCTTGTCACCGACCTTCCCGACATAGTGATCAGCGAGGTTCAGCTTGGCCCGGAAACCGGTCTGGATTTGTGTCGCAGCGTCCGGAGCGTACCATCACTTCGTCACCTGCCTATTATGCTCCTCACCTCCCTCACGACCATTCAAGACAAAGTAGCGGGGTTCGATGCCGGGGCAGATGATTACGTGGTCAAGCCGTTCGATGCGCGCCATTTGATGGCGCGCATTCGTCTGTTAGCAAGGATTAAACGCATCGAGCAACGCGATAACCAGTGAAGAGAACTCACCCGGGGAAGTGGCAGGCGGCGTAGTGACCCGGCTGCTTCGCCTCCAGTACAGGAATAACCTCGCGGCAGATAGCCTGGGCCTTCCAGCAGCGCGGGTGGAAATTGCAGCCACTGGGTGGATTGACGGGGCTAGGCACGTCACCTTCAAGAATGATACGCTTGCGCCGGGCTTCAATCTCAGGATCTGGCACTGGAATAGCCGAAAGCAGCGCCTGCGTATAGGGATGCAAAGGTAGCTCATACAACGCCTCGCTTGAGGACAGCTCCACCACACGCCCCAGGTACATGACCGCCACCCGGTCACTGATATGCTTCACGACTGAGAGATTATGGGCTACGAACAGATAAGTCAATCCAAATTTTCCCTGTAACTCTTGCATAAGGTTCAGCACTTGCGCCTGGATAGATACATCCAGGGCAGACACAGGTTCATCCGCTACCACAAATGAAGGATGGAGAGCCAGCGCACGCGCGATACCAATACGCTGGCGCTGGCCGCCGCTAAATTCATGCGAGAAACGATTGATGTAGTAAGGGTTGAGTCCCACTACCTCAAGCAGGTTTGCCACTTGATCAGCAATTTCTTTCGGGTTGCCGCGATTGAAATTCTCTAAGGGTTCTGCGATGATCTGCCCAACCGTGAAACGCGGATCGAGCGACCCGTATGGGTCCTGAAAGACCATCTGCATTTGTTCGCGCTTCTTGCGCACCTGACCGGAAGAGAGTTTTGTCAGCTCGACTCCATCGAACTTGACACTCCCTGCTGTGGGCTTGATCAACTGCAGGATGGCACGGCCAGTCGTCGACTTGCCACAACCGCTCTCGCCTACCAGACCGAGGGTCTCTCCGCGACGGATGAACAGGTCGACGCCATCAACAGCCTTGACCTGGGCTACCGTGCGACTAAGAAGACCTCCCTTGATGGGAAAGTGAACTTTCAGGCCTTTGACATCGACCAGGGTAGTCCCGGTCGCTACAGGCATTGCTACTTCTTGCACCATACGATTCCTCTCCCCTTCCCTTAGTCTGGATACCAACAAGCAGCTACTTGTTCGCCCCGACCTACAGGCATCAATTCCGGCCTTTCTCGCCGGCAACGATCTTGCACTTTAGGGCAACGCGGCGCATAGGGACAGCCAACCGGCACGTTAACCAGGTCTGGTGGTTGTCCTGCAATAGGGGTGAGCCTGGCGCTGCGCGACTCATTGAGACGAGGTATAGAGTGCAACAGTCCTACCGTATAGGGATGCGCAGGTGTCTCAAACACCTGCTTAACAGGCGCGGACTCCACCACGTGCCCTGCATACATCACGTTGACATGCTGGGCCGTTCCCGCGACTACACCCAGGTCATGGGTAATCAACATCACAGCAGTGCCAAATTCTCTGGAAAGGCCCTTCACCAGCTCAAGAATCTGCGCCTGAATAGTAACATCCAACGCTGTTGTTGGCTCATCGGCGATGAGCAATTGCGGGTTGCACGCCAGGGCAATAGCAATCATCACGCGCTGGCGCATGCCGCCACTAAATTCATGCGGGTAGTTCTTCGAACGTCTCTTGGCATCGGGAATGCGTACCAGCTCGAGCATTTCGACCGCGCGCTTCCAGGCCTGGTCATTGCTGACATCCTTGCGGTGACGCTTGACAGTCTCGGCTATCTGGAACCCCACGGTGAAAACCGGGTTGAGCGAGGTCATCGGGTCCTGGAAAATCATGGAGATCTTGCTGCCGCGCAGGTCAGTGAGTTCCTCGGTATTCTTCTCCAGAATATTGTCACCATTAAAGTTGATTTCACCCCCGACGATCTTGCCGGGGGGGCTGGCTATCAAGCGCATTATAGAGAGAGCCGTGACGCTCTTGCCACAGCCACTCTCCCCTACTACTCCCAGGGCTTCTCCTGGCTTCACCGCGAGGGAGACATCATCAACGGCTTTGACCACTCCTCCACGTGTGAAAAAGTAGGTTTTGAGATTGTTTACTTCCAGCAGGTTCTCTGCCATGTTTGCCTCTCTATTAATTAGTCTTTTGAACGTGGATCAAAGGCATCGCGCAGGCCATCGCCCATGAATGAGAGCGCCAGCACAATGATCGTCAGCGCAATCGAAGGAAGCAGCACCTCCCAGGGATGGGTATCCGTCAGGTTGAGGGCGTTATTAATCATGAGGCCGATACTCGATCCGGGAGGCTGTACGCCTAAACCAAGGAAGCTCAATCCCGCCTCACCAATGATTGTGCCGGCGATATTGAGGGTCGAAGCGACGACCACAATGCTGAACAGGTTGGGGATGATATGCCGCATGATCATGCGCGTATTGGAGGTACCGGCCGTTCGTGCTGCCTCGATAAATTGCTGCTCCTTGAGTTGAAGAGTCTGGCCGCGTACATAGCGAGCCATCAACGGCCAGGCAACGAATGCCAGGGCAACCGAGACAACGAGCAAGCGCGCATTCCCATTGGCGCCAATCACCGGTATATTATCCAGGTTTGTATCGGCCCACGTGCCGAAGATGCCGGTGAGCAGAATCGCGAAGAGCAGGCCGGGGAAGGCAAACATGATGTCTGTGAAACGCGCCAGGAGCTGGTCTACCCACCCTCCATAGAAGCCGGCCAGCACTCCTACGAGGATGCCAAGTCCTATATCTACCACTTCGACCAGCAGCGCCACAATCATGGAGATGAGCATGCCCTGCATCAGGCGCGCGAGCAGGTCGCGTCCAATATCATCGGTGCCCAGCAGGTATTGCCACGAAGGCCCTTCGTCCTGGCGATCGAGTTCCTGGTGGAAGGGGTTATGATATACAGACGGCCCGATCGTTCCACTGAGGATGCTATGATAAGGGCCACCGATATGCTGGTAGATCAGCGGGCCAACCAGGGGTATGATGAAAAAGAGGGCGATCACAACCAGGCTGGCCATTGCACGTTTATCACGCCGCAGCCGCCGCAGCGAATCCTGCAATGGCGTAGGCGATTTCTCCTTCTGAGCAACCAGTTGCCCATCAGCCGCAACAGCAACAGCTAATCCCCCCTTGGTGGCTTCTAGCACTTCTGGTTCCACCGGTACCGGTGAAATATTAGTTTCTGCATACATCGATTGTGGAGAGGAGTACTCTGCTTTCTGATCCTTCGTATCCATCTGTAAGCTTGCCTCCTATGTGGACTTGATGCGCGGGTCAACGACGGTATAGAGGATGTCTGACAGCAGGTTCCCCGCAACTACGGCAACCGCGAACAAGACTGTCGTGGCCTGGATGACGGGATAGTCTCTATCACCGATAGCAATGATCGAAGTCTGGCCGACGCCAGGGATGTTGAAGACGTTCTCGACGAAAAATATCCCGGTGACGAGTAGGCCAACCGTGAGGCCAAGGATGGTAATGAGCGGTATCATAGCATTGCGTAATGCGTGGATATAAATCACTCTACGTTCGCGCAAACCTTTCGCTCGCGCCGTGCGTACGTAATCCTGGCGGATAACCTCTAACATGCTATTGCGAGTGATGCGGGTCCAGTAGGCAAAACTTGTTGCCGCGTAGACAACAATCGGACCCAGTTTGAACTGTATGTCATCCCACGTATACTGCCAGGGCACACCCCAGTTGGATACCGGCCAGTTGATGCAAGGCAAATTGGGATTGGCGCACGTCTGAACGTGCAATTGCACAACGATTACCTGGAAGAACACCGCAATGACGAAGCTCGGCAGGGCATATAAAGCCAGCGCTACTGTCATGTTCGTGGTGTCAACCCACGAATTCGCTCTGAGCGCCGATACAATCCCCACTGGTACACCGATCAATAGTGTAAGAAGCAGCGCCCAGAAACCTAGCTCAGCTGAGACCGGCACGCCTTGTTTGAGGATATCCCAGACAGCGCGACCCTGGTAGTGGAACGAAGTTCCGAAATCTCCGTGGAGCAGGCCCGCAAGGTAGTTGAAATACTGCTGGTACCAGGGAACATCCAGCCCATATGCGTGTTTCAACTGAGCATACAGTGTAGGATTGAAATGTTCGCCTAGCAGGTTGCGAATCGGGTCGCCCGTCCCTGTGGCCTGGGACAGGTATCCCAGGATAAAAGTGATGAAGGTTACACCGATGACAACAAAGACAAGACCAATGAACCTCCTGATTAAAAACTGAACCATGCTGCACCCCTCACTCTCCTGTTCGAGGTTGTAGTCGTATGAGAGACGACCTTTTGAGTCGTCTCTGCATTAGTGGGATATACCACATTCCATCCGTGAAACGGCACCTTTTCACGGAGACAGCTCGATAGGGATTTTCATCAGAAATACTACAGAGATCGACTTACATGTATTTTATGTGACCACGTATGCATTGTCAAGCTTATGTGTGCTTTCCGCGCGCCTTCCGCGCACATTCCGCAAGGTAGGGTAGCGTTCATATGAGCGCCATCCTACCTTGCTTCTGGGCAGCCCAAGTATCCAGGGGATGCTCATTCCTGTAAAATGAACATCTCGAGCACACTTTTCAGGCAGTAAAAAACTACTGCGCATCCAGGGGATGCGCAGTAGCGAAACGACTTACTGGAAGCTGGAGGTATCAGCGCACGGCGTGGCCGTCGAGATGTATATAGCGCCCCAGTCATCCGGCGGGGTCAGATCCTGCGGGTTGTCTACCACGCCAGTCAGGCATGGTTTGCGCAGGAAGTTGTTCGTGATTTGCTCCATGGGCAGCCAGGCAACGTCGTTGACCAGCTGCTGCTCTGCCTGCATGTAGGCCTGCAGGCGCGCATTCTGATCCGGGTTGATGTCGGCCGCCTCCAACTGCTGCTGTACCGCTTGCTGCTGCGCCGCGTCAGAGGTGCTGTTCTGCCCATAGTTCGTATTGTTGTTGGGCACGCCCTTGTCGAATTGCAGCGTCGTCCAGTCCTGCGGGTCCGGGTAGTCGGCAATCCAGCCAATGCCCCAGAACTGCAAGCCCTTGGGGTTGTTGGTCGCCGC
>WNGR01004824.1_pt1 | contig 14522 bp, 13 predicted proteins | sample 5407581 | NCBI WGS metagenome assembly WNGR01 (sample SAMN13153383, study PRJNA577476) | soil metagenome | isolation source: 80 cm soil or saprolite under Garry oak tree replicate 2 | place: USA:California | collected 2016-06-15
GCGTTGTTGACCCCCGCCGCCACCCCCGCCTGGTGCGTGGGCACGGCGTTGATGACCGAGGTCGTCAGCGGCGCCACGGTGACGGCCATGCCAAACCCGAGGATCATGATCGGCAGGAGGAAGCCCGCCCAGTATGAACCGCCGGTCCCGGGCAGGGCCAGGAGTGCGAATCCAAGCGCAGCGATCGCAGGCCCGGCGACGAGCGGCAACCGGGCGCCGAAGCGGTCGAGCAATCCGCCCGACCAGCGGGACAAGGCTCCCATGATGGCGGTGAAAGGCAGGAAAACGGCGCCGGCCTGGGTCGCCGAGTAACCCTGCACTTCGATGAGCTCGAAGGGCAGAAAAAAGAAAGCGCCTCCAAGCGCCGCATAGAGGAGGAGTGTCAACAGATTGACGGCGCTGAAAGTGCGGGACCGGAACAGACCGAGCGGCATCATTGGCGCCGGGCTATGTCCCTCTTCCCACACAAAGGCGGCGAGCAGCAATGAACCCATCACCAGCGAAGCAATGACGGTCGGGTTTCCCCAGCCGAGATCTGGCGATTCGATCAACCCGAAGACGAGACTCCCCAGCCCCCCGAAGGCCAGCAAGGCGCCGCGCCAATCGAGGCCCGGCTTGGCCTCGGGATCGCGGCTCTCGGCAATGTAACGCAGCGCAATCAAGATCGTCGGGAGCGCGAGGAACGGATTGATCAGGAAAATCCAGCGCCAGGTGACATGATCGACGATCCAGCCCCCGAGCAGCGGGCCGATCGCCGCCGCAACGGCCGAGAACCCGGCCCAGGTCCCGATCGCCCTGCCGCGCTCACTTTCGTCGAATGACGCTCCGATGATCGCCAGCGAGCATGGAATGAGCAAGGCCGCTCCGACCCCCTGCACCGCACGCGCCAGGATCAATTGGCTGATGCTCGGGGACAAGCCGCACCAGACCGACGCCGCGGCGAACATGACGATGCCGAGGACGAAGACCCGGCGGCGGCCGAACCGGTCGCCGGCCGCGCCCCCGATCAAGATCAGCGCTGCGACGCAGAGCATGTAGGCATTGACGAGCCACTGGATCACCACCACCGAGGTCCCGAGATCGGTTTCGATCGCCGGCAGCGCCACGTTGACGACCGACTCGTCGATATAGGCGATCGTCGACGCCAGGATGGTCGCGACCAGCACCCAGGATTTTTTGCTCGCGACGCACTCCGGCGCGGGCGAAACCGACCGGATGGCTGCTTCATCGCAGGGGCGGGCTTTAGGATTGATCACGCGTGGTGGCCTTCGAGCGTCCGCAGCTTGGGAATATATTGCCTGGACAAGCGAGTTGCAGCCGGCGTGTTCGAAATATTGCGAACGATACGAGTTGCCAAGGCGACCTCACCGGTCTCTTGCACCCTACCGTATTGCTCCTATAGTCCGCGCCGCTTTCTGGCCGATCAGCAGGGAAGGCCTAGATGATCGGGTCAAGCCCGACGAACGAAAGGGGTTCGGCCTTACAGCCGTGCGCATCCGATGCCCAAAGGCGACGTGAAGAAGGTGGTGCTCGCCTATTCCGGCGGGCTCGACACCTCGATCATCCTGAAATGGCTGCAGCTCACCTATGGCTGCGAGGTGGTGACCTTTACCGCCGACCTCGGCCAGGGCGAGGAGCTCGAGCCGGCGCGCAACAAGGCGCTCCTCCTCGGCATCAAGCCCGACAACATCTTCATCGAGGACGTGCGCGAGGAATTCGTGCGCGACTACGTGTTTCCGATGTTCCGGGCGAATTCGCTCTACGAGGGCCAGTATCTTCTCGGCACCTCGATCGCGCGGCCGTTGATCGCGAAGAAGCAGATCGAGATCGCCGAGAAGGTTGGCGCCGACGCGGTCGCGCATGGGGCGACCGGCAAGGGCAACGACCAGGTGCGGTTCGAGCTCGCATATTACGCGCTCAAGCCCGACGTGAAGGTGATCGCGCCCTGGCGGGAATGGGATCTCACCTCGCGCACCCGGCTGATCGAATTCGCCGAGGCGCACCAGATCCCGATCGCCAAGGACAAGCGCGGCGAGGCGCCGTTCTCGGTCGACGCCAACCTGCTTCATGCCTCATCCGAAGGAAAGGTGCTGGAGGACCCGAGCCGGGAGGTGCCCGACTATGTCTATTCGCGCACGGTCGATCCGGAAGCGGCGCCCGACCGGGCCACCACGATCAGCGTCGATTTCCAGCGCGGCGATGCGGTCGCGGTCGACGGCAAGGCGATGTCGCCTGCGGCTTTGCTGACGCATTTGAACGAGCTCGGCCGCTTGAACGGCATCGGCCGGCTCGACCTGGTCGAGAACCGCTTCGTCGGCATGAAGTCGCGCGGCATGTACGAGACCCCGGGCGGCACCATCCTGCATGCGGCGCACCGCGGCATCGAGCAGATCACGCTCGACCGCGGCGCCGCCCACCTCAAGGACGAGCTGATGCCGAAATATGCGGAGCTCATCTATTACGGCTTCTGGTTTTCGCCCGAGCGCGAGATGCTGCAAGCCGCGATCGACAAATCGCAGGAATACGCGACCGGCCGGGTGAAGCTCAAGCTCTACAAAGGCAACGTTTCGGTGGTCGGCCGCGAGAGCCCCTACTCGCTCTACGACCAGGACCTCGTCACCTTCGAGGAAGGCGCGGTCGCCTATGACCATCGCGACGCCGCCGGCTTCATCCGCCTCAACGCGCTGCGCCTGCGCACGCTCGGGCAGCGGAAGCGCAAGCTCAAGCTGTGAAGCCTGTGAGCATGGCTCACGACATCGGCACGGTGACCTTGCGGTTCTCGCCGAGGTTCGGCTTCTCGCCGGTCAAGCGCGCCTTGGCAAATTCGTAGAATGCGACCGCCGAGCTCGACGGCCCGTCCCAAAGCTCGGCCGTCGTCGGATCGACGCGCAGCACGCGCAGGTTCTGGTCCTCCGGCCCATCGGGCCACCAGACTTTGTCAGTTGCCTTCCAGATCTCTGCTGCCTTGGCAAGGTCGCGCAGCACCGTGGCGCGGCCGGTGATCGAGAGATAGGCCTTGGCCTCGGGATCGATGAACACGAGTCCCACGTCGGGCGCACCGGCGATCTCGTCGTCCTTGGCGCCGCGGATATCGGTGAGGAACCAGATCACGCCGGCCGCGCGATCCGGCCGCGCGTCGAGCGGACGCGCGCGCAGGCCGCCAGCGAAGCAGGTCGTGAGCATGCCGACCTGGACCTTCTCGATGATGTCCCAGACCCGCTCGACCTTGTCTTCTCTGGCCATGCCCAACTAACGGCTCAGCGGTCGGCTCGGTTCCGGGGTCTGCAATCAGTAATCAGAAGTCAGAAGCCAGAAATCGGACTGGAACACATGCTTGCTGATGACTGACTGACTACTGATATCTGATCATCACACCTTCCGCTCGACCATCATGCGCTTGATCTCGGCGATCGCCTTGGCGGGGTTGAGGCCCTTGGGGCAGGCCTTGGCGCAGTTCATGATGGTGTGACAGCGGTAGAGGCGGAACGGGTCTTCAAGATCGTCGAGCCGCTCCCCTTTCGCCTCGTCGCGGCTGTCGTTGAGCCAGCGGCTCGCCTGCAGGAGCGCGGCGGGGCCGAGGAAGCGCTCGCTGTTCCACCAATAGCTCGGGCAGGAGGTCGAGCAGCAGGCGCACAGGATGCACTCGTAGAGCCCGTCGAGCTTGGCGCGGTCCTCGTGGCTCTGGCGCCATTCCTTTTCGGGCATCGGGCTCGCGGTCTTGAGCCAGGGCTCGATCGAGGCGTATTGGGCGTAGAAATTGGTGAGGTCGGGGACGAGGTCCTTCGCCACCGGCTGATGCGGCAGCGGATAGATTTTCACCGGCCCCTTGATGTCGTCCATGTGCTTGGTGCAGGCAAGAGCGTTGCCGCCGTCGATGAGCATGGCGCAGGAGCCGCAGACGCCTTCGCGGCAGGAGCGGCGGAAGGTCAGCGTCGGGTCGATGGTATTCTTGATCCAAATCAACGCGTCGAGCACCATCGGCCCGCAGTCGCCGGTGTCGACGTAATAGGTGTCGAGGCGCGGGTTCTTGCCGTCGTCGGGATTCCAGCGATAGATGCGATATTCGCGCACTTCCTGCGCGCCCGCGGGGAACGCCCAGGTCTTGCCGTCCGTGATCCTGGGGTTCTTGGGGAGATTGAGCTGGACCATGGCGAACTTGCTTTCTACGCTTCAATGAGGCCGAGCCAACTCTCGATTCGGTCGATAGCCATCGGCTCGTCTCAATACACCCTTGCCTTCGGCTCGATATAGGACACGTCGTTGGTCAGCGTGTAGGTGTGCACCGGCCGGTAGTCGATGGTGACATTGCCCTTCTCGTCGAGCCAGGCCAGCGTGTGCTTCATCCAGCTCTTGTCGTCGCGATCGGGAAAATCTTCGCGGGCGTGGGCGCCACGGCTTTCGGTGCGGTTGCGCGCCGAGTCCATGGTGACGACGGCCTGCGCGATCAGGTTGTCGAACTCGAGCGTCTCGATCAGGTCGGTGTTCCAGATCAAGGAGCGGTCGGTCACCCTGAGATCGGAAACTCCGCCGAGAACCTCGTGGATCAGCTTGCTCCCTTCCTCCAGCACCTCGCCGGTGCGGAAGACCGCGCAATTCGACTGCATCACCTTCTGCATCTTGAGCCGCAATTGCGCGGTCGGGGTCTTGCCCGAGGCGTTGCGGAACTTGTCGAGGCGCGCGAGCGCCCGGTCGGCCGAATCCTTCGGCAGCTCGGCGTGCTTGTCGCCCGCGGTCACGGCTTCGGCGCAGCGCAACGCCGCGGCGCGGCCGAACACGACGAGATCGATCAGCGAGTTCGAGCCGAGCCGGTTGGCGCCGTGCACCGACACGCAGGCCGCCTCGCCCAGCGCCATGAGTCCGGGCACGACGTGGTCGTCGGTGCCATTCTTCTTGGTCAGCGCCTCGCCGTGGTAGTTCGCGGCGATGCCGCCCATGTTGTAGTGCACGGTCGGAACGATCGGGATCGGCTCCTTGGCGATGTCGACCCCGGCAAAGATGCGCGCCAGCTCCGCGATCCCCGGCAGCCGCTCCAGCAGGATCGCCGGGTCGAGATGGTCGAGGTGGAGATAGATGTGGTCCTTGAGCTTGCCGACGCCGCGGCCCTCGCGGATTTCGATCGTCATGGCGCGCGAGACCACGTCGCGCGAGGCGAGGTCCTTGGCGGAGGGCGCATAGCGCTCCATGAAGCGCTCGCCCTCGCTGTTGACGAGATAGGCGCCTTCCCCGCGCGCGCCCTCGGTGATCAGACAGCCCGCGCCGTAGATTCCGGTCGGGTGGAACTGGATGAATTCCATGTCCTGCAGCGGCAAGCCCGCGCGCAGCACCATGGCGTTGCCGTCGCCGGTCTGGGTGTGGGCCCCGGTGCAGGAGTAGTAGGTGCGCCCATAGCCGCCGGTCGCAAGCACCGTCATGTGGGCGCGGAAGCGGTGGACCGAACCGTCGTCGAGGTTGATCGCGATGACGCCGCGGCAGCGGCCCTCGTCCATGATGAGATCGATGGCGAAGAATTCGATGAAGAATTCGGCCGAATGCTTGAGCGCCTGGCCGTACATCGTGTGCAGCATGGCATGGCCGGTGCGGTCGGCGGCGGCGCAGGTGCGTTGCGCGGTGCCCTTGCCGTAATGCGTGGTCATGCCGCCGAACGGGCGCTGATAGATCCTGCCGTCCTCCCGCCGCGAGAACGGCAGGCCCCAGTGCTCGAGCTCGTAAACGGCTTCCGGCGCATTGCGGCAGAGATATTCGATCGCGTCCTGGTCGCCGAGCCAGTCGGAGCCCTTGACGGTGTCGTACATGTGCCAGCGCCAGTCGTCCTCGCCCATATTGCCGAGGGCTGCGGCGATGCCGCCCTGCGCCGACACCGTGTGCGAGCGGGTGGGAAAGACCTTGGTGATGCAGGCGGTCTTGAGCCCCGCCTCGCTGCAGCCGACCGCCGCGCGCAGGCCCGATCCGCCGGCGCCCACCACCAGCACGTCGTAGCTGTGGTCCTCGATCGGATAGGCCCGGCCGCTCACCACCGGCGCTTTCCCATTCGATCCGTTCGTGGCCATGATCACACTCCGAAGGAGAGCTTGAGGATGGCGTAGGCGGACGCCAGCGCGACCGCGACGGCGAAGAACGTGTTCAACATGACGAGCACGAGCTTTCGCATCTCGTCATGCACGTAGTCCTCGATGATCACCTGCATGCCGATGCGCATGTGATAGGTCACCGAGCCGATGAACAGCAGCATGACGATGGCGACCAGCGGCGAGCCGAGGATCTGCACCACCGCCGCATGGTTGCGGCCCAGGAGCGACACCACGATCACCACGAAGGCGATCGTGAGCGGCACGTTGGCGACCGCGGTCAGGCGCTGGCGCCAGAAATGGTCGGTGCCGGACCTGGCCGACCCGAGCCCGCGCACGCTGGCGAGCGGGGTACGCAGCTTGCCGCCGGCGGTCATCGCGCGCCTCCCACGACGAAATAGCCGACGATCCAAATCAGGAGGGTCAGGCCGATCGATCCGATCGCGGTGGCGAGCGACAGCGCCTCGCGCTCGTGCGGCGTAAAACCTCGGCCGGTGTCCCAGATCAGGTGCCGGATGCCGCCCAGCATGTGGTGGATCAAGGCCCAGGTATAGCCGAACAGGACCAGGCGGCCGAAGAATGAGTTGATGAAGGATCCGATCGTCGCATAGGCGTTCGGCCCGGAGCCCGCCGCAGTGAGCCACCAGGCCATCAGCAGGGTGCCGAAATAAAGTCCGGCGCCGGTGACGCGATGCAGGATGGACATCAGCATCGGCAGCGGCCAGCGGTAGACTTGGAGATGGGGAGAGAGTGGCCGCTCGGGCGCCTTGGTTTCGGCCATCGTCGTCCTCCGACTCGGCGCAAGCTCCTCGGTCGAGCCTGCCCGCTCCTAGCCAATGTCCGCAGGCGCCGCAATGCGCGCCACGCCCGCCGGCGGACCCGCCTTGATCTCGTCGCGGCCGCACCGCAACGGCCTTCGCAGGCGCGCAGGCGGCCCGTCGATGTTTCGTGCCAGGCGAAATATGGTCGGCAATAACCTCGCGCACAATGAGCTTTTGGCGTAACCTCCCTTCGCTAAATCCGAAGGCTGTTGGCCAAGGAACTGACTTCACGATGCGGTTCGATCTCGCCGATCTCAGCCTGTTTCGTCACGTGGTCGAGGCGGGAAGCATTACCCGGGGAGCGGAGCGCGCGCATCTCGCGCTCGCGGCCGCCTCGACGCGCATCCGAAATATGGAGGAAGCGTTGGGCGCGGCGCTTCTGGTGCGCGGACGGCAAGGCATCTCGCCCACGCAGGCCGGCCGCACGCTGCTCCAGCATGCGCGCACGATGCTGCGGCAGGCCGAGCGCCTGCGCGAGGACCTGGGCGCCTATGCGGGCGGGCTTGCGGGGCAGATCCGGGTGCTCTCCAACACCAACGCGCTCACCGAATTCCTGCCCGAGGCGCTGAGTTCGTTCCTGGCGGCGCATCCGAATGTCAGCGTCGATCTCGAGGAGCGGCTGAGCGACGAGATCGTCGGGCTGATCGCGGAAGGCGTCGCCGATCTCGGTATCGTCGCCGGCACGGTCGACATGAGCGCGCTCGAAACCTTTCCGTTCCGCAAGGACCGCTTCGTGCTGGTGGTGGCGCGCGATCATGCGCTCGCCAAGCGCTCGAAGATCGGCTTCGCGCAGGTGCTCGACCATGACTTCGTCGGCCTCGACCGGGCGAGCGCGCTGCAGCGCTTCCTCGCCGACAAGGCGGCGCGGATCGGTGAGCCGCTGCGGCTGCGGGTCCAGTTGCGCAGCTTCGACGCGGTGTGCCGGCTGGTCGAGTGCAAGGTCGGCATCGGCATCGTGCCGGAGACGACGGCGCGCCGGGTGGCGCGGACCATGGCAATCGCGGTCGTCGATCTCACCGACCCCTGGGCGGTGCGCGAGCTTACGATCTGCATCCGCCACTTCAGCGAATTGCCCCCGTATGCCAGCCAACTCGTCGAGCACCTGCGTTCCGACGCGACCTAGTTTGTGATTCTCGCGGCGGAATTTCGTTCAGGCTGCCAGGATGGCACCTCGCTCGTGATCCACGCCGGGAAGGACGACTACCAGAGCGACCCGGCCGGCAATTCCGGCGATCACATCGCCTGCGGCATGATCACAGGTGCCGCTCCGACGGTCGGTCACCGGGGAAGTAGGACCCAGTAATCGAGATCGAGCACGACCGCGGGATCGTCGCCGTCGCCCGCCCTCAGCGGGAAGTCGTGGCAGGGCCGGTCTTTCGTGGCGATCGTGCGTAGCCGCAGGGCTCCGACATCCGTGCGTCCCGGGAGCTCCGCCTTGGCGAGCACCTCGGACCAGGCGAACACGGTGCCGCCGGCGAACAGCGGCGCCACGTGCCGCCCGCCATTGATCGCCGCGACGTGGAAGGCATTGGCGAGGCCGTTGAAGGAGAGCGCGCGGGCGAGCGAGATGACGTGCCCGCCATAGATCAGCCGCCGGCCGAAGCGGCCCTTGCCTTCGGCGAACTGGTTGAAATGGATGCGGGCGGGGTTCTGATAGAGTCGGGTCGCGATCTGGTGCTCGGCCTCCTCCACGGTGACGCCGTCGACATGGTCGATCTTCTCGCCGACCTGGTAATCGTCGAAGCGGCTTGCGCTGCCGGCAAGCACGCCGTCATAGGCCGCGACGTCGATGCGGGGACAGGCGTCGCCGAGCATGCTCGGCAACAGCGCTTCCGGCAGCCGCGGGATGTGATCGGCGGGGGCGGGCGCGTTCTCGTCGCGCTTGCGCACCATCACCCAGCGCACATATTCGAGCACCTTGCTGCCGTCCTCCTTGCATCCGGTCGTGCGCACGAAGACGAGGCCGGTCTGGCGGCTCGAATTCTCCTTGAGCCCGATGACCTCGGAGGCGGCATTGAGGGTGTCGCCGGGATAGACCGGGGCGAGAAACCGGCCGGCGGCATAGCCGAGGTTTGCCACCGCATTGATCGAAATGTCGGGAACCGTCTTGCCGAACACGATATGGAAGACCAGGAGGTCGTCGAGGGGCGCCCGCTCGTAGCCGAGCCTTTGCGCAAACGCGTCCGAAGACTGCACCGCAAAGCGCGACCCGTAGAGTCCAATGTAGAGCGCCACGTCCCCGGTGGTGACCGTGCGCGGGGTCGCGTGCCGGATGACCTCCCCGATGCGGAAGTCCTCGAAGAAATTGCCGGTGCCGGTCTTGGTCATTGTGGTGCATCCATTGGGGCGAATTCACGTAGCTGTGTTGCGGCCATCGGTGGCGCCTGCGTTAACCTGACGCGATCGAGCGGCTAAACTTTGCTATAGTCTGATCACTTGCAAGGGCCGGACCAATGACCGTCGAAGCGACCCATGATCCTGCGATCACCGCGCTGCCCAGGGCTGGCGGGACGATCCATCCGCTCTGGGTGCGCATCACGCACTGGGTCAACGCGCTCGCCATGCTGATGATGATCGGCTCGGGCTGGCAGATCTACAACGCTTCGCCGCTGTTCCCGTTCGCGTTCCCGACCCAGATCACGCTCGGCGGCTGGCTCGCGGGCGCGCTGCTCTGGCACTTCGCGGCGATGTGGCTGCTCGCGGTGAACGGCCTCGTCTATGTCGCGCTCGGGCTCCTGACCGGCCGCTTCCGGCGCAAGCTATTGCCGATCCGCCCAGGCGAGGTTCTTGCCGATGCGCGCGCCGCGCTCGCCGGCCGGCTCGCCCATGACGACCTCTCGGTCTACAATGCCGTGCAGAAGCTGCTCTATCTCGGCGTCATCCTTGCCGGCATCGTCATCGTCGCCTCCGGGCTGGCGATCTGGAAGCCGGTGCAGCTGCAGGAACTCACCGCCCTGTTCGGCGGTTACGATGCCGCGCGCTACGTGCATTTCTTCGCCATGGCCACGATCGTCGGCTTCCTTGCGATCCACGTCGTCATGGCCTTCCTGGTGCCCAAGAGCCTGCGCGCCATGATCACCGGCCGCTAAGGAGGAAACCATGTCTCGCCTGCGCAAGCCCATTCCCGGCGTCGACCCGCACCTCCTGGTCAAGGACGCCGCCAAGCTCCTGCCCGACCCGACGCGCAGGCTGTTCCTGCGCGGCGGCGCGAGCCTCGGCGCCCTCGCCTTCCTCACCGGCTGCGACATCATTGATGGGCCGACCGCCGAGAACGCGCTGATGAAGATCTCCTATTTCAACGACCGCGCCCAGGCCTGGCTGTTCAACCCCAACCGGCTCGCGCCGACCTATCCCGAGAGCGCGATCACGCGCCCGTTCCCGTTCAACGCCTATTACCCCGAAGTGGAGGCGCCCGAGGTCGACAAGGAGGACTATGCGCTCGAGGTCGGCGGCCTGGTCGACAACAAGGAGTCCTGGACGCTCGACAAGCTCTACGCGCTGCCGGAAGAGACCCAGATCACCCGCCACATCTGCGTCGAGGGCTGGAGCGCGATCGGAAAGTGGTCGGGCGTGAGATTCTCGGAATTCCTGCGCCGGGTCGGCGCCGACACGCGGGCGAAATATGTCTGGTTCCGCTGCGCCGAAGGCTATTCCACCTCGATCGATATGGCGACCGCGCTGCATCCGCAGACCCAGATGACGTTCAAGTTCGACGGCGATATCCTGCCGATCAAGTACGGCTTCCCGATGAAGGTGCGCATCCCGACCAAGCTCGGCTTCAAGAACCCCAAGCACGTGATGGAGCTCGCGGTCATCAACAACTGGAACCCGGGCTACTGGGAGGAACAGGGCTATAACTGGTTCAGCGGGAGCTGACGCCTCACGATTTGCCTTTCAGCGTGCCGACGATTAGCAATTCCCGCCGTCGTCATTGCCGGGCTTGACCCGGCAATCCATCTTTTCGCAAGAAGATGGATGCGCGGGCCAAGCCCGCGCATGACGCGCCTGAGATCACGAACCTCCGAGGCGCTCCATGCCCACCTACAATCTCCTCCTCCTCTCCGGCGACGGCATCGGCCCCGAAGTGATGGCCGAGGTGGAGCGGCTCATCGACTGGATGAACGCGCACGGGATGGGCACGTTCGAGACCGAGGAGGGCCTGGTCGGCGGGTGCTGCTACGACGCGCATGGGGTCGCGGTCACCGAGGAGACCATGGCCAAGGCGCATGCGGCCGACGCGGTGATCTTCGGCGCGGTCGGCGGGCCGAAATGGGACCAGGTGGCCTATGACGTCCGTCCGGAGGCGGGGCTCCTGCGGCTGCGCAAGGACCTCGGCCTGTTCGCCAATATCCGGCCGGCGATCTGCTATCCGGCGCTCGCCGACACGTCGAGCCTCAAGCGCGAGGTCGTGGACGGGCTCGACATCATCATCGTGCGCGAATTGACCGGCGGCGTCTATTTCGGCGAGCCCAAGACCATCACCGACCTCGGCAATGGCCAGAAACGCGCGATCGACACCCAGGTCTACGACACCTACGAGATCGAGCGCATCGCCCGGGTCGCCTTCGAGCTGGCGAGGAAGCGCCGCAACAAGGTGACCTCGATGGAGAAGCGCAACGTGATGAAGACCGGCGTGCTCTGGAACGAGGTGGTCACCCAGCTGCACCAGCGCGAGTTCAAGGAGGTCGCGCTCGAGCACCAGCTCGCCGACGCCGGCGGCATGCAGCTCGTGCGCTGGCCCAAGCAGTTCGACGTGATCGTCACCGACAACCTGTTCGGCGACATGCTCTCCGATGTCGCCGCCATGCTCACCGGCTCGCTCGGCATGCTGCCCTCCGCCTCGCTCGGCGAAATCGACCCGAAGACGAGGAAGCGCAAGGCGATGTACGAGCCGGTGCACGGCTCGGCCCCCGACATCGCCGGCAAAGGCATGGCCAACCCGATCGCCATGATCGCCTCCTTCGGCATGGCGCTGCGCTATTCCTTCGGGCTTACCCGGGAGGCCGACCTTATCGAGCAGGCGATCGCCTCGGCGCTCGCGCGCGGCCTGCGCACCGCCGACATCAAATCTGACGGCTGCAAGATCGTGAGCACGAAGGAGATGGGCGAGGCGATCGTCGGCGAGATGGAGGAGCTTCAAAAACAATGGAGAGGATCGCGATGAGGAATGCGGTGTCGACCCTCTGCGGGCGTCTTTTCGCAATCGCTGCCCTGGTGCTCCCACTCGCCGCCTCGAGCGCCGTTGCGCAGACCTATCCGACTCACCCCATTCGTCTCATCGTTCCGTTCGCGCCTGGCGGCCTCAACGACACGGTGGCGCGGCTCTTGCAGCCGCAGCTGGAGAAGGCGCTCGGGCAGCCCGTCATCGTCGACAACCGCCCGGCCGCGAGCGGTATTGTCGGGACCGACGCGGTGGCCAAAGCGCCGCCCGACGGCCACACGCTGTTGATGGTGGCGTCCTCGCACACCGTGATTCCCGCCACCAATCCGAAACTGCCCTATGACGCCGCGCGCGATTTCGCGCCCATCGCCATGGTCGGCAAGAACCCGATGCTGTTCGTGATCAATGCCAAGGTACCGGCGAAGACGCTGCCGGAATTCGTCGCGCTGGCGAAAGCCAATCCCGGCAAGTTCAACTATGCGACCCCAGGCGCGGCCGGGCAATCGCACCTGATCACCGAGCTGTTCGACCAGCGCGCGCGCATCAAGATGCAGCACATTCCCTATCGCGGCGGCGCGCCGGCGATCCAGGCGACCGTCGCCGGCGAGACCCAGTTCGCCGTGATCTCGGCGCTCGCTTCGCTTCCGCACATCCAGGCCGGAACCTTGCGCGCGCTCGCGGCCGGCAGCCTCCAGCGCGATCCCCAGCTGCCTGATCTTCCGACGCTCGCCGAATCCGGCTTTCCCGATTTCGAGGCGATCCAATGGGTCGGGCTGCTCACCACCGCCGGAACGCCCAAGGAGATCGTCGGTCGGCTCAACGCCGAGGTCGACCGCGCGATCCGCGACCCGGACACGATCGCCAAGCTGGCGGCGCAAGGCATATCGCCGGCCGGAGGCTCGCCGGCGGAGTTCGCGAAAGTGATCGCGACCGAAATCCGCAATTGGAGCGAGATCGCGCGCGCCGCTAATATCAAGGCCGAATGAGTCCGGATCGTCGCCGGTCAAGGCGGGCGATCAGCACCCGACGCACCAGTTCCACGGCCAAGGATTGTTGCGGCTCGGTAGATCGAAGGGGCCGGGCAGCGGCGAACGGTGGAAACCGGCGTGGTTCTCGATCACGCTGGTCGGCGAATAGCCTGGCGGGATGGCATAATCGGTGAACTTGCGCTCGCCCGGCAGCACCTCGGTGCCGATATCGAGGAAGGAACGCTGCCGCACGATGATGCGCGCGCGCGGCCGGCTCGCGACGACCAGCTGGTCCTGGCGGGCGACGACCCGCTTCTTCTGCGCCGCATCGGCGGGAGGGATGGCGAACGCGGCCGTGGCGATGGCCGCGGCGCACAGACCAAGAACACAGACTTTCGGCCTCATGTCGTCCTCGCAAGGAATATGTCGTCGCCACTCTTACCGCATTTCATCCCCTGCGTCACCCTAGAGGCTGCCAAGCATCCGCTTGTGTCCCGGATGCGCCCCTAACTGACCGCCAGCGGCGCCAGCGCCTCGATGTCGGTGACGACATCGATCACGACCGGACGATCAGCCTCGATCGCCCGCTCGATTGCGCCGCCGATCTCGCCTGGCTTCTCGACCCGGATCCCGAGCGCGCCCATGTCCTCGGCGAGGCGGGCGAAATCCATTTTGTTGTAGGTCCACAATTCGCGCGCCTGTTCGGTCTGCTCGCCGCCATAGGCGCGGTCGAAGCCGCGCTTCGACTGATTGCCGCTCGCATTGTTGTTGACCACGGTCACGGCATTGATTTTCCAGCGCACCGCGGTCTCGACCTCGGCGATGTGGTACCAGAAGCCGGCATCGCCGGTGAAGGTTACCACCGGCCGCTCGGGGCAGCCGCACTTCGCGCCGAGCCCGGCCGGAAAAGCCCAGCCGAGATGCCCGGCGCTGCGCAGATAGCTCTGGCGCGGGCTCGTGAGATCGAAGAAGCCGCCCATCCACATGCCCGCATGCCCGGTGTCGACGACGACGATCGCGTCCTCGGGCAGCGTTCGCGTCAGCTCGCGGCAGATGCGCTCGGGCCGGATCGGCATTGCTTCGGAATCGAGCACGGGCTGGTATTTTGCCGCCCACTCCCTGCAGATCGCCTGCGCCGCTGCGACCCACGCCTTGCGCCGCCCGGCGCTCGCCCGGTCGGCATGATCCAGCATGCGCGCGAGCGTCACTTTCGCGTCACCGTTGACTGCGGTCTGCAGCGGATAGTTGCGGCCGAGCGCCTGCGCGTCGATGTCGATCTGGATCGCCGGCGTGCCGATCTTCGGCACCGCCCAGAAATGCGTGGTCATGCCGCCGGTCTCGGTGCCGACGAAGCAGACGAGATCGGCGCCGTTGACGACCCGGTTCGCGCTCTCGCGCGAATAGCTGCCGACGACCCCGACCGAGAGCGGATGGCTCCCCGGGATCGAATCCTTGCCGTTGAGCGAGGTCGCGATCGGGATCGCAAGCGCCTCTGCGAGCGCGACCA
>WNGR01004827.1_pt1 | contig 14521 bp, 13 predicted proteins | sample 5407581 | NCBI WGS metagenome assembly WNGR01 (sample SAMN13153383, study PRJNA577476) | soil metagenome | isolation source: 80 cm soil or saprolite under Garry oak tree replicate 2 | place: USA:California | collected 2016-06-15
TGAAGCGGTCCAGGTCGTCGCGCAGGTGCTGGATGCCGTAGGCGGGGTGGCCGATCTGGTCGGCGAGGGAGGCTTCCAGGCGGGTGTCGCGGGCAAGCCATTCGCCGATGAAGGTCAGGATCTCGGCGAGTTCGGCGGCATCGCCGGCGTCGAGCGTCACGCTGGGCATGGGGCTGGCTCCTGTGGTGAGGCGGCGTGCGCGGAGGCGGCCTGGGGCCCGGGCCGGCTGGTCCAGGAGGCGGCCGGGAGCTTCGGCGGCTGCGGGGGCCGGGCGAACCGCTCGGGGTGGGCGGCGCAGGCAGCGGTGAGCACGCCGGCGCGGGCGGCCCGGACGGCGCGGGCACGGCCGTAGTGGACGTCGGCCGGGGTGTGCAGGCCCAGCCCGCCGTGGCGGTGCTCATTGTCGTACCAGGAGAAGAATGCCTGGCAGTGGGCGCGGGCGTCCTCGATCGAGCCGAACCGGCCGGGGAAGTCCGGCCGGTACTTCAAGGTCTTGAACTGGCTTTCGGAGTAGGGGTTGTCGTTGGAGACGTGCGGGCGGGAGTGCGACTGGGTGACGCCGAGGTCGGCGAGCAGCAGCGCTACCGGCTTGGAGGTCATCGAGGAGCCGCGGTCGGCGTGGATGGCCAGCTGGCCGGCGCTGATGCCCTGCTTGCGGCAGGTCCCGGCGATCAGCTTCTCGGCCAGGGCCGCGGACTCTGCGGTGGCGACCATCCAGCCGGGCACGTGGCGGCTGAAGATGTCGATGATGACGTACAGGTAGTAGCAGGTCCACTTGGCCGGGCCGTGCAGCTTGGTGATGTCCCAGGACCGCACCTGGTTCGGCGCGGCGGCGGCCAGCTCGGGCTTGACCGTGGCCGGGTGGGTGGCCTGCCGGCGACGCTCGCGGCTCTCCCCGGCCCGGCGCAGCACGCGGTAGAACGTGGAGACCGAACCGAGGTAGACCCCCTCATCCAGCAGGGTCGCCCACGCCTCGGCCGGGGCGACATCGGCGAACCGCTCGCTGTGCAGCGCGCCCAGGATCGCCTGCCGCTCGGCGGCGGCCAGCGCCCGCGGCTGCGCCCGGTCAGCGTGCGGGACAGGTTCCGGGCGCGGCGGCGCGGGGCTGGCCCGGTGCCGCCGGTACCAGCTGGCCTGCGGCGCAGCTACCGCGGCGCACGCGGCGCGGGTACCGGTCCGCGGGGCCAGCTCGGCGATCGCCTGGTCGGCCACGGCGGTCACTTCGGCTCGGTGTCCTCGCTCTCGGAGAGCGTCTCCAAGAGCGCCTGCAGTTTTGCCTGCACTTCCACCACGAAGCGGGCCCTGGCCAGCTCCTGCTCCAGCCGGGTCTTCTCTTTCTGCAGCCGGGCGATCTGCGCGTCCCGCGGATCGGGCCGGCTGCGGCCGCGGGGCCGGGCCAGGCCGGCCAGCGCACCGGCATCGCGGGCCCGCCGCCACTCCACGACATGGCTGGAGTACAAGCCCTCCCGGCGCAAGATCGCGCCCTTCTCACCTGGCCCCGCAGCGTCGTAGGCAGCCAGGACCTCCAGCTTGTACTTCGCGGTGAACGTTCGCCGGCGTGCCCGCTCGGGCACCTCCGGGTCCGGGTCCGCCTTGCCGTCCGCCATCACTCCAGCATCGGCAGCAGGCAGCGCACGGTCGAGGGCAACAGTCATGTCGTGATCTCTCCATCCCCGCCCTCGGGGTCAGTAATAACTGATGGGCGGGTGCCTCACGACAGCTTGACAGAGAGGGATGGCGCGTGATATCGGGACTGCCCCCGCTTCTGTTGACTCGCGGGGTGTGCGGGCTCAGGCCGCCTGAGCGGTCTGGTCTGTGGGTGGAGCATTTCATATTCGACGGGGGTGAGCTTTCCGAGGCGGCGCTGGCGCCTGCGGCGGTGGTAGGTGTGCTCGATCCAGGTGATGATGGCCAGGCGGAGTTCCGCGCGGGTGGTCCAGCGTCGGCGGTCCAGGACGTTCTATCAATAATTGTGTCCCTCATCCCACGTATGTCCCACGAGCCAGGACAGGGGCCTGGCAAGTTGGACTGTCGGCTTGGGAAGGTTCTTGCAAAGACCGGCCAAGTGTTCAGCTTCGTTAGTCGCATTCCGTCGATTGGTTCTTTATCGGGCTATCTCCGACAGGCGCCGAGACTTGCTCGTGGTTCCAGACGGCGTACGTCTGTCTCATAAGGGATCCTCTTTGTACGGTTTGTTCCGACGTCCGCGCGCTACACCCGTCTGCGACAGTCCTGTAGTTAGGCAGCAAGACTTGGTCATCAGGTTACAGTCTATTTACCGAAGCTTGACTAAGTAGTCCAACAGTGATACCGAGGAGTTGGCGGCGTCTTCAGCGCCGTGAGCGAGCTGTTGATGCGTTTGCCGCATACTTCGCCTGGTTGTCTAGAGCAACGGCTTGGGGGATCGTTGACCAACGCGGCTTAGTAATGGCGTGGGCCGAGCGCAACAAGCACCGATGAGTACCTGTGATCTAAGGAGATCCACCATGTCTGTGGCATCCCATAGGGGAATTGCGAGACCGTATGAAGAGCCAGAGCCATATCCAGCATTTGGCGACAGGGCGGCGGCGCTTAATGGGTTTAGGCTTACTTATCTGGACTCAGATCATGAGATCACTCTTATTCAAGTCTTGCCAGGCGGTGAATCGGCAGATCTCTCCCCATTCGCGGATCTTCAACCCAGCAGAATCCCCGATGGTCATCTCAGCGTCCTCCTAGAGGACGCTGAGCCGTCGGGCGAAGAGTTCGGTTACTACGCTGCTCACTCACTCCTGACGATGCCGGGTGCACGACGGTATCAGATTAGAGATGTTGGTTGCGTCAACGAATGCGTTCGGCGAGTTCCTCCATCTGTGCTTCGTGACCCATTCCCTGGCCTGGCTTTCGGGGCCGCCGGAGGAGCGCTGCTCGCACTGGTGGGCTTCAGGATGTTCTTCACGGGGAATAGAAACCACAATCTGGATCGGGTTGGGGTTTGGTTTGAGGAGGATAATATTCACGTCGCAATGCGTGACGCGGACGGGGGTGACACGTTCGCCTATCTGGTGGACTTCGTTGTGATCCCCACCGGATTCCTCAACGTCTTTACTGGTGTAGAGGGAGGCTCAGGGGATAGAGCTTTTGATACTCACCAACTACCGTCTATTGACCGCACCGATTTCGTCATTACGGGCTGGGAATTTAATTTCGAGCAAGGTGACCACAAGATTCTCGACATCGGTGTCATTCGGGGGCCCGAAAATCTAACCGGCTTTTACGGCGATAGCGGAGGCGGGGATCGGTTCGACTGGCGTGTCCAGTGGGCACAGGTTGGGCCCCGGGTTTTCGCGCCTCTGAGCATAGTTTGAGAAGGACCGGCCGGAAACGCGGCTTCCTGATTTCCGCAATCCCAACGGGGTAGCCCGCAAGAGCTATGACATCGCGACCGCGCACCCGAAGTATCGCGGTATACCTACCCACGGCGGTGCTACAGACAGGGCAGTTATAGCCGAGTTCCTCGCCCGCCCGGAAGAGATGCGCGCCGAAGCGGTGGCCTTGCGGGACGCGGCCGAGCGAGGCCAGTTGCTCAGCTTGACAACTCCGGTTGAAGAGGAAGATGTGGCCGCTAGGGAGGGACGGTTGTTGGTTCGGCGCCATGTCGCCCGTGAGCGTGACCCACGGTTGCGTCGGCGGAAGATAGAGGCAGCGCTGCGGAGCGGCAGGGATTTGGCCTGCGAAGCATGCGGATTCGACTTTGGTCAGACGTACGGCGAGCGGGGTCGTGGATACATCGAGTGTCACCACGTCATCCCTTTGCATGCGATCGGCGAGCGCACTACACGTCTCGACGACCTGGCCTTGCTATGCGCTAACTGCCACCGCATGGTGCACGCCCGAGCGCCGTGGCCAACTCCTGCTGAGCTGAGCGCACTGATGATGTATGTCGCTAATCACTAATCGCATATGCCATCTAGCCCGCTAGGATTCCGATGTCCCACTCCCTGCTGGGTGATCCAAGCTCAGTTCGCGGATCATGTTCAGGTGCTTCTCTTCGAGGCGCACGAAGTGGATATCCATAGTCTGGCTGTCAGACATAACGAGTGCGGTCATATGTCCTTCACGCTTGCCCGGAGCAATCAAGGCCCCGGCGAAAGGTTTTCCATCGTCAACGCGGCGCATCACGCGGAAATCGGGTTGTTCGATATCGCTTTGCCACCGCATTGAGCCGCTAATCGTGATTCGCTCAATCTTGACCAGATCATCCACCTTGACGTATACACCATCTGCCGAAACGTCAAGCGTATGTGCGAATGGCCATTCTGAGGTGACCGACTGCTTGGTTGTGTGGAACTTCGGGAGTGTTCGCAGCATCGTCTGTGCTGGCTCGATTGACCAGAGTTCTTCCGTGGAGCGAAGGAGTACTTCATGTCTATAGTCCCCGAGCGACTTGTATCGATGATGAATTGTGTTCGCTGAGTCATACACTGGATCTGCGGCCGCCAAATTGAAAGGGCGCCCTGCCGCTGGCGCAATGAAGTGCACCTGTTCGTCGACCCAGACGAGGAGCCATTGACTAAATGGCATAGCCTCCTCCGGCAGTCCGCGAAGCCCGAACCGCGGGAAATCGACATCAATTGGAGTCTCCCATTTCTCAAGAACGTATAGGTCAACCCCGCGATGTTTTGCCTTGCGTTTAGCTGCGTCACTGAACCCGGATCTTGACACTATTGCGCGATGCGTTATTGACGTCATATCGTCCAGTTTCCCGCACAATTGTTCGATCACTGTGACGTCAAGTGGCGTTTTCTCATCCTTGACTTCAAAGGCCTTGAATGCCCAGCCGCTACCCTCGTCGTCACGAATTGTGACAGTGACATCAACATCGCGTTTCTTACTCAGCACCTCGTCAGTGACCAAGCTTCCGAGTTCTACCTGAACCGCTTCCGGGTTTGCGCGAAGGCAGCATAGGCCGACGAGATATTGAACCAACATATGAGTCAACACGCGTTGATGCCGTCTTCCCTGTCGGGCCCAAGAATCTCCCAGGCGTAGACCCATCCTGCGCTAAAGATTGGATATATAAGGCCGCGCAGAGGCTCCTCCTCACGTGGTCCGAGGATGGTATCCAGCGATGCAACGGCTTCGAATGCCTTAACAAGCCAACGGAGTGGTCGGTCAGGATCTTCGAAGCCATAGATCAGGACAGCGCGCCTTCCCGCGAAGCCACTGTTGGCCAACTTGGCGCAATCTGTCACGGCGCTTCGGTCATCAGGATATGGTGACAGAATCTTCTTAATCGCGGTATCTTCGTGTAAGTATTCGGTGATCCCGTGGCTCGCGGCTGGCCGGGCGCTCAGCGGCTTGTGAGGATGGCCCGGTAGTCGGGCCGGAGCGGGTAGAGGTAGATGTCTTTGACCGGCTGGGCGTGCTGGTGGCGGTGGTCGAGTTTGCCTCTGCCTTTGGTGTAGCCGGCCCAGGTCCAGTTGGCGGCGCGGTAGCTGGCGCCGTCGAACCGGTTGGTGTCGATGAAGGTTTCCAGCAGGACGGGGGCGTAGCCGTAGCGCTGCTGCCAGTCGGCGGGCAGCTGCCGGGCGGCGCGGGCCAGGATCGCCGAGGCCAGGTTCCGGACCCGGACGTGCGGGAGGATGAGGAACCGGGCGTTGCCGGCGACCAGGTGCAGGTTGGCCTGCCGGGTGGGCGGGCCCCAGCCGATGTGGTTGTCGCGGGGGGCGCAGGCCCAGGCGGCGGCGCCGTAGCCGAGCGCGGCGATAGCCCCGGCCCGCTCGGCGTGGATGAGGTAGCGGATCTGGGCGCCGGCCAGCGGGGTGTAGCCGAGGTAGTGGTGCTCGCGGATCAGCTGGTTCCAGCGGGCCGACTCGGCGCGGCTGGTGACCGGGACGAGCCGCAGCGGGGCGATCTGGGCGAGGCTGGCGGTGACCGGCGGCGGGCCGATGGGCAGGGCCAGCTGCCCGGCGGGGGCGTGGCGCAGGTGACGGCCGTTGCCGTTGCCGTGCCGCGGCGGCGGCAGGGTGATCAGCCCGTCGGCCGCCATCCGGTTGAGGGCGACCCGGGCGGTCATGTCCTTGCGGGCGCTGTCGGCGCGGCGCCAGCCCAGGGCGTCGCAGACCGCACCGGCGATCGCGCGGCGGGTGGGCAGCGACGCCGCCAGGGAGCGGATCTCCTCCAGCTCGGCGGGGGTGAAGTCCCGGCCGCAGTAGCGGGCCGGGCTGGGTGGTGGCGCGCCGTCAGCGGTCACGGCGGCTGACCGGCCGGCTGGGCGGGGATGGTGATGTTCCACGGCAGCAGGGCCTGCAGCGCCTGGCCGGCGGGCGGCCTGCCGCCGCCGTCGGCGCAGGCTTGCAGGTAGGCGTGCAGGTAGGCGCGGGGGTTGTGCCCGGCGAGCCGGGCGGTGCCCAGGATCGTCCAGGCGTGGCCGGCCAGGTCCGCGGCCCATGCCGCGCCGGAGCCGCTGTAGTTCTTGCGGCCCACCACCGGGAGGCGGACCGCGCGCTCGGCGGTGTTGTTATCCAGCGGAAGATCGGGGAAGTCCCGGTGGGCGGCGAGCCCGTCCCATTCGCGGTCCAAGGTGGCGAGCACCTTCGCCGCGGCCGGGTGCAGCAGGTCCGGGCGGGCGCCCTGGATGCGGCGGTGGGCGTCGATTTCATCCAGCGCCGCAGCGAACGCGGCGGCCGCGCGGGCATGCTCGCTGGTGCCTTCCGGTGCGGCGGCCAGCGCGCGGTGCGAGGTATACAGCACAGCGATCCGGGCGACCCAGGCATCGGCCCAGGGCCGGAGGTTCACGGGGTGGGCGTCGCCGGCCCGGATGAAATACCGGCGGATATGCGCCCAGCACCACAGCGGCGTGACATCCTCGGTCCCGGAGAACGACTGGTACACCGAGTAGAAGTCCGAGGACAAGACCAGCGGGCCCCGGCCTTGTGGCAGATGGCTGTCCTCCACGCCGTAGTGGTCTTCCAGGACCTTCAGCGACCTGGACGGCGCGATCGCGTAGACCACGGTGTCCGCGGTGAACACCCACAGCCACCAGCGGCTGCCCCCATTATCCGCCGGCTCTCCGAACACCCGCCAGGACGTCTCGTCGGCGTGCGCGTGCCCGGCGGCGGCGTTCCGGGCCGTGATCGCGGCGGCCAGCGGCGCCAGCAGGTCGTCCAGCCGCCGGGCGACCCCGGCCAGGGTGCCCGGCGCCACCTCCAGCCCCTGGAACGACAGCATCGCGATCACCCGGTTGAACGGCAGCCCCAGCGCGTACTTGGCGATCAGCAGGTTAACGCAGAACTCCGTGGTGAACAGGCCCCTGCCGATCAGCTGGGGCGGGCCGGGCGCGGTCACCACCGCCGGCACCGGGCACCGGCAGCACCGGGCGTACTTGCGCCGCCGGTGCACCACCCGCCACACCCGGACCCGCCAGGAGACCTGCTCGCTGACATCCTCCCCCATCGGCTCATATGGCTGGCCGCACCGCGGGCAGCGCCGCTGATCCTCGGGAAGGTGGTGGATCTGCTCCTCGGTGTCCAGGTGCTCGTGCCGGCGGCGGCCATGCCCCGCCGACCCGGGCCGCTGGCCCCGGCGCCGCCCGCCCGCCGGGCGGCCGGTCCCGGCCGGGCTGTCATCCCCGCCGCCGGCCAGCCCGTCTCCGCCGCCGGCGTCCGGCTGACCGGGATCGCTCTTCTCGCTCGATTTGCCGAACAGGATCCGGCTCAGCGTCACCACCCGCTGCTTCAGCGCGGTGATCTGTTCCCGCTGGGCGGCCAGCGTCCCGCTAAGCGTGATGTTCTCCGCGGTCAGCCGCGCGTTCTCGGCCTCCAGCACCTCCGCGCGGGAACGCCACAACGCCGCCTCATCGGTGGCAGGCCGGGAACACGCTGGCGCGAGCATCACGCCAAGGCTGGGCCACCACCACCGTTTGTGTCCAGCACCACAGCGCCGGCGTGTCGCGTCAGCGCGACGGGATCACCGAATACTTACGTCAGGGCACCTGGCCTGCCTTTTTGACGATCGCGGAGCCGAAGACGGCGTTCCATGCTTGGACTTGTCCCTTGTGCACGTACCGGCCGTACTCGGTGTGCGTCTTGGTCGCGACAACGAGCAAGCCCATATAGGCGTAGGTGCGCGGGTTGATGATGATCTCCATCTTCCAGAAGTGCGTCTGGATCATGTACAGGCCGATCCCGTGCCGTCCGGCAAAGTCGGTGGCGGACCGGTCAAAGCGCACGCCAGGCAGGCCAGTTAGGACCGCGTACAATTCGGCCTGGAATCGCGCCGGCAGAGGATAATCCTCCATCAGGCCCACGATGGCGCGGAATGCCGCGGCGGAGTTGGCGTGATGGTTCGCCAGGATCACGTGCCGAAGGGCGGCCGGATCGGCCGGGAGCGTTGCCAGGTACCGGTAGAGATTGTTCATGCAGCCGGGCCAGCCGTCCAGTTGTCCGGCGCAGCTGCCCGTGCTGCTGCCCGCAGGCGTGACCTTGTCATCGATCAGGACGAACATGTGGTGAAAGTTGACCTCCCACCAGGTCACTTCCCGGTCACGGCGTGGACCGATTTTCTGAACTAGGTTTGTGTACATCCAGTCGTGCGGGCCAGGCACGAATACCCGTGTCAGCGCGGCTGCTCTGGTGGCATAGTCGACCAGCTTGACCGCGTTCGTGGCGGCGCCCTGGCTGGGTCCTGGCTGGAAGCCGATGACCGGATGGCCGGAAGATGCAGTGCGCGTGCTTGGGTGGTTAGCCAGAGTCTCCGACACGCCGATCCCGGCAGCGGCGACGGCGATAGCGGCGGCTGCCGCGATCCACGCTTTTGCTGGCCGCCTGTGCCGATCTGATGGGCGCTGGGAGGGGCCTGTGGCGGGCTGGCTGAGGATGTGCTGCAGGAGGTCAGCTGCGTCTGCGCGGGCAGCGGGGTCAAGCACATCTGCCGTCCGGACGGGGTTCCAGGCCGACAACCGATCGTCGAGTTCGTTCATTGCTGGGCTTCCTTGAGTGCGGTCGGTTGGACAAGTTGCTGATGCGGTTCGGTTAGGTCGGCGCCGAGCTTGCGGGAGAGCCGCTGGCGGGCACGGTACAGGCGGGCCTTGGCAGCAACAGCCGAGCAGCCCATCACTGTGCCGATCGCGGCAACTGTCAGGCCCTCCCAGGCCGCGAGCCGCAGGATCTCCCTGTCCGCTTCGCTCAGAGAGCGGAACGCTGCCGCGAGTTCCATGTCAGCGGCGATCAGCTCCGAGTGATCACCGGCGATCTCACCGCCTGCCAGCAGCATCCGCGCCCTGTTATCCAGCCTGCCGCGGCGGGCCAGGGTTCGGCGCTGATTGGCAACCGCGAAATGGGCGGTCCGGTACAACCACGGCAGCGGCCGGGGCGGCAGCTCGTCAAGGTTGCTCCAGGCGGTCAGGAATGTCTCGGCAACGACATCCTGAGCAACGTCTGCACCGACGCGCCTGCGCGCGTAGGCAAGAACCGGGCTGTAGAAGGTCCCGAACAATTCGGTGAACTGCCGCGCCCTGCGGTCTGCTGACTCTCCGGTTGCGGTCATCATCTTGTATGTGTCCGGATAGGAGCTCTGGGGGACACCCAACGACCAGGATTCTGCGCGTTCACAGGCGTCTCCCTTGCTCAACCTGGCGCGAGGTGATCTGCGTCTTGCTTGCTGGCCTGATGTCGCTGCCGACGTCACGGTCAGTGGGTGTAGATCGATCTTGGCAGCCTGCAGTCATCCCGTCTTCCGTATAGGTGCCGAAACCCGGGTGAGCAGCCGCTGGGTCGAGGGTCGGCTCACGCCGATCGCGCAGCGACGCGACCGCAAGGGAGCGCCCTTGAGGCGGCAAGCGACCCGCTGCCGCACCGCTGAAGTTCATGTATCGACCGGCTGGTGTCCTGGATCCGTGACGCGGGCAGGCTACGCGAGTTTTGTCCTGATAAGGCCTCCCAATCTAACTTCGTGTAGCATAGTGCTCCGGCCAGGATAGACGGCTCGGTGTGGATCTTGGTGCCCGATGCCGCCGATGAAGCGACGAGCGCGATCGGTGGCGAGACGGTCAGCTGACGAACTGACCCCGGATCACCCGGCCTGCTCGATACGCCGGCCAGCTTCCTCCAGGCCCAGCTTCAGCAGTCGCTCTGTATCGGCATAGGACAGGAAGGATCTGGCGAGCCGAACCTCGCTGCTCTAGGTCCGCATGACGGCGTCCCATTCTTCATTGTCCTCGTTCAGGATGAACCCCCGGCCAAGCAAGCTGCCCGCGGGCTCTGGTTCTTCGTCCTCGTCACCAGAGCCGCTCTCGTGTGTTGGTTCAATGCCGCAGTATGCGGATGATCGCTATGGGACCCAACAACCGGGTCGCCTCAAGCGCCTCAAGCGTCTACGCGTTAGCCTCGCCGCCTAGACTCTGGCCCACTACACTGTCCGTTCGATGGCTTACGGACCGCAACGGGGAGTATTCAGTTGACCGACGATGACTGGTTTGAAGGAGACACCCCACCCGAAGAAGAGGAGGGGCAGATCGATGAGTATGACCTCAATTCGACTCCGAATGACTTCAACGTGCTCACTATCTTCAGCTTCATCGAGTCAGGCGCAGTAAAAATACCAGGATTTCAGCGTGCCTATGTGTGGGATGTTCGGCGTGCATCGAAATTGATCGAATCTCTAATCATCGGCCTTCCGGTGCCACAGGTGTTCCTCTATGAAGAGGGACAGAACTCCTTCCTAGTGATCGACGGCCAGCAGCGCCTGATGACAATCTATTACTTCATTAAGCAGCGTTTCCCAAAGAAGGACAAACGGGCCGAGCTTCGACGTCTGTCCAACGAAGAAAGCAAGATTCCTGACGAAATACTCTATGACGATGGGTATTTCGAGAACTTCCGGCTCAGTTTGGCTGATACATCGACCGGCGCTCCCAATAAGTTTGCGCGCCTCAATTATTCAACACTAGGCGATTATAAACTCAGCTAGATCTGCGGACTATCAGGAATGTAATTATCAAGCAGGTCCGTCCATCAGGTGACAACTCGATCTACGAAATCTTTAACCGCCTCAATACTGGTGGTATCAACCTGACTCCCCAGGAAATTAGATCGAGCCTCTATCACTCCCCGATGTCCGGCGTACTGATTCGGCTCAACACGAATGGAACATGGCGCCGCATGCTCGGCCAAGCCGAGCTGGATCTTCATATGCGAGATGTCGAGATACTGCTGCGAGCAGTGGCAGTTGCAAAGGACTCCGAGAGTTATCGCCCATCAATGGTGCAGTTTCTCAATCGTTTCTCGCAAAGTGCTCAGTCATTCGATTCGCCCACGGTATTGGAGATTAGCGAGACGGTATCTTGGTTTTTTGACGCGTGCTCTGACCTTGGAAGTCAGGCGTTTTTGTCACGTCAGGGAAGATTCACAGTACCACTATTCGAGGCTACGTTTGCCTCTGCATGCCAGGGCCGGCCAACTCTAGGCTCCGACTGGAGGCTAACAGATAACATCGTGACAGCTATAAGAAATGATGAGGACTTCCAATCGCATTCGCAGGAGCAGACTACGAATGCTACGCATGTCTTGGGCCGCTTGTCGGCGGCTCGTAAATACCTAACCGCAGACAGATAGCGGCTAGTCATGCTGCCCCTTGTTCGCGCGATTTATGAGGACAATAGACGGCTTCTGGCTTATCTGCGCACAAATCAAGAACTCTCGTTTGCCAACTCCGTTGAGAACATTCTTCCGAAGGTCCTGCTGCTCGCTACGGCTAGTCATCTGGAATTTGCGTTGCAAAACCTCATTCTTGACTACTTCCGGGAAGTGACAGATAATCGTGGCCATGCGGTTTCGTTCATTGAAAAGAAGGCTGTGCTACGCCAATTCCACACCTATTTCTCGTGGGATACAAGCAATGCGAATTCCTTCTTTGCGCTTTTTGGCAATGACTTCAAGGTGGCGATGACAGCTTTGTCGTTGAAAGTCAGCGAATTTGCTGCAGCAGTAAAAGACTTCGTAGCTATTGGATTACTGCGTAATAAGCTAGTTCATCAGAACTATGCCGCGTTCACGATGGAGAATACAGGTGATGAGATCTGGCGCATGTACGAAAGTGCGCTTAGGTTTATAGAGCGCTTTCCACTGCTATTGAGGGAGCACAGCTCTGGTGCGTGATTCTCACCCAGTTGCTCGCGCGGGCTACGACACGGTGAACTTTTCGTACCAGCCACCGAGGGGGTGCGGCTTCAGCTGGAATTGGTCCCCCTTGTTGTCGCCTGCGAGGTAAAGACCGACCTTCCGGTTTTTGAAGAAGCAGGTCGGCAAGCAATGCTCCGTGCTGGAGGCATCTTGCAGCCTCCAGATGATACCGGAGCCGCCGTTGCAGGAGTGGATTACGACGTCGCTGGAGTTGTCCGCCGCCGCCACGCACAGCCTTGTGTCGGCGCTGAATTTAAGGTAAAAATCTCTGGCGCCAGTAGAGGCCGAATCGATGTTGATGTCGCGGCCGGTAGTGGTCTCGACCACCGCCGCGTAAAGGGTGAGATTAGGGGCGCCGACGCAGTAGGACCCGTTGGTCTCACACACGTGATTATTCGCCGCGCTGGCGGGCAGCGGGGCGACGAACATCACGGCGGGTATCGTCAGCGTAGCGGCCAGAACCAAAGCGGTGCGGATGAACTTTCGGCTCATAGCGGATACTCCTAGCATATATCTGAGGCGCTTCCTGCTTGACGGCAAAAGCGTGCCCTCCTGGTAAACTGGTAGCTCATTTTTCACTGACCGTGAGCTGTCGACCGCGTCAGGTCAGATCATCCGTCACGGGTCAAGGCCGGTCAAGTGCCGCCGACGACACTGCTCGACCTCGATCGCGGCCCCGGGCTCGGCTGTCGGCAGCGGCGGAGGTTCCGGCGCAGGGCCTTGCCTGACCGGGCGAGGGGATGACCCTCTTGAGTGCTCATCCCTGAGGAGGGCCGGGGGTCAGGGGGCAGCGCCCCCGCTCTTTCTCTGCCACCAGGCGGCCACGTGCGTAGCCGATCGGCCGATCGCTCCCGACCCGTGCCGAGTCGGCGAGGGGGACGTATCGGCGAGTCCGTCCGGCGGGCAGGCGCGGGGGCACGCACGCGCGGCAGCCGCCCACGCTGGGCGCGCCGCCGAGCGCAGAGGCACCGGGCAGGGCTGCCGCCCCCCGTGGAGCAGGTCCCCTCTCGTCCGCTGCCGGAATCGTTCGTCGGGCTCTTCGCCGCGCTCGCGACCCGATCACGGCTCGCCTGCTCGTCTGAGAGCGAGCGCGGGCCGGTCGGCCCGGCGCGCCTGCGGCGCCCTTGAAGCAGTAGAGAAAGTTCTCACCAATCTGCGCGCGGGCGCTCGCCGGACGAAGATAATGGCACGGTTAGGTGTCGACACACAGTGATCGCGGCAGTTGCTTACAGCGCGGAGATTGCATGAATGATGAGCCGGAGAGTGAACAGACTGATGTGAAGATGTCTTCGTCGATCGAGCCGCTGAGGATGTGGGAGCGTCTGGTTGCGCTGGGTGTCGGTATAACGTCCGGTGGCGCTGGCGGCTATGCCGTGTTCGCTACCTCGAATCAGGCTGGTACAGCTGTTCTACTGGCCCTCGCCGCTGTTTTCTGCCTGGTTGGAATTCAAGGGACTCCATTGATTCGGTTTGCTAGTGGCTCTAACAGCATTGAGCTGGATAGGCGCAGGCGTAGTATTGATCAAGCTATTGAAGAGGCGAAAGCTGAGGAGAATCTTGATAAAGCAGCGGGTATTGTACAGGGAGCGGTCATCGCGGAGCCGAACCTTCCCCGCCCGGCGTACTATGACTACGTAGTTTATGAACAAGAGCTTCGGACAGCTATTGCGAAGATAGGCTATTCGCTAACTGACGTCTCACGTGTCAGCGATGGTGGCTTCGATTTTGTTGTTCAGGATCAAGGAAGCAGAACGATCTACATCGAGACGAAATACTATAGAAAACCGCTTGGCATGAACGTGGTGGATGGCATTGTAGGTAAGGCGTCGCGAACTGGCGTGCCTGTCTTGTTGGTCGCAAGTTCACCGCTTACCGTAGCGGCTCAGCGAATTGTCGAAGAGTCGCGAGCAATAGACTTCATAATGTGGCGTGATTCCCGTGATAATGACGAGCTGAAGGCCAAGATGCGTGAAATGTATGCACGAATTGCGTGAACTGCTCTTGGCCAGAGCATCGCAGGCATTGCAAGGGTGTCTCGTGCCGCTTTCTGTGAATCATGCAATGTTTTAGGGTCGTTAGACAAGGGTGGTCAGGGGCGGGGTCGAATCGCCGACCTTCCGCTTTTCATCCTGCCGCGCGCTGCCCGTGGCTGACTGCACAGCTCTTGCGCCCGTCACGCCGCATCGCGGCGTAGTGAGCACGACCCAGCGAACGCCGTGGCCTGAGAGGGCATCTGATCCCAGGTGATACCGGTGTGTCTTTGGGCGGTGAAGTCTTTGCCATCGAGGTCCCACAGTTCACGAGTATCGGCTGCTATAGATCTGCATCGTGGCTGGCCGGCGTGCTTATCGCACTGATCT
>WNGR01006883.1_pt1 | contig 14519 bp, 5 predicted proteins | sample 5407581 | NCBI WGS metagenome assembly WNGR01 (sample SAMN13153383, study PRJNA577476) | soil metagenome | isolation source: 80 cm soil or saprolite under Garry oak tree replicate 2 | place: USA:California | collected 2016-06-15
CGTTCGGAGCGTCGTAGGCGCTCGGCCTGCAATACGGCGATGGGAATCGCATCGAACAGGTCGCAGACTGGGATTTTCGCGCCGGCCATTCGTCGTCCCCCCGCAAGCACATGAGTGAGCGACGCGAAGCCTTCGACGCTGACCGTGGCCTCCCACGCATTGCCCATCGGCCATCGGCGCCCCTGGTCGGTCGAGCGGCCGAATCGCCGGCCAACCACGGCAATCACAGCCGCTCGCCCGCTCGAGCGCGCAAACGCGACGATCTCGTTTCGGTCCCGCCCTGAGACTTCGAGCGGCTGATAGAGACCATCCTTGAAAACGTCGGCAAGCTGGGAACGAACGGCAAGCAGATGCCGCGTGAGCGCGAGCTTGATGCGGCCGTCGGGCCAGGCCTCGGCGACGAGCTTCCAATTCCGCTCGCCAGCGACCGATTCCAGCGCCGACGCACGGGCAGCGAAGTCGACCGCGCGTCTGTTGTCCGGATCGACCAGCGCGAGATCCCAGAACTCCGTTCCCTGATAGAAATCGGGAATGCCGGGGAGCATCGCCTTGAGCGCGACCTGCGCCAGGCTGTTCAAGGCGCCGACGAGGCCGGCGCGGCGCGCGAAGGCGGCGAACGAATCGAGGAATTCTCCGGAGATTTCGCGATCGAGAAGGCGGCCAAGGAACTCCCGCAGTCCCGCTTCGTAATCTTCGTTGGGAGCAAGCCAGCTCGTGCGCTGTTTGCCTTCGCGGGCGGCCTTGACGGCGTAGCTCTGGATCCGGGCGAGGAAAGCGGGGTCGCAACCGGCGAGCGGCCAGGCGCCGAGCAGGGCCTGGTAGAGCATGTATTCGTGCGCCGGCGAGGGCACGCGCGCGGGGCCTCGCCGATCGATCAAGCGCGCATTGAGCTTGCGCCAATAGCGAACCGCCTCCGACCAGTCATCGGCAAGCTCGGAGAGCGCGAGCAGGCGCGCGCGAGCATCTTCCCCGCGCTTGGTGTCGTGGGTCGCCGTCGCCGTGAGGCCGTGCGGGAGCGCCGCGGCCCGCGCCGTCATGCGCTCGTGGAAGTCCGCGATGGTCATGGCGTGGGCGGCCGGATCGCCGCCGACCTCGTTCAGCGCGAGCAGACGGTGATAGCGATAGAACGCGGTATCCTCCAGCGATTTCGCCATCATCGGGCCGGTGAACTGCTGCACCTTGAGCGCGAACAGACGCACGCGCGCGATGCTGTGCCCGGCTCGCCCGGGGGCGATCAGGTCGAGCAGCAGCGCATCGCGGAGGAAATCGAAAATGTCGATGTCCGGACCAAACCATTCCGCGTGCGCCTTGGCGATGGCCGCCTCGATGATCGCCCGGTCCTCCGGCGTCGGTCCCGTTGCGGTGATGTAGGTGCGATAGACCGGAAAATGCAGGATGAACAGTTCGAAGGCGGCGCGCAGACGATCGGCCGCGTAGTCGCGCGTGGTGTAATGACCGGCCGCGATTCGGGCGAGGAGGCGGCTCAACACCGTGAACTCGCTCGCCAGGATGCTTTCCAGAACGCGTTTCTTGGCCTCGATCAGGATCTCTTCGAAGCTGCGGCGATCGCCGCTCGCCTCCTGCCAGGCACGGTCGAGCGTGCCGAGACCACGGTCGAGCAGCAGACGCGATATGACGTTGAGCCATTCGTAGCCGGTGGTGCCGGCGACGCCGGCGAAACGCGGCAGCCGTTCTCCCTCGGCGAGAATCTTCTCGACGATGAGGTAGAGCCGATCGCGCCCGGGCGGCGGTGCGGCATTGATGAGGCGTTGCAGCCGCCGGAAATATTGGTTGGGATCGCGCAGGCCGTCGACGTGGTCCAGCCGCAATCCTTGCAGGCGGCCTTGGCCGATCAGGCGACCGACAAGGCGATGAATGGCGTCGAATGTGGGGGCATCCTCGACCCGCAGACCGGCCAATGAATTGATGTCGAAAAAGCGGCGGTAATTGATCTCGCTGACCGCAAGCCGCCAATGTGCCAGCCGGTAATGCTGCCTTTCGAGCAGATAGTGGAGCGCGAGAACCGCCCCGGGCCGCCCCGCATCGGGCCGATAGGCGCGGAGCCCGCGCTCGATCACCTCGCTGCCGCCGGCAATTGCGGCAAGCTCCGCCTTGAAGGCGGCCGCCTTGCCGCGCGAGGGATTGTGCGGGCCGCGATAGCGCGCCGCGAGGTCGAGGAGCGCACGCCCCGCCGGCTCCTCGTCGGCGCCCGCCTCGGCCACGACCTTTTGCAGGATCTCGCTGTATCGGGTCGGCTCGATCGGGAGCCGATGCTCGTAATACCAGGCGGAGAAGCTTGATTCCCTGCCGTCGTAGCGAAGCTCGATCTCGCCGCGCTCGAGAGCTTCGCCATAGGGCGTTCCGAGGACCGGCAGCAGCACGACACCCTGCGGCCGGTGCGGCAGCGCGCTCCAGTCGATATCGAAGGAAGCGGCATAAGGCGATTTCGGACCCCATTCGAGCACCTCGAGCCACCAGGCATTGTCGGCGTAGAGAATGCCAATGTGGTTCGGCACGAAATCGAGAATGAGGCCGATATCCGCCTTGGCGAGCGCCTTGGACAGGCGCTGGAATCCTGCTTCGCCGCCGAATTCCGGGTTGAGCGAATTCCCGAGCGCGCCTTGAGAAACGGCGAGGCGTAGAGATGGCTGATGCCGAGCGCCTTGAGATAGGGCACGATCGCGGCCGCATCGTCGAATCCGAAGCTCGGCGAGAATTGCAGCCGATAGGTGGCGAGGGGGACGGCGGGCGGCATCATCGGTCTCCGATGCTCCAGAACACCGACCAGGGCGGCAGCCTTTGCTGCGGCTCGCCGCCCCAGATCGGCTGGCCGCTCGGCAACAGGCCGGGTCGCTCGACGCTGGCGGCGGACAAGTTGGCGAGCAGCATCAATGTGCGGCCGTCACCAAGCCGCCAATGCGCGGTCAACACGCAATCCTCGCATCGCGCCGCGCCGAATTTCGTGCCGGCAAGGCGCGGCGCAAGCTCTCGCCGCCGCGTCGTCAGGAGATCGCGAACGAGTGCGAGCCGCTTGCGTCCCGCCGGCCTCGCCCGCGCGTCCCAATCGAGCACCGCCGAGCGAAAGGTCTCTTCCGCCAGCGGATCGGGAATCTCGCCGCCGGCTTCGGCATAGGCCTGCTCGAACTCCTGCCGGCGTCCCCTGCGGACGGCTTCACCCAGCTCGCCGTGAAAATCGCAGAAGAACGGGAACGGCCGGGTCGAGCCCCATTCCTCCCCCATGAACAAGAGCGGCGGCATCGGCGCGAGCAGAGTGACCGCGAGCGCGGCCGCAAGCGCTGATTCGTCGGCTTGCGTCGACAACCGATTGCCCAGGGGGCGATTGCCGATCTGGTCGTGGTTCTGCAGGAAATCGACGAACGCCAATGGCGAGAGCGCGCCGGACGGCTCGCCCCGGCGCCGGCCCTTGCGGTGCGCCGAGACTTCACCCTGATAGGCGAAGCCCGAGCCCAGGACGCGCGCGATATGGCGACGCGGATCGGGGGCGTAGTCCTGGTAATAGCCTTTGTCCTCCCCGGTCAGCAGGAGGTGCCAGGCGTGATGATAGTCGTCATTCCATTGCGCCCGGTATTTGCCCTGGGGCGGATCGGCGTCGGGATCGATGAGGCTCGCCCGGTTGTCGTCGTTCTCCACCATGAGGTGGATCATCCGGCCGCTGACGGCCGCGAGCTCGCCGACCACGCGACTGAGGTCGTGCAGGATCGACGGCTCGCCGGGCTCGGCGATGGCGTGGACGGCATCGAGACGCAGGCCGTCGAAACGATAGGTCCGCAGCCAGTGCAGCGCGTTCTCGATCGCGAAGGCGCGTACCTGGGGCACGCGATAATCGATGGCATGTCCCCAAGGCGTCTCCGTGCTGGCGAAGAAACGCGGCGCGTAGCGCGGCAGATAATTCCCCTCGGGCCCGAGGTGGTTGTAGACCACATCGAGAAAGACCATCAGGCCGCGCAGATGCGCGGCATCGATCAGGGCCTTGAGGTCTTCCGGCCGGCCATAGGCGCTGTCGGGTGCATAGGGAAGGACGCCGTCGTAGCCCCAGTTGTAGCGCCCGGCGAAATCGGCAATCGGCATCAGCTCGATCGCGGTCAGTCCGGTCTCGCGGACATGGTCGAGCTTCTCGATCGCCGAGCGGAAGCTGCCGCCGGGCGTGAACGTTCCAGCATGCAATTCGAGGATGGCCGTCTCCTGCCACCGCCGCCCACGCCAATCCTTTGCGCGCCACGCGAACTTGGCGTGGTCGATGACCTCGCTCGGGCCCGAGACGTCCTCGGGCTGGAAGTGCGAGCCTGGATCGGGGACGTCGATCTCGCCATCGATGCGGTATTTGTAGAGCGTTCCCGCGCGCGCCCCCGCGATCGTGGTCTCGTACCAGCCCTCGGGGTGCGGCCGCATCGGATGCGCGCGCTCGAGCAGCAATTCGACCCGCTTGGCGGCCGGGGCCCAGAGCCGGAAGGTGACCCCGTCGGCATGGAGCTCGGAGCCGAAGCGCGTGTTGGCACTCATGGCGTCCCCGAAAACACCAGAACCGAACGCGGCGGCGCCTGCGACTTCTCGCCCGATGTGAGCTGCCGGCCTGGCTGCGCGTTCGGCGAGGTGTCGAGGACCAGGGTCCAGCGGCTGCATTCGGGCAGCGTCGGCAAGAGGAATTCGATCGTCTCGGGCGCGCCGTTGAGGACGATGTAGAGCGGCGTCTGCCCTTGCTGCACCGGGCGCAGCACGTAGGAGAGAAAACGGCCCTCCGGAAAATTCCAGTCCGGCTCCTTCATTTCGGTCGCCTCCGGCGTGAGCCACAACACGCCGTGCGAGCCGTCGGGGCGGCGGCCCTCGACGAAGCGGCGGGGGCGGAGCTGGGGAAACCGATAGCGCAGCTCGCTGAGCTGGGCGACCAGCGCGGTCATGTCCTCTCCCTCGCGGCCGAGCGCCGACCAGTCGACCCAGCCGATCGGATTGTCCTGGCAATAGGCGTTGTTGTTGCCGCCCTGGCTGTTGCCGACTTCGTCGCCCGCGAGCAGCAGCGGCACGCCCTGCGCGAGCAGAAGGCTCGACAGCAGATTGCGCCGTAATTGCCGTCTCAATTCGAGGATCTTCGGATCGTCCGTCGGTCCTTCGACCCCGCAATTGGTGCTGTGATTGTCATCCGAACCGTCCCGGTTGTCTTCGACGTTGGCCTCGTTGTGCTTGCGTTCGTAGCTGACCAGATCGGCGAGCGTGAAGCCGTCGTGGACGGTGACATGGTTGATGCTGGCCCGCGGACTGCGGCTGTCGTGGTTGAAGAGGTCGGTGGAGGCGGTCATGCGCCCGCCGACATCGCCGATGAGATGTCCTTCGCCACCCCAATAGCGGCGCAGCGTGCGGCGGAAACGGTCGTTCCATTCCGACCACCCGGCCGGAAAGCGGCCGACCTGATAGCCCTCGGGACCGAGATCCCAAGGCTCGGCGACCAGTTTCACCTCGGTCAGGACGGGATCTTGCCGGATCGCCGCAAAGAAGGCCGCGCCGCGATCGAACCCGTTCGGCCCGCGGCCGAGCGTGGTCGCGAGATCGAAGCGGAATCCGTCGACGTGGCAGGTCTCGACCCAATAGCGCAGCGAGTCCATCACCATCTGCAGCACCCGCGGATGGGCCAGGTTGAGCGCGTTGCCGGTGCCGGTGAAATCCTCGTAATAGCGCGGCTCACCGGACTTGAGCCAATAATAGGAGGTGTTGTCGATGCCGCGGAAGCTCAGCGTCGGCCCGAGATGGTTTCCTTCCGCGGTGTGATTGTAGGCGACGTCGAGCACGATCTCGAACCCGGCATCGTGGAGCCGCGAGACGGTCGAGCGGAAGGCGTCGAGCGGCCCATCCGCCCCGTAGCGCGATTCGGGGGCGAAGAAGCACAGCGTGTTGTAGCCCCAGTAGTTGCCGAGGCCGCGTTCGATCAGTAGCCTCTCGTCGACGAAGGCGTGAATCGGAAGCAGCTCCAGCGTGGTCACGCCAAGCTGCTTGAGATGGTGGATCACCGATGGCGCCGTGAGCCCGCGGAAGGTGCCGCGCCAGGCGGGCGGCACGTCGTCGCGCTGCTGGGTCAATCCTTTGACGTGGGCCTCGTAGATGATCGTGTCTTCCCAGGCGATGAGGGGTCTGCGCTCCTCGCCCCAGGTGAAAGCCTCGTCGAGCACGACGGCCTTCGGCATGCCGCGCGCATTGTCGCGCCGATCGAAGGAGAGGTCGGCCCGTGGACTGCCGGCGCGATAGCCGAAATGTGCATCACTCCAGACCAGCCGCCCGGCCAGGCGTTTGGCATAGGGATCGACGAGCAGCTTGTTGGGATTGAAGCGAAAGCCGCGCTCAGGCTCATAGGGTCCATGCACCCGGTAGCCATAGACCTGCCTCGGCACGACATCGTTCAGATAGCAGTGCCAGACATCCTCGGTGCGCTCCGGGATCGAAATGCGTTCAAGCTCGCGCCGCCCCTGGTTATCGAACAGGCAAAGCTCGACCTTCTCGGCATTGGCGGAAAACAGCGCGAAATTGGTCCCGCGTCCGTCCCAGGTGGACCCGAGCGGATGCGGCGCACCAGCCGAAAGCCGCATGCTAGCGCTCCGGGACGAGAAAAATTGCAGCAAGCGGCGGTATGACAAGGCTGACCTCGGGGACCATGCCCTCGTCCAACGTCCTCACTGCGCCGCCGTTCCCGACATTGCTGCCGCCATAGAGCGCCGCATCGGTATTGATGAGCTCGCGCCAGGTCCCTGAGAACGGCACTTTGATGCGATAGTCCCGATAGACCTCGGGAGTGAAGTTGACGACCACCAGGCAGCGGTCGTGGCTCTCCCTCCCCTTTCGCAGCCAGGCGAAAACGCCGCGGTCGGCGTCGTGCATCACGAGCCACTCGAAGCCGGCGCCGTCGCAGTCGAGCTCGTGCAAGGCCGGCAGCGTCCGGTAGAGGCGATTGAGGTCGCGCACCAGGGTCTGGACCCCGGCATGACGCGGCTCGCCGATGAGATGCCAGTCGAGCGAGCGGTCGTGGCTCCACTCGTTCTGTTGGCCGAACTCGCTGCCCATGAACATCAGCTTCTTGCCGGGATGGCCGAACATGAAGCCGTAATAGGCGCGCAGGTTCGCGAACCGCTGCCAGTCGTCGCCGGGCATGCGGCCGATGATCGAACGCTTGCCATGCACGACCTCGTCGTGGGAGAGCGGCAGGATGAAGTTCTCGAAGAACGCGTAATGCAGCCCGAACAGGATCTGGCCGTGATGATGCTTGCGGTGGATCGGGTCCTTGCCGATGTAGTCGAGGGTATCGTGCATCCAGCCCATGTTCCACTTGTAGCCGAAGCCGAGGCCTCCCCAATCGACCGGCCGCGAGACCATGGGCCAGGCGGTGGACTCTTCGGCGGCCGTGGTTGCCTGCGGGAAGCGCGAGAAGACTTCGGAATTGAAGCGGCGCAGGAAGGCGATCGCGTCGAGGTTCTCTCGCCCGCCATACTTGTTGGGAATCCAGCCGCCTTCCGGCCGGCTGTAATCAAGGTACAGCATCGAGGCGACTGCATCGACGCGAAGCCCGTCGACCCCGTAGCGGTCGAGCCAAAACAGACCGCTGGCGAGCAGAAAATTGGTGACCTCGGTGCGTCCGTAATTATAGATGAGCGTGTTCCAGTCGAGATGCCGGCCCTGTTTCGGGTCGACATGCTCGTAGAGAGCGGTGCCGTCGAACTGACCGAGCCCATGCGGGTCGTCGGGAAAATGTCCCGGCACCCAATCGAGCCACACCGCCAAGCCCGCCCGGTGACAGGCGTCGATCAGCGCGGCGAAATCGGCAGGCCCGCCGAACCGGCTCGTCGGCGCAAAAAGGCCGGTCGGCTGGTAGCCCCAGGAGCCATCGAAGGGATGTTCGGTCACCGGCAGGAATTCGAGATGGGTGAACCCCATGTCGCGGGCATAGGCGGGCAACACCTCGGCCAATTCGCGGTAAGTGAGCCAGCGGTCGTCCTGCGGCCGTCGCCGCCAGGAGCCGAGATGGACCTCATAGATCGAGATCGGCGCGCCCAAGGCATTCATTCCGGCAGGCGCCGGCTGCGGGTACGGCAACGCCTTCTCATCGACCACGATCGACGCCGTTTGCGGTCGCAGCTCGGCCGCGAAAGCCACCGGATCGGATTTCAATGGCAGCATCTCTCCGCGCGGGCCGACGATTTCATATTTGTACTTGTCGCCGGCCTTGGCGCCCGGCACGAAAATCTCCCAAAAGCCGTTGCCGCGCACGCGCATGGCGTGGCGCCGCCCATCCCAGAAGTTGAAATCGCCGACGACGCTTACACGCCGGGCATCGGGCGCCAACACCGCGAAGGCCACGCCCGCGACCCCATCGTGCACCATCGCATGGGCGCCGAGCTTCTCGTAGAGGTGCATATGAGTGCCCTCGCCGAGCAAATAGAGGTCGAGGTCGGACAGCACCGGGGGAAAGCGATAGGGGTCTTCGAGTTCGACCACGCGCTCTCCGAACCGCGCGCGCACGCGATAGCGCCGCGTTCCATTGCTCAGGCGCCCTGCGAACAGGCCCGCCTCGTGCATGCGGCAAAGCTCGCTCTCATGCCCCTCATCATCGACGACCTTGACCTCCTCGGCATCGGGGAGAAAGACCCGCACCACCGGCGTGCCGCCTTCGACATGCAGGCCAAGATAGTGGAAGGGGTCGGAATGGCGCCCTTCGATCACGGCACTGGCTTCGGTCGGGAGCGTGGTCATGGCGCCACCCGCTCCCCACGCGCGAGAATGCGCCAGGTGCCGGCGAGCGGCACGCGCAGCCAATCCGGCCGGTGCGCGAGCTCGTATTCGATCTCGTAGAAAGCCTTTTCCAACAGGAAGAAATCGAGCAGGCGATCGGCTTCCTGCGGGTCGCGCGGCCAAAGCCGGGGGTCGGTGAGAAAGTCCCGATAGGCCGACAGGACGGCGGCAACCGAATGCTCGCGCCAATCATCGAGCGCGCGGGCGATCTTGCCTTGCTCGTCCGGCGCCGATTTCAGCGCGCGCTCGAGCGCCGCGGTCGCGGAATAATCGATCGAGCGGATGAGACCGGCGACATCGCGCGCGGCAGGCGCCTTGTGCCGCCGCTCGGCGAGGCTGCGCCGCGGCTCACCCTCGAAGTCGATGATGCAGACGTCTTCCTTCACGATCAGCATCTGGCCGAGATGGAAGTCGCCATGGTGGCGAATCTTCATCGCATCGATCGTCTCGGGAAGCAGCTCGCGCAGCCTTGCCGGCAGCAGTTCGCGATAGGCGAGAAGTGCATCGGCCAGCGCCCGTTCGCCCTCCTTCAGGTCGGTCCGGCGGCGCGCCAATTCGTCGAGTGCAAGGTCGGCGCGCTGCAGCAGGTCATCGATCCAGGTCCGCGCATCCTCCCGGGTGACCCGCTCGGGCGCGAAGGCGGCGAGGTCGGAGCGGCTGGCCAGCGCAAGCTGCATCTCGGCCACTCGCCGCCCGATCTGGCGGACGCGCCGCAAATAAGCCGCCTCTTCATCGCTTTCCACCGCGGCCTCGGTCGTGAGCAGGCGCTGCTCCTCGACGAAGCGGTCAAGATAGGCGCCGGTCACCGACCAGGCGTCGCCCTGATTCTCGACAAAGCGATGCACCACCGCGACCGCGGTGCGCACGTCGTTCTCGACCAGCTCCGCCGTCCCCAACAGAGCGGGCGCATTTTCGAATCCGACCGTTTGGGTCAGGAACTGCCCGACCTCGATTTCCGGATTGGTCCCCGGCTCAAGCCGCCGGAAGAGCTTCACGACATAATGGTTTCCGACCAGCAAGGTCGTATTCGATTGCTCGGTGTCGACGGCGCGGACATTCTCGATCGTCGTCGGGGCTATCTGGAAAGAGCTGCTGGTCGGCTTGAACTCCAATCGCCGGCCATCGGCCTCGACCGCCTCGCCGGCGCGCACTCCTTCGAGCAGGAAGGAGACGAAATCGACGTCGGCAGAGGCGTCGAACAACGTTCCCTCGCGCGGGCCGCGTCGTACCGCCGCGACCGCGTTCGGATTCTGCCGCTCGCGGTGGAAGCGATTCCATTTGATCGTGAGCGGCAGGAGGTACTGCGCCGTTTCGCGCCCTTTCGCCTCGACCAATGCGAGCGCGAGGCCGGGATCGCGCGCGGCGAGCGGGATCGTCGCGGCGACGCGAGTCGCGATCGACGAGTTGCCCCTTTCGGCGAACCAGCGGCGGTTGGCGAGGAACGCGGGAAGAACGTCGCGTGCCAGAATCGATCCGGTGCGGCCCTGCACCAGCGAGCTCCAGCCATTGGTGACAACGAGCGTTTCGAATTCGGGAACGATGCTCGGCGCTTCCGCGGCGCCGGAGGGCTCGCTGAGCTGGAACCAGAAGAAGCCATAAGGCGCGAGCGTGATCAGGTAGGGTTGATCGCCGATCGGGGGAAATTTCGTTCGGCCGAGCAGCTCGAGCGGAACGCGTCCGCGCCATGGGGCGAGATCGATTTCGGCGGCCTGCGCCGAACGCGACAGATTGGCGACGCACAAAAGGACTTCGCTCTCGTATTGCCGGACATAGACCAGGACGGAACGGTTCGTCGGCCGAATGAAGGCGAGCGAGCCGCGGCCGAACACTTTGCTCGACTTGCGGACCGAAATCAGGCGTTTGGTCCAGCTCAACAGCGAGGCGAGGCTGCGCGATTGCGCTTCCACGTTCACTGCCTCGTAGCCATAGACCGGGTCCATGATCATCGGCAGGCACAGACGCGCGGGATCGCAGCGCGAGAACCCGCCGTTGCGGTCAGGCGTCCACTGCATGGGCGTGCGCACGCCATTGCGATCGCCGAGATAGATATTGTCGCCCATCCCGATCTCGTCGCCGTAATAGATTGTCGGCGTGCCTGGAAACGACATCAGCAGCGACTTCATCAGCTCGATCTTGCGGCGGTCGTTGTCCATCAAGGGTGCGAGCCGGCGCCTGATCCCGAGATTGATGCGCGCCCGCGGATCGGTGGCATAGGTCGACCAGAGATAATCGCGCTCGGCATCGGTCACCATTTCCAATGTGAGTTCGTCGTGATTGCGAAGGAACAGGGCCCACTGGCAGTTGGCCGGGATGTCCGGCGTCTGCCGCAGAATGTCGGCGATCGGGAACCGGTCCTCCTGCGCGATCGCCATGAAGATCCGCGGCATCAGCGGGAAATGGTAGGCCATGTGGCACTCGTCGCCGTCGCCGAAATAGGCGCTGACGTCCTCGGGCCACTGGTTGGCCTCCGCCAGAAGGAGCTTGCCGGGCGCGTAGGAATCGAGCGCCGCCCTGATCTTCTTGATGATCGCGTGGGTCTCGGGAAGGTTCTCGTTGTTCGTCCCCTCGCGCTCGCAAAGATAGGGAATCGCGTCCAACCGGAAACCGTCGACCCCGAGATCGATCCATCGCCGCATGACCTGGATGATGGCGAGCAGCACGCGCGGATTGTCGTAGTTGAGATCGGGTTGATGCGAGAAGAACCGGTGCCAGTAATAGGCGCCGGCAACGGGATCCCAGGCCCAATTCGATTTCTCGGCATCGTTGAAGATGATCCGGGTCGCGGCATAGCGCTGGTCGGTGTCGCTCCAAACATACCAGTTGCGCGCATCGGAGCTCGGCTTGCTGCGCCGCGCCCGCTTGAACCAGGGATGCTGGTCGGACGTGTGATTGATCACGAGCTCGGTGATCACCCGCAGCTTTCGGCGCTTCGCTTCCTGCATGAAGCGGCGGAAATCCTGCATCGTCCCGAAGTCGGCGTTGACGCGGCGGTAGTCGGCAATGTCGTAGCCGTCGTCGCGGCCAGGCGAGGGATAGAAGGGCAGCAGCCAAAGGGCTGTCACGCCAAGGTCCTGCAGATAATCGAGCCGGTCGGTAAGGCCCGCGAAGTCGCCGATCCCGTCATTGTTGCTGTCGGCAAACGCCTTGACGTGAAGCTGATAGATGATGGCGTCCTTGAACCAGAGCTCGTCGCCCTGGAGCTTCGCTTCGGTCTTGATCTCCGGCGCGATGTTCACGACACGACCTTCATCACGCGAAGCAGCGGAACACGAGAGCGGGGTCTTGATCCGGGTTGGCGCGCAGCCGGACCCCGCCCCATTCGATGGTGTGGCGCTGGCCGGTCACCAGGTTTTCCATGGCGCCGACGCGGCGGCGTGCGCCAGGGGGGCCGATCTCGATGTCGCCGAAATGGAACCAGAACTCCCGCGGCGCCTTCGTCAGCGCCACCGCAACCGCCACGGCGTTGCCGCCCGCAACCGATTCCTTGACGAAACCGATGACCTCGCCGTCGTCGACCGCGGCGAAGCGCAAGTTGCCGGTTTGCAGCAAGGCGGGATTGCTTTTCCGTATCCGGTTGAGGCGGGCGATATAGTCCTTGATGTTTCCAGGCTTGTTCCAGTCGCGCACTTTGAGTTCATATTTCTCGGAATTGAGATATTCCTCTTTGCCCGGGATCGGCTCGTGCTCGAGGAGCTCGAAACCGTTGTAGATGCCGTAGCTGCCCGCGAGCGTCGCAGCGAGTGCCACGCGCGCCTTGAAAATCCACGGCTCTCCCGTCTGCAAGTGGATCGGCAGGATGTCGGGGGTGTTGACGAAGAAGTTCGGGCGGAAATATTCGCGCTCCGGGTAGCGTGTGATTTCGCTCAAATAGGCCTGCAGCTCCTCTTTGCCGGTACGCCAAGTGAAATAGGTATAGGACTGGCTGAAGCCAAGCTTGGCGAGCGCCTTCATGACCTTCGGCCGGGTGAAGGCCTCCGAGAGGAAAACGACGTTCGGATCGGCGGATTGGACTTCGCGGATCAGCCATTCCCAGAAGGCGAAGGGCTTGGTGTGCGGATTGTCGACCCGGAAGATGCGCACGCCCTGCCGGACCCAGAACAACACCACGTCGCGCAGCGCCTTCCAAAGGCTCTCGCTGTCGGCGCAGGAGAAATCGGGATTGACGATATCCTCGTATTTCTTCGGCGGGTTCTCGGCATATTGGATCGAACCATCGGGCCGCCGCTTGAACCAGTCGGGGTGCTGCGCGAGCCAAGGGTGATCGAGCGAGCATTGAACGGCGAAATCGAGCGCGATCTCCATTCCATGCTCGGCGCAGGCCGCGACCAGGCGGCGGAAGTCATCGAGCGTACCGAGTTCGGGATGGACCGCGTCGTGGCCGCCCTCCGAAGAGCCGATCGCATAGAGGCTTCCTGGATCGCCGGGCGCCGCGCGCAGCGCGTTGTTGCGCCCCTTGCGGTTGGTGCGGCCAATCGGATGGATGGGGGTGAGATAAAGGACATCGAAGCCGAGCGCGGCGATGTCCGGGATCCGGCGAATGGCATCCTCGAACGTTCCGTGTCGTCCCGGAATGGTCCCTTGGCTCCGAGGCACCATTTCATACCAGGCGCCAGCCCTGGCCAGCGGCCGATCCGCGACCAGCGGAAAAATGGCGCTTCGCGTCAGATCCGATTGATGAGCCTTCGAAGCCGCTGCCGCAACCTCCTCCGTCAGCAGCGTCTCCGGGTCGCCCACCTCGGATTTTCGACAGAGCTCGCCGACCGAGCGAGCACGAACCTCGCTGCGCGGTTTCAAGTTTGACAGAAGATTACGGCCCACCCGGGCTTCCAGCGTGACGTCGAGCCCCGCCTCGCGCTTGGCGCGATAATCACGGCGCCAGGTGGCAAAGACATCGGTCCAGGCTTCAATGGCATAGAGATAGCGGCCTGGCTTCGGGGGGGTAAAACTGGCAGTCCAGCGGTCGTTGCCGTCGAGATCCATCGCGACCCGCGACCACCGGGTCGCGGCCTCAGGCCGCCACAAGACCTCTGCGGCAAGCACTGCATGGCCATCGCGGAAAATATCCGCCCACACTTCCACACCCTCGCCGGTGATCCGCTTGACCGCGAAGCGGCCTGCATCAACAGCGGGGTACACATCCTCGATATAGATGCGACGACCCGACAGGCCGCCGACCGAAGAGATAGCCGCGTTCGCTGTCACGTTTCGACCGTTGCGCCCTTCTCGCAAGCCTCTGTATGGCAGCGGGACCAATAGAATGGAACCGACAACATCGCCTTTTGGTTCCGTTGCTTAGGGGGCTCGCGACCGCATTGCACAAAACGGCGGGACAAAGTCGCATTGCACCAAAGGATTACGCTTGGAACAACCCCTGCCGACGGGAAATCCTGTCACCAGGCTGCCAGAGGGCCGAGGCCGCCGCCGTTGCAGCCGCAGTCGCAAAGGCCGCGGCGCCCGTTGCGAGCAAGCTGCGCCGGCTCGCATCCATGGTCTTCCTCCGGTGCTCGCTAACGGGTCGCTGCAAACGCGATCGGCGCGTCGGCGAAAATCTTGTACTGCTGCGATCTCGGCTTCGTCTTGTCGTCCTCGTTGACGTATTGGATCGAGCTTTTTCCAAGCAGCTCCCGCGGCAAGATCATCACGCGCATGAAGCGCGTCGGACGGTCCGCCGCCTGCGCGAAGACTGGATCGGGCCCGCTCTCGTACCACGCGCCGCCCGGACCGTAGGAGGTCGA
>WNGR01004829.1_pt1 | contig 14517 bp, 17 predicted proteins | sample 5407581 | NCBI WGS metagenome assembly WNGR01 (sample SAMN13153383, study PRJNA577476) | soil metagenome | isolation source: 80 cm soil or saprolite under Garry oak tree replicate 2 | place: USA:California | collected 2016-06-15
GTCATCGGCCTGCTGGGAGCGGGCCTGGCCCGCCTCGCCGGCGGAAAGGCAGCGGGGCTGCCTGTTGTCGGCCAGGTCATCCCCGCCGCGCAGCGCCCGCGGGCACCAGACATCTCCGGCACGACTCTGACCGGCCGGCACCTGACCATCGCCAGCTGGCACGGCCACACCGTCGTGATCAACTTCTGGCTGACCCGCGATGCGAGCGCCGCCGGGGCGCGGTCCCTCGACGCACCCCAGCGCGAGGCGCAGCCGGCGGCCGGGACCGACCAGGCCGGCTGACCTCCGCTACAGGGGTAGCTGGTAACCGCCGATCCAGTGCACCCGCAGCCAGGTCATCGCGACCGTCCAGGCCCCGGTCACCTGCAGTACGCCGACGGCGACGAGCATCGCCCCGCCGGCCCGGGTGACGAGCCGGGCGTGCCTGCGGGCGAACCCGAATGCATGCAGGCCGCGCTGCATGGCCAGCGCGGCGAACAGGAACGGGATCCCGATGCCCAGGCCGTAGACGAACGCCAGGACCGCGCCGCGGCCGGCCGAGCCCGTCGTCACCGCGAGGGTCAGCACCGCGGTCAACGTCGGCCCGATGCACGGCGTCCAGCCCAGCCCGAACAGCACCCCGAGCAGCGGCGCGCCAGCCAGCCCGGCCCGCGGCCGCAGCGACGGGCGCAGCATCCGGCCCGCGAGCGGCAGCCGGTCGAAGACCCCGGCGAACAGCAGCCCCAGCAGGATCGTCAGCCCGCCGAGCATCTGGATCAGGCCCTGCTGGTGGGCCAGCAGCACCTCGCCCAGCCCGCCGAACGCCGCGCCGTAGCTGGCGAACAGCGCCGAGAACCCCAGCACGAACAGCGCGGTGCCCGCCAGCGCCCGGCCGCGAGCCGGCGTCGTCACCGGGCCGGGGGTGCTCCCGGCTGCCGGCTCCTCGCCAGCATGGCGCGAGGATGCGACTACAGCACCCGTATCCTCGGCATCGGCGCCCGACATCCCCGTCACGTAGGACAGGTAGCCAGGGATCAGCGGCAGGCAGCACGGCGAGATGAAGGTGATCGCGCCCGCCGCCGCGGCCACCGGCACGGCCAGGATCAGCGGTCCGCTCATGACCAGCTGCCCGACGCCGCTCATCCGCGCTCCTTCCATGTTCCCGGCTGCTGCCATAACCTATCCACCTTAGGTCTCAGGCCAGTCAGCCGGGACGCGGAGGCAAGCCCGCAACGGCCTCTTCCAGGCCGTGCTCCCATGTCGGCAGGCTGGCCCGCCTGCACCTGGATCCGTTCACCGCGCCGCCGTCCCGGACTCGGTACCCCTGGTTCCGCGTTATGACCTATGCTCCTTAGGCGACTGGGCGGATGAGGGGATAGGAATCAGTGTCCAAAGGCGAGCGGAACAGGCAGCGGGCCCGCGAGAGGATCGCACAGCAGCGCGCCCTCGAGGCGAAGCTCCATAGGCGCCGTCGCTGGATGACTATCGTCGGCGTGGCGGCGCTGGTCGTGGTCGTGGCCGCGGGCATCACCCTGGCAGTCACCAGGAACGGCGGCGGCGCGAATGCGGCGGGCGGCGGCACACCGAAGCTGAAGACCGTGCCGCTGAGCACGCTCGGCACGCTCCAGCCCGCGCCCGCACAAGGGCAAGCCGGACCCGAAGGCGTCCCCGTCCCGGCCGCCGCGCCGCTGGCCAGCACCGCCGGAGGTGCTACCGGCGAGAAGGTCGACGGGATCAGCTGCCAGCCCACTGAGCAGGCCGTCTTCCACATCCACGCCCACCTGACCCTCTTCGTGAACGGCTCGCCCCGCCAGGTCCCGGCGAACATCGGCATCCCCGGCACCTGCCTGTACTGGCTGCACACCCATGCCGCGGACGGCGTCATCCACATCGAGTCCCCCGTCCGCCGCACCTACACCCTCGGAGACTTCTTCGACGAATGGGGCCAGCCACTCGGGCCGCGTCAGGCGGGCCCCGCCACCGGGCGGGTCATCGCCATCTATAACGGCCAGCTGTATGAGGGCAACCCGCGTGACATCCCCCTCAACCCCCACGCCCAGATCCAGCTGGAAGTCGGCACCCCGCTTGTCGCGCCGCAGACCATCACCTTCCCCGGCACCCTGTAGGCAGGCCGGCTGCCCGAGCGTCGCTGGCATGGCTGCCCGAGGTTGACGGCCCGTCCGCCGATCAGCGGGTCAGGTGACGGTTACTGGCCCGTTTCGACGCCCAGCCGAGGTCGCGACCGTGCCCCGAATGCGGCCGCGGTGTCGTCGCCGGAGCAGGCGCCGCGGGCGATCCGCGGAATGAGTTGACCGGCGATCCCAACGGAACCCGATGGCGATCCCGATCGTCAAAAGATCGGAGGCAGCGATCCGTTGAAATCACCGACGCCCCATCTCGCCCTGCTGGCCTGTCTGGCCGCCAGCATGACCGCCTGCGCAACCACGACGCCACAGCACACCGGCGCGGCGGCCTTGACCACTGTGCATTCACCAGGCCGGTCCGCTACACGAGCAGGCTGCCCGCTCGGGCGGCTCCTGCCCCATGGCGGGGCCATCGCGATCGACTACGTCGATTTCCTGCGATTCGGCCGCCACATGTACATTGCCAGCGGCGAGCCCATCAGGGCTTCCCAGCTCGGGCGCGTGATCACGCGCGTCCGGTGCTCGCTACTGGCCAAGGAAGATCAGCGGCGCGCCGAGCCGCCGCTCATCAACCGGACCGCCTCGTTCCTGGCGGCCGGGTCCGCCGTGTACCAGGTTCGCGGGTACCCGCCGAGCTGCCGGCTGGCGGCATACCTGCACGGTCGGCTACAGGTCTACCTCGCGCAAACCACCCTGCACCATCACACGGCACCGGTGCGCTGCGCGTCCCATCGGGTTGCTGACGGCCACCCCCGGCCGCCGGGCGAGTGAAGCCTCATCGGCGACCGGCAGCTGAGGCGGCAGTTCACGGAACCCCTAGCCTCGGATGCCGCCGGCTGGCCATGGACGCTTGCTCGCCTGGCCCGCTGTAGGCGTCACTGAGCAGTATTTCCTGGTCGATGACGACCGCGGCGCGGGCGCCCTGGGCGGCGGCCATGACGACCTGCGCCGCAGGTGCGGGCATCGCCGGGGTGCGGCACAGGTCGCCGGCGGCGTAGACGCCTGGCACGCTCGTCTGCCCAGCTCGTTCACCTGCACCTCGCCGTCGTGCAGTAGCGCGCAGCCGAGCCCGTGCGCAAGGCCGGATCCCTGCCGCGGCTCCGGGTGCAGGAAGAGCGCGCGGCGTTCCAGCGTCCAGCCCGGGTACAGGCTCAGCCGCACGGACCTGCCCGGCTCGCCGCCGGCGCCCTGCAGGGGATCCTCGCATACCCGAATGCCGCCGGGCCTGCAGCGCCCGCCGGGCGGCGGCGCCGGCCAGTAGCGGCCCGCTGGTGCAGAGCACCACGTCGCAGCCCAGCCGGGCCAGGTTCAGCGCGACGTGCGCGGCCTGATCGCCGCCGCCGAGGACGGCGACCGGCAGGTCCCGGTTCTCCCAGCCGTGGGCAGTAGGGGCAGTGGTGCCGCGGCCCCACAGCCGGGCGAGGCCGTCCACCTCGGGGAGCGCGCCGGTCAGGCCGGTCGCGAGCCGCAGCCGCCGGGCCCGCGCCGCTGGCGTGCCGGCGAACGTCACCTCGAACCGCTCGCCTGCCGGGGCGGCGGACTCGACCGCGGTATCGAGGACCTTGGCGCTGGGGCAGGCGCCAAGCTCGCCCCGGGCGATCCGCCGCAGCTCCGCCGGGTCCGCGCCGTCCCGGGACAAGAAGCCGTGCAGTGACTCCGAGCGGCTGTTGCGGGGCGAGCCCGCGTCGGCCAGCAGAAACCCGGCGGCGCACCCTGCCCAGCATCAGCGCGGCACTCAGGCCGGCCGGACCTCCTCCGGCGACGACGACATCAAACACCATGACCTCCGTTCCCTGACATCGGCTCGACTTCCAGTTCGAAGCGGTCGAGGTGGCTCGGTCCGGCGGATGCTGCGTCGTGGAAGTGCTCCCTAGAGGCCGCTGGCCGCGTCCCCCATGTGCCTGGTCTCAGGGACACACAGATCGGACACGCCGAAGAGTGTCGCCGACCAGCCCTCAGATGCGACCTGTCGGCGGCAATGTGCGCTCCTTCCTCGCCCACTTCTCCGCGGTGCGCTGCGTCTGGTCCCGACCCGGCGCGGGCGACTCTCCCGGGACTTGACAATAGCGCACGCTATCTGGATAGTGAACGTTATGACAACAGCTCCGGCCCGCACCCGGCTCACCCGCGAGCAGAGCCGCCAGCGCACCCGCGCGGCGCTGATCGAGGCCGCAATGCAGGTCTTCGCCCGCGACGGCTACGCCGGGGCGTCGGTGGACGCGATCGCCGCGCAGGCCGGGTTCACCGTGGGGGCGCTGTATTCGAACTTCGCGACCAAACAGGAGCTGTTCCTGGCGGTGTTCGAGGAGCACTGCGCCGGTGAGCTGGCGGCTCTGCGGGCCCTGGCCGAGCAGGCCGCCAGCCCGCAGGAGCTGCTGGCCGCGGTGACGGCCCGGTTCGCCGACCTGGATGACCAGCAGCGCCAGTGGTGGCAGCTGTCGGCCGAGCTGTGGCTGTATGCCCAGCGGCACCCCGGGGCCGCCGCGCGGATGGCCGCGGTCCAGGCCGAGACCCGCCAGGTGATCGCCCAGGCGCTTGGCCGCGGCGGCCGCCCGCTCAGCGACGAGGTCGCCGCGGTGATCCATGCCCTGTGGTCCGGGTTCATGCACTACCGGCTGACCAGCCCCGACGCGGTCAGCGCGGATGCCTTCGGCCGGGCCGTGGGCTGGCTGCTGGCAGGCCAGCAGCCCGACACCAAGAAAGGACCCAAGCCATGAGCACCGTTCTGCACATCCTGCCCGGCATCGCCTGCGGAGCGCTGATGTGTGTCCCGATGACCATCGGCATGGCCCGCGGCTGGCTGCGCCGCCACCGCCGGGAACCCGGCAGCGCGGCCGCAGCGAAGGCCATGGCGGCCCTCCTGCGGCGGTGACCGGATGCCCGCCCGCAGCCAGCCAGCAACCCAGCCACCCGACACCACACCGGAGGCCGTCATGTTCGACGTGGTAATCATCGGCGGCGGGCCCGCCGGGCTGAACGCCGCTCTCATCCTCGGCCGGGTCGGCCGGCCAGTGCTGCTGGCCGACAACGGCCAGCCCCGCAACGCGGCCTCGGCTGCCGTACACGGGTTCCTCTCCCGCGACGGCGCCGACCCCGCCGAGATACGCCGCACCGCCCGCGGCGAGCTTGCCCGCTACCCCAGCATCCAGGCCCGCGACACCGCGGTGGAGAGCGTCACGCCCGCCGATCGCCGGTTCGAGGTCACCCTGGCCGGCGGCACCACCGCGCAGGCGCGGCGGCTGCTGCTGGCCACCGGGGTGACCGACACGCTGCCCGCCATCGACGGCCTCGCCCGGCTGTGGGGGCGCGGGGCCTACCACTGCCCGTACTGCCACGGCTGGGAAGCCCGCGGCCAGCAGGTCGCGGTGCTCGGCGGCGACGACCAGGCCGCCCACCTCGCCCTCAACCTGGCCCGGCTCGGCTGCGACGTCATCATGTGCACCAACGGGCCGGTCCAGGCCAGCGACCCAGCCCGCGCCGCGCTGGCCGCCCGCCAGATCCGCATCTGCGAAGACCCGGTTGGCAAGGTCGAGGGCGAACCGGGCCGCTACGTGCGGCTGCACCTGGCACCGGGCTGGACCCTGGAACGGCGCGCCCTGTTCGTTCACCCGGTGCCGCGCCAGCGGTCCGGTCTCGCCGAAAAACTCGGCTGCGCCGTACTGGAGGACGGCGCGGTGCAGGTCAACGAGCTGGGCCAGACCACCGTCCCGGGCGTCTATGCCGCCGGGGACATGTGCCGCACCCCCGCCATGCCGTACCCCGCGGCGCAGGTCATCATGGCCGCCGCCCAGGGCGCCCGCGCCGCCGTCGTCATCGACCAGGAACTGCTGTTCACCGACGCCTACTCCGCCAGCGAGCAAGCCGGCGAGCCGGCCGCGGCTACGCCCGACGCGCCACAGCGGCAGGCAGGCCGACCAAGACCAGGCCAGCCAGGCCCTAGCCGGCCGCGCTGCTAGCACGCCCGGCGGCAACGTCCGGACAACGATCGCCGGGCACCGTGACCGGCTCCCGCAGCCCAGGAAGGGACTTCGTTCATGCCTGCTGACCAGGCACACCGCGACCGGTGGCGCCGCTACTGGGACAGGCACTCGGCGTCTTACGACAAGCAGATGCGGTTCTTCGACCGGGTCCTGTTCGGCGACAGCCGGCCCTGGGTCTGTTCGCAGGCCATCGGTGACACCCTGGAGGTGGCCGTAGGCACCGGCCTCAACCTGCCGCTTTATCCCCCCGGAATCCGGCTGACCGGGATCGATCTGAGCCCCGAAATGCTGGCCATCGCCAAGCAGCGCGCCCACGAGCTTGGCCGTGACGTGGACCTGCGCGAAGCAGACGCCCACGCGCTGCCGTTCCCAGATGCCTCCTTCGACACCGTCGTCTGCACGTTTTCCCTGTGCGCCATCCCCGACGAACACCGCGCCATCAAGGAGATGAACCGGCTGCTTCGGCCCGGCGGGCTCCTGCTGCTGGCCGATCACATCGCCGCTGCGGTCTGGCCGGCCCGCGCCGTGCAGCGGCTCCTCGAAATCGTCACCGTGCCGCTCCAAGGCGAGCACTTCCTCCGCCGCCCCCTGCACCAAGTCCAGGCTCAAGGACTCACCGTCGAACGCCGTGAGCGTTTCAAGCTCGGGCTCACCGAACGGCTCGCCGCGCGCAAACCCGCCCGCCCCCAGCCGGACCATGAGGAAACCAGCGCCACCGGCAGCAGGCTTCAGGAACCGCTTCCTCAGCGAAGCCCACGCCAGCGGCGGCGACCCGCTCCGGCTCACCCACCTGTTCGGGATCAGCGACCCGACCGCCATCCGCTACTGCGCCGAGTCCGGCCCGCGGGGATACGACGAGCAGCAGGTGCTGGAGGGCGCCGCTGGGTCCGCGGGCAGGACAGAGTCCACCTCCGATAGCAAGTAGCTGGCCGTTACTGATGACGTTCTCTGCCGGCCCGGGCGCGGGCCACGGGGTGACCAGGGAGACGTCATGGCTGACCTGCCTGCCCGGCCCGACCTTGACCAGCTCCGGCACCAAGCCAGAGACCTTCTGCGCGCCGCCCAGCGCGGCGACCGGGACGTGATCGCGCGGATCCGAGCGGTCTCCGGCCGGCTCATCTTGTCCTCGGCGCAGCTGGCGCTGGCCCGCGAGTACGGGTTCGCCAGCTGGGCCAAGCTCAAGCTGGAAGTGGAGCGCCGCGACGTCCTCAACAGCCGGGACCTGTCCCGGCTGACCAGGCTGCTGGCCGAGCATCCGGAGCTTGCCACCACGAAGATGGAGCACTGGTGCGACCACAAGCAGGGGGCTGACCTGCTCGGCTACATGGCCATGCTGCGGTTCGACCACGACCGGCTCGGGCTGCCGCGCAAGCTTCCCGGCACCGGCGCCGTCGCCAGGGCGCTCATCGAGGCCGGTGCGCCGGTGAACGGCCGTCCCGGGGATAAGGAGACCCCGCTGATCACAGCCGCCAGCTACGGCGACGCCGAGGTCGCTCAGGTGCTGATCGAGGCCGGGGCCGACATCGAAGCCGTCTCGGCACCCGACTCGGGGGGCGCTCCGAGCTGCAACGCGCTGGTCCACGCGGCGGTGTTCGGCATGACCGATGTGCTGGACGTCCTGGTGGCCGCCGGGGCCCGCATCACCAGCCTGGAGCAGGCCGCCGCCGCGGGAGACATCACCGGCTGGCCGCTGGCCCGGTTCACTCTGCAAAGCCGGATCCGGGCGCTGGTGTTCGCCGCTGACCACCAGCGCCTGGACGTCATTGACCAGCTTGTCGAGGCGGGAACGCCGCTCAATGAGCCCGACGCCGAGTGGGAGCGGCTGCCGCTGCACACCGCGGCAGGCAACGGCCAGGCGGCCAGCGTCCGGCGACTGCTGGCCCACGGCGCCGACCCCAACCTCCGCGACCCCAAGCATCACCGCACCCCGCTGGAGGAATGCCAGCCAGCGAGCATCAGCCGAGGGCACCGCGAGGTCGAGGCCATCCTGCGACCCCTCACAGGGCATGGCGGCAAGCAGACGCCCCAGCCCCGCGGTTCCTGAACCCAGGCACGCAAACCCGCCCAGCACGGGCCCCAACCCCCGGGTTCCCCAGCGAGGACCCTTCGGAAATCCCGAACTCTCGGGGTTCGGCATGTAATGGTCGTGATGCGCTCGCCTGTTAGCCATGACGGAGTCTCCTCGGTATCCCCGCCGTCTCGTACGGCGATCGCCTCGCCCCGCAGCTCAGGGGCAGATGACCATGCTGGGCCCTCCGCCGCAGCAGGCGCCAGCAACTGGTACCAGGCAGCCTGCGAGCAGGGCCATTGCGCTGGCTGGCGACCAGGCAACCTCCGAGCATGAAGGGCGAGATCGCCCGGAAGGCAGTCGCCGCCATAGGCCGGCGTCGGCGCTGAGGCCGTGGAGAAATGCGGCTGCTATCGCCGGGCTCCGGGCACTGAGTCCGGCGCTGTCTCGTCCAGCTGAGGCGGCGGGTCGAACGGATCGCTGCGGGACCACCTGTCTCCGCGCGAGCAGCACGAGGTGGCGCTCCGCCAGGCCGGCCACAGCGAGCTTGCTGATCTTCGGCTGCACCTTTGGTGCCCGCAGCATCTCGGCGACCTCGCTGGCCAGCGTCTCCGTGCCACGGCCGGGGAAACCGCCCATGGGCGGCAGCAAGACGTACACGCGGGGCTGGGGCGCCGCGGGTGTTACTGGCCGCGCTCGGCCGAATCTTCCGAACCGGGCCAGCTGGTCTGCGACCCCGTGTGCGGGGTCGGCACCTCCCCTCGAGGCCGCCCGCCTCGGCCGCCGCGAGGATCATCGACCGCCAGGTCAGGAGTAGTTACACCAGGTAACCGTCCGCCATCACGCGCACGGGCACACAAAGGAAGGCGCCCCTGCGCGTCAAGCTGCCCGCGCACGCCACTCGGGCCCGGCGCCGCGAGCCCGGCATCGCGCCGCCAGATCACCGGTGCTCACCGCCCGGACGGCCTGCCGCCCGCCCGCACCCGCTGCCAAGACGGCCACATCATCGCGGAGCTGACTTGCTGCATGCGGAATGAGCGGATCGCCGACTGGCTCGTCTGCGCTGCCAGCTGCCAGCTGCCAGCTGCGAGCCGGCGGGACCGCGCAGCGTACGGCGCCATCAGGTTGCGCGAACCATTTCAGAACGACCTATTCGGTGCGCGTCCACTGTCCGACGCCACAGCAGCTTGCCGGACACATAACGAGCCTTATACGTGCGTCGGGCAGGGCCGTGCTGGACCCCTGGGGTGGCTGGTGGCGCGGCGGCTCGTAACGGTCAGCACGGGCCGCGCCCCAGGGGTGATTGCTATCACGGGATATCACCTGGAGGTGGTCGTGACTGATGTGCTGATCAGGGATGTCCCTGACGACGTGCTGGCCGCTGTGGACGCGCGCGCGGGGCGGCTGGGATTGTCGCGCAGCGAGTACGTGCGGCGTCAGCTGGCGCAGGACGCCGTGGTGCCGGAGGCGGCGGTGACGGCGGCCGACCTGGCCCGGTTCGGCGAGGTGTTCGGCGACCTAACGGATCCGGAGATCATGGACCGGGCATGGCGGTGACGGCCTGGCTGATCGACAAGTCCGCGCTGGCCCGGCTGGGCGGCAGCCCGGACGCTAGCCGCTGCACCAGCGCGGGACCGGGAGCCGTGGCCTTGATGGGCAGGGCAGCGGTCAGTGCTGCGGGGGCGGGCCGAGCACTTCGATGGCATGCTGCGCGGCGGCGTGGCCGAGGACGACAGGGTCGGCTGGTTGGTGGTCGGGGAGGCGGCGTTCGCGGGCGGGCTCGCCGGCCGCGGCGGCGAAGTTCTCGAAGCCCGGCGGGGTGGTGATCTGCAGGGCCCGCAGCGGCTCCTGCGCGTCCACGAGGAAGGTGTGCGGCAACCCGACCGGCAACAGGACGAAGTCGCCCGGCCCGGCCTGGAATGCCTGCCCGTCGCAGCTGAACTCCGCGGTACCTGGACAGCAAGTAGAACATTTCGTCTTCGTCCAGGTGCCGGTGCAGCGGCGGGGCGAACCCGGCCGGATTGAGGAACTCCGCCACGGTGATGCGGCCGCGGGTCTGGGCTCCGGTGACCTTGAGGGTGACGAGGTTGCCGAGGAACCACAAGGATTCGCCGTCGTTCTCCCGGAGCACGTAGGGGCGGGCAGGAGTGACGCCGGGCATGACGCCGCCTTTTGGATAGACATAAGTTTGATGAATAATCTGAGAGTATGGTGGAACCGTGGAGGACGTCAAGGCAGTGCGCAAGCGGCGTTACCAGTCCGCAGTGCGCCAGGAGAGCGCCCGCCGAACGCGCCAGGCCGTCATCGCCGCCGCCGCCGAGCTGTTCACCGCACGCGGCTACGCGGCGACCTCCCTGGCCGACATTGCCGCCGCGGCGGGTGTTGCCCGCCCCACCGTGTTCGCGGTGTCCGGCTCCAAGGCCGCCCTGCTCCGCCAGGTCCTCGACCAGACTCTCGCCGGGGACGACGAGCCCGTCCCGGTCGCCGACCGGCCGTGGTTCCGGCCGGTCTGGGACGCTCCCACCCAGGACGGCGTCCTCCGCGCGTACGCGCAGGTATGCACCCTGATCGGCGGGCGGGCCGCGCGGGCCTTCGAGACGGTCCGCCGGGCCGCTGACGCCTCTTCGGAGGTGGCAGAGTTGTGGGAGACCCTGCAGCGCAATCGCCGCTCCGGCGCGTGGATGGTGGTCAAGCAACTGCAGGCGCTCGGGGCCCTCAGCCCGGGCCTCACGACCGCAACGGCGACCGATGCCCTGTGGATCTTCAACGATCCGGCGCACTACGGCGCGCTCGTGCACCAGTGCGGCTGGCCCGAGACCGCGTTCACCAACTGGCTAGCCATGCAGATGCAGCACGCCCTCCTGGACGCATGACCAGGCCGCGCACGAGCACGCCCGCTCCATGCCGGCAACAGTGATCACACCGGCGGCTCCACGGTGCCCCGGAGCACCTCCCGAGCCGCAGCCGCATCCCCGCCAGGTGCTGGCCTGTACCAGCGGCCACCGGGCGCCGAGAAAGACGAGCACGGCACCCACCAGCCTGCGGCGGTTGCCCATCGCGGCACATTGACGGCCGATGTCTTCGGCGCGCCCGGTGGCGCAGCGCTACGCCATTGAGGTCGTGGGGCCGCCACGCGGGGCCAGCTAACGGCATAGCCCGGCCGCTCCGGATAAGCGCTTCGCCTGCTGCGCTTAACTCGAGCGCCGAGCACACGACGTGAGCCCGCGTCCGGTCCCCGCGTTCCGGATCGCCGACTCGGAGCGCGTTAGGGCTTCGCGCGCGCCGTCGGCACTCCGGCACCGAACGAGAAATATGGCGCCCCTGCAGCACTGGCGGTCGGCATCGCCCATGCTGCCGTGCGTCCGACGACTTGAGCTAGCTTGTCTGCCCTGCCAACCTGACATTGTGAGCAAGCCGACGCCCAGTACAGCGCTTGTCCTGGCCCACGTGAAGAGACGATCGGCGACCGCAGCGAATGGGTCCGATGGCCTGGCGGCCCCCTCGGATCTCATCCAGCGTGCGCGGCACGTCGTTGCTGGCCAGCATGACCTCCGCGACGTCGGTCAGCGCTTCGGCGATTCCACGGCGATGATTCGGCAAGACACAGGGCCACTTCGCCGCGACGTAGCCCAGCGTGAAGGCATTCCAGCTCAGGCTGGCCTTCCCAACGACCTGATCGAGGTCCAGGTTGTCAACCAGACCGTGCGCAAGGCCGCCGCTGGCGAGCAGCGCGACGCGGCGCCGCCGCCGATACGCCGGACCGCGATCCGGCGTCCGGACTCGAGGTCGTGACCGGCGGGGAACACCGCCCTGATCAGCCTGGCCGGCGATCTGCCCGCGCCGGTGCTGGCCGACCTGCTCTGCCTGAGCATCACCACCGGCGTCCGGTGGACCGGGTACGCCAAAGCGACTGGGAAAGCTACCTCGCCGACCGCAGGGCGACGGGTAGGGCGGACTCGCGGTGACTTGGGCGGCGGCGGTGGCGCCGGCTGACCTCCACGCTGCGGGCGCCAGCCGCCGCGCTCGGCGTGATCGAGGGCGGGCCTCGTTGCGAGGGGCGGAGTCCCCGACTGCGCTCCACTCCATTGACACGGGTAGGTCATCCGAACGATGACTTGACTTCCTACCGGTAGTAGGAGAATCTATGACCATGAGTACCGAGTCGGTGGAGCGAGCCGACCGCCGGCAGCGGCGGCGCCAGGAAACCATCTCCGAGGTGCTTGACGTCGCTCTGCAGGCCATGGCCGAACAGGGCGTCGCGGGGCTGTCGTTGGGCGAGGTTGCGCGCCGGATGGGGATCCGCCCGCCGTCGCTCTACGTTTACTTTGACTCCAAGAACGCCCTGTACGACGCGATCTTCGCCCGCGGATGGGGCGCGCTGGGCACGGTGATGGAGCCAATCATGGACAGCGTCGACAGCGACGTGCGTGTCTACCTGCGGCGCAACGCCGAAGCGTTTGTGCGGTGGTCGGTGGAGCATCCCGCATACTCGCAACTGATGTTCTGGCGCCCGGTGCCCGGTTACGAGCCGTCACCGGAGGCGTATGAGCCGGCCGTCCGCCTCATGGAGCGGGGGCGGACGGCATTGGTCGCCTTGCGCGACCGGGCGGCGCTCCGGGCCGACGCGGACGTCGACGAGCTGGAGCGTGTCTGGACGATAGTGATCTCCGGGGTCATCTCCCAGCAGCTGGCCAACGCGCCGACCGAACGCTTCGAGGACGGCCGCTTCACCACGCGCCTGCCGCAGGTGGTGGAGATGTACCTCAGGTTCTACACACCCTGACGCACGTCGGAGGACCCAGCCATGGACACCCGCGTTGACCAGATCAGCGACCGGATCTACCGGATCTCCACCTGCATCCCGGAGGTCGCGCCGGGAGGCTTCACCTTCAACCAGTTCCTCGTCGACGCCGAGGAGCCGCTGCTCTACCACACCGGCATGCGTCACCTCTTCCCGCTGGTGAAGGAGGCGATCGAGCGAGTCATGCCGGTGGAGCGGCTGCGCTGGATCTCCTTCGCACACGTGGAGGCGGACGAGTGCGGCGCGGTCAACGAGTTCCTCGCCGTGGCCCCGCACGCCCAGGTCGCCCACGGCGAGCTCGGCTGCCTGGTCTCGCTCAACGACCTCTGCGATCGCCCGCCCCGGCCGCTGGCGGACGGCGAGGTCCTCGACATCGGTGGCGCGGCCCTGCGACGGCGCCTGGTCGCGATCCCCACGCCGCATGTCCCGCACAACTGGGAATCGCACATGCTGTTCGAGCAGGACAGCGGCACTCTCCTCCTCGGCGACCTCTGCACCCAGCTCGGCGACGGGCGGGCCGTGACGGAGGAGGACCTGCTCGACGCCGCGGTCGCCGCCGAGGACCTGTTCCACCAGACGTCACTGGGCCCGGCGGTACCGGCAACCTACCGGCGCCTCGCCGACCTCGAGCCCACCACGCTCGCGGTGATGCACGGCTCGTCGTACGCCGGGGACTGCCCAGGCCTGCTCAGGGCGCTCGCGGACGTGTACGAGGAGCGCTACGGGTGCAGGTCGGCGCTGCGGGGCAACCCGCTGCCTGCCCACCAGCAGCCGGTCGGCTGAGATCGGGAGGATGACGATGAGCACCACGGTTCCCCGGACACCCACTCAGGACTCGCCGCGCCGGCCGGAGCTGGACCGCCCGACCGCGATGACGCTAGCCGAGACGGCGTACCAACGGTTCCTCGCCCAGCTTCGCGATCTGTCCGACGACGACTGGTCGCGGCCCACGGACTGCCCCGGCTGGGACGTGCGCGCGATAGCCAGCCACGTGCTCGCTCAGGGCGAGATGGCAGCGTCGGTACGGGAAGGCGTCCGGCAGGCCCGGGCGGCGCGGCGGCGGGGCGGTGTCCTAATCGACGCGCTCACGGCGCTGCAGGTTGCCGAGCACAGCGGTCTGAGCCCGGCCGACGTGGTCGAGCGGTTCGCCGCCACGGCACCGAAGGCGGCGCGGGCCCGGCGGCGCACGCCGTGGTTTTTGCGTCGTCTCCCAATGCCAGGCAAACCGGTGGTGAACGGCCACGCCGAGGCTTGGTCGCTCGGCTACGCCGTCGACGTTGTCCTGACCCGCGACACCTGGATGCACGGCATCGATATCAGCCGCGCCACCGGTCGGGCGGCCCGGCTCACGCCGGAGCACGACGGCGTGCTGGTCGCCGACGTCGTCGCCGAGTGGGCCCAGCGACACGCCCAACCGTGCCGGCTCCACCTCGCCGGCCCGGCGGGCGGCGCCTGGGCGTTCGGCTCAGGCGGGCCGACGCTCGAACTCGACGCGGTCGAATTCTGCCGGATCCTCTCTGGCCGCGGGCGCGGCACCGGCCTCCTGACCACCGAGGTCCCGTTCTAGATCGTCCCGGAGGGCGACCTCCACGATCATGACTGGCC
>WNGR01023744.1_pt1 | contig 14514 bp, 15 predicted proteins | sample 5407581 | NCBI WGS metagenome assembly WNGR01 (sample SAMN13153383, study PRJNA577476) | soil metagenome | isolation source: 80 cm soil or saprolite under Garry oak tree replicate 2 | place: USA:California | collected 2016-06-15
GACTGCGTGTGCATTCCTTCTTGGTTTGGCATCTGGTGCATGCGTCGAGATGTGCGCAATCCAGTGTGAAACCGGATTGCGTTGGCAGCAAAGAGGAGCACCATCAGTTCATGATCTTTGTGCTGCTGCAAGCAGCGCAGGAACGTGTTACCATAGAAGAGATCGTACAACAGCGGTGGGGACCCTCCCGCATTGTCACGCAGAAGCAAAGACCACGCCAAAGACGTAAAGAGCACCAGATGGCTACGAGAGAGAAAAGCGATGCATGAGGTGTTAGCCCTCGGAGGCGGTGATCGCCGTTCCGTTGGCAGCGTCAAGGAAGTAATTACTGCGGTGGAGCATGATCCATCCTTATTTAAGGTAGTGTTTCACGGTTTGCACAGTGAGGATCCGCTGATCCACATGCGGGCTGCATCCTCAACGGAGTACTGCGAAACCGAGAAGACGATACTGACACAGGAGAAGAACAGTGGACAGGAAACCGTTTAGAATCCTCGCCATAGCGGGCAGCCTGCGGCAGGGTTCCTACAATCGAGGGCTGCTGCGTGCCGCGCAGGAGGTCGCCCCCGATTGGGTCGAGGTGCGGTTCTTCGATATCGGTCAGTTGCCCTTCTTCAACGAGGACGTCGAGGCCGCCGGAGATCCTGAGCCGGTTCGCCGGTTCAAGGATGCCATCGCCACATCAAACGCCGTCCTGATCGCCACCCCTGAGTACAACGGCACAGTGCCAGGGGTGCTCGCCAACGCGATCGACTGGGTGTCGCGACCAACAGGTCGCAGTGTTCTGCGCAACAAACCGGTGGCATTGATGGGTGCGGTCCTGGGCAAATCGGGCTCGGCAAATGCACAGGCCGCCCTGCGGGGAGTGCTTGGTCGCATTGGTGCCGTCGTGGTACCCGACCCGCAGGTACTGGTGCCACGGGCCTCCAGACTATTCGACGAGCACGTGGACCTGCGTGACGAGGACACACGTGAGGAGATCCGCAAGCTGGTCGAGGCGGTGGCCCACTGGTGCCGACGCGTCCAGCCCGAAGAGCCTGTCAGCACGCAGTCGGTGACGGGTCCGTAGGATACCTCGCCAGTGGATGATTGACGCTGCTGGTTAGTTCAGAGCGATGCTTGCGGTCTGACCAGCAAGAGAAGGGAGCGAGAGCTGTTACCGAGCCTTGCGACAGACCAGCTATGCTAGCTACATGCACCATCTGTTGTGAAAAGGGGCTCTTGAAGAGCAGGTAATCAATACCCATCGCGTCTGTTCTCGTTATAGGAAACAGAGGGGTTCTCGTCCCTTTGTTTGACCCGAAGATTGACGTTTTTCCCGTTTCCTCGGGGAAGGCCTGATTGAGCATGGACATGAGGAGACTCTGATGATTGTCGAGACGCAACACTTACTGTTCCGACCATTGATGCTCTCTGACCTGGACGATCTGGCAGCGCTGTACGCCGATCCCGAAGTGATGCGCTTCCTGGGTGGGCCGCGCAGCAAAGATGAGGTGCAGCATGTCCTGAACAGATATATCCGAGAATATGAGACCTATGGACACTCATTCTTTGCCACCATTCAGAAGAGTGACCAGCGTTTTATTGGGCAGTGCGGACTCCTCAATCAGGAGGTTGAAGGGCGGCCAGAGGTAGAACTGGGGTATGTGCTGGCATCAGAGTACTGGCAACGCGGCCTGGCGTTGGAAGGGACGCAGGCGCTCAAAGACTATGGACTGCAGCAGCTGGGCTTGCCTCGCCTGATTTCCCTCATTCCACCTGACAATGCGGCCTCCATCCACATTGCCGAGAAGATTGGCATGCACTACGAGCGCGACGTGGACCAGTGGGGACAGCATTTCCACCTCTATGCCGTCAAGCAGCCTGAACACATCGACATCTGAGCAGCACAACACAGGACGAAGGGACACCATCACCGATGCCTGGCGAAGTCACTACCAATGTGACGATGGGAGCAACCCTATGACACAACGTGATATGCATGGAACCGTCTGCCTGGTGACAGGCAGTAGCTCAGGACTGGGCAAAGCGACTGCTCTGGGATTGGCAAAGTTGGGCGCGACGGTCATCCTGGGCTGTCGTGACAAGGAACGTGGTGAATCGGCTCTGGCAGAGATCAAGGCAGCAAGCGGACAGGAAGCACTCGAACTGTTGCTCATTGATCTCTCTGTGCAGCAGTCTGTGCGTGAGATGGCAGCTGAGTTCAAGCAGAAATATCCCCGACTCGATGTGCTGATCAATAATGCCGCCGTCTTCAAGCAGCGCCGTGTCCTGGCGGTGGATGGCATAGAAACGATGTTTGCTACCAACCATCTGGGGCCGTTCTTGCTCACTAACCTCCTTCTGGAGAGGCTACAGGCCAGTCCTTCTGGCTGCATTCTCACCATCACGGCCCCCTCAACGACCACACTGGATTTCGATGACCTACACGGAGAAAAGCAGTTCAATGCCTTGCATGCTTTTGGGGCATCCAAGACTTGCAATCTGCTCTTCACCTTTGAACTGGCCCGTCGACTGGCAGGAACCGATGTGACAGCGCTTGCCATTCACCCAGGCCTGGTGAAGTCGAAGCTCATGCGAGAGGCAGCCGCTCCCATCCGGTGGATCACGTCCCTTCTCTCCACGTCCCCGGAGAAAGCGGCGAAAGCGGTGGTTCACTACGCTTCGTCTCCAGACGTTGCAGGCCTGTCGGGTAGGTTTGTGAAGGGTAGGAAGATCATTGAAGCGAGCCCGTATGCACAAGACCAGGCAGTACAGAAGCGTCTCTGGGAGGTGAGTATGACCCTCACGCATCTCGCGTGAACTCTCACCCGTGGCACTTCTACAGCTTCCCCTACCGATAGTTTGTTGACTTCGGATTTTCCCTTAAGCTATAGCAACCGTTATATAATGATTCGGGTGTGAAAAATCCAGGCCGAGAGAACCTTCAGCGCAATAGCGAAGAGGCAATATTCTCAAGTCAACAAACTACCGATAAGCTATGGATCTGCTTTATATTGTTGAACCCATAGCAAAATGTCACGAACGAGATCATCCTTTGATCTATCACCGGACACAATCAAATCTGCCTTCTGTGGTAAGAATGTTTTTACTTGAATTTCCGTAGAGTGGTCTTCGATACTCTGTATATGAGCATAATCAGCAGTCTTTCTCTCGCGGAGGCGAGTTTTGCGAGTAGTCTCATTGACTGTAATGTAAATGAGAAGTAGCTCCGAAGGCGCTATGAGTAACCGAAGCGTGTCTATGGCCTCGATGTGCCTGATACCATCAACAACAAGAGAATCTCCTGGTTTCCAAGCGACCTGGGCCAAAACCGATCTACAGAACTGTTCCCACCCTTCCTTGATTAAGGACTCACTAACATCCTGCAGTACTGCTCGTGACTCCTCTAGCCCACGAATCTTAGCTACAGCTCGAACGTAATTTCCAAAACTAACATATGGCCAATTGAGCGCCTTAGCTACGTTCAGTGATAACGTTGATTTACCACTTCCGATGCTTCCAGAAAAAGCAAGAATAATTGACTTCATAGTGCGTCAAAACTGAGCTGTTCATTCACATCTTGTAAAATGACCCATCCTCTACGATCTCGTTTGTTATACTGAATTGGCATGAGAGATCGTACATGTTTGATGCGAATAAGCGTTGCGAATGATGCGTGCTCGCGATCTTTCCAGAATATGGGGTCTTGTGCGCAGATAGCCTGAGCAAACTCTTCTTGTATGGTTTTCCATGACGTTGGATCGAGTTGATAGAACCAAGCATCTGCAACCTGGCATAATCCCATAATTGGTCCTCCAGATCGTTTCAGTAAAATGACGTCACCTCGCTGAACACTTTTGTATGGAGGGAAACGGCGGGTAGAAAACCTTGATTCCACCGTTTTTCTACCATCGAGAATAAACTGAAGGTACGGTTCCACGAGTACAGCCAAGTGGAGAGCGAAAGGGAAATAGTGTCGCCCAGTCACTTGATTTAAGTAACCTTCCCAGAAGGTGTCACCGTGCAAGTTTGATCGAAGTGCGTTGACAAGAGAAGAGTGACTTGTTTGCATCGTCACAATTCCTCCTCAAAACGTAAATTTTCATTCCGTTCCAAACGGATGTTTACGCTATACTAAAAGGGAGCCAGGGGTATCCTCTTTGAGAACCATATTTGGGGGCCAGTACCAAAAAGGGTGCTAATGATATTTGGGGGCCACAGGCAGAGATGAGAATCAAAAAAGGGGCCACGTCCCATTGATTTTTGCTATCGTTAAGGTGAGCAGTCCACCCACTTTAGCGATAGGAGAACTGGAGATGATTACCGTGGAAGAACGCGAAGCCATTCGCCGGGCCTACTACCTGGAAGGCAAGAGTAAGAGGCAGATCGCCCGCGAACACAACCATTCTCGCAAAACCGTGGATAAAGCGGTCGACAATCAGCCACCGCAGCCCTACCGGCTCAGCAAAGCGAAGCCGTCCCCGGTGTTCGGGGCTTTTCGGGCACGAGCCGACGAACTGCTGGCCGAAAATGCGCATCTGCCGCCCAAGCAGCAGTATACCGGGCACAAGATCTATGAGCTGCTTCAGGCCGAGGGCTACCAGGGCAGTGAGGCGCGAGTCCGTCTGCATATGACCCAATGGAACAAGGCTCACCAGGCCCCGGCGCTCTTCCTGCCGCTGGAGTTTGACCCTGGCCAGGATGCGCAAGTCGATTGGGGGGAGGCCATCGCTGTCATCGGCGGGGTCAAGCAAACCGTGCAGGTGTTTGTCATGTGGCTGTCCTACAGTCGACGGCGTTTTGTGATGGCCTTTCCCAGCCAGAAGCAAGAGGCCTTTTTCTATGGACATGTGTGCGCCTTCGAGCACTTTGGGGGCGTGCCCGCCCGCATCAGCTATGATAACTTGTCGACCGCGGTCCGCTTGATGGCGGAAGGCCGGGTGCGCCGCGAGCAGCGGCAGTTCGTGGCTTTCCGCTCGTACTATTTGTTCGAGAGCCATTTCTGCCAGCCAGCCGCTGGATGGGAGAAAGGGGGTGTGGAGGCATCGGTGGGGTTTAGTCGCCGCAATTTTCTCGTGCCCATTCCCACCGTCGCCTCGTTTGAGGAACTGAACTTGCAGCTGGTGCAAGCCTGTCTCAAAGATGACCAGCGCCGTGTGAGTCGGCAAGCGGAGACGATTGGGCAGATGTGGGAGCGGGAGCGCCCCGTGTTGCGCAGCCTCCCTGCGTATGCCTACGACTGTTGTGTGACGACCAGCGCTCGCCTCAATGGCTACAGCCTGATTGTCTACGAGACCAACCGCTATTCGGCGCCGGTGAACCGAGCCAGACGCGAGGTGATTGTCAAAGCGTATCCCTTTCACCTCGACATCCTGGATGGGACCACGTTATTGGCGCGCCATCCTCGCAGTTACGGGCGGGAACAGGATCGCTTCGAGCCGCTGCATTACCTGCCGCTGTTGGAGCAGCGCCCGGGAGCCTTCGACCATGCCAGGCCCATGCGGCAGTGGCGCAAAGACTGGCCCGAGAGCTACCATCAGATGCTGCGGGTGCTGCGCGAGAAGTGGCCGGAAGGTGGACGTGGTGTCCAGGAGTTCGTGCGGGTGCTGCGCTTACACGAGCAGTATCCAGCTCACCTGGTGCAACAAGCGATTGAGCAAGCGCTCGCCTACGGCTGCCCCCATCTGGATGGCGTGCTGCATTGCTTACACCAACTCACCACTGAACCGCCGGTTGGACAGAGCCTACCGTTGGTCGACCAGTCGCACTTCCAGGCGATTGGCACCCAGCCGATCGACCTGCACCAATACGAACAGTTGTTGAGATCGTCTGGCTAAGGAGGAGATCATGCAAGAGAACAGCCTGCTGGAAAGCTATCTGCGCCAGCTCAAGCTGCCGACGTTTGCCCAGAACTACGCGGCCTTCGCTCAAGATGCGGCACGCACCGGCCTCTCCTGCGAGCGCTACTTGTTGGCCCTCTGCGAAGCGGAACTCGCCCAGCGCGATGCCAATCGGGTCGAACGCTGTACGGCTCAGGCCAGGTTGCCGGTGCTCAAAGAACTGTCCCAGTTCGACTGGAGTTGCGTGCAAGGGGTCTCCAAGACGCGCGTCTTCGAGTTGGCCCAAGGCGGCTACATTGCTCATGCCGAACCCATTCTCATGATTGGGAATCCGGGACTAGGAAAAACCCACGTTGCCAGCGGACTGGCTCTGGCGGCCTGCCGACAAGGTCGTCGAGTGCGCTTCTACCATGTGGCCACTCTGGTCAATGACCTGATCGTCGCGCAGCATGAGTTGAAACTCTCGCGCTTGCTGGCTACCTTGGGCAAACAGGAACTGCTGGTGCTGGATGAGTTCGGCTTTATTCCTTTCAGCCGGGAGGGAGCCCATCTCCTCTTCCAGCTCTGCTCAGCCCTCCACGAGCGGGTTGCCGTGATCATCACCTCCAACCTGAAATTTAGCGACTGGAAGAGCGTGATGGGGGAGGAACATTTGACGGCCGCTCTGCTGGACAGGCTGACACACCGGGCGCATATCCTCGAATTTCTGGGCGAGTCGTTCCGCTTTCGTCAGCGGCTGCAGCAGGCCGAACAGCAGGGACACCAGGTCGAAGCGGCTTCACCTGCACTAGCGCAAGCCGCGTCCGCACCCAGCAGCGGGTAGGAGCCTCCCGTGCGGCTGCTCAAGTGTGCCACACCAGTCAAGGCCAAGACGAGCGCGCCCGCACCCGAACTCCCCACCTCCTGCGCGGCCTTGACTTGGCGTGGCGTTGAAAGAGCAACCCGCACCGGGAGTCGGGAACGCGGTCGCGGGCGGCGGCAGACGTTGGACAGGCAGCAGGACCCTGGGAGAGCCTGTGCACCGTCGAGGAAAGGAACGCTTCGGGAACCGTTTGGGCGACTCCGTTGGAGCCATTTGAACCAGGATCTGTCTGATTGGAAAGGAGGTGGTCCCCTTTTTCGTTAGCACAAGCAAGGTGGTCTTCTTTTCCGCTGGCAACCGGCCCCCAAATCTGATGAGCAAGGTCACGGTCGCTGGCAACCATTGCCCCCTTGTTGATTCGAAATTGGCCCCCTATATCCTTGACAAATACAAACGGACAGCTTCGGTAATTTGTTGTATAGCAAGTGATATGAGTGTAACTTCACAAACACTGAGCTCGCGCTTCAGCGTAGCAGCAAGTACTTCATATGCCGATTCTCCAATAGCGATAGCATGTAGGATCTGCCGAAGTATAGTTCTTCCTCGACAGGCAAAAATACGGTTACCAGAGGTCCAAACATCTGCAAGGCCTCTTCGCCTATCTCGTCGGCTGACTGATGGCATAATATCGTCTGGAACAACTGGTAAGAGGGATGGATCCTCGAAGCGTATAGAATCCTTCTATTCTCAGCGCATTCCGCTCAAATGGTGGTGAAGTGTAAGGTAAGACCGCCGATTCTACTCGCATGAGGGTTAGCCCTATCTTCTGTGCCCAATTCAGAATATTTGCCCATTCCCGATCGATACCTGGTCTCGTACCAAGTGGAGGTATGCTCACTAATACACGTCCGCCTATTGCACAAAGATGACTTGCGGCCCAAAGGAACGATTGTATACTCTCTTCATACCAAGGTGGATCTACAATGACCACAGGCGATAAGATATCTGGTAGTTGGTCTTTCCCAATGTCACACAGTACTACTCGCGCTGATGATACGGTTCTGGCAAGGCAGCCCGTTACTAGAGGATTTGAGTCGAGCAAAATCATTTGGCGTGGATATTTGCGCTCGATTGCAAGACGAAGCACACTAGGCGTACCTAGTAGTACCACAGTTTCGTCTGGTTGCGAAAGCCGTATGCATTCGTCTAATAAGTGCCTCGTTGCAGTATCGCTGAACCGCCAGTCATAATCTAGTGGATGCGGAATAGGCAGCTTCACACTATGGTCTGAATTGAGTGTTTGCTGTTGGCACTGCCCAACATATCTTTCTGCTTTGGTTAAGAGCTCCATAGCAATGCGTCCAGTATATGCGAGACGCTGGAGTGAATAGAGGACAAGAGGTGGGTATACTCCTGGTAGCGCAGTGACCAGTTGATCGAATGCAGTGATCCCACGAGCGACTGCATCGAGAACCCAGTTGTCGACAAGATTGGTAAAGGGCTGTGTTTCTGAGGCTATGATGGTCATCGCTGTCCTCCATACCTACAAAGAGGCACAGTGGCTATACGCTGAGCCCGCTGCTTACTGGAGTAGCGACTTTCCAATTCTTTCTGCCATGCCTCGACAGCAATGTGTTGATTTTGTAACGCTTCCTGCATCCGGTCATTTAGCCTTCTTTTCACAGGTGTGAACATCTGGATCTCAAGTGGAACAGTTCTCAAGGGTAAGTTCTCATCAAGTTTTTGGAGACGATCAACAAAACGGCGCATGTCCTCGACAATGCCTTTCTGCGATGGGGTGGTAAACGTGACATACGCATAAAGATCAATACCTACTGTTAAAAGTTTGTCCATCAGGTCAAATTGTCGGTTGAAGAGAAGAGGCTCGGCCTTTGTATTGAAGGCAAAAGACTCAGCATTGAAGCCCTTAAAGCAACAAACTCGCCCATAGTTGGTATACGAAGATATCAGTTCACGATCAGTGTCTGAGAGGAATTGCCAAAAGTAGTCGTTACTCAGGTTATCGTCCGACCAGAGGTACACCTGTTGCTCCATTCCACGCGTTCGTAACTCAGCCATCATCCAGGGAACCCATTCAGGCACCAGGTCTGGCTGGCCTCCTGTTAAATCAATCACTACTGGTGGATCTGCTTGATCAAGGTAGAGATCGATGAGTTGTGTAGGACTCAACCGATCTGAGTGTTTGCGGTTAGCTGAAAGCAAATTGAATGGAACGAAACAGTACCAGCACCGCCAATTGCATACTGCGTTTTGGAATACCTGGGCACGAAGGGTATCTGCGTATGGCAAACCAAGCGCCTTGCATACAGGATCAATCGGTAATGGATTTGATGGCCAGCCTGTGTTCGTCTCACGTCTGAAATGTCGTATACGTCCAAACCCGGCACAGTTAGGTGGCTCAGTTAAATCTTTCTCTTGTTCAGTATTGTGAAAGTTCGTGATCAGGAGATGTTTGCTCTTCAAATCAACAGATACTTCCCTATAATGAGCAGACAAAACCTCAGTATTGATATATGCTGTCATTCTTCCTTCTCCTCACATTCCGCAGAAAGCTATCGACGCTTCTTAGTGTGATAACCGTGGGACTTGTTCTCCGTTCATCGTAAGAGATGGTAATCGATCTTCAATGTAAAACATGACCAACTCGGTGAGGTAAGCAATTTCTACCTCGGTCAATACTCTCCCCCCAGGAATCGCATGCCACTCCTCAATACACTTACGGCAACAGGAAGCAGTCGCGTGTTGAGCATAGAATAAGGCATTTCCTGATTTGGGCGTCTGCCATCCATCATGGAAGGGATGCGCCGATCCCACTGAGTCACGAATCCTCTTCTCAGCGGCGATACGCATCCCAACCATCCCTTTACGCCGAGCGTGGTTTACAGCCTTCTGATCAATCTCGATATGCCAGAAGTAATGCCGAATAAGCTCATACTTGAGAGCGGTGAAAGTATAAGCAACATCGGACAAATCACGTTTGTAAACGCGGCTCCAATCAACCAAAGTGGCACCGCATGACCGACATTGACCACCCAGACCATGTGAATTGCCTGAGCGGCTTACGTTTGCTTGTGCCATTTTCTTCGTCTGTCTAAAGCAATGTAATCCGTTCTCGCAGTCTGAACTGGTACAGCGAATATCGAGTGGCCTCAAGTCTTCATAGTGGTTTTCTGACATACTGTTCAATCCTCTGTGTTGGACAAAGCCTGGAGAAGAAGATGTCGATCAACTTCATTCAGGCTCTCGAAGTTGGTTCGTTCTAACAGGAAATCTCGAGCAGTCTGCCAAAGTGCTGTATTGGGAAGTTGCAGATTATTTGCTGTTCCCCACCAGTTGAGTCCTTGGAGTGATAACCGAAATGCCATATAGTTGGCAAGCGAATCGACTGGAACATTCTCCTGTTCGGCGATCTTGGGAACAACTGTTTTCAGCCGTTCGACACTCCCTTGAGCTGCTTGGACACACTTCTCAACTAGCTCCTCCGAACGACCATCAAGCAAGACACCTCCCGCAAAACGACTGGCTACTTGCTCTTCGCGTGACTGTCGTTGTTTCTGAGCGATCTCACTGCTCTCTATGACTTCGAATTCATTGTGCTCAGGCGCTTCTCCTACATGCCTAAGTTCATGGAGGAGATCGAATAGCCAATGGGCCTCGGACATGGTTTGTTGTTTGAGCACAATAATGTTGCGTCCATCTACTCTCCAACAAGCGCCATGGAAAGCTCCTGGATCATTGAGAGGAAGTACTGGTATACCCAGACTCCACACATAATCCAACACATGTTTGAAGGTGAGGGATCCATAAGCAGAAAGAACTGCTTTCCGAACCTCAGAAGCTTCAGTTGGAATTGGCTGCTTTGGTAACTCGGAAGTTGCCTCAAGGACGAGGAGAGCGAGGAAATGTGCGTACACTGTGTATGCACTCGCACGACGTTCGTCTGTTCGGGCCGCTTTTTTGTAACGTGTAGCTCCAACCATAGTCGTATCTAATTGGAGAGGAACAGCCTCGAAGAGTGAGGCAGGTTTCCAATCAAACACCCTTCCTATGATTGAAGCTGCTCGCAGAACAAGCTTGTCTAGCTCCTCTTCTTTTATGTCTCCCTGCAGATGCGCCAGTAGGGCAGGAGGAATCAACCGTTTTGTGACAAAATCACGGTCAAGCCCCACTTCCCTAAGACGCTTAAGGAGCGTAGTGAAGGAGAGGTGCGTACGAGGCAAGAGAACATGCTCTTGTACCTTAATGCCAAGGGCTGCGATGATTTCTTTTAATCTCTCGAAACTCGCAGAAGCATATTCCGTAGCTTCGTATCGTTGTATCTGCTGTTCTTTCAGCCCAAGGCGCTCTGCAAGTTCCTTCTGGCTTAAACCAGAAGCGATGCGTGCTTGGATAAGGACACGTGGTAGTTCCTCAAATGATTCGAGTTCAAACACCCTATATCTGCCAGACCTCAGTGCATCATATTCCTCAAGTTGAGTGCGAAGATCATCAAGCTGACTTTGTAGTGAAGCGATTTGAGCTTGTCGTTGCAAAGGATGCATGTGTTTATCCTTGCTCGAACGTTCTGCAAACTCTGTCAATGCTAGCGCAAACTTATCTGCCTGGGCCTTTGTGATGCGGTACTGCCTCCCAAGAAATAACTCGCCCATATACTTGGCCTTCTGGGCTGCACGCCCAGAAGAAAAGGTAAGCAAAATTGGATCTATATGGTAGAGAAGGTCAAAATCTACACCTTCAGTGCTCCAGCAGGCGTCAAAGTCATTGGGAACGTTCTTCGCCGTTACAAAGCTTCCGTCAACATAGACTGCTTGACAACCGGCTACCTTGAGTGCATCCAATGCCATCTTTAGGCCGGTAAGAAGCTTACGACGATGCGGCGATGTGCCAAATCGTTCGGTGAATTCTTGCCAGGTAGCCCAATGTACTCCCGGCGGTAGATTTCCATCAGAATCAAAATCTGGTATCATTCATGAGATCCTTTAACAGCCCCATAATCTTAATTTCGTCCATGATGCGGGCTCATAAAATCAGTTTTGTCACTCAACACAACGTTTTTGTTTTGTCGCATCTAACACAATTATAATGTTGTGTTGAACCGTTGTCAAGGGAGTGTTTGTGGTACAGCTAAGAGAGAATTCGACAAGCCTCCGTGAATGCGTTTTCGGGATGCTGCTGAATAGGTATGTCGCTTCATTTTCAAAGCTGACTCACCTCTGCCCTATGTGCCTCTTCCCCAAGCCCTCTCAGAGCCATTTCGTGGGACGATGTGTTAATCTGGATGCTACATGGCGGAGTTTTTGGACGCTGTGTGGCGGGGGCGACTATACGCTGCCAGTAAGATTTCTTGGCATTCCTGTTTATATTTGACGTTTAGACTAAATTCGACATTTGGGCAGCCCCTCTTTACAAAGGAGTGCCCACGGGAGTAATGTTCAGGTAAATCCAAAAACAGGAGCATTACTCAGATGAACCTTAACACATTGCAAGGCTTTCGTCACGAGGTCTACGACTGTTTTGAGCGAGCGGCTGACGCTTTGTTCAAGACCGTGGATGCTCTGTTGAGCGAGACGAACGCACACTCGTTTCCGGAATTGTCGCTCTCGCCGTTTTTCCAACGGCGCTGGTGGAGTCTCTATGAAGCCTTTGAAGACGGACAGATTGACCAGGAGCGGTTGCGCCGGGTGTTTGTGCAGTATCTGCTGCGGCCGGTCGACGGGGAACAGGTGTGGCTGGGCATCGACGCGACCAGTATCGAGCGTCCGCAGTCGAAGACTTCCCCCGATCGCACGGTGGTCTATAAGCCCAACCTGCCCGAGAGCAGCAAGCCCATCAGCTATGGCTGGCAGTTCTCGACGGTGGTGATTTTGCCCGAGCAGCCCAGCAGTTGGACGGCCGTGCTCGATCAGCAGCGCATCGGCTCGGAGCAAACCAGCGTGGAGGTAGCAGCCGCCCAACTGCGTCAGCTGGCTCCCTTGCTGGGATGTCGTCCGATCGTGGCCACGGATCGCTGGTACAGTTGTGCGCCGTTTCTGCTGGCAACCGAGGGATTGCCTTTCGACAAATTGCTGCGGCTCAAACGCAAGCGGGTGTTGTATCGCCGGGCGCCTGCCCCCACGGGCAAACGCGGGGCGCCGCGCAAAGATGGGGAGCGCTTTCAGTGTGGCGTCCCCAGCACCTATGGAGAGGCCTCGGGCAGTTGGCAAGGCAGCAATGCGAAAGGCGATCCCGTTGAGGTCACCTGGTGGAACGAGCTGCATCTGCCCAAGGTACGGCACCTGGAGGTGACGGTCATCCGCGTCGTGCGTCATGGTGCGACGGAGCGGCCCCGTGATCCGCGCGAGAGTTGGTTTCTCTGGGACGGAGCGGCCAACGCCTGCATGCCCGAGGTGGCCTTGGGCTACCGCAGGCGCTATGGGCAGGAACATGGCTCTCGTTTCGAGAAGCAAGCCTTGTTGTGGACCAAGCCCCGGCTGCGGACCCCAGAGCAATTTGAACGCTCTCGCCAGGTCGTCGCCATTGTGCACAATCACCTGCTGCTGGCGCGTCCACAGGTGCAAGCCTTGCTGCGTCCCTGGGAGACGAGCCAGCGTCCAGCAACTCCACAACAAGTGCGCCGGGCGCTCGCCAAAATTGTGGCCCAGTTGGGAACGCCTGCTCGCCCTCCCAAACCACGCGGAAAATCGCCCGGACGGCCAAAAGGAGCTGTGGTCAGACCTGCGCCACGCTCTGGGGTGGTCTACAAGTCCAAACCCGGGCCGAAAAAGCGGCGGAAACGGGCTTGATGGCTTCACAATCGGTGTCATCGTCCATCCATTCCGAACTTTGGGGCTCTTTACACCAAGTTTCGGCTAGGTTCGTTTAGTCTAAACGTCAATCCTTTACTTCTCGAAAAACTGACACAGCTTCTCGATTGGCCCTACTGGGAGGTGAGGGGAAATGCGTCATGGGCACTAGGCAACCTACGCCGCAATATTCCTAATGCTGCTATAAGGCGTCTGCTTGAACTACGGTATGATTCGACATCACAGGCCATACGTGAAGTAGCAGATGATGCTCTAGCAGAGATCCTCTCACTAGAGACAGGTATCGAGGATGACTAACAGCTTACTCAAATGATGATCAGCAAGGAATATTAACAGGGTGTCGCGGTAGTGAAATCATCACGCACCAGAAATGCACCAAGAGGATGTTCTCCCACCTCAAGAAATACGACACTGTTGCATTCCTCATGCGTCTTTGCACGAGTAGCATGAAACCCTGATTAAATATTTGATGGCTCTATATTCGATTTCTTTTTTGTCCTGTTCCAACTGCATATATCATAAGGTGATTATATAAATTGGAGTTTAGACTAAAGGGCCACCACCCTTGCGGAGGATGACCCAATGAGGTAATGTTCCGGTAAATCTCTCACAGGAGCAGACCTCGAATGAACCTTAACACATTGCAAGCCTTTCGTCACGGGCTCTACGCGTGTCTGCAGCGAGCGGCTGATGCTTTGTTCAATACCGCCGATGCACTCGTGAGCCAGACCCAAGGGCAGTCGTTTGCCCATTTGTCGCTCTCGCCGTTCTTTGAGCGGGGCTGGTCCAGCCTCTACGAAGCCTTCCAAGATGGACGCATCGCCTCAGACCAGCTGGAGGAGCTCTTTGCCACCTTTGCCCCCAAGCCCAGCACAGGCGAGCCGCTGCTGCTGGGCTTGGATAGCAGCAGCATTGCTCGGCCCCTCTCGCCCACCGCAGCGGATCGGACGGCGGTGCACATGTCCAACCTGCCCCCAGACTGCACCCTGACTTTGTATCACAAGTTTAATCGAGAAAGCAAAGGTGCAAGATGAACGCCTTCGAGCAGTGTTTGGACATGCAGCCA
>WNGR01004836.1_pt1 | contig 14507 bp, 6 predicted proteins | sample 5407581 | NCBI WGS metagenome assembly WNGR01 (sample SAMN13153383, study PRJNA577476) | soil metagenome | isolation source: 80 cm soil or saprolite under Garry oak tree replicate 2 | place: USA:California | collected 2016-06-15
ATCTTGATTCGGATGGAGACGACGAGCTTGTTCTCAAGAATAACAAGCTATTCGCGGTCTTCTCTCCAACGAATGGCGGTCGACTAGTCTACCTGTTCACCGTCAGCAATCCACCGGGCAGACTGGTCATCGGGAACCCGATCGACGACTGGAATCTACTCGAAGACCTCCACGCATACATGGATGCTCCACCCAATCATCCCGGAGCACTCGCAGATGTTGGATACGAGCATGACCACTACTCCACAGAGATACGCGTACCCTACGGAGACACTGTATGGGCAAGACTCTCAAATTCCGAGAAAAAGAGCAGTGGCTTCGGAATACTGAAGAATCTCACTCTAGGACAGGGCGATACTACGATCCGCACAGAATACGGTCTTCCAAACTCTCTAACCAAAATATCCACAGAGATAGGATTCTCACCAGACTATCAGCAGCTCCTGAGGAGCGGTCCTTCAGCGGTCGAGGAGTGCTCCCCCGCAAAGGGCATCAGGGGATGGTCCAATGAGGGCGTGACCGTAGGGGCCAGGATTGACGGAGGATATGCGATCTGGGATAAGCCAAGACAAGACAGGTTCGGACACGGCTACCTTCTAAGGGTGACAGGATTCCGCGCTTTCACCGTCTGGATAGGAGCGGAGGACTAAGCTCAGGATGACCCAGACTATCCGAAACGATCCTGACAGCCCATCGTTCAACGAGCCCATCCTCCATGGACTGACCGAGGCCGAGTTCGTTAGGGATATCCTAAGCACCGAGGCATTCAATCCAGGATCACAACAGCAGCTACAAGGTTTCGAGACGCGAATCCTGAAAAGACATCTACGCAAAGTAATAATCGATTACACTCTAAGGTTCAAGGACTCGACGAGAAACTACATCGGTCTATACCGAGAATCAGACGAGCGTCTCGGCCACACTTTCTCCGTCATGAAGACTCTCAGGTTCAACGGATTCGGAGAAGACAGCAGACTCAGAGTACCTAGTCCCATCATCTACATACCTGCGCTATCATTCCTGATGATGGAGCAGGCAGAGGGGGAGCTGCTTCGTGCTATTTTAGAGAGGGGAAGCGATCCAGACCCCTACGTGAAGGGCGCAGCCCAGTGGCTCGCAAGACTGCATAGTTGCAACATTACACTGGGCGGTGCGTCCTCTCGGGATGATGAGATCGCAAACTCTCACAGATATATGAGGGCGGCATCATGGCTCCTTCCCACTCTAAAGTCAGAGATAAAGTCGATCTCAGATCAGCTGATCGGCGCGCAGAAATCCCTCCATCTCCACACGAAGAAGCCCATTCATGGAGACTACCACCCGAGGAACATCATCGTTTCACCAGGTCTCACCACTGTCATAGACTTCGAGGAAACCCGGATGGGTGATCCTGCCTTTGACGTTGGATATTTCACCGCCCAGACAAAGATGACGCACGGACTTGGAGACACCACTCTCCAGGCCGTTGAAGCATTTGTCCAAGAATATCGAGAAAACATGCCGTACATAGAGGATGATTTTGCCCAGCGAGCAGCAGTCTTCGAAGCGCAGACCTACCTTCAGAGAATCTACCACACCTACTACCTGCTTGCGTTGAGGCCAGACTTTGATCTGATCTCGGAGTGGCTGAACGAGTGCCAGAGCTGCCTTCTCAAAGCACGAAGCGGCTACCCTCAGACCGGGAGGAGCAAAGACTCATGATTTCGTCAACAATTCGAAGCCGGCGCAGACCCGCGTCTAGACTCTCAGTCCAGTCTCGTAACGGCCGAATGGCTGGGAGGGCTCTAACAATCATAATGCTCTGCCTAGTCCTGATTCCTCTCGTACAACACAACAAGATTCTCTCTCCGCCTGGAAGGCCTGCCAGTCCAAGCGCCGGAGACGAATTTGGACCGCTGATAACTAGCCCCGTCTTTGCTGCAGCAGTCCAGCCTCCCACAGCAGCCTTCACATTCAGCCCGTCCAGCCCGGCAGCGGGATACCCAGTTACTCTGAACGCCACATCCAGCGGGGGAACAGCGCCCTACACATTCGCATGGACCTTCGGAGATCGCACAAACGGAACCGGCAACCCGGCCATCCACACTTTTCCAAGTGGGGGCTCGTACAATGTCACGCTGACAATCAGGGACAGCACGGGAGCTGTTATCTGGACCTACAGGATCATCAATGTCAAGTACGACGTGCCTCCCGTACCAGCATTCACTTGGACACCTGCAGTAGTCTTCGCCGGAGAAACAGTATTCTTCGACGGCTCCTCCAGCTATGACCCCGATGGAGTAATAATCGCCCATCAATGGCAGCTCGGAGATGGATCGGTTCAGACGGGAATCGGTGTTCTCCAAACCTACTCCTCCCCTGGAGTCTACGAGGTCACGCTCTCGGTGACGGATGACAGTGGGGTAACCGTGATCAAACCTGTAGCTGTGTGGGTGCATCCTGCAATGACCCTCGCAGCCTCGTCAAACGCAACCCAGGGGCTCACCCCGCTGGGCGTCTCGTTCAGCGCGCAAGTCTCCGGCGGACAGTCTCCGTACACTTTCTCGTGGGACTTTGGAGACGGTCTGACGTCCACCCGTCAGACGCCGCTCCACAACTATACGATTCCCCGCGTTTATCGGGTCGAGGTGACGGTGGCCGACTCGCTAGGCCACACTGTCTCGCAAGTCATGAACATAACCGCCATCACTGGCCCAGTTGAACTCAGCTTCCTCGGAGTCTCAGCGGCCACCCTCAAAGTGGGAGGTATACTCACGGCGATGAGCGCCTTCCCGCTGATGATCTTCATGATCGTACGCCGTCGGAAATAGTGGAGCGGCGCGGATTCTTGGGACAATTTAGATTCACTGCGACAGGCCAGATTGGGCTTTCGACCAGACCCTCCGTCCGTTCATACAAACCAGACCCGGACTGCAGATGCAGACATCATGGAGACCGGTCGACGTGGGAGCCAGATTCAGAGTCTTAGTTCTGGGGCTATGCCTCGTGTTCGGAATCCTGGTAGCATCTTGGGCGGTATCGACGGACCAGGATAGGAGAAACCTTCTGGCTGTCCAGGCGACACCTTCCAGCCATGCACCTTTCGACTACATAGTCATCATCGTCATGAACAATGCTAGCGCCAAACAGGTCTACGGGTCCTCTGCCGCACCTTACCTGAACTCTCTAGCAAGCACCTACGGGTATGCCTCGGACTATTCTGATGTCGCAGCGTCTGTAAGTGATCCCAACTATATCGCTCTCATCGGCGCCAGTACCTTCGGTCTCTCAACCGACTGCTACCCGACGCAGTGCTCAGTCAGTGATCCGAACATTGTTGATAGTATAGAGGGAGCAGGACTTACTTGGAAGGCATGGGCGGAAGACTATCCCGTGTCCCAAGGCTGCAACCTCACTCCGTCCAACGCCGAGTACAATTCTAAACACTTCCCGTTCCTCTACTTCCAAGACATCATCAACGATCCCACAAGATGCGACAACCTGCTCAGAGCAAACTCGGTGGTCACGTCCACCATTGAGACAGATGACCTGTTCCTCAAATCCCTCAGCTCCACCTCCTCCGCGGCAAACTACAACTGGCTCACGCCCAACCAGTGCGACGACATACACGACTGCCCGCTGTCAACCGGGGACAGGTATCTCTCACAGCTAATCCCGAAGATACTTAGCAGCTACGTATTCACGACCCAGAACGCAGCCCTCTTCGTCACGTTCGCCGAGTCCACTGGGTCATCCGTCGGCAATGTCCCCGCCATCTGGGCGGGCCCCGTTGCCAAGACAAAATTCCAGTCCTCAAAATCGTACGATCACTACTCGCTTCTTACCACGGTTGAAACAGCATGGGGCCTCTCGTCCCTAACCTCTGAAGACGGTTCCGCATCTGACATGACCGAATTCCTCAAGAGCCTAGCACCTCAGACGAGCCTCTCATACTCCCTAACCCGGCCCGTGGTGGGAGAGTCCATCAGCTTCAGCTCAATCGCCGCAGGCGGAACTCCCCCGTATAGGTTCAGCTGGAATTTTGGCGATGCTGCGAGCAACGCGCCTGGCGGGACCAGCCTTCCCAACACCATGACTCACACGTACACCAACGCTGGAACCTATACTGTGACGGTGAACGCTACTGATACGAACGATAAGATCGGCATGGCATCAGCCACGGTCACCGTTGCCGCTCCTCTAGCCGTGACGATCAGTGGTCTCTCCTCTGGCGTAGATGGAACCAGCGTCAGCTTTTCGGCTGCAGCCTCAGGCGGCACTTCTCCCTACACATTCTCTTGGAATTTTGGTGACGGAACCAACCCCGCCACCGGAGGCAAGGCTTCCCACAAATACGCTGTCGCTGGAGCCTATACTGTACGAGTGAACGCTACCGACGCCAAGGGCAGACTCGCGTCAGCATCTGCGAGCATTACCATTAATGCTCCCCCCTTGACTGTCGCCGTCACTGCCTCCGGTTCAAGCGAGGTTGGCGTGGCAGTCAACCTCACAGCGACAGCTTCCGGTGGAACGCAACCATATGTTTCATTCACCTGGGACTTCGGTGACGGCTCTGCCGGCTCAGGTAATTCAGTCGCACACGTGTATGCGACGTCCGGGACATACAGTGTGACAGTCACAGTGAAGGACTCGGCAGGAGTTACTGCGACCTCGCCATCCCATTCCGTTGCTATCGCTGCAAGATTACAAGTCTCTTCTGTCCATGCCGTTCCCAACCCGTCCGAGGCTGGTTATTCCATCAGTTTTTCGGCGACGACCTCAGGTGGCGTATCTCCGGTCTCGTGCAACTGGAACTTTGGCGATGGCTCTCCAGTTGCCTTTGGATGCTCGATCGCGCACGTCTATGCTAATGCCGCGAACTTCACCGCAACAGTGACTGCGACCGACAATCTGGGCGTAACCGTGACAAACAACACGACCATAACCGTCAGCCCCAAACTGACCGTGGCTGTAACCGCAAGTGCGCTTAACCCCGTAGTCGGACAAAGCCTCACTTTTACGGCCGCGACTGCCAACGGCGTTGGCGTGGCTACGTGCAACTGGAACTATGGCGACGGAGCCACGGGCACCGGATGCGCCACAACTCACGTCTATAGCACTCAGGGAACCTTTACCGCCAAGGTCACAGCTACCGACGCTCTTTCAGTCTCTGCTACCGCGTCGGTTACCGTCAATATCGTATCCACGCTCGGTGTAAGCCTAGATGCCAGTCCGAACGTGACCGAACCCACCGTCAGTCCTATCCTGACGGCTACAGCTGCTGGTGGAACGTCCCCCTACACGTCATACAGCTGGACCTTTGGTGATAGCACGACCGCGACTACAACCGCGGCAACTACGAGCCACACTTACAATTCGACGGGAACATTCACCGCAACAGTAACAGTCGCCGACTCGGCTGGTAAGACAGCAGCATCTAGCCTCTCAGTAACCGTCAATGCGAAGTTGACCGTAATCGAAGTTGCTAGTCCGAATCCAACCGAGGTTGGCGTTGCGGCCGGATTCACGGCACCGATTACAGGTGGTGTTGGCGCAGCGACTTGCAGGTGGGCCTTTGGAGATGGTAGTACGGCTAGCGCATGCTTTGCAAGCCACACCTACACTAGTGCTGGAACATTCACGACTATTGTCGCCGCGACTGATGCTCTCGGCGTGACTGTGACAAATAGCACAATCATGGCCGTTGGCTCCAAGCTAACGGTGACTGTGACCCTAAGTTCGTCTAACCCTGTAGTTGGGCAGAGCCTCACCCTCACCGCCGCTCCTTCCGGTGGTGTTGGTATGGGGACTTGCGCCTGGAACTTTGGTGATACCACTACTGGTTCTGGCTGCTTGACTACCCACACTTACACGAGTAGCGGGACGTTCACCGCCACAGTTACTGCCACGGACATTCTCGCTGTCACCGCCACCTCGTCGGTTACTTTCAATGTTGGATCGGCACTCGCTGTGATTCTGATCATCAGCCCGAATCTGACGGAGCTTGCAGTCAGCACAACCTTCACTGCCACAGTCACGGGAGGAACGCCTCCATACGCTTCGTACAACTGGACTTTTGGAGATGGCATGACCGCAACAACCGCAACGGCTACTACTACCCATTCCTACACCTCAACAGGAACATTCAGCGCAATGGTATCGGTCACCGACTCGACCAGTGTGACAGCAAAGTCGATTGTGGTTTCGGTGGCGGTCAATCCTAGGTTGAATGTCACAGCTGTTGCCGGTCCAAACCCGACCGAGGTGAGCAAGGCGACAAGGTTTACCGTTACGTCAGCTGGTGGTGTTGGTACCGTCAGCTGCAGATGGACCTTTGGTGATACTAATACAGGCGCTGGCTGCTCGACGATCAGCACCTACGCTACCACTGGTTCGTTCACTGCCAATGTTACGGCGACTGATGGTCTCGGCGTGACTGCGACCAGTAGCGTCTCATTGACGGTCAATGCGAAGCTGACGGTTACCGTTGCCGCCAGTCCGAATCCAACCGAAGTTGGCTCGGCTGCCGGCTTTTCCGCACTCACAGCAACTGGTGTCGGTGTGGCGACTTGCACCTGGACTTTTGGTGACGGAGCCGCGGGCACCGGATGCATTACAACTCACGCGTACACCACCCAAGGAACGTTCACTGCCAGTGTTACTTCCACTGATGCTGTGAACGTGACCGCAACCAATAGCGTCTCTGTGACAGTCAATGCGAAGCTTGTCGTAACTTCTGCCGCTAATCCGAAGCCCACTGAGGTAGGCACAGCAGTGAGCTTCACTGGGACACCTGCTGGTGGTGTTGGATCTGTCACTTGCAGATGGACCTTCGGTGATACCGTTACTAGTATTGGTTGCTCGACGACCCACGCTTACGCTAATACCGGAATGTTCACTGCCACTGTCACCGCCACCGATGGTCTAAGTCTGAACGCGAACGCCAGCGTCACCGTAGCCATCAATGCGAAGCTTGCCGTTGCGGCCAATGCTAGTCCGAATCTGACAGAGGTTGGTGCTTTGGTCAACTTTACTGCCACTACAACAGGCGGTGTTGGCGCAGGTGCTTGCAGGTGGACCTTTGGAGATGGTGGTACCGCTAGCGCATGCTCCGCAAACCACACTTACACCACTACTGGACCATTCAACGCAACTGTCACCGTTACCGATACTCTCAGTGTGACCGCCCGGAGCAGTGTGTCTGTCGGTGTCAACGCTAGGTTGGCTCTGACTGCGACCGCTGGGCCGAACCCGACTGACGAAGGTGTGCGAGTAGGCCTTGCTCCTGTGTCGGCCGGGGGTGTCGGTGCCATCACTTGCAGTTGGGACTTCGGCGACACGGCTGGCACCACCGGATGCTCAACAAGTCATACTTACACCAATACCGGAACGTTCACTGCCACTGTCACTGCGACTGATGTGGTCGGTGTCACTACGGCAGCCAGCGTTACGATAACTGTGAATCCTTTGCCTGGAGTTGACTTCAATTTTGGGCCGGCTAAGCCGATGGTTGGCGAGCCCGTGAATTTCACGACAGCAACAACCGGCGGTTCGGGCCCGTTCAGCTTCAACTGGAACTATGGCGACGGTGGTTCAGGATCAGGCAATCCTGCGAGTCACTCATTCGCTGCTGCTGGAACATTCAACGTGACTGTCACGGTCACTGATGTAGTTGGCGAGACCGCCACTGTGACCCACTCTGTGGCTGTGACTCAAAGTCTCCTCGTGAGCATCACATCTATGGCTCCATCTCCCTCGGAGATCGGAGTATCTACCAGTTACTCTGTCACGGCAACAGGTGGCACGCCAAATTACACGTTCAGCTGGGATTTCGGAGATGGAGGGCCAGCGGTCGGAGGCAGCCTTGTGGCACACACTTACACTGCTGCTGGAACATTCTCTGTAACAATTAGCGCGGCTGATTCCGCAAATCACGCGGCAACAGCCGCCCAAACCCTACTGATCAATTCAAGACTCACGGTCACGACCTCGGCCAGTCCGAACCCGGCTGATGCAGGAGTCCCTGTAAGCTTCGCAACTACATCTACCGGTGGAGTTGGTAGTCTAGTCTGCGATTGGAGCTTCGGCGATGGCTGGTCAGCCAGCAAATGCAGCACAATCCACACATATGCTACGACAGGTTCCTTCACCGCTAGACTTACCGCAACCGATACTCTCGGTGTAACCTCATCCGCCTCTCTACCGATCAGTGTCACTGTCGCCCCTAGTGTCAACTTCACATCTAGCCCTGCTACTCCAACGACCGGTCAGTCTGTGACCTTCACAGCGACGGCCAACGGCGGTGCGGGTCCCTTCGTATTTAGCTGGAACTTTGGCGACGGTTCTCCAGACGACAATGGTAGCCTAGCTACCCACACGTACATGTCCCGCGGAATCTTCACGGTCAACCTGACGACCACGGATACTAACGGTGCCACCACGGTCACAACCCTCTCTCTGAGCATTGCGAAGAATAGCCCGCCCGTCTTTTCCAGTAGGCTAGGGTTCCAGACAGTAAGTGTCGGGCAGTCTCTCACCTTCACCGTAGCCGCGTCCGATCCCGAAGGAAGACCGGTCTACGTTGCTGTGGAAAACCTTCCTTCGGGGGCAAGCTTTGACCATGGCACCGGACAGTTCTCTTGGATCCCGACAGTTGACGAGGCGGGAAACTACTCTGTCACGTTCAAGGCAACCGACAACGGCACTCCTCCAATGGAAGCTGCTCAAACAATAATCATACAGGTGAGACCGGGTCCCGGTCAGATTTGCGTAACCTGTTACAGAACCCTTGGGCTTCCAGTAGACGATGGCGTCGTGGCAAGCTTGGGCTTCCTGGTCCTGATATCTGCCCTTGTCGCTGCGATCTACGTCGGGATGAGGGGCAGGGGCGAGTCCGATTCAGTTAGGCCTGCGGCTAGCTACTTCTCTCAAGACGATACTCGCAAGGACAGACTTCCAGGCCAGGAGCCATTCGTTGAATGGATGGAGGATGGGTCATCGTGAAACAGGATACGATGAACCCGGAGAAGAAGAGTGCGAGCCCAGGTGCCGCAAGACAGGAAAAGTCCAGAGAACGTTTGGCATTGCGCATCGCAAGGGCAATCATAATTCTCCAGTGGGTTGCCATAATCTCGCTGCTGAACTATGTCACGTTCGTGAGCCAGGCGAACCCGGCTCTGAAGACTTCGCTCATAGCCAGGTATGGGTTCCTCTCGATCCTGTTAGACCCACTGGCGGTTCTCAGCATCAGCGTTCTGGGAGTCGGCATCATCTCGTTGATGATTCTATCAAAGCCAAAGGGTACTCTGCGCAAACTGTTTTCCTATCTCAGACCACACTGGCCATATGTCTTAGCAATTGGAATCGCCATGGCAGCTAGTGACGCTCTGAACTTGGCACAACCCTGGATAATTGGGTTTCTCCTTTTCGGGAATGTTATCGCGCTTCGCAACGTAGGATTCTTACCCACAGTGATAGCTCTGCTCGGTGGGGCCTTCTTCGCAAAGCAGATAATGGATTTTGTCGACCAATACTTTACCGAAATTCTCGCCTCGAAGACTGTTCACGGACTACGTACACAGGTCTACGACCACATTCAGCATCTTCCAGTGCAATTCTTGGACCACAGCCGTTCCGGCGAACTCATCTCTCGGGTCATGAGCGACACAAACGAGATCGAGAGCGTTCTGACATCAGACCTTAGTTCTCTCGGCGCAGATTTCGGCATGGTAGCCGGAGCTTCCGTCCTTCTCTTCTACGCCAGCCCGAGGATTGCCCTCATGGTCGTTCCGTTCATAATTGGCATGGTGATCGTCGTGAACCTGTTCAAACGGAGGATCAAAAGGGCGTCGAAGAGAATCAGAGAGGCAGTAGGTGACCTTTCATCGAGAGCCTACGAAGTGATGGGCAACCTGCGCATAGTAAAGAGCTTCACGATGGAAGAGGAAGAAGCCAAGGATTTTCGCAACAAATCCTTGGCAATTGTGAAGTCCAACATTAGTCTAGCCAAGTTAGACTCGGTATACGGGTCCGCTGTGGACATGGTCACCACCTTCGCGCTCTTGACCCTTATCGTCGTGGCTGTTCCCGATGTGCTTAAGGGAGCCCTAACCCTGGGAGCACTCGTCGCCTTTCTTGGTTTACTCGATAAGATGTTCTCACCTCTGATATCGTTGAGCAAGTCAAACTTCAAGTTCCAAAAAGCCACCGCGGCGGGAGATAGAATCTTCGAGATTACAGAGACGAAGCCTGAGGTTCTCGATGTGCCGGGAGCATTTGCCCCGCCTGAGATGCTAGGAAGGATAGAATTCGATGGTGTCTCGTTCAAGTACGAGCGAAACGAGACCGTCCTGGACAATTTTAGCCTGGTCATCAACCCTGGTGAGACTATAGCAATAGTTGGTCCGAGCGGTGCGGGAAAATCGACCATAGTCCATCTCCTCTTGCGCTTCTACGAGCCGGATTCGGGAGCCATCCGGATTGACAGCTATCCCATCAACGTGTTGAAACTGTCGTTCTTGAGAAGGAACATTGGACTTGTTATTCAAGACCCGATCCTGTTTTCTGGTAGCGTACGGGACAACATTGCCTACGGCAAGCCTGGGGCAAGCCAGGAAGAGATCTTCCAGGCAGCAAAAGCCGCCAACGCGCACGAGTTCATACTAGCTCTCCCCGAAGGGTATGACACGGAGATTGGCGAACGAGGCGTTACCCTCTCCGTGGGTGAGAGACAGCGAGTCTCTATCGCTCGAGCACTCATCAAAGATCCCAAGATACTGATAATGGACGAGGCGACGTCGAACGTTGATTCCAAGTCTGAAGCGCTCATTCAAGAAGCAATGGGACGAATGTCGGGAGAGCGAACCACGATCATCATCGGTCACAGACTCTCGACAGTGATGGATGCCGACAGAATAGTTGTCCTCGAAGAAGGGGGAATCGCGGAGATCGGTACACACCGCGGTCTGCTGCAACGCCAAGGAGCCTACACGCAACTTTACCAGAACCAGTTGCAGGCTCAGACACAGGTCATCCCTTCACAATTCCGCGGGTACAGATATCTGAAGAAAGAGGAGAAACCGTGAGAGCGATAAACGCACGCGCACTGGAATGGCGGTTCTGCCGAGACGGATGGAGTTCAGTCTGTCAAGTATTCATGGGTATGTTAGTAATGAAACGAGAAAAGATGAGGTGCAACCTTCTATGAAGCTGAGAAGCTTCAGGGTGCAGAACTACAGGTGCATAGACGACTCCGGCGAAGCACCTGTCGAACATGTCAAAGCCCTAGTCGGAAAGAACGAAAGTGGAAAAACAAGCATCCTAAGAGCCCTGCACAAGTTCAACCCTGCCAGTCCGGAGCCCTACAATGGACTGAAGGAGTTTCCACGAAGACGATTCCACGAGTACGAGGACAAAGCCACGGTCGTGGAGCTAAAGTTTTCATTGGGTCCCGAGGACAGAAACGTGTTATCCGAGATCGATTCGCGCCTCGCAGAAGTGTCTGGCGCGTCGGTCAAGAAAGACTATGCGGGACGGTATGCTGTAGAGCTACTGCCAGACATCCAGATCCCATCCCCCAACCTCAAGGGAATCTTTCCACTTCTTATCCAGCTCCGAGGCGCAATCGACAGACTCGATGATACAGTCTCTGGACGAGAGGGAGGAGTTCGCTGGAAGCTTCTCGATGCTCTTAGCAGAGTCGGGACCGGCATAGGCGAGGAGACGGATCTCTCCAACGCATCCTCATCCAGAGAAGCCTTCGTCAGACAAGTCCAAGAAATTCAGACCCTAGTAGGGAAGAGCCCAGACGAGGGCTCCCAGAAGGTCATAGGTGACATTGTACGCCTCATATTGAACACGATCGACTGGGCGAGTATCGACTCTCGAATCAACAAGTACATTGTCGAAAGACTTCCTGTCTTCGTCTACTTCGAAAACTATGCAATCCTGTCCGGAAGAATCCATCTCCCATCATTCGCGGAACGGTTCAGGGCGGGCCTACTCAGCCCAGAGGAAAACACTGCCAGTATGCTGCTATCGTTCCTGAAACTGGACCCTGAAAAGCTGGTCAAGCTGGGAACACGCGATGGTAAATCCTCACAGGAGATGCAGGACGCTTTCGATACTAGAGCACTCATGGTTGACAGGGCAGCCCTATCCGTCTCGGGTCTCCTGGCTGACATCTGGCAGCAGAGAAAGGCTCGGCTAGACCTTGCTATAGACGGCGACTATCTGAGACTCTGGGTAGCAGACGCAAGCGACGGTTCACGAGTCGAGCTAGAGCAGAGTAGCAAAGGATTCCAGTGGTTCCTCTCCTTCTACATCGTATTCATGACTGAAACTCTCGAAGGAAGAGATACGGTGCTCCTCTTAGATGAGCCCGGGCTACACCTCCACGCGGCTGCGCAACAGGATCTCCTCCGAGTCCTCGCCAAGCTATCCGAGAAGAACCTAGTCATCTACTCGACCCACTCCCCCTTCATGATCGACTTGGACGCACTCGACACGATCAGCGTTCTGGGCGAAACACCGCGAGGCACAAAGCTCTCTGAGCCTACAAAGACAACCGACAAGACAGCACTATTCCCGCTCCAGGCCGCATTAGGGTATGCCCTTTCGCGCGGCTTGTACACGGGGGAGTACAGTCTCCTTGTGGAAAACATCACTGACCTATGGATACTCTCGACGATCTCGCAGCATTTCAAAGAAAAACACCATGGCTACATAGCCGATGACATAATAATCACGCCTTCCGGTGGGGGCCAAAAATCCGCGCTATTTGCCACAATGCTCACTGGACATAACATGAGTGTGTCGGTGCTACTAAACTCAGATGTCGAAGGAATCAGTGTCAAGAAACAGCTGGTTGAAAGCCCGATAGCAAGAGAAACAAACGTAATCTTCGTCAACGATGCTAGCCAGGAACCAGGACGCGTGATGGAGGTAGAAGACCTCCTGCCTCCCAGCCTGTACCTCAAGTTCGTAAACGACGCTTATTCAAGAGAACTAGGCAAGAACCGACTGGGCAACGAAGCCCTCCCGAAGGATGTGCAGATCAGGAGATACGTGGAGGCAGAGCTGAAGAAGAGAGAAATCGGTTTCTCAAGATTCCGTGTCGCCAGGCAGATCATGAACGACTTCCCGAACACTCCGTTCAGCCAGCTTCCCGCAGAGTTTGTCCAGAACATGGAACGCCTGTTCTCGTTCATCAACAGAATCAAGCCGGAACATACGCCCCAGCCGATCATAGCAGCGTCTACCCGTCAATCTTCCCTGAGAGCAATATTCTCCAGAAGCAGGTCATAAGCCACCACGATGACCACTCGATAATGAATCAGGATAGAATCGCGTCGCAGATCGACTGATCACATCCAGAGTCTCTGAAGCAGCAAATGGAAGACTCGAGAACACCGTTGAACGACGAAGACCACAAGGCCAATTCTTGCCCCCTCTGCAATATTCCAGGCCAGGAAGTTCTGGCTGAGTTTCCAAGATGGAGGCTGGCGCGGACCAAGACCATGAAACAACACAGAGAGCGACTCATGCTCTACTTCAGAGAACACGTGAAGACTTTGGACGAGCAATCCATTGGAGAGGCATACATGCTACTCTTGACGATCGGCCGCAGATACTTCTCCTACACAGACCGGTGGGCTGTATTCGAACCAGTCTACGCCACGGTCCCGGACCATTGGCATCGGGTGGCTTCTGACCTTGACCCTAGTTCGGAGGATTACGAGCAGATTCTAAAAACTCCACGACTCATCATCCACACAGACCAGATGACGATCGACAGGGCGAAACCCGAATCGCTAGAGGGACTACCAGAAAATCCCTCTTCTGCCGGTCAGCAGAGAGCTCGAAGCTCGTAGGTCCCTTTCGGACTGCCTAAGCCAACAGAAGATTCGCAGCACTTGGAAAGGGGCGCGCGAAACCGACAATAAAGTCGACAGCTAGGAGCGGTATTACTTTACTGACGAAAAGATGAGCGAATCACGCGGCATGACACAAGGCAAGAGAATGCGCTACAAGGAAAACAGCCAACCCGATATTGCATGGCGCAGGGCGAGTTGAGGATCACGACAGAGCTTTTTCCCTTTGTTCTAAAGTCTTAGGTCCTGGCGGGTTCTGATCGTCTTCATGAGATCTCCCCGAGTAATCATTCCCAGAATCCTATCACCATCGGTCACTAGTAATCGTCCAATATTCTTCTCCGCGATCTTCTGCAATGCTTCAGCGGCTGAAGCGTTCGGGCTGATGGTCACTATTCGTTCGTAAGGAACCATCGCTTGGGCAACAGTCTCCATCTCCCGTTTCTCTGCTGGAATGGATCTGACAGAAGACATCGTAACGACCCCCTCCAGCTTATCGTTCCGAACCACCGGATAGCCACCATGAGGATGAATGAGGAAATAATCGGTCACGAGCTTCTGGACACTAATGTCAGGCGAGACTGTAAGGAGGTCTCTCGTCATAATATCGCCAACGCTGATCCCGTGAAGAGCCTCGGTCATCTCGGTCTGCTTGAG
>WNGR01007476.1_pt1 | contig 14503 bp, 16 predicted proteins | sample 5407581 | NCBI WGS metagenome assembly WNGR01 (sample SAMN13153383, study PRJNA577476) | soil metagenome | isolation source: 80 cm soil or saprolite under Garry oak tree replicate 2 | place: USA:California | collected 2016-06-15
ACCTCGGGTACCAGCTCACCCGGCTGCTCTTCGACCACCAGGACGAGTTGGCCGCCGCCCACCCCGAAGGGCGCAACTTCACCCGCGCGGCCGCGCCGCGGACCGATCCCGTGCCGCTGCACCCGGGCGCCCGCCGGTACTACGGCTGACCAGGTACTCCGCGCGGTGGTCATTTCGCTCGACGACCACTGGGTGGCCCGGCAGGATGGGGCTGTGGATCCGCTGTTCGTCCTGGTACACAGCCCGTCGGTGGGGCCGGCGACGTGGACGCCGGTGGCCGGGGAACTGGCCCGTCGCGGGTACGCCGCGCTCGTACCGTCGCTGCTGCACGTGGGCGCGGGCGAGCCGCCGGTCTGGCGGCACGTCGCGGCGGCGGTCGCGGGCGGGCTGGCCGGGGTACCGCTCGACCGCCCGGTGATCCTCGCGGCCCACAGCAACGCCGGGGTGTTCATCCCGGTGATCCGCGAGGCGGTACGCCAGCCGGTCGCTGCCACGGTGTTCGTCGACGCGCTGCTGCCCGCGCGGCAGGGCGCCACGGCGCTGGCCGAGGGGGAGTTCCTCGACTTCCTCAAGGGCATCGTGGAGCCCGACGGTCGGCTGCCGCGCTGGACCGACTGGTGGGGCGACGAGGACATCTCCGCGCTGTTTCCCGACGAGGAGACCCGGCGCACCGTGTCCGGGGAGCAGCCGCGGCTGCCGCTGTCGTACTACGAGCAGGTGGTACCGGTACCGGCCGGCTGGGACGACCATCCCTGCCGGTACCTGCTGTTCGGTCCGGCGTACCAGCCGATGGCCGACGAGGCACGGGCGCGCGGCTGGCCGGTCACCCACCTCCCGGGCGAGCACCTGCACCAGGTCGTGGATCCGGTGGGCGTGGCGGAGGCACTCATCGATGGGCAATGACCTCGATCCTGCCGCGCACAACCGGGCCGCGTGGGATCGCGAGGTCGACACCGGCAACGAGTGGACCCGGCCGGTGTCCGCCGACGTCATCGCCCGCGCGCGGGCGGGTGACTGGTCGGTCGTGCTCATCGGGTACCACCCGGTGGACCGCTCCTGGCTGCCGGCGGACCTGCGCGGGGTGGACATCCTGTGCCTCGCGACCCGCGCGGTCAAGCCTTCCTGAGCCGTACCAGCTCATTCGGAGCCGATGCCGGTCCGGATGGGTCGGTGACGGCAATCCCACAGTCACCCGGCCGGGGACGGTTGCGCTCCGAAGACGTGATGAGCCGGCGGTACCGCCCCCCGCGGCACCGCCGACACCGACTACACGACGTCGGTGCGCAATCGGTTCAGGAGGGAACGACATGAAATTCAGCTCGACCTCGAGCCGGGCGCGACGTGGTCTGGCGGTACTCGCCACGGCCACCGTGCTCGGCGGCGTGGTCTACGGCCTGGGGCCGGGCGCCGCGAACGCGTCCAGCCACCGGGAGGCACCGCTGGTCGCGGCGGACCCCGCGATCGACAACACCGACCTGTACGCGTTCGTCAGCCCGGATCGTCCGGACTACGTCACGTTCATCGCGAACTGGCAACCGTTCGAGGAGCCCAACGGCGGCCCGAACTTCTACCCGTTCGCGACCGACGCGGCGTACAACATCTACGTCGACAACGACGGGGACGGTAAGCCGGACGCCACGTTCCGGTACACCTTCCAGACCATCGACAAGCGGGGCAACGACACGTTCCTGTACAACAAGGGACCGGTCAACTCGATCGACGACCCCAACCTGCTGGTCCGCCAGACCTACACGCTGGAGTCGTCGTTCAACGGCCAGCCGTTCAAGACGCGCATCAAGGACGCTCCGGTCGCCCCGTCCCGGGTCGGCCCGGCCTCGATGCCGGACTACGGCAAGCTGCGCGACCAGGCCAGCATCACGCTGCCCGGTGGCTGGAAGAGCTACGCCGGCCAGGCCGACGACCCGTTCTTCCTCGACCTGCGGGTGTTCGACCTGCTCTACGGCGGCAACCTGAGCGAGGTCGGCCAGGACACGCTGGCCGGGTACAACGTCAACACGATCGCCCTGCAGGTGCCGTTCAAGGACGTGGCGCTCAAGGGCGACGCCAAGCGCAACCCGAACATCGGCATCTGGACGACGACCGACCGCGGCCGGGTACGCATGTCCGGCCAGCCGGACGCCAGCGACAACGCCCGCAGGGACCGGGTACAGGTGTCCCGGCTGGGCAACCCGCTGGTGAACGAGGTCGTGGTGCCGGCCGGGCTCAAGGACGCCTTCAACTCCCTGTCGCCGGACAAGGACGCGGGCATCCCGGCCGTCGTGCAGCGGGTCACCGACCCCGAGGTGCCTCGCCTGATTGAGAGCATCTACAAGGTGCCGGCGCCGGCCGCGCCGCGCAACGACCTCGTGGAGATCTTCCTGACCGGGATCACCACCAAGGCGGGCGGCCCGATCAAGGCCGACCTCAACTCGCAGCTCAACAACGCCGACGTGGACGCGAGCAAGTTCCGGCCGTCGGAGATGCTGCGGCTGAACCTGTCGGTACCGGTGTCGAAGAACCCCAACCGGTTGGGCCTGCTCGCCGGTGACCAGCAGGGCTTCCCCAACGGGCGGCGGCTCACCGACGACGTGGTCGACATCGAGCTGCAGGCGCTGGAAGGCGCGGCGCTGACCGGCAAGCTGGTCGACGCGCTCGCCGCCGGTGACAAGGTGGACGCGAACGACAACGCCTTCAGCGACAAGTTCCCGTACATCGCCCTGCCGAACACGGCCGCCGTCAACGCGAAGGCGGGCAAGACCGGTGCCGCACCGGCACCCGCGCCGTCCACGACACCGGCCGCGTTCAGCAACAAGGACTCCACGGCGAGCACGGTCGGGTACATCTCGGCCGGCGTCGGCGCAGCCGTGGTCGTGATGCTCGGTACCGCGTTCCTGTTCGTCTGGTGGCGCCGGCGCACGATGGTCCCGGCAGACGACACCCTCCCGTTGTAACCCCGGGTGGCGCGCCGCTCCGGCGGCGCGCCACCCCCTGAATTACCCGGAGACCTCTCATGCGACGACCGCTGATCTATCTCGGTGTGCCGGTGCTGGTTGCCGTTGTCCTGTTGTTGACCGGTGGCGTGTTGGGGGGACACTCGCGCCCGGCCGCTGCGCCCGTCGCCGCGCCGACCGACCGGCTCGCCGACAGCATCGCCCGCGCCCAGGACCGGCTGCGTACCCTGCCGAAGGACTGGCGCACCTGGGCCGCCCTCGCCTCCGCGTACGTCGAGGAGGCCCGGGTCACCGCGAACCCCACGTACTACCAGAAGGCACAGGGCGCGGCGCAGCAGTCGCTGACCCTGCACCCCGACGGCAACGTCGATGCCCTCGTGGCCCTCGGCGCACTCGCCAACGCCCGGCACGACTTCGCCGGCGCCCGGGACCAGGCGCGTGCCGCGCTCGCGGTCGACGGGTACTCCGCCGATGCGTACGGCGTGCTCGCCGACGCGCAGACCCAACTTGGTGACTCCGCCGCCGCGACTGACGCGGTACAGCGCATGCTCGACCTGCGGCCGGGCCTCGCCGCGTACGCCCGCGCCTCCTACGACCTCGAACTGCACGGGCGCACCGACGACGCGACCGCGCTGATGCGCCGGGCCCTCGACGCCGCCACCGACCCGCACGACATCGCCTTCTGCCGCAACCAGTTGGGCGAACTGGCCTGGCAGCGCGGCGACGTGGCGGGGGCGCGCCGCGAGTACACCGCCGGCCTCGCCGCCGACGCGACCTCGGTCGCACTGCGCCGGGGACTGGCTCAGGTCGACGCCGCCGACGGGCACCTCGACGCGGCACTTGCCGGGTACGCCGACGTGACCGGGCGGGCGCCGACCCCCGGGGACCTCATCGAGTACGCCGACCTGCTGCGCCTCGTGGGCCGGCCGGCCGACGCCATGACGCAGTTGAGCCTCGCCGACGCGGCCGTGCAACTGTTCACCGCCAACGGCGGCGTGGACGGCCTGGCGACCGCGAGCCTGGACCTCGCGACCGGCCGGGCGGCCGACGCGGTGACCGCGGCGCGTGCCGAGTGGGCCCGGCGCCAGCATGTCGACGTGACCGACACGCTGGCCTGGGCGCTGCACGCGGCGGGCAAGGATGCCGAGGCACTCGGGTACGCGCGTCGCGTGGCCGGCACCGGGGCGCGCAATGCCAGCTACGCCTACCATCTCGGCGCGATCGAGGCCGCGCTCGGACAGCGGGACGCCGCCCGCGCGGACCTGACCCGGGCACTGACCACCAATCCGTACTTCTCGCCGCTGGAGGCCCCCGTGGCACGGCAGCTCCTCACCAAGGTGGGTTCGTGATGGCGCGTCGTTCGACCGGTCCGAGCCGGACTGGTCGTTGGTTGTTCGTGGTGGGTGCCGCGCTGCTCGGCGTCCTCGTACTGCCGGCGCACCCGGCGAGCGCGCATCCCTTGGGCAACTTCACGATCAACCAGTACGACGGGCTGACCGTGCACCCGGACCGGGTCGAGGTCACCGCGGTCGTGGACGCGGCGGAGCTGCCGACCCGGCAGGAGCGGCCGCTCGTCGGCGGCGACCCCGTCGGGTACGCGGCGAAGGCCTGCCGTGAGTTGGCGGACTCCTTTGAGGTCCGGGCTTCCGACGACCGTCTCAAGTGGACTGTGGTGTCGTCGTCCTTCGCGTACGCACCCGGTACCGGTGGACTCGAGACCAGCCGGCTGGAGTGTGCGCTGCGCGCCCCGGCCCGGCTCGACACACCGGCGACGGTGACTGTCACGAACCACTACCGGACCGACCGGGTCGGGTGGCGGGAGATGACCGCGACCGCGGACGGGGTACGGCTTGTCGACTCACCGCTGTCCGCCACGAGCGTGAGCAACGAACTGCGGGCGTACCCGGCGGACCTGCTGTCCTCGGCGCTCGACCAGACCAGGGCTTCGTTCCGGGTGGACCCCGGGGTCGGCGCGTCCGCGGGTCCGGCCGCGGTTGTCACGCCGCGGGGATCCGATCCGCTGTCGCGCATCACCGCGACCGCCGAGCGGCGGTTCCAGCTTCTGGCGGGCGGGCACCTGACGCCGTTGCTCGCCGTCCTCGCCGTTCTGCTCGCGATCCTGCTCGGCGCCGGGCACGCGGCCCTGCCGGGGCACGGCAAGACGGTACTGGCCGCGTACCTGGCCGGGCGGCGGGGCCGGCCGCGCGACGCGCTCGCGGTCGGTGCGATGGTGACGGTGACGCACACCGGTGCGGTCCTCGTGGTCGGGCTGCTGTTGAGCGTGTCGACCGCATTGGCCGGTGACCGGTTGCTCGCGCACCTCGGCCTCGCGAGCGGGCTGCTGATCGTCGTGGTCGGCGGGTGGATGCTGGTGAAGTCCCGCCGGCACAGTCATCACCATCACCATCACGACCACTCGCATTCGCATTCGCATGGCAAGCTCAGCCTGGCCGGGATCGGGCTCGCTGGTGGGCTGGTACCCAGCCCGTCCGCGCTCGTCGTGCTGCTCGGCGCGATCGGGCTGGGCCGGGCCGGCTTCGGTGTCCTGCTGGTACTCGCGTACGGGCTGGGCATGGCTGGTACCCTCACCGCGGCCGGGCTCCTGCTGCTGGCCGTCCAGCGCCGGATGGCCCGAGCGGGGTGGGTCGCGCGGCTCGCGACCCGGTTGACCCCGCTCGGTACCCGGCTGCGTGCGACAGGCACCACGGCGACCGCCGCGCTCGTGGTGCTCGTCGGGCTGGGCCTGACCGTCCGCGCCCTGGCCGGCGCGGTCTAGACCGCCTTCTGGTACGCGCGGAAGGTGCGCGTGGACAGTGCCACCATCGCGAGCGCGATCGCGAGCAGCCATCCGCCGTGGACGAGGACGGTACCCCAGTGCGGGTGGCTGTTCAGTGCGGCCCGGGTGCTGTCCAGCGCCCAGTTGACCGGGTTGGCCGCCGCGACGTCCTGCATCCATCGCGGCATCAGGTCCTTCGCCATGAAGGCCGAGGACAGGAACGTCAACGGCAGCAACAGCATGACGTTGAGCCCGATGATGGGTTCCCGCTGCCGTACCAGCATGCCGACGGTGTTCGACAGCGCGCTGAAGACGGTACCCAGCAGGGCCGAGGCCACGACGAGGACGGCGAGACCGGGCAGCCCGCCCGGGTACCGTGCGCCGGCGGCGAGACCCAGCAGCACGATGATGACCGACTGGAGGATCGTGCTGAAAGCCTGCTCCAGCACGTTTGCGTTCATCAGCGCCCCCCGGCGTACCGGCGTGCTGAGGAACCGGTTCAGCGTGCCCCGGTCGATCTCCTCCATCGTCCCCATCCCCGCCCACATGCTCGACGAGACGGCATTCATCACCACCACGCCCGGTACCAGATACGTCAGATACGACGGGGCATTGAACCCGGGCAGCTCGACGACCTTGCGGAACAGGTTGCCGAAGAGGAACAGCCAGATCATCGGCTGGGTCAGCGTGAACACCAGTACCAGCGGCTGGCGCAGGAGCGCCTTGAGCCGGCGGTGCGTCATCCACCAGGTGTCGACAGCCAGTGTGGTCATTGCATACTCCCGTTGGCTTCGGCGAAACGGCGGCCGGCGTGGCGCAGGTACACGTCGTCGAGGGACGGCCGGGCGACCGTGACGGCGGCTACCGGTACCCCCGCCTGGTCCAACGCCGCGAGCGTGCCCGGCACGGCGGCCGCGCCGTCGTCCGCACGGGCGCTCAGGCGTAGCCCTTCCAGGGATATCTCGCGAACCCCGGGCACCGTGGCGACCACCTCGCGCACCACCCGTTCGTCGGGCGCCGTCCGCAGTTCGATGTGTACCGCGTCCCCGCGCAGCTGTGCCTTCAGTTCGTGTGGTGTGCCGGCGGCGACCACTCGGCCACTGTCCACAATGGCCAGTCGATCGGCGAGCCGGTCGGCCTCGTCCAGATAGTGCGTGGTGAGCAGGACGGCCAGCGACTCGTCACCGGCCAGCCGGCCGACCTCCTCCCACATCGCCGCGCGCGCTTCCGGGTCCAGGCCGGTCGTCGGCTCGTCGAGGAACAGGACCTCGGGTTGGTGCACAAGGCCCAGCGCGACATCGAGTCGCCGTTGGGTACCGCCCGAGTAGGTGCGTACCGGCCGGTCGGCGACCTCGCCGAGCGCGAACCGGTCGACCAGCTCGCCGACGCGACGGTGCAGCGTGGCGCCGCGCATGCGGTACAACCGGCCCTGCAGCGTGAGGTTGTCGCGTCCCGTTGCCATCGGGTCGGCGCCGGAGCGCTGGGAGACGACACCGATCCGCCGCCGTACCCGGTTCGGTTGGCGCCGCACGTCGAACCCGGCGACCGTCGCGGAACCCGAGTCGGGGCGGGTGAGTGTGGTGAGGACTTTGACGGTGGTGGACTTGCCGGCACCGTTCGGACCGAGCAGGCCGAACACTTCACCGTGCCGGATGGCGATGGACAGGCAGTTGAGCGCCCGTACCCCGCCGGGATAGTTCTTCACGAGGTCGTGTGCCTCGACGGCAGTCATGCTGCTCCTCCGGTTCTTCGGAAATTCGGCGAACCGGCCCGCAGGAGTTGGACCCCGGCTAGCATTGGGGTTGCCACCTCGATCGCCAGGTTCCGTTCCGGCGGGATCAGTTCGAGAGGTTGACGACCCCGGCCCTGGTGTTGCCGCACCATCGCCGGGGTCGTTTTTACTCGGTGACGCGCCCCCTCTCGGCCATCGCGGCCACTTCTGGTGGCAGGTAACCGGTTTCGTGGAAGGTGCGCCACTGCGCCACTCCCGGGAACGAGCCGTCGCGAAGCTCGCGTACCACCTCGCGGAGCCAGTCCGCCTCGGCGGTGCGCAGTGCCAGCTCGTACTCCGACTCGATGAGGAACAGCCGGGGCAGTTCCTTGCCGTACTCCGCGAGAGCCGACCGGTGCGTGTCGACCTCGGCGTCCAGCGTGGCGGACCGCTCGGCGAGCAGCGCGACCGCCTCGTCCGGACCGAGTACCGCGAGGACCGACAGCGCCGCCTGGAACCGGGTGTGTTCCCGCTCCGGGACACTGATCAGTTCGCTCAGCCAGTCGGTGAGCTCGGCCCGGCCGGAGTCGGTGACCGCGTACACCGTCCGCTCCGGGCGCCGGCCCTGCCGTTCGCTCGCCGCCGCCTCGATGAAGCCGTGCTTCTCCAGATTCTGTACAACGGTGTAGAGCGAGCCCCACTTGATCTTCAGATCCTGGTCCTTGCCCCGCTCGCGGAGCAGGGAGGCCAGCTCGTAGGGGTGGCTCGGGCGCTCGGCGAGGGTCGCCAGGACGACCAGCGCCAGCAGGTTACCGACCTTGCGCCGCTTGGCCATCGTGTCACCTCGTTCCCGTATATCCGCAGACGAGTATACGGCCGCGAGCGAAGCCGAGCAAGGCCGCAACGCACCGCGCCCGGCGACCTGGCGCGCCCGCTGGCCTGGCGCGCCCGCAGGCAAAGCGCCGCCACCGCTCGGTCGAGCGCCCCGCGAGCGCTAACCGATGCCGCGTTCCACCAGGCGGGTCGGCAGGACCGTGGTGGCCGGGCGGGACTGGTCCCCGCCGATGCGGCGGAAGAGCAACTCGGCCGCGGTACGGGCGAGTTCGCGGGTGTCGTAGGCGATGACGGTCACCGGGCGCGGCATGAGATGGGACAGCTCGAAGTCGTCGAAGCCGACCAGGGTGGCGCCGCTGCCCCGGCGCCACAGCTCCTGCAGCGCCCCGACCGTGATGCGGTTGTTGGTGCAGAAGAACGCGGTCGGCGGGTCGGCCTGGTCGAGCATCTCGGCCACCGCCCGCGCGGCGTCGTCGGGCGTTTTGACGTGCTCGCGGATGAGCCGCTCGTCGTGGCGCACCTTCGCCCGGCGGAGCGCGGCCTGCGCACCGGCCAGCCGTTCGCGCATCGTGTACACGGCAAGAGAGTCGATCAGTATGCCGATCCGGGTGTGCCCGCCGGCGAGCAGCCGGTCGACCCCGGCCTGGGTACCGCCGCGGTTGTCCAGCAGCACCGTGTCGGCCAGCAGCTCGCCGGGCGGCCGGTCGAGGAACACGACCGACATGCCCATCTCGACCTCGCGGCGCAGGTACGAGTGGTCCTGCCCGGCCGGTACCACGAGCAGGCCGTCCACCCGGCGCTGGCACAGCTCGACCAGCAGGGTCCGTTCCCGCTCCACGTCCTCCTCGGACGAGGCGGTCATCAGCAGCGTCTGGTGGTTGGCCGCGATGTCGGCGGCAACGCTCGCGATGGTGGCGTAGAACGGGTTGGCGATCTCCTCGATGAGCAGCCCGACGGTCGCGTTGAGCCGGCCGGAACGCAGGTTGCGCGCGATGTCGTTGCGCCGGAAGCCCAGTTCGGCGATGGCCGACAGGACCCGGTCCACGAGCGCCTGCGCGACGGCCGGTTCATTGTTGACGACCCGGGAGACGGTCTTGAGGCTGACGCCCGCGTGCCGCGCCACGTCGACCATGGTCGGCCGGCGCGGCGTGGTCGAGATCGCGCCGGTCCGCGGCATGCGTCGCCCTCTCCGCTCGGCGGTGATCACCACCACGGCCACGATACCCGCAGGAGGGAGTCACCAGATCGCTAGGATTCGCGGATCACCTCGTACAGCGCGGCGTGGAACCGGAACGGGTTGTCCCGCTCCCGGAACTCCGGCTGCGACGCGGCCGCCTGGAATGCCTCGGCCGAGCTCCACAGGGCCACGTTGACGTAGCGGAAGTCCGACGTGGGAGAAAGGGGGCTGCGGTGCAGCCGGGTCGACAGGAAGCCCTCCTGCGTCTGCAGGAAGTCCCGCCCGCTCTCCCAGCCCTTGACGAACTCCTCGTCCGCGCCGGCCGGTACCTCGAATGCGTTGATCAGTACGACAGGGCTCACAGCTCCTCCAGCCGTTGGCACAGTTGGTCAAGGACGCGGCCGGCGGTCTCCAGCCCGGTGACGGACAGGCCACCGGCGACCCGCTCGACCCAGGCCGCCTGCCGCCGCTCCATCGCCCGGTAACGGGCCGAACCCGCGTCGGTGAGGTGAACGAGGGACGAGCGCTGGTGGTCGACGTTGGGTACCAGCTCGACAAGCCCATCGGCCGCCAGCCGGCCGACTGTCGCGTGCACGCTCTGCCGGGTGAGGCCCATCCGCCGCGCTACCTGTGGCACGGTCAGCGGTTGCCCGGCAAGGGCGAGCGCGCCGAGCACCTGCCACCGCGCGGAGGTCAGGCCCTCGCCGGCGGCGAGGACGTCGCCGGCCGCGGTCAGCAGCCCGTTGGCCCGGAACGTCGCCAGGATGACCCGCGTCGCCACGTCACCCTTGCGCGGCCTCATGTCCAAAGCCTGACAGGTTGTCAGGAGGCTGTCAAAGCTGGATCTCGCCGGAACCCCGCGCCACGAACCGGGTCAGCAGCATGACCCAGCGCGGCGGGCCGTCGTTGCCGTCGATCCGCGAGAACAGCAGCTGTGCCGCGGTCGCGCCGATCGTCGCCGGGTCCTGGCTCACCACGGTCACCGGCGGGCTGAGCTTGTCGGCCAGCGGGAAGTCGTCCAAGCCAGCGCGACCCGGCCGGTGGCGTCGCCCAGGCCGCGCCACGGCACCCGTGGCCGCCCCGGATGGGGCAGCATGGACGGCGTGAAGCACGACGAACTGTTGAGCTACTGCCTGGCCAAGCCGGGCGCGTGGCAGGACGAGCCGTGGGAGGGCGACGTCGTGGTGAAGGTCGGCTCCAAGATCTTCGCCTTCCTCGGGTCGGAGCCGGTCTCCTCGGTCGGGCTCAAGTGCGGCCCGACCCGGGAAGCCGCGGACGAGTGGCTGCTGCGGTACCCCGACGACGCCTCGGTCATGGCATACATCGGCCGGTCCGGGTGGAACAGCCTGCGCACCGGCGGCGCGATCCCGGATGACGAGCTGCGCGAGGCGGTTGACACCTCCTACGACGCGGTGGTCAGCAAGCTGCCGAAGAAGGAGCGCCCGGCGCCGGTGCCCGAGCCGCGAAAGGCCGACGCGCGGAGGGTCTACGACGCGCTGGTCGCCGCCTGGCTCGGCGAGGCCGGCGTAACCCTGGGCCGGGCGCTGCAGAACGAGGTACTCAAGGTCAATAACAAGATCTTCGCCTTCCTCAGCCGGGACCGTCTCGTCGTCAAGCTGCCCGCCGCCCGCGCGGCGGCGATGGTGGCCGCCGGCGAGGCCGAGGTCTTCGAGTCCGGCGGCCGGCGGCTGAAGGAGTGGGTGGCGGTCCCGGCCGTGGACCCCGACCGGTGGCAGGCCCTGATGGCCGATGCGCACGGCTACGTGGGCGGCGTACCCAGGTCCGGCTGAGTACCTGTACCCGCTTGTCCGCACACTCCACAATGGACGGACTCTGCGTCTGGTTCCTGAGCAGGTTCGTCTCGCCGGCCGCCGGCGCGCTGCTGATCGGGCACTTCATCGTCGAGACGAACCTGCTCAACTTCGTGGTACGCAATGCCCGGCCGCCGGGCGTCGCGGAGGTGACGCTGCGCCCGACGACGCTCGACGGGCTGGGCAACGGCGCCTCGGTCTGCTCGGCATGGACTTCACCGTCGACCACCCGCCCGAACTGGTCGCCTACCTCGGCGAGCTGGCTCGCCGATATGAAAGATCGGTCAGCGCTGACGGCCCCGCGGCCTGAGCCGGCTCGTCGGTCGAACGGCTCGCCGCCGAGCAGCAGCAGCCGCCCCGGCCGGTCCGCGCGCAGCGCCAGGTCACGCCGGCCGGTCCCCAGGTAGAGCAGTGGCCCCGGGGACAGCGCGACGCCGTCGACCGAGATCGTGCCGGAGACCGCGAGCGCGGCGTACTCGAAGTCGGGCACCAGCGCCAGCCGGTCGTCGGCGCCGGCGTCGAGCGCCACCTCCGCACCGACGAGGGGACTGTAGGTCCGCGCCGGCGATCGCGCGCCGTCGAGCTCACCCATGAAGACCCTCACGGAGGTACCGGGACCAGCGCGCTCCGGCAGGTCGGGATGGTGCTCGAAGTGCGGTTCGGTGTGCCGGTCGCGGTCGGGCAGAGCGGTCCACAGCTGTACCCCGTGCAGGATCGGCGAGTGTTCGGCGGGCGTCTGCTCCGAATGGGAGATCGCGTGCCCGGCGGTCATCAGGTTGAGCTGGCCGGGCCGGATGAGCTGAAGGCCGCCGAGGCTGTCGCGGTGCAGTACCTCGCCGGCGAACAGCCAGCTGACCGTCTGCAGGCCGGTGTGCGGATGCGGCGGTACCCGCATGCCGCCCCGGTCGGTGATGTCCTCGGGACCGTAGTAGTCGAGGAAGCACCACGCGCCGACCATGCGCCGGTCGCGGTTGGGCAGGGTACGGGAGACGGTCATCCCGCGCGGCCCGCCCAGCGCCACGTTGCGCGGCGCCAGCAGGTCGCGTACCGGTTCGGTGGCGACTGCGGCCCGCCCACCGCACAGCGTCTCCCGCGGCTCCGTCTCCAGGTTGCTCATGGCGTCAGCTCGAAGCGGGATCGCTGGTCGGCGGGGACGAGATCGACGTAGTCGGGGTGCCGCTTGATGTACGAGCGGATGAACGGGCAGAACGGCAGCACCGCCAACCCTTCCGCGCGGGCCGCGTCGAGCGCTCCCCGGGCCAGCACCGAGCCGTACCCGTGCCCCTCGAAGGCCGGATCGACCTCGGTGTGCGTCATGGAGATCGTCGTACCCCGCCGGCTGTACGCGACGAGGCCCGCCGGCTTGCCGTCGACTTCGAGGTCGAATCGCTGCGCCCGCGGGTTGTCCACGACGTTGGCTGCCATGTCCCCATCCTTCCCGGGAATAGTTGACACCGCAACTACCTTGCACGGATAGTCGAACGAGACCCGCGAAGGAAGGCCACCATGCCAGCCGTCACCGTAGAGAACCCGCTCGCGCTTGCGCGGGTACCCCGGCCGAACCCGCTCACCGACGCCGACCGGCCGGTGATCTCCGTCACCACCGCCCCCAAGGGCTTCGAGGGCGAGGGCTTCCCGGTCCGGCGCGCCTTCGCCGGCGTGGACCTGCTGGCGCTGGACCCGTTCGTGCACATGGACCAGATGGGCGAGGTGGAGTACGCCCCGGGGGAGCCCAAGGGCACCGCGTGGCACCCGCACCGCGGCTTCGAGACGGTCACCTACATGATCGACGGCGAGATGAAGCACCAGGACTCGCACGGCGGGGGTGGCCTCATCGGCGGCGGCGACACCCAGTGGATGACCGCCGGCTCCGGCATCCTGCATATTGAGACTCCGCCCGAGCACCTGGTGGTCAGCGGCGGCCTCTTCCACGGCATCCAGCTCTGGGTCAACCTGCCCCGGGCGCAGAAGTTCGCCGTCCCGCGGTACCAGGACATCACCGGCAGCAACGTGGCCCTGCTCTCGTCGCCCGACGGCGGTGCGCTGATCCGGGTGATCGCCGGCGAGCTGGGCGGGCACCACGGCCCCGGTTCGACGTACACGCCGATCACGCTCATCCACGCGACCCTGGCGCCCGGCGCGTCGCTGACCCTGCCGTGGCGGCGGGACTTCAACGCGCTCGTCTACGCCCTCGGCGGCGACGGCACCGTGGGTACCAATGGCCGGCCGCTGCACAGCGGACAGCTGGCCGTGTTCGGCGACGGCGGCGCCATCACGGTTGGCGCGAACGCGCGCCAGGACTCCGGTACCTCCGGATTGGACGTCTTCATCCTCGGCGGCGAGCCGATCCGCGAGCCGGTGGCCGCCTACGGCCCGTTCGTCATGAACACCCGCGCGGAGCTGGTCCAGGCCTTCGAGGACTACCAGGCCGGCCGGCTGGGCAGCATCCCGGCCGCGCACGCCGACGTGAACGCCGCAACGCCGGACGCCGAATAGCCTTCACCCGCAGGCGGCTGCGCGCGAGCAGCCATTCGCGCTCGCGGCGGTCCGGCGGGGATCCCTGGCCGCCGTGCGGGTCTCCTGCCCGCCGAGGCCGACGCCATCGCGGGCCGTGATTATCGTCATGCGCGCCGTGCGGCTGAAGGCCATACCGATCGGCGTCATATTCTTGATACGCGCGGCCGATGGCCGCCCCGGCGGGCGATGGTTAGCATCTAAACCCAAGCCAGCTCAATTTGTCCCGCGGGGCGGAAGTGAACGCGATCCCGGAAGAGAGAAAGAAAATTGGACTTTTGGGACCTCACTAAGGTCATCTTCCGTCGCTGGAAGATCGCCCTACCGCTGCTGATCATAACGTTCGTGGCCACCGGTGCGGTGGCGGCGACCGCGAAGCCGGACTACGTCATGACGTCATACGTCCAGTTCATCCCGGCGAAGGTGGCACCGAACGACAACGCCGGAAATGCCTCACTGCGCAATCCGTGGAACCAGCTCGGTCTCAACACGCTCGGCCAGGCCGCTATCTACGCGACCCAGGACCAGCGGTTCCTGGACGCGCTGAAGGCCGGCGGCCATACCACCAACGTGCTGCTCACCATCACTTATCCCAACCCGATCATCACCGTGCAGGTTGTCGGGCCGACGCCGCAGGACACCATCGTCACGACCCAGCTGGTGATCAAGCAGCTGCGCGATTCCGCCGATGCGCTCCAGCGGCAGTCCGGGGTGCACGACCCGGACATG
>WNGR01004839.1_pt1 | contig 14501 bp, 12 predicted proteins | sample 5407581 | NCBI WGS metagenome assembly WNGR01 (sample SAMN13153383, study PRJNA577476) | soil metagenome | isolation source: 80 cm soil or saprolite under Garry oak tree replicate 2 | place: USA:California | collected 2016-06-15
CAGGCCCGTTCACGGCGTTGCGGCTCTTGATCGAGACAAGCGGCAGGCGGTCGCTCTTGAGCGCGCGGTTCACCACTGGCGCGCCGCGAGAAAACGACGCCGAAGCGGTGCTGGTGGCGGAAAGTTCGAGACAAAGGAGGAAGGCCGCGATCGCAAAGAGTGCCCCGCCGCAGCCGACGAAGTATCGCGTATAACGCCGCATGGGTTGCTCCCCACGATCCCTGTGCTCATTAGTCGCGTGAACCGGCGAGAAGGTTCACGCGCCGCGCTCCGGGATTCGTGCAAGGTCGGCCGCGCCAATGGGGACTCCCTCGCAACCTATTGAGGAAAAGGACGATTTGCCCACCAGGGCGGCGGGATTTGACGTTCGCCGCAATCATTTCGCTGCGGCCGTGCAAGGGCTATTTCAAAAAGCGTCTCGGCCGCACCGGTCGCGGGATTGGCCAGGAACCAATCCGCGACTCGTGCGTTGGACGAGTAGCCGGCCGCCCATTTCCCCCTCCCCGTGCTCGGCCGGTTATCTAGGGCGTAGTCGACGGATTAGGTCGGCTACGCCCCCGTCTTTTTTGTCGGGGCGGTGCGGTCTTTTCTCAGCCGATGTGCCCGGCGACGCGCATCGGAACTTTTGTTCTCGCGCCGGGTTTTCCCGCCATCTCCAGCATTTGCAGGAGCAAGTGATGAATTGGGATCGTGTCGAAGGCAGTTGGAAGGCGTTCAAGGGCAAGGTTCAACAGAAGTGGGGGAAGCTCAGCGACGACGACCTCAACGTAATCGAAGGCAAGCGCAGCGAGCTCAGCGGCCGACTCCAGCAGCGCTATGGCGTGGCCAAGGACGAGGCCGAGCGCCAGATCGACACTTGGCTCAAAAGCGTCAACTAAGCGAGCGACAGCCGGTTGGCTGCGCCAGCAAGTCATGTTTCAGCGATCCGGATATTCCCGCGCAATCTCCGCCCAAATCGGCGACATCGAGCAGCGTTTGCGCACGCTGGAGCGGCATCTAGAAGCGGCGGGCAGCCGCTCGGCCGCAACCGCCGCGCAGGCGGCGAATCATGTTGGCGAAAACGTCGCTTCGGCATTGAGCAGCATCGCCGAGAATCTGCGCGGCCGCGCCAATTCCATGCGCGACGACGTGGCGAAAATTAGCGGCGACGCAGCCAAGCTCGGGGATCAGGCTCTGCGCCGCCTCGCCAATGAGGTCGAGCATCGCCCGCTGGTCACGCTCGGGGTCGCCGTTGCGGTCGGCATTCTCGTCGGCTTGGCGAGCCACCCGCGCGCGAGCCGACCCCGACGCGCCCCTGTTCGGCGCCGGCACTAACGGCGCGCCTGCGCGTCGATTTTCCTACCTCACGCGGTGACGCGCCGCTCGCGGCGCTTGGCGGTACGCTCGAAGAACAGCGCTTGGCTGGCAACCGCCGACACGGTGGCCGGCTGGAACGGCTTGGCGATGAGGAAGGCGGGCTCGGGTCGCTCGCCGGTCAGGAAGCGCTCGGGATAGGCGGTGATGAAGATCACGGGCGCTTCGAAGGACGCGAGCAGTTCGTTGACGGCCTCAAGTCCCGAGCTGCCATCGGCGAGTTGGATATCCGCCAGAATGAGCCCTGGTTGCTTTTTCTTGGTCAGCGCCAGAGCCTCCGCATGCGTGCGCGCAACGCCAAGCACGCGGTGGCCGAGACTTTCCACCAGCGTCTCGAGCTCCATCGCAATGAACGTGTCATCCTCGATGATGAGAACGTCGGTCGCGATCTCGGCCGCAAGCTCGCGGCCGGATTCCTCGACCAAGCCACGCAGCTTCATCACGTCGATATCGAGCACGCGTGCCGCGTCCGGCTCGGAGAAGCCTTCGAGCGCGACCAAAAGAAATGCCTGGCGGGGAAGCGGCGTGATGTTGGCAAGCTTGTGCTCGCCGGGAAGCTCGTCCCCGCCGGTCGGCGGTGCGCCGTTGACGGCGACTGAATTCCAGATCCTGGTAAATAGACGATAGAGGGCCACGCGGGGGCCTCTGGAATCCTCAATCACCGCGCGATCCGCGATCAGCGCTTCAAGGGTGGCCGCGACATAGGCGTCGCCGGAGGCCTGGCTTCCGGTCAGCGCCCTTGCATAGCGGCGCAAGAATGGCAGGTATTGTGCTACCGCAGCAGAGGAATTGGACACGGTACCCTCCCATTTAGCTGACATTACCGGCACAAACGGCGCTGTGGGAAAAAAGTTCCACGAAGCGGAACGAACCATACTGGCTCACGTTATCATGCGATGAGCACAGAGGGGCCCCGGGCCGGGGGATTTGGCCCCGGGGGCGCCAAAATGAACGAGAGAAAACCGGGTCGAGGAGGCAATCCGCAGGAAGGCGCTGCTCGGCCGGACTCGATACAGAACAATCCGCTCAGGTCAGAGGCGACCATGCATACCGACGCGCAAGTTAGAAAGCCGGGAGGCCGCCTCAGCCGTGAGGATCAGCGTAGAATTGGCGACATCCTTCAGCGCGTCTACGACGAGGTGCTGCGCCAAGGCGTTCCCGACCGCTTCAAGGACCTGCTGCACCAGTTCGACCGGGCCGAGGAGGACGGCGAGGCTGCGACGGCTGCCCGGCGGCAAGGCGAGGGACACCACGAAACTGATCGTCTGGTTGGGGCCAAGGCATTCGACAACAAGGGGTCGAGATCATGACGATGCGGTCATCCGTTCGTGACGCGATGCTCGCAGCGGTCCCGAGTTTGCGGGCATTCGCCATTTCGCTTTGTGGCAACGTGGATCGCGCAGACGATCTGGTGCAGGAAACGCTGCTGCGTGCCATGGCGAACATCGACTCGTTCCAGCCGGGCACGAACATGTCCGCCTGGCTGTTTACGATCCTGCGCAACCTGTTCCGCTCCGAATACCGCAAGCGGCGGCGCGAGGTCGAGGACACCGACGGCACCTATGCCGAGACCTTGAAGTCGCACCCGGAGCAGCACAGCCGGGTGGAGTTCGACGAATTCCGCGTGGCGCTGGCGAAATTGCCGCCGGATCAGCGGGAGGCGCTCATCCTCGTCGGCGCATCGGGCTTTTCCTACGAGGAGGCCGCCGCCATCTGCGACTGCGCGGTTGGAACGATCAAGAGCCGCGTCAATCGGGCGCGCACCCGCTTGTCGGACCTTCTCTCGATTAACGGCACGGACGATTTCGGTCCCGACCACGCCACCCGCGCAATCCTCTCGGCGGGCGGCCGCGGCTGATCACCGCGTCGTCATCAGCGCGCGCCGGCCGCAGGGCCGCGTGCGCGCTCTCACGGATGCACATCCTCCGTGAACCAGTCCGTCGGCAACTCGTAACCCAATCCGCGCTCCTTCGCCTTGCGGTACACGAGGGCGCCTGCGGCCGCGAACTGATAACCGAGGCCGATATTATTGATAAAGCAAGTCACGTCTGCATCCGACCTACGACCTTGTGCCCGCCCGACCACGAGCTGGGGCAGGGTCGGAAGCTTGTCAAAATCGATTTCCTCCGCCAGCCGCCAGCCTCGGCCCTGCGCCTTCTCCTCGATCACGGCACCTTTCGTAGCGAGTTGTATGGGGGCGGGATCGTTCCAGTGAATAACGACGCGGTCGGCGCGCTTGATTGCGTTGATCTCGATCTCCGGCCGCTTGATCGAGCTCAGGTGCATCCCAGGCTCGATCCAGCGTTCGAAGAACACAGGGTCGATGGAGTTGGTCGCGCACATCACGATATCGACCCCTTTGATCGCGTCCTCCGGTAGCGCCACGGCAGTCACTTCAATGCCAAGGAGCGCGCTCATGGCATCGCTGAAGGCTGCGCGGCTTTTTGGATTGGGGCTGAAGCAGCGAACGCTCGTAACCTCGCGCACGGCGCAGGCCGCCATGAGTTGTGCGCCGGCCTGCCAGCCGGAGCCGAGAAGCCCGATGCAGTTTGCATTCGCGCGGGCGAGATGCTTGATCGCGATGCCGTTGGCGGCGCCCACGCGCATGCGCTGCATGACGCCGTCGGGCAGGATTGCCAGCGGCTCACCGTTTTCCACCGAGAACAGCAGCACCAATCCGACGTAGCGATTGTTGGGCGCGGCAGCGACTTTTTCCCGGCGCATGGCATTGCCCCGCTTGGGCCAGGTAATGATATCGGAGTTGATGCGCACGGCGCCGACGCCGAGGCTGGGAGCCACACCATCCATCGACTTGAGGCTGTAGAGTGCATCGCCTCGTGTGGTCGGCGTAAAGCAGTCGGAGCGGGTGCGCGATACGCCGCGCCCATCGGCTAATTCGGCGTAGGCCTCTTCCATGACAGCGATGCATTCGCGCATCGTCAGGAGCTTTTCGACATCGTCGTTGGAGAGGATCAGCGTCATTCGCGTGTGCCGGCGGTGCACAGTAACCTAGCACGCTGCTGCGGCCGCCTCTCCAGCTTAATTGTTGGTCTCGCGGGAGGCGGTCGAGCGCATCAGCGAGCTGTTGATTCCGGGCTCTTCCCTCCCGGTTTCCGACGCGCACCCCGTCGGCAGACCGGCCGCTTCACGGAATTCATCGTGCTGGCGCACTAGCCACGGCGTCCGTCCCAGTGCACATAGTGGGGCAATGTTCGAGGGGTTCATCCGAACCGAGGTCAAGACCAGCGGCGCGCGCATCGTGACAGTGCGCGGCGGCAACGGGCCGGCGCTGCTATTGATGCACGGCAATCCGTTCTCGCACCTCTCCTGGCACAAGATCGCGCCGCGCTTGGCGGGCGAATTCACCGTTGTCGCCACCGACCTGCGTGGCTACGGAGATTCGGAAAAGCCGCCTGGGGGGCCGGACCATAGCGGCTATTCGTTCCGCGCCATGGCGCAGGACCAGATCGAGGTGATGGCCTCGCTCGGCTTCGAGCGCTTCTACGCCGCCGGCCATGATCGCGGCGCGCGCGTGCTCCATCGCATGTGCCTCGACCATCCGGAGAAGGTCGCGCGCGCCGCCATTCTCGACATCATTCCGCAGCATCATCTGCTCAACAACGTGACGCGGGAGTGGGGCACTTTCTCCTGGCATTGGTTTTTCATGATCCAGCCATACGATTTTCCCGAGCGGCTGATGGGTGCCGATCCCGACTATTTCATCGAGAAGAAGCTTGCTAAGACCGAGCAGGGTTTGAGCTTCTTCGATCCGGCCGCGCTCGCGGAATACAAGCGCTATTTCCGCGACCGCGCGACCATCCACGCGATGTGCGAAGACTACCGCGCGACGCACGGCGTTGATCTCGACATGGATACCGCGGACTTCGCGGCCGCACGCAAGATCACCTGCCCGGTGCTGCTCTTATGGGGCGCAACCGGCGGCGTCGGCCGCAACCACAAGCCGCTGGAGATCTGGCCTCGCTATGCCTCGAACATCCGCGCCGGCAAGGCGCTCCCTTGCGGGCACTATCTCTCCGACGAAGCGCCAGAGGAAACCTACCGCGAGCTGCGCGCCTTCTTTGCGGCGGCGGATCCTGGAAAGGCCTGATCGGTGGAAGCGAACTCGACAACGACCGCGCGTCGACGCCCCTGGTACACCATTCTCTACGTCCAAGTTCTGATCGCCATCGCCGTCGGCATCCTGATCGGGCACTACTTTCCGAACACGGGCGTTGCGCTCAAGCCGCTCGGCGACGGCTTCATCTCCCTCATCAAGATGATGATCGGGCCGGTCATCTTCTGCACGGTCGTGCACGGGATCGGCTCGATGCGCGACCTCAAGAAGATCGGCCGGGTCGGCGTCAAGACCCTCGTCTATTTCGAAGCCGTATCGACGCTGGCGCTCGCCATTGGGCTCATCGTCGGGGAAGTTCTGCAGCCAGGCAGGGGATTCGATATCGACCCGGCGACGCTCGATCCCAATGCCGTCGCCGGCTTTGTTCGCCGCGCCAAGGAAGAGGGCATGGTCGGTCACCTGCTGGCGATCATCCCCGAGACGTTCATCGGTGCGTTCGCCAAAGGCGATCTCCTGCAAGTCCTGCTGGTCTCGATTCTGACCGGCTTCGCCATTTCGCATCTCGGCGATCTGGGTGAGCGCATCAACGCCGTGATCGATGCCATGGCGAAAATCTTCTTCGGCATGATCGGCATCATCGTGCGCGCGGCGCCGATCGGGGCCTTCGGGGCCATGGCGTTTACCGTCGGCGCGTATGGCGTAGTCTCGCTGGTGAACCTGCTCGAGCTGATCGCGACCTTCTATCTCACAAGTCTGCTCTTCGTTTTCCTCGTGCTCGGCACCATCGCCCGTTTCGCCGGCTTCTCGATCCTGCGCTTCCTCGCTTACATCAAGGACGAATTGCTGATCGTGCTCGGCACGAGCTCCTCGGAAACCGTGCTGCCGCACATGATCCAGAAGATGCAGCGCCTCGGCGCCTCCAAATCCGTCGTTGGGCTCGTCATCCCGACCGGCTACAGCTTTAATCTCGACGGCACCAACATCTATATGACGCTTGCGACGCTGTTTCTCGCGCAAGCGACGAACACGCCGCTTGGACTGGGCCAGGAGCTCGGGATTCTGGCCATCGCGATGATCACGTCGAAAGGCGCTTCGGGCGTCACCGGCGCGGGTTTCGTCACGCTTGCGGCGACCCTTGCAATTGTCCCCGATATCCCGATCCAATCGCTTGCGATCCTGCTCGGCATCGACAAGTTCATGAGCGAGTGCCGGGCGTTGACCAATCTCGTGGGCAATGGCGTCGCCACCGTGGTTATCAGCCGCTGGGAAGGTGAGCTCGACATGGTTCGGCTCAAGACCGCCATGGCGCATCCGATTGCGCTTGGCGAGGAGTTCGAGGAGCAGCCGGTTTAAGAGGTGGCGGCTTTCATACCCGGCGATTCAATTTAGTCTTTGCTCAAAGGCGCGTGTGGGGCCTTGCTCTCGCAAGTCGGGCAATGAATTTTTTGCGCGTGCCCGGGTCCGTGGCATTTCGGTCACACGTCAAATGAATTCGCGGGCCATTTCGACATGATACTTCCGTGTAAGCCTAAAAATGCGCTTGCTCTCTACGGCAGAAGGATTGTGAGACTGAAAAAGGTGGACACGCAAAGTGGAGCGGCTGAGACCGCCGCTGCAAAGGCAATTGATTCCAACATTACTGAGGAATTCGAGCACTCCGGGAAGCGGTAAGGGTCGAGTCGCTCGATTCGACAGGAGGCGCAGCGGACGTCATCATGGCAAGCCAAAGGGGGCCACTACGGAGAATCTGGTCAGCTCTCGGTCCGGGGCTTACCACTGGGGCGGCGGACGACGACCCAAGTGGAATTGCAACCTATTCCCAAGCCGGCGCCCAATTCGGATACGGCCTCACTTGGACCATGTTGCTGACCCTGCCTTTCATGGCAGCGATCCAAATCATCAGCGCGTGCATCGGCTGGCAGACGCGAAGCGGATTGGCCAAGAATATCGGCCATCAGCTGCCGCCGCTCGCTGTTTATGTGCTGGTCGCATCGCTTGTGGTCGCCAATACAATCAATATTGCCGCCGATCTTGCAGCTATGGGCGAGTCGCTGCGGCTCGCTGTCGGCGGCCCGGCGCTCGTCTACGCCGTCGCGTTCGGAATCGTCTGCCTGGCGGCAGAGGTATTCATCCCGTACCACAGCTATGCCGGCTATCTGAAATTCCTAACGTTGATCCTTTTTGCATATGTCGCCGCGGCGTTCACCGTCGAGGTTGCGTGGACGAACGTCGTCGTATCGATGCTCGTCCCGAGATTGACACTCGATCGCGATCTGCTCCTCATGATCGTTGCCGTCTTCGGCACCACGATCAGCCCTTACTTATTCTTCTGGCAAGCGTCGCAGGAAGCCGAGGAGTCGCGCCTGAGCCATCGACACAAGTATCGGTCGCGGTTGCAGCCAGGCGAAGACTATTTCGGGCATATCTCGGTCGACACATGGATTGGCATGTTTGTTTCGAATTTGATCGCCTTCTTCATCATTGTGACGACGGCTGCCACCCTGAACGGTCATGGAATCACGAAGATCGAGACGGCTGCCCAGGCGGCCGAAGCGCTGCGGCCAATTGCTGGCAATGTTACGTTTGCTTTGTTCGCTGCCGGGATCATCGGCACCGGCTTGCTTGCAGTGCCGGTGTTGGCGGGATCTGCAGCGTATGCGGTAGCCGAGACATTTGGGATGCGTGGAAGCCTTGAGCTGCCTCTCGGGCGAGCCCTCGGATTCTACGCCATCGTCGGAGCCGCGACACTCGGCGGTGGCGCACTCGCCGCCACCAACATCGACCCGATTGCAATGCTGTTCTGGACAGCGGTCATCAATGGCATTGTCGCGGTACCAATCATGATTGCCACGATGCTGGTAATCTCGAGCCGCACAGCCATACGAGCGCTGTCCCTGCCACGATGGCTCAAATTTCTGGGATGGCTTGCCACGGCGCTGATGGCAGGCGCCGTCGCAATGCTGATTTGGTCGAATATTTCGTAGGGGGGGCTCGCGTCTCGGGCTCTTCCTATTTACTGCGCCTGTAAAGCTTGCATTCTATCGCCGCGCGGCCCTGGTGGCCTCGCGGCCGGTTGCCCCCGCGGCTTTTTGCGCCAAGAAGAACCCTCGAATCCATCACGCCGCCGCGAAGCAATCGATCGCGTCCAGCCTACAGCGCGAGCAAAATTTTCCTGCTCTTATGTCGGACAGGCGACCAATGCGCGGCTTACAGGCATGACACTTCTCAGTTGACGACGTACTAACTGGGCTTCCTTTGGGGGGCGCTATAATGAATACTCATTGGGTTGAGGGGTAACCTGTGCCCTTTCCGCGGCCTTAGAGAAATCGCACCGACCGGCTCTCGGCAACGGCAAGAGCGGAGCTTTGTCGACGGTCATCGGCATTGCCTGCGCAAAAGGCGCTGGTGTCAGCAGCTGCGGCGACGGATGACGCCGGGGCCGGTGATGGCTGGAGCACTGGTGTGATAGGCAAGAATTCAGATCAGGCCGCGACCAAGGACAACGGCGCGAGTACACGCTTAGCAACCGTCGCGGACGCGTCTTCCCTGCAACCCCCAAGGATCGGTGCTGGCGGGCGATCGATTTTTTTCGGCCTGGCCCAGCGGAAGGCGCTCGTCATTTATGCCCTGCTCCTGGTGTCGGCCGCGATGCTCACGTATTCGGCGTTGGCAAGCCGGCAGGCCGCTTTTTTGGTGCGGCATACCATCGAAGTCCGCGAAGCGACACGCCAGCTGTTCAATCTCTTGGAGGGTGCCGAAACCGGCCAGCGCGGGTTCCTCCTCACGCGCGACGCCACGTACCTTGAACCCTATAACGCGACGCTGCCCGCGATTGATACCGTCACGAGGCAGTTGCGGACGCTGATCGCGGATAATCCCTCACAGTTGGCTCGCTTCGATCGCGTTCGGCCGCTAGTCGAGACCAAACTGGTTGAGCTCGCTCAAACCATCGCACTCGCCCGTGCCGGTCGGGATAACGAGGCGATGACAATCATGCGGACCGGAACCGGCAAGGCGCAAATGGACGCCATCCGTGCTGTCATCGGCGAGATGTTGGCGGAGGAAGATCGTCTGCTGCAAGCGCGCGAGAGCGCTTGGAGGATGCTCGGTGCCACGTTGTTGTTTTCGATATTGGCCTGTCTCGTTGCTGCACTGACCTACGGGCTCGTGCAGTTGCGATTACCGATTGGGGCCGTCCAGTCGACGCACCGCATAGATATTACGACACAGGCATGGCCATTCGCTTCCTCGTGGCCGCGTATCGTCGGTGGCATCGCGATCGCACTCGGGTCGGTGGTGTTGCTCGGCTGGATTTTCGACATTCGGATGTTGAAGTCCGTTGTGCCAAATGCCGTATCGATGAAGGCGAACGCCGCCATATGTTTCATCCTGATGGGGGTCGCACTTTTGACTGCGCGGATGGGCCGCACACGATTTGCCGCCGCCTGTGCGGGCGCAGTCGCCCTGATCGGCGCAGCAACATTGATCGAGTACGCTCTCGGCCGCGGGATCGACATCGATCAGTTACTCTTCCAAGACGCCGAAGCGATGTATCCGGGCCGCATGGCGCCAACGACTGCCGTGGCCATTCTCGGTCTGGGTGTGGCGCTGCTGGTACCGAGGCGCGCATCAACCCCGCGGTTGGTGGTCGGCGTCGGGGTCTTTATGGTCTCACTCTTTGCGGTGTTGGGCTATCTCTACGATATCAAAGCTCTCTATCGCATTGGCCCCTATACGGGGATGGCCATAAATACGGCGATCGGTCTTGCCCTTCTGGCGTCAGCACTCCTCATCGAGGACATGGCATCGTTAGGAGCGCGATGGTCGAGAGCCGCACGCGCGCCGGCCACGTGGTTGATCGCCGCCACCGTGGGCATCATCATCCTGGTCGGATCCGCCACCACCCACGTCATCACCGGCGGCCTGCTGGAACCAGGGCCAGCGCTGGCAATCGCTAGCCTGGTCAGCCTTCCTCTAATCGGCAGCGTGTTGTGGGGCTCGATCGATGCGCTCGAAGCCGCGCGTCAGCGCGTCGCGGCGAGCGAACTCTGATTTCACCTCATTGTCGAGGACGCCCCGAACGCCATGCTCATGGTCGATGCCCAAGGCCTCATCAGACAGGTCAATACCCAGCTCGAAAAACTTTTCGGCTACCGCCGCGATGAATTGCTTGGCAAGTCGGTTGACATGCTTGTCCCACAGCGCGCGCATGCAGAGCATGCCGCATTGCGTGCGAGCTTTTTCGACGAGCCCAGCGCGCGTCCGATGGGTGCCGGCCGCGATTTGTTCGGCGTACGCAAAGACGGCTCCGAAGTCCCGGTCGAAATCGGACTGAATCCTCTCAGCATGGGTGATGAGACGTTTGTTCTGGCAGCCATCATCGACATTACCGCGCGCAAGCAAGTGCAGGAAAATCAGCAACTGATCATCGCAGAATTGCAGCACCGAACACGGAATCTGCTTGCTGTCGTTCAGGCCATTACCAGCCGCAGTCTGGACGAGGCCAAAACGACCGCAGAAGCGAAGTACGTCGTGAAGGGCCGGCTGCAGGCGCTGGCCGGGGCCTACGCGATGCTGGCCGACGCCGCGTGGGAGGGCGCATCACTGCTCCAGATTCTTGAGCGACAATTCTCCGGCTTCTCCAAACGTATGGACGTCACCGGATGCGACATCATCATTAACCCGTCGGCAGCTCAACAATTCTCACTGATCATCCACGAGCTTGGGACGAATGCGCTTAAGTATGGGGCTTTGTCCGTACCTGGTGGTCAGGTCTCGATCGAGGGCAGGATTGAGCAGCGCGATGGGGACGGGCTGTTCTCGTTTCTCTGGAAGGAAATCGGCGGCCCGCCCGTCTCGTCGCCGACCCGAAAGGGTTTCGGCACCGTAATCCTGCTCGACTCGGCCCAGCAGTTCGGCGAACGCGTCACAATTAATTATATGCCGCAGGGCCTGAATTATGAGCTTCAGATTCGCCTGAGTGCGATCGAAGCATCCAAGAAGCAACAAAGCGTTTCGCTGATCGAATGATGAGGCGCCGCGAATTCATCGCTCTCCTCGGCGGCGCAGCGGCAGGAGGGCCGTTCGCCGCACGCGCGCAGCAGACCGAGCGCGGCACATTGCTGAAATACCTAGTCGAATTTTTTGGCATCGCGATTGCTTATCTTGCGGTGGCAAAACTTAGTCTGGCGCTCGCCTCGGTACACCCAAGTGCAACTCCGATTTGGCCACCCACTGGGCTCGCTTTGGCGGCCGTGTTGCTGCTCGGATACCGCATTTGGCCGGCCATCTTCCTTGCGGCATTTATTGCGAATGCGACAACCGCAGGCTCGACGTACACCTCGCTCGCGATCGCGACCGGAAATACCCTCGAGAGTTTGGTCGGCGCCTATCTCATCAATCGGTGGTCCAATGGCGTCGGCACATTCGACACTCCCACCGGCGTGGCGAAATTCGCGCTGATCTGCTTCGTGCCGAGCACGATGATCAGCGCCACATTGGGCGTCGTGAGCTTGAGCCTAAGCGGCTACGCCGATTGGGCTGATTTTGCATCGATATGGATGACGTGGTTGATGGGCGATCTGACCGGCGCGTTGGTCATTGCCCCGGTTATCGTACTGTGGACGATGAGTTTCCCGCGTTCTGCCGGGCCTCAGGAGTGGGTGCAATCTTGCGCGGTTTTCGGCGCCGTGATCGCGGTCGGTCTGATCGCCTTCAGCCCGCTGATTGAGCAAACGGCGAGCAGAGGCCCAGTGGCGTTCTTGGCCGTTTTGCCGCTGATGTGGGCGGCGCTGCGCCACAACCAGCGTGACACCGCGACGACCGCGCTCATTCTTGCGTGCTTCGCTGTATGGGGCACCGCATCGAATGGCGGACCTTTTGCGCGCGGCAACCTCAACGACTCTTTTCTTCTTCTGCTGGCGTTCATGATCAGCATTTCGGTTCCCAGCCTGGCTCTGAGCGCTGACGTGGCGACGCGCAAGCGCCACGAAGACCATCTCGAGTTCGTCATGCACGAGTTGTCTCACCGCTCGAAGAATCTGCTTGCCGTCGTGCAGGGCATGGCCCGGCAAGTTGCACGGCAAACGGAGAATTTCCGGGATTTCGACGCGGCCTTTTCCGCCCGCCTTCGCGCCTTCGCCGACACGCACGATCTGCTCGTGACCGCAGGCTGGCGCGGTACCGACATTCGCGACCTTGTTCGAACGCAGCTCATACCGTTTGTCGAATCGAAGGAAAATCGGCTTACATCGGAAGGGCCGGGTCTCATGCTGACCCCGAAAGCCGCGGAGCAAATCGGCCTGGCCCTGCATGAACTCGGAACCAACGCCGCGAAGCACGGGGCCTTGTCCGTGCCGGCGGGCACGGTGACGATTCAATGGCAGCTTGAAAACGATGGACCCGAGAAGGGACATCTGCGCATCGGATGGAGGGAACGCGGCGGTCCGGCAGTGAATGAACTCCAGAAAAATGGTTTTGGGCACATGATCACCACCAAAATCGTGCCGGTCTCGTTGCGGGGCAAGGCATCGCTTCAGGTCGAGCCAGAAGGCATGCAGTGGACGCTCGTGGTCCCCGCGAGCAGCGTGCTTGCCAAGGGATAAGTATACGCTCTCTGACAGTCTTGCTGCCGGCCGTTTATTCCCGGCAAATTCGCCGCTGCCAACGCCCCGATGCAAAACTTGCAGTAAAGTTCGACCTGATCCGGCGCACGATAGCTGGCCGCCCGGCGCTGCAAGGGAATTTGGTGTCACAGATCGAGGCGATGGTCGATCATGACTATGGAGAAGACAGGATCATACTAGCAATCGATAGAATCAGAGCGGGCGGCATGATCAAGAGTCCGAGCCACAGAAATTTCAACATCGTCAGCTCTTGTCGCTCGCGCCTGAGCGTCACCAGCCAAAGAATGGTGGCGAGCGACCCGGCAACGGACAAATTCGGGCCGAGATCGACGCCGATCAGCACCGCACTAGAGACCTGCGCAGGAACATGATCGGCGGCGACAACTGAGCCGGCGACAAGACCGGCCGGGAGATTGTTGACGAGGTTACAGACAATCGCGACGACGATGCCCACGCCCCAGGTGGCGCCGTCCACCGAGGTCGCCACGGCGTCACGCAGCAGATCGTTCAATATTCGAATGACGCCGGTGCGATCGAGGCCTTCGACTAGCACGAAGAGCCCGGCCACGAGCGGCAACACCTCCCATGACATATTGCGCAGGATCGGCCACGGCCATTGCCAATTGAGCGCGATGATCGCGGCCGCGGTCACGCTGCCGCAGATGAAAGTCGGCCACCCGAGTTTGACATCGAAGGCCGAGCACAAAAGCAGGCATACGCCCACCAAGACGATGCCGCCGGCCGCCATCTGTCCGCCTCGGCTGAGCGGCGGCCGCGCGAAGTCGCGCACGATCTGCGCGGCCGCAAGTGCGCGATGCTGGGTGAGGCGAAGCACGAGATAGGTCACGCCGATGGAGACGAGCGACGCTAGTCCGAACCGGGAGAGCCACGCGAGCAGCGGCGGCATGTGGCCGCCGAAGACGACGAGGTTGGCGGGGTTCGAGATCGGCAGCATGAAGCTCGCGGCATTGGCGATGAATGCGCAGATGAAAAGATAGGGCAGCGGCGGCGCGCCCGCCGCGCGCGTCGCCGCATAGACCGCGGGCGTGAGCACGACCGCGGTGGCGTCGTTCGAGAGCAACACCGTCACGACGATGCCAACGGCATAAACTAGCGCGAAGAGACGCTGCGGCGATCCGCGTGCGAGCGTGATGGCGACAGCGGCCAGCCAATCGAACAGGCCTTCCGCGCGCGCGAGCTCCGCGAGCAGCATCATGCCGGTGAGAAAGAGGTAGACATCGAGCCCTCTCTGCATGCCGCGCAGCGCGTCGGTCCATGACAAGAGGCCGAAGGAGACCAGTGCCACCGCCCCGAGCACGGCCCATACCGCCTCAGGCAAGCGCCAGGGGCGGATGATGACTCCGCCCGTGGCCAAGGCAGCAATCCCCCAAGTGGCAGCGGCGCCTTCGTTCAGTATCGACACAGCATAGCTCTCTCACAGCAAGACT
>WNGR01004840.1_pt1 | contig 14501 bp, 9 predicted proteins | sample 5407581 | NCBI WGS metagenome assembly WNGR01 (sample SAMN13153383, study PRJNA577476) | soil metagenome | isolation source: 80 cm soil or saprolite under Garry oak tree replicate 2 | place: USA:California | collected 2016-06-15
CGCTGTCGGCGCCGAGATCGTCGCGCGGGCGATTACTGACGGGTTCACCAATCCCAACACTGCGACGCCACCGGTGGGACCCGGCTTCTGGTCCAGCAGTGCGATCCCCCCTCAGCGGGTCAACGGCGGGCAACTTCCGGGAGTGTTCCCCTGGTTCCTGACCTCCGCGAGTCAGTTCCGCCCCGCGCCCCCGCCTGCGTTCGGCTCGGCGGACTTCGAGACCGCGCTCGCCGAGATCCGGCAGATCTCCGACACCCGCACGGCCGAGCAGGTACGGATCGCGACGTTGTGGGCGTTGAACGTCGGCACTATCACTGGGTCGGGGTTCTGGATGGAACGCGCGTCGCAGGACGTTCTCCAGCACGGCCTGGCCGAGCGCGAGGCGACACACGTCTTCGCGCTGGTCAGTGCGACGATGGCGGACGCCCAGATCGGCTGCTGGGACGCGAAGCTCACCTACTGGCTGATCCGGCCGTGGAAGGCGGACCCAGGGATCGCCGTGGTCCCCGCGGTCGGGATGCCCAACCACCCGTCTTACCCCTCGGGTCACAGCTGCGTGTCTGCTTCGGCGGCGGAAGTGCTGAGCTCGTTTTTCCCAGAAGAGCGCACGCAGTTGGATGCGATGGTCATCGAGGCAGGACTGTCGCGCATGTACGCGGGGATTCACTATCGGTTTGACATCGAAGCCGGCCAAGCGTTGGGGCGAAGCGTTGCGCGGTTCGCGATCGCCGCCGATGCCTCGGGCAGCTCGGTACTGACAGCGCACTGAGGCGCCCGTTGGAGAACAACCAGCGCGGCCGAGCCTTGCTCGACCGCCCTGGTCTGCGCTCGGTCCCTGAGGAAGCGGACTCGGCGGCGAAGCAGCGCTTGGCGCCAGCTCGTTGGCACAGAGCGTGATCGTGGCGGAGGACCCCGGGCCCCCCGGAGTCCGAATAATCGGCAGGTTGATTTGACCGCATATTGAACTGTTAGCTTGACTTAGGCGCGACCGAGCTCTAAAATATGGCGTACTCATCCCCGAAGCAGGCGCGAGCCTGTTAGGGCCCCCCCGGGCTGCGGCCTGGGGGTTTTCGCTTTAGGGGGGCGGAGGGTCAAGTGGCGAATCGCGTCTGCTTTCTCGTGGACGGCTTCAATGTGTACCACTCCGTCTGTGAGGCGCAGGGCAGTATCAAAGGCGCCTCGATGAAGTGGCTGGATATTCAGTCACTTTGCGCATCGTATCTCGCAAGCATTGGGAACGGAGCAACGCTCGAGAGGGTCTTTTATTTCTCGGCGTTCATGGACTGGATCGCCGACAAGGCTGCGAGACATCAGACCTACGTTGACGCGCTTCGAGCTACCGGCATTGAGGTGCAGCTCCATCGCTTCAAAGAAAAAGAAGTCTGGTGCAAGACGTGCAAGCAGCTCAACACGCACCATGAAGAGAAGGAGACAGACGTAGCGATCGCGGTGAAACTGATGGAGCTGTTCTACGTGGATGCGTGCGATACGATTGTCATCGTCAGCGGGGACACTGACCTGGCTCCTGCGGTGAGGACCGCGAAAGTGCTGTGGCCGAAGAAGCGAATCTGGGCGCTGTTCCCCTTCGCGCGTCATAACGCGGAGTTAAAGCTCATATCGCACGGGCATTTGAAGATGAAGGCGAAGAGATACGTCGCGTATCAATTGCCCAATCCGGTGAAGGCACCGTCCGGCGGCATCATTTGGAAACCGGCGACCTGGTAAGACGGGACCCAAGAGATCGACGGCATTCGGGTCCTTCGATGTTGTCACGAGCTCGATCCTCAGGCTTCGGCACCAATCAGGAAACCCTGCGCGTCTTCCTCCTCATGAAGTCCATGAGGATGAACTGGCCGAGCGTCATCGTGTTCGTGAAGTAGGCCTTACCGCGGCAGATTGCCGAGACCTTCTTCACGAACTCGACCAGGCTGCGGTCCCGCGCCAGCATGAACGTGTTGATCAGGATGCCGCTGCGCCGGCACAGCGCGACTTCGCGATACGTCGCCTGCAGGATGTGCGGGTCCAGGCCCATCGAGTTCACGTAGATCCGGCCGTCGGGCTGCGTCAGCGCCGACGGTTTCCCGTCGGTGATCATGATGATCTGCCGCATGTCCTTGCGCTGTCCCATCAGGATGCGGCGCGCGAGCTTCAATCCTTCCGTCGTGTTCGTGTGATACGGTCCCACCTGCGCGTGCGCGAGCTGCGCCAGCGGGATCTCCTCCGCCGTATCGTGAAACAGCACGACGCGCAGCGTGTCTCCCGGAAATTGCGTGCGAATCAAGTGCGTCAGTGCGAGCGCCACTTTCTTCGCGGGCGTGAAGCGATCTTCCCCATACAGAATCATCGAGTGCGAGCAGTCGAGCATCAGCACCGTCGCCGATGACGAGCGGTACTCGGCCTGGTGCACCATCAGGTCGTCGTACTCGAGGTTGATCGGGACGCCGAGGCCCTCGCGCTTCAGCGCGTGCGACAGCGTGGCGTTGACGTCGAGATTCAGGGTGTCGCCGTACTCGTAGCGCTTGCTCGCGGATTCGGCCTCGACGCCGGTCGCCAGATGCTCCGTCTCGTGCGCGCCGAAGCTCGATTTCCCGATACTCCCCAGCAGGTGCTTGAGCGTTCTAAAGCCGAGAAAATCGATGCCCTTGTCGGTGAGATTGAACTGCACCTGCTGCGCGGCCTCTTTGGCCATGCCGCCCGGGCCGAGCACGGGCTGCTGCGCGCCCGGCATCTTAGGCGCCTGCTGGAGATTGAGGTATCCCTCGTCCATCAGCTTCTGCACGATCTGATCGAGCAAGTCGGCGAGCTGTTTCTGGAGCTGCTGGTCCTTCTGCGCGTCGCCGGTCGAGTCACCGCGCAGCACGTTGAGCATGTCGGGCGTGAGCTGGCCCGAGTCCATCAACGCCTGGAGAATCGCTTGGCGCAGCGCGTCGAGGGAGCGGTCGGGATCTTCCTCCCCGAATTCGCCCCAGAACGGATGGGAGTACGGTCCGCCCGCGAAGCCCGACTGCAGCAGGAAGTCGGCGAGCTGATCGAGCAACGCCTGGAGGTTCAGCGTTTCGAGCAGACCGGGGACGTAGCGGGAGTAGGTCGTGTATTTCATCGGTCTACCCACAATGTCATGCGCTTGCGACCTTTCACGCAATGACCGACGCGGAAACGGGGGGAGCACGGCGTTACGGGCTTGGGGCCCTCGCCCACCGCAACTTCCGCCTCTTCTTCATCGGTCAAGGCATCTCCCTCGTCGGAACCTGGCTGCAGAACGTCGGCGAGGGATGGCTGATTCTCACACTCACCAACTCGCCGTTCTACGTCGGTCTCACCGCCGCGCTCAGCTCGGTCGGGGTGTTGCTGTTCAGCCTGTACGCCGGCGTGATCGCCGACCGCGTCGACAAACGTCGCGTGATCATCTACATGCAGCTGGCGTTCATGGTCGAGGCGTTCACCGTGGCGATTCTCGTCTCGACCCACGTCGTGGCGGTCTGGCAGGTGCTCGTGCTCGCGACGACCCTCGGCATCGCGAGCGCGTTCGACATTCCCATGCGCCAGGCGTTCGTCGTCGAGATGGTGGGCAAGGACGACCTGATGAACGCGATCGCGCTGAACTCGTCGCTGTTCAATGGCGCGCGCGTCATCGGCCCCGCGATCGCGGGGTTTCTGATCGGCGCCGTCGGCATCGCGTGGTGCTACTTCCTGAACGGCCTGAGCTACATCGCCGTCATCACCGGCCTGGTGCTGATGCGGCTTCCGGACAATCCTCGGGCCCCCAAGACGACATCCGCCTGGACCGGATTCCGGGAAGTGCTCGCGTACCTGCGGAGCGACCGGCGGGTGCGAACACTGATGCTCCTGACGGCCACGTTGAGCGTGTTCGGCTTCCCGTACATCGCCATGATGCCCGTGTTCGCGCGCGACGTGCTGCACCGTGGTGCAGCGGGTTATGGCGCGCTCACGTCCTCAATCGGAATTGGCGCGGTGATCGGGGCACTTGGCGTTGCATTTCGGTCCGGCCGTATCCGCCGGCGCGGACGGTTGATGCTCGTTGGGGGCACGGCGTTCGGCCTGCTGCTCATGGCGTTCTCAGCGTCGCGAGCGCTGGCCCTCTCCATGGTGCTGCTCGCGCTTACCGGCTGCGCGATGATTGTCAACAACTCGATCGGCAACACGCTGCTCCAAACGAGCGCTCCCGATCATCTGCGCGGGCGCATCATGGGGTTTTACTCGTTCGTCTTCGTGGGCATGGCGCCGTTCGGCGCGTTTATCTTCGGGCTCGTCGCCGAGCATGTCGGTGTACCGACGACCCTGGCGGCCGGCGGAGCGATTGTCGCGATCGCGGTGACGATTGCGGGATGGGCAGTACCGGAAATACGGAACGCATGACCGACAGGTCGTAAGGTAGGGGCGCAGCATGCTGCGCCCCTACGCCCAATGACGACGTTTCACCTCGGCGACAATGAGCTCCGCGGCCCCCTCGAACCCCAGCCGTTCCGCATTCAGCACGACATCGTATTGCGTGAGGTCCTGCCGGTCGCGGCCGTAGTGCGTCTTGACGTACTGGTCCCGCTGGTGATCGGTCTCGTCGATCGCTTTATCGACCTTCGCCGCATCCACGCCGAGCCGCTCGATCGCCACCCTTCTGCGGAACGGTTTGGACGCGACGACGTAGACGTGCAGCGCATTCGGCCGCGTGGCGAGGACGGCCTGCGCGCCGCGCCCGACCAGCACCACCCGCCCCTCCGCGGCCGCCTCGGCGATCACGCGTTCGGTCGTCTGTGTCACCAGCTCTTCTTCGGTCTCGACGGGCACCGCGGTCTCCCCGGTCGTGATGAACATCTCGGGCGATGCGACGGCCAGCGTGCGCGCGAGCCGCTCGAGCAGCCCCGGTGCCCGCTCCTCGTGGCGCGCGACCTCGTCACGCGGCAGGCCGGCGAGGCGCGCCACCTGATCGACGAACTCGTTGTCGATCAGCGTCCAGCCCCCGCCCAGGCGCTCGACGACCAGACGCCCGATCTCCGATCCGCCTGAGGCGTACTGGCGCGTGATCGTGACGAGCGGCTTTACGGCTGACGAAGGTTGCGTCGGAGATCTCCGATGTTCAGCATCGGGATGCCGCCCTGCGTCGGGACGAGAATCACGAGGTTGTTGGACGACTTCAGCTCCCGCAGCACGTCGAAATACTGCCGCGTCAGCGCTTCCGGTGTGAGCGTCGTATTCAGCAGCCGCTGCTGCTCGGCCTGCAGGCGGGCGACCTCGACGCGGTGGCGCTCGGTCTCGACCTGCTGCTCCTGCGCGATCTTGTTGTTGATCGCCTGCACGACCTGCGCGGGCGGCTGGAGATCCCGCAGGAAGAACGCCGTCACCGTCGCGATGCGGAACGGCGGCCCACCGGCGCGCGGCTGCGTGACGAGCGCCGAATCCACCAGTGCTTCCATTGTCTGCGCGATTCTCGTGCGCTTCGAGATGTCATTGATCGAGTATTGGACCATGCCATCGCGAACGCCCTTGCGGATGGCGTTGCGCACGGCGCTATGGATCTGGCTCTCGTCGCCGATCTCTGTGTAGATCCGCGACGCCTGCTGCGGGTCGATCTGCCAGCGAATGCCGACATCCACCGTCATCCCCATCTGCTCGCTGGACAGCGCGGCGATTTCCTCGACCTGGTCCCCCGTGAAGGGATACTGCTCCTCGCGTGTCGTGAAACGCTCGACCGACGACCATGGCGTCACCACCCGAATCCCGGGAAGCAGCGGCTTCGGATCGACGGTGCCGAAGGCGTGCCGCACGCCGACTTCGCCGGCATTGATGACGACCGCCGTGGATCCGAGCACGGTGATGACGCCGATCGCCAGCGCCACGTAGCTGAGAATGCGCAGCGTGCCGCTGATCGGCCGGCCGGCGGCCGTGTCGCCGCGGACGGTGGCAGCGCCGAGGCGGAGGAAAAAAGCGACCGCGAGGAGCACAAGACCAAAGACGAGCTCGCCCATGGCGACTCCCGGATGTGAAAGGGGACTACGTGAACAGGTTGGGACCCGCTCCTGGGCCCCCTCCGGTGGGCCCTTTTCCGAACGGAGGTTTCTGCTCCGCCCGCGCGCGGACGTAGCCGAGCTCTTCGCTGCGCGCGATGCGCTTCTCGGCGACGAGCCCTTCGAGCACCAGCTCGCAGGCCGACACCATGGTGGCGGGATCTTTCTTGCCGGCGAGCCCGACCTGATCGATCAGATCGAGGAGGCCGGGAACGACGGTGAAGCCCTTCAGCAGCGCCTCGGAACGCTCGTCCGGGGTGATCTTGAGCGCGCCGCCTTCATCGAACCAGTGGACGATGTCGTCGACGTTGGCGCCGCCCACGCGGCCCTCGAACGTGCGGCCCGCCGCGCGCCGAATCAGGTCTTTAGCGATCGTCTCGGAGCCCTGCAGCTCACCCTCGTACTCGAGCTCGAGCTTGCCGGTGATGGCCGGCAGCGCGGCGTACACGTCGGAAATGCGCGGCACGACGGTCTTCTCTTTGGTGACGATGGTGCGCCGCTCCGCGTTCGACAGCACGTTGTCCAGGACGCTGATCGGGAGTCGCTGCGACACGCCGCTGCGGCGGTCCACGCGCTTGTCCTCGCGCGCCTCGAACGCGATCCGCTCGATCAGCTCCGCCATGAAATCGGGGACGCGGATGGACCGCGGGCCGCCATTGCGATCGACCCATGCCTCCTGCTGCGTAATCGCCGTCCCCAGCTCGACGGTGAGCGGATAATGGGTGGTGATCTCCGAGCCGATGCGGTCCTTGAGCGGCGTGATGATCTTGCCGCGGGCCGTGTAGTCCTCGGGGTTCGCCGTGAAGACCAGGGCCACGTCCAGACTGAGCCGCACGGGATAGCCTTTGATCTGGACGTCACCTTCCTGCATGATGTTGAACAGCCCCACCTGAATCTTGCCCGCCAGGTCCGGCAGCTCGTTGATCGCGAAGATCCCGCGGTTGGCGCGCGGCAGCAGGCCGAAATGCATCGTCAGCTCGTCGGACAGGAGATGCCCGCCGCGCGCGGCCTTGATCGGATCGACGTCGCCGATGATGTCGGCGATCGTGACGTCCGGCGTCGCGAGCTTTTCGACGAAGCGGACCTCGCGCGGCAGCCACGCGATGGGCGTGCCGTCGCCGCGCTCGGCGATCAGCTCGCGGCCGTACTTGGAGATCGGATCGAAGGGATCGTCATTGACCTCGCTGCCGCTGATGATGGGAATCTCTTCATCGAGCAGCGTGACGAGCTGGCGCAGGATGCGGCTTTTCGCCTGCCCGCGCAGGCCGAGCAAAATGAAATTGTGGCGCGAGAGAATCGCATTCACGAGCTGCGGCAGGACCGTCTCTTCGTACCCCACGATGCCCGGAAACAGCGGCGAGCCGTTCTCGAGCAGACAGACGAGGTTCTCGCGCATCTCATCTTTGACGGTGCGCTGGCGCCGGGCCGGACTGGCCCACTCCGTCCGCTTCAGCTCACCGAGTGTCGTCGCTTGTGTCATGGCTCGACGTTAAACCCCTCAGCCCGTGCTCTGCAACCCTTGCGCGATCCCGCGCACGGTCGCCAGCAGCGCCCGAAACACATCGTCGTCCGGCCGCCCCGTGGCGCGCCACCGCTCCAGGAGATCGATCTGCAGCAGACTCATCGGGTCGACATACGGATTGCGCAGCAGAATCGAGCGCTGCAGCGCGGGGTCGGAGTCGAGCAGCGCCTGGTCCTGTTTCAAAGCGAGCACGTTGGCCACCGTGCGATCGAACTCCGCCCGAATCCGCGGGAGATAGTGACGCCCGAGCTCCCCCGCGAGACGCGCGTACCGCGCGGCGATGGCGAGATCCGCCGTCCCCAGCACCATCTCCACGTCGTCCACCAGGGCGCGCAGGAACGGCCAGCCGCGGATCATCTCGCCCAGCGCCGCCGCGCCGTGGCGCTCGGCGGCGCGGTCCAGCGCCGTGCCGAGGCCGTACCAGCCGGGCAGCAGATGGCGGCTCTGCGTCCAGGCGAACACCCAGGGAATCGCGCGCAGCTGCTCGATCTCGCCGCCGGCATCGGCGCTCTGGCGTGAGGCGGGGCGGCTGCCGATTTCCATGCGCTGAATGACGTCGATGGGCGTCGCCCGCCGGAAGTACTCCACGAACTGCGGGTCGTCATACACGAGCGCACGATAGGCCGCCCGGCTGTCACGGGCGATGTCGTCCATGACGCTGGTCCAACCCGTCTCCCGTGCGTCCGGCGTGCGGGGCAGGGCGGTCGCGAGCGCCACCGCGCTGACGGTTTGCTCGAGCGTGCGCATGGCGATGCCTCGCAGGCCGTACTTCGCATTGATGGCTTCACCCTGCTCTGTCATCCGGAAGCGTCCCCGGATCGAGCGCGCCGGCGCGCTGCGAATAGCGCTCGTGATCTTGCCGCCGCCCCGGCTGACGGTGCCGCCGCGGCCGTGGAAGAAGGTGAGATCGATGCCGGACCGGTCGGTCGTTTCCACGAGCGCCGCTTGCCCCCGATGCAGCGCCCAACGCGCCGCGCCGATGCCGGCGTCCTTGTTACTGTCGGAGTATCCGATCATCACCATCTGATGCATCCCACGCGCGGCGAGGTGCACCCGGTAGTACGGATCCTCGAACAGGGCATGCATCACGATGGGCGCGCGCTCGAGGTCGGCCACGGTTTCGAAGAGGGGGGCGACGTCGAGCGGGATGTGGCCGGATCGCGCGAGACCACCCCACCGGGCGAGCACCAGAACGGCGAAGACGTCGTCTGCGCCCTGCGCCATGCTGATGATGTAGGGTCCCACGGCGTCGGGCCCGAACCGCGCGCGGCAGTCGGCGATCGCCTTGAAGACGTCCAGCGTCCGCGCAGCCTCGGCGTCGGGCGATCCCGAGGGCTCCTCGCGGCGCTCGAGCACTAGCCGTAGCCGCGCCAGGCGGTCGGCTGGAGCGCGCGTACCCCACTCCGGGTCGCGCAATAACGTCGCGAGCACGGCGCGATGCACCTGCGCGTGTTGCCGCAGGTCGATCGTGGCGAGGTGAAAACCGAATGTCTCGACGCGGCGCAGCAGCCGCCGCACACCGAACAGGCCCGCGTGCTCGCCCCGGTGCGCGTGCAGACTCGCAAGGACCACGCCCAGGTCACGCTCGAGCTCGGCGGCGCCGGCGTAGCCCTCCGGTGCATCACGCCTGGTGGCCTCCAGCCGGGCCGCGATGAGGCGAAACAGCACCCGATACGGCATGTCGTGGTAGCGCGGCGGGATCGCCGCCAGCGCGGTGGGGAATTGGACGCCGTAGGTCGCGACGCGCTCGCGCACCGCGTCGCTCACGCCCGTGCGACTTCCCGACTGCGACAGGCGGCGCGCCAGCTCCGCAGCCTCTCCGCGATACCGATCGAGCACGAGATCGCGTTGGCGCGCCAGCGCAGCGCGCAGCGTCTCCGCGCCGACGTTGGGATTGCCGTCCATGTCGCCGCCGACCCAGGAGCCAAACCGCAACACCGGCCGCGTGGGTACTTCGACGTCGTACGCCTTGTGCACCGCTGCTTCGACCTCTTCGGAGAACGGCGCGACGATCCGGTAGACGATGTCCGTCAGATAGAAGAGCACATTCTCGAGCTCGTCCATGACGGAGGGGCGTGCCGACGGCTGCGGATCGGTTTGCCACGCAGCGGTGACTTCTTCGCGGATCCGTGCCAGGGCGGCGCGCTCTTCATCCGGCGTACGGGACGGATCGAGCCGCTCGACCAGCAGCCGGCCGATCACCTGCTCCTTTTCGAGCAGCGTGCGCCGCGTCGCTTCGGTGGGATGTGCGGTGAATACGGGTTCGATCCGCAGCCGTTGAAGCAGGGCAGCGATCTCGGGCGGTGTGACGCCGGCGGCGGCCAGCCGCCGCGCGGTATCCTGGAGACTGCCCTCCTGCGGATCGCTGGCGCTGCGCAGATAGTCGCGCCGGCGCCGGATGCGATGAATCCGCTCGGCGAGATTGACGACCTCGAAGTAGGTGGCGAAGGCGCGGACCAGCGTTTCGGCTTCGCGCGGCGGCAGGTCTTTCAGCAGCGCATGGAGGTCGTCGTCGGCGGAGGCGATCGCGGCGTGCCGGGCGCGCTCGACGAGCTGGAAGAACGCGTCGCCACACTGCTCGCGCAGCACGTCGCCGACCAGTGCGCCAAGCGTGCGGACATCGTCCCGCAGCTGCACGTCCTTCGGAGCAAACTCGACATCGCGGCGGCCCCCCCGGCTCCCCCCCTTGCCGCTCAGGAAGCCTCAGCCGGTGTAAAGAGGCGAGCCGCTCCGACGCCCCAGGCTGCCAGATCGACCGATGCCCGTCCGTCGCCGGCGACCGCGATCGGGTCGCCGTTCAGTTCGACGAGGGTGGTGCGTCGGGCCAGTTTGAACGCGTACGCCGCGGGCCAGACGCCGACGCTGCGCGCCTGTCCGGCGACATCGAGGACTTTCACGATGACGCCGTCGCCGTCGTCCGCCGGCTTCGCCCCGACGATCATCACGCCTTTGTCGCCGTAAAACAGCGCGCGATCCTTGGCGATCAGGGGCCCGGGCGTCTCGTTCGTGTACGAGGCGCTCACGTACAGCGGCTCGCATGCCGCCCAGCCGCGGCGCACCGGCTCCGCCGCGTCGCCCGGGGCGAGCAGCGAGATCCTGAACCGGAACGTCGCCGGGCCGCCCTGCGACGCGGCGTAATTCGTGTGCCAGTAGTTGTTCATCGCGTAGGCGAACAGCGTGCCGTCCGGCACGATGGTGCGACGCCACGCGCCGCGGAACAGATCGTTCAGCGTGAACAGCGGGGTATCGGGGCCGCTCCACAGCACGCCGTCGTTCCCTTCGTGCAGCCACACCCAGTGCGCGTGACAATACCAGTCGCGGCAGCTCCCCGGTTGCTGGTCCTTCTCGACGGCCATCCTGCCGAGCGGTACTTCGACATCGACGGCGGGCTTGAGGAAGGCGAAGGGGAACGCGATGTACAGCGCCTCTTTCGCGAGCGTCGCGGTCTTGACGATGCGGTTCTCGATATCGACCCAGGGCAGCTCATCGTAGAGCGTCACGACCGACGTGAGGGTCGGGAAGCCCTCCAGCGCGCGCTCGATCACGAGGCGCGCGCCAATGCCGGGGAGACGTTCGCGACGGCAGCGCACGAGCCTGGCCTGGGTGAGCTGGATCTGCGGTGGATTCTTCAGCTCGTCCCGATCCCCCGACGTCCAGAGCGCACTGTGCTCTCCGCCGCGCGCATAGACGAGCTGGTTGAGACCGGCCCAGTCCGACGGCTTCACCCGCTCTTTGCCGTCGGGACCCGTCAGCGATCGAATTGCCCCGCTCGCGGGATCGAGCTGGACCGTGAACCCTCCCGCTTTGGCCTCGAGCGCCTCGCCGTCCGCCGTGGGAGGCCGGGGGGGCCGGTCTGCTTCGGCCAGCGCCAGATAGCCGAGCGGCGGCACCTCGCGGAACAGAACGAGCGCATCACCATCCTCGAGATCGACCGACGCGAGCTCCCGCCCATCGTTCGTGAGTGATTTGCCGGCGCCGCCCGCAACGCGGCCGACATCGGTCCGCTCCCACGAGCCCGCGTTGAACACGAGGCGGCCCCGGCCCGGGCGTGTCGCCTGCCCCAGGCGCAGCAGTCCATCGTTGAGGTGATCGCGGGCCGCGGCGGCGCCGGCGTCGAGGAACCGTTTCTTGTACTCCCACTGTGCGACGGTCTGCCGCGACGTCGGGGCAGACACGCTCTCGTCCGCACCCCAGGTGTGCTCGCCGAAGAGGAGTAGATCGCGCCACATCGCGGCGCGCGCATCGGCGCGGCTGCGGCGGCGCTGTGGCGCAGCGTCGTCGCGCGGCTCGATCCGAGGGTCCCACATCGCGACGATCTCCGACGCGCGAGCGGCCAGCTGGGCGGACCGAAATGCCGCGAGCTCCGCCGCCGTCGAGGCCGCGCCGTCTTCCCAGTAGAGGCCGGTGTCGCCGCGCCGCACGGGAATCTTCGCGCCGTAGCGACGTTCGACATCGCGGAAGAAGTCCTCCGCGCGGCCCATGACGATGCGTGGGAAGGTGAACCGCCGGCCGAATTCCTGGACGTTGGCGACGATCGCTTCCTTCATAGGGGCATTGTCCTGCCAATCGGCCCCGTACAGCAACGCGGCGTCATACGGCCAGTTCAGCGCCAGGAACGCGGGCTGATTGAGCAGCCAGTCCGAGAGGCGGTGGCCCATTTCGTCCGGCCCGACGTCGAAGCCGAAGCGGGTACCGTCCCCGTAATGGTGGGCGCGCCAATGGAGCACGCGGCTGCCGTCCGGCGCCTCCCAGTAGTAGAGCTGCGGGTAGGCCGTGCCCTCTGTAACGCCCCCTCCTGACGCCGGCAGCAGCGGCACCGCGCGTTCGGGGTTGGGACCGCTGGCGAGATACTTCACGCCGCTCGCGGCGAGCAGCATGGGGAACGTGAGCGTCTGCCCGGGGACGTCGGTGATTTGGGCGGAGAGGAACGTCAGGCCCCGCTCGCGCGCCAGCTTGCCGGCAGGCCACGCGAGCCGGGCGAACGTTTCGTGATCGAGGATGCCGGTGAGCATGTTCGCGAACAGCGCCTGCCATCCGATCTTGCCGTCACGGATCGCCTGCACCAGCGCGTCGCCCGCGTCGGGTGCGCGGTTCTCCAGGTACGACAGCACCTGCAACGCGCACTCGGCGGTGAAGTGAAAGTCGCGATGCGTCACCGTCCACGCGAGCGCCGCGTCGAGGTTTTTGCGATGGATCTCGAGCGCCCGCTCCTGGAGATCGGTGTAGCCGACGTCGGTGTGGATCGAGGACAGCCAGTAGAGCGTCCAGCGTTTCGCGGGCGTGAGGCGCAGCCGGCGCCGCGCCGCGCGATCGCGCCCGACCTCGATGTCGAACTGAAAGTCGGAGGGCTCCGAGAGCGGGACCCACACTTCGCCGCTCAGCGAGACGCCCTGCGGCGCGGGCAACAGCCCGGCGGTCCCGACGAGCGCACCGCGCCGGTCCGTCACGCGCGCGCGTGCCGCGGGCGCGCTGAGTCCGGAGACGGTGATGCGCACCAGATTCTTGCGTCCCTCGGGCTGCTGGAAGAGCGCGGTGGGACGCACGTCGATGACCGGTTGCTGCGCCGCGCGCCGCCCGAGTGTCAGCGATCCGGCGAGCGATGAGAGGAAGCCGAGGAATGTGCGGCGATCAGAATGCAGCATGATTCCTATAATTTAGCGCTGCTTGACTGTGCAGGTCCCCTATGTACGTTTCGCCGTCTTCTCGACCCATACCTAAACAGGAGCTAGCATGAAGCGCATCGCATTGGCCGTGGCGGTTGTGGTCATGGCTGCAGGGGCGTGCAAGAAGGCGGCGCAAAGCAATACCGCCACCCCGCCTGCTGACTCGATGAAAATGGCGGACTCGATGAAGATGATGGCGCCGGCTGACACGACACACCGTATGGCGGCCGACACGATGAAGGCACATGCGCCGACGCCGCCGCCCGCGCCGGCACCGGCTCGTCGCACGACGCGTCGCCCGTAGCGACGCGCTGCTGTAGCAGGGAATCAAGCCCGGGCGCCGCCCGGGCTTTTTGTTTCCGTCACCGACCGCGCGATGGCGGTGCGAGTGTCGAACGGCGGCCTCCAGCCCAGCTCGCGGTGGATGCGCTCGACCGAGTATGGATTCTCTCCCAGAATGAACGACATCGCCGAGTTGCCCAGCGCGGTATAACGACCCGGCAGTATCAGGCGCATCAGCGCGCTCCACACTGCTACCCCGATCCGGATCAACGGCACCGGCACCGGTAGGCGCAGCGGTCGCAGCCCCAACGATTCGGCGAAGGCCGCGAAGAACTCACGCTGTGTGAGCGGTGGCGGCGCGTCGCGGGTGACATTGTAGGCCCGGAATCCCGCTTTGGCCGGCGCGTCGAGCGCCGCGAGAATCGCCGACGCGACGTTGCCGGCGTAGACGCACGACAGGTGATTCGTCCCGGGCCCGATCTGCGGCAGAAATCCGCGCCGGAGATTCGCGATGAGGCGCCGGGTGAACAGCAGGTCGCGCTCCCCGTAAATCACGTTGGGCCGGATCGCGACGGCGGACAGGCCGCCGCGCGCGGCCTCGTCTTGTACCAACTGCTCGGCCGCGCGCTTGCTGCGGGCGTAGTAGTCGGCGGCGGGAAGCGGCTGCAACGGATAGTCCTCGCTGACGCTTCCTCCCTGCTCACCCGCCGCATACACCGCCGCCCGGCCGTACACCGCGACCGTCGAGACGTGAATGAGTCGCGCGCCGGTCCGCCGCGCGGCTTCGATCGCGAGCCGCGTGCCGCCGACGTTGACGCGCGTGAACTCGTCCAAGGAGTCGTGAGAGGCGACGAGCGCAGCCGAGTGAATGATCGCGTCCACGCCTCGAGACGCTCGCTCCCAGGCGTTCGCGTCGGTGACGTCGCCGCCGACCGCTTCGGCGCCGAAGGCTGCGACGACCGCCTGCGAACGGTCGCGCACCAGCGCCCGCGGCTGCTCGCCGCGGGCCCGTAA
>WNGR01008576.1_pt1 | contig 14499 bp, 15 predicted proteins | sample 5407581 | NCBI WGS metagenome assembly WNGR01 (sample SAMN13153383, study PRJNA577476) | soil metagenome | isolation source: 80 cm soil or saprolite under Garry oak tree replicate 2 | place: USA:California | collected 2016-06-15
ACAGCGGAGCGACGAAGAGCACACCGAGGAAACCGGCACTGGAGAACAGGGAGACCAGGTTGGCGGTGCGGAACAGCCGGTTGCCCAGCAGGCGCAGGTGGAGCAATGGTTCTCGCCTGCGCAGCTCAACAACAACGAACGCGCTGAGCAAGAGCAGTCCGCCCAGAGTGCTGCCCAGGACGGTGAGCGAGGTCCAGCCACTAGTTGGACCTTCACTCAATGCGTACAGGGCGAGTGCCAGACCGGTGCCCGCCAGCAGGAAGCCCGGGAGGTCGAAGCGCCCGGCTTTCGGCTCGCGGTGCTCCTGCAGGAAGAAGAGGCCGAACAGGAAAGCAGCGATCCCCAGGGGCACATTCACGAAGAACACCCAGCGCCACGACAACGAGTCCACCAGCAAGCCCCCGAGCACGGGACCGGTCGCGGGCGCAATCACGGTAGGTATGATGAGCATGCTCGAAATACGCACGCGCTCAGCAGGAGGAAACGTCCGATAGAGCATGGCGGTTCCCACCGGAGCGAGCGCTCCACCGGCGGCTCCTTGCAAGAAGCGGAAGAACACCAGCATCGTGAAGTTCGACGCCAGGCCACACAAGGCCGATGTGATGGTGAAGAGCGCCAACGCGACCAGGAAGACGCGCTTGGTGCCCCAGCGGTCGCCCAACCAGCCAGATGCCGGAATGACCACCGCAAGGCTCAGGAGGTACGCGACCACCACCGCGTCAATCGAGGTACTCGGCACGCCTAACTGGTGTCCTATCGAGGGGAGGGCAACATTGACGATCGTCCCATCCATGATGCTCATGAACATGCCGACGACGAAGACGGTACTCACGCTCACTTTGGGGTTCAGCTGGCGATGATGCATATGCTCCGCTCTCAAGACAAGGATGTGCCTATAGCTTCTTGATGCCTTCTAATGAATTGACTCCTGTAGAAATTATAGACACTTTGCTGTTTGGGGGCAAGTGTCGTTTGACGAATAAGTCGGCTCTGACACAGCTTTGGCGATAAACTCATCTATAAAATACATTCCAATGGTTCCGAAGGCAGCATGAAGCAGCGCGTGGGCATCGCGCAGGCCCTGCTCAAGGAAGCTACCGTTGTTCGCCCTTCATATCTTTGTGGGTGACTGTCAAATAGCCGACAAAGCCGATGATCAAGATCGTCAAGACCAGGGCGACCTTCGTATAAAACCCGAGCTGTTGCGGCACGGCGATGTTGTGCATCTCGGCTCCGTACGCCTGGTATTTAAAGTGCCCAAAGAGTGGTGATTAGGAGCGGGAGCACCCTGTCTGGGGGATAGGCAGGAGAGCCTGGGAGGCTCTCACACATCCCCAAAGAATTACTTTCTAAACGGATTTGATATCAGTTGGACAGATGTGCGGGTTGTTTCATGCCCCTGCCGGACTAAGAGCTACCTCTAAGATTACCCTACCCTTAGCAGGTCAACAACCTCCATCCTGCTCACTGCCCGCATGGCAGGGAGAATTGCCAGGACCGAAACCATTGCCATCAGCACGATCACCCCGCATGCCATGAGCGGAACGGACACGATGTTCTGCGCCGAGTGTTGCGCAGACAACACCCACAGGGAGACGAGCACGCCTGAAATCGTCCCAATCAGTGCCAGGAACAGCCCTTCCTGAACAAACAAGCGTTGAATCGCCCACGGTCGCCAGCCTATCGCTTGTAACAGTCCGATCTCTTGCTGCCGCTCTCGCACCTGTAGTAAGAGCAAGTCTGCCACACTAAGAAAGGTCAACACCATCGCAATCGCGCATCCGGCTATCTGGGGAACGGCTGTCTGAAACAGCACATACTCACCCAGTAACGTTCCTTGTAGCGCCTGGTGCAGCGCGAGAACCCCGTTCAACATGATCATCAGGAGCAAGGCGGAAAAGAAGAGGCTCAACACAGCAATCAAGGCCCGCGTTCGCGCACGTCCCAGGTTGCGTAGTACCAGCGTCCCAATTGGCATGAGCAACCCTCCAAAGCGTGACCCCAACAGGCTGGCCTTTCCCGTACTCACGGAAGACCCGGCTCGTAAGAGCTCAGCCGGATGAATGTGCCAGATGTGCCACAGCGGGTAGAGGATGCTGACCAGGGCAAAAGCCAGCATGAGGGGAATGGTCCATATCACCGCAAACCACAGCGGGGTGACTTCCAGGAAAGCGGCCATCAGCAGCGCCAGGCCCAGCCCAACGATACCCCCACCAATAGCCAGGATAAGCGCCTGGATCAGGAACAGCCGTATGGGCTGCCACGGTCGCCAGCCAAGCACGCTGAGAACCGCCAGGTCCCTGCGCTGTGAACTCACCAGCGCGCTAAACGCCACCGCGAGATAGCCGAGGCACACTGCCAGGACCGCGCCTAACAGGAGCAGTCGCGTCGACCCCAGTTGGCTCAGATAGGTCAGCCCCACACCGATATGAATCCAGCGTTCTTCGACCCAGCCAACTGGAGCAATAGTTTGCTCTGCGCCAAAAGTTCCTGCGCGAACGCCTGGCACATACACCAGCGTTGGCTGCGGTGAGGAGCCAAGTGTGACCACTACCTGTAAACCGGTGTGCTGGCGAATCTCTTGCGCTACCTGTTGGATACGTTTCCAGCTTTCCTGACTGGGGGTGACGACACCGGCGACCCGCACGCGAATAGCACTGATGCAGTGTTCACCGACAAGCCCCCTGGCGGCAGCAATCGTCGTGAGCGCCAGGGGTGGCTGCACGATAAAACCTGCGGGATTCGTGGTTGGTAATAGCGTCGCTGGCGGGACGAGTTGTCCCCGCCCATCGTAGCGTAAGACGACCGGGGACGTGGCATAGGTGTTTTCAGGTAACCAGTTGAGGGGATTGTTGATCTGTGCTGCCAGGCCATTGTCGGTGAATTCTCCGACCGCTTCATAATTGTAGTAGACATCTGGTCCATCTGGGCGCATGTTGTTCGTGGACTTGACCGTGTGCAGGGGATTGAGGGCACGGAACACTACCTCTCCTCCTTGCGTCCCTGTCGGGACGAGCGCAGAGGATGGGCTGCCGTCAGGTGCCGTGGCAGGGGCATAGGAGACGCTCGCTGGTGCGGATGCCGAGGAAAAATCCAGGACATAGTACGGCTGGGCCCCCCTGCTGGATATGGGGAGATAGCTCTGCCAGCTGTGACCATTCCAGAGCAGCCCGCGACCTGAGAAGCGCCGGGGATCATTTTGCACCAGGGGTACTGTGCCCGTAAAAATGATCTGCTTGTCAGGCCGCTGTTGCAAGTAGGCAATCCCTCCCCTCGCCAGTATCTGGTCAGCAGTCATCGAACCCTGATACAGGAGGGTTAACGTCGCATTGAGCGTGATCTGACCGGGGAGTTGTCGGTGGATGAGCATGGGAATCGCCTCGGTAGGAATCGTCTTGCGTAGATCCGCATTGAAATACGGGTTGTCAGGGATTCGCGTATCGAGGTGGACGGTGTCCTGCTCGGTCAACATGCGTCCAGCCGTGATACTCTTATCGAGATGCACCAGCTGGTTTTCGGCTGCCGGGTCAATGCCAGCAAGCAAAAAGCTTCCCGTGCCGTCTGGTGCCATGGGGACGGGAGAAGTATCGACTTCAACTATCTCTTCGCTGATCTGGTTACCAAATGTCGTTAACACATCAGAAGGTGGCGAACTCGTCGTGCTGCTATCTCTGCCAGGGGGTGTAGTATCGCTACCAGAGACGATGTAGATCACATCTCGCTCTTGCAATTCGACAATATGTCGTTGTCCATTGAAGGCAGTGAGCGTCCAGTCGAGCTGGTAGTAACCAGTAGGAAAGCTGTGATCGGAGAAATAGATTTGTGGGACAGGCATCTGCACATAGCCTATATAGGCGAGAGGTGCCGCTACCGCTATACCCGCGAGATTCTTGACCTGATGATATTGCTCTACACTTATTCCCCCACCATAACCGGCAAGCCGATCAGCGGGAATCCGTTGATCGGCGGGAGCCTGCGGATGTGGCGGTAAAACGACCAGGTCGTAGGTTGGCCGCCAATTCTGACTGATAATCTGGTTGGCCCGTACAAGGGTCGTCTGTGTCGTTGCGCTCAAGAGAATCAGCGCACAAGCCGCCAGAAGAAAGCCACTGCTTGCAAGGACACTTTTGCCAGGCTGCCGCCGGAGCATCAGAAAGATATATTGCCACATCTGCTCGCCCTTTCATATCCAGGCATGCTGCAATCTGCAAGAAAGAGGGATCCCACCTTTATTGACCATATCACGCCCACGATCTTTCGCGCCCCATTGGCCTATATGTAAGGGATAGCAATCCTTGTGGTTGCTATCAGGGTGCGGTCATTATTCTCCCACTTTACTCAAATGTTCTAAATGGATGCATCTGTCTGCCAGAGCGGCCACCTGGGGATCGTGCGTGACCATAATCAGCGTCTGGCTCCCGGCCCGCTGCAATCCGCGCAGAACATCCAGCACCTCGACGGCGGTGTGCGGGTCAAGGGTGCCAGTTGGTTCGTCCGCCAGCAGCACGTTGGGCCGATTGATGAGGGCGCGGGCAATAGCAACGCGCTGCTGCTCCCCGCCGGAGAGTCGCGCCGGGGCATGGCCCATACGCTTTGCAAGGCCCACCTGCTCTAACAGTTCTTTCGCTCGTTGCTTCAAGTCAAAGTTCAGCTTGCGACGATAGGGCAACAACGGTGCCATCACGTTTTCGAGCGCAGTCAGATTCGGCAACAGATAAAACAATTGGAAGACAAAGCCCACCTGCTCGCGGCGGAAATCGGCGGCGGCAACTCCACGCAGCTTATGAACCGCTTGATTGTGCAGCCTTATCTCCCCGGAGTCAGGCGTATCCAGCGCCCCCAGCAGAGCCAGCAATGTCGTCTTGCCCGATCCCGACTGCCCGGTAATCGCCACAAACTCGCCCTGCTGCACCGTGAAATTCACATCATGCAGCACCTGCAATTGCCCACCGGGTATCGTATACGCCTTCTCCAACTGCTCCACCTGTAGTATTGTTTCACACTCATCGGTGTGTTCAAGTTGCTCAGGTTGCTCTGATGGTTCCGTCTGTTCATCGAGTATGTCGTCCTGTGCCACGCGCTTTTGTCCCTTCCTGTTTCACTGCACCATTTCATTCTACATTTTATCATTCTGTTCGCAACACATCCATCATGGGCAAGCGATTGGGGCGATTTTATTCAACAGATTACGGGTTTGATCCGTCAGAGAAGACCACGCTCCCGTGCATACATCACAGCCTGCGTCCGGTCACGCAGCCCCAGACGACTGAAAATATTGGACAGGTGGTTTTTCACGGTCCCCTCGCTGATCACCAGGGCATCAGCCACCTCCCGGTTGGTCGCTCCTGTCGCAATCAAACGCAACACCTCTATTTCCCGGTTCGTCAAGCCCGCTGTATCGAGTGCATCTGGAGGCGTCATACGCTCCTCCTTCTTGCTAGTCTCGCTTTTCTGAGCGGTATCCGGCCTGCTGAACGCATCGATCATCCTTTCAATGACCGCCGCGTCAAGCTGGTAGACCCCCTGCGAGACTGTATGGACAGCCCTGGCCAGATCCTGCGCCGGAAGGTCTTTGAGCAAATAGCCGCGTGCCCCTGCTCGTAGGGCCTCCCTGACATACTCCTCATCATCGAAGGTCGTCAGCATCAGAATGCAGCAGGAAGGCACCTCTCTGAGGATCTGGATCGTTGCCTCTACCCCATTCATGACGGGCATGCGTACATCCATCAAGATCACATCCGGTCGCAGTGTCATCGCTTGCTCCAGCGCTTCTTGCCCATTCATCGCCGTGCCAATGACGGTAATCCCTTCCTGGACACGCAATAACGACGCGATGCCGTCGCGGACCAGTTGTTGATCGTCCACTACCAGCACGCGTACCAGAGCATGACGTTCTTCTTCCAGGCTTGTCATACCTTCTCCCTCCATACAATCACCGGCTATCCCCGCTCTGAGATAGCAACGCACTGTTGCGTATCCCGCTGGCCAGGAGTAGCCATCCCTGTTCTTGTTACCGTCACCGAGAGCTGCGTGCCGCGACCCGCCTGGCTCTCAAGGTGGAAGGTGCCCCCGACTAGCTCGATGCGTTCTCGTATCCCTCGCAGGCCAAATCCCTCCTCGGGCGGGGCTTTTTGTTGTAATTGCTGCTCGGCGTCAAAGCCACATCCATTATCACAGATGCTCAAGCGAGCCTCCTTCTCGTCGAAATACAGGCTGACCTGCACGCGACTGGCCTGAGCGTGCTTCTGGATATTGGTGAACCCTTCCTGAGCCACACGGTAGAGTGTCATGCGCGCTGAATTGGAAAATCTTTCCTCGTTGCCGGTCACTTCGAAGTCAACAGCTAGCCCGTTCTCGCGCAGTTGTTCTACGAGCAGCGTAATCCCCTGGGTACATGCAAATGCTTCCTGTTCTGTCCGTAGTACACGCACCGAGTGGCGCACATCCTGCAAGGCCTCTTTCACTACCCGCTTTGCATCGCTTATCGCCTGGAGAGCTTCCTGAGGCTGTTTGTCATAGTACACAAGCGCCTTCTCCAACTGCACGTTGATCGCGATCAGCGCATGACCCAGGCTATCATGAATCTCGCGAGCTACCCGGTTGCGCTCTTCCGTGGTAGCCAGTTCTGCCACCCGTTCGGCATATGCCTGGAGTTGCCGGTGAGCGTGTTCCACTTCCGCCAGCAATTCCTCTGCCCGGATGCGACTTGCCTGCTCTCGGATGCGCCCCGCCCTTTCGAGACAGACGACTCGTGCTATCAACACCACAAAGACCACAGTAAAGCAAAAGGCGATAGCCAGGAAGGCAGAGAGTGGGTTGAGATACCACTGTGGATTGTGCAACCATGCTGGCACAAGATAGGCGGCGATGGCAAGCGCAGCTATGGCATAGCCAACCCTGTTCCCGAAGTACACCACCGCAAGATAGGGCGGGATGAGAAAGAGGAATGGGGTGAAGTCAAGCCCCTCGATGAGGAAAAAGCATACACGAAAACCTCTTGCTGAACAATATGCCTTTCGGCGGCCCGTCACAGTCGATGGGCATAGGACGATTGGCTATCCACCTCCATTATCATCCCCAATGGAAAATAGTCCGTTCGATGTCAGAGATAGCTCTTCTTTCACTCCATCCCAGGCGCCTTTTCCGGGTATGCTTGCATTGAACTTGTTGATCGTTCAGTAGACCTCTCAAAGGAGTATTCGTCATGTTCACAGACCGGCAATGGGTGCGGGGAAGGGGAGGTACCAGTGCAATCGAGAATCTCTTCGATCTGCTCGGTGGTCAGGCCGAGACCCAGGTACATCTGGATCGTTTGCACGCGTTTGACGGCCTCCTCATCGAGGTCGCGATAGCCATTCGAGAGCCGGCGAGCGCACAGCAGCCGTTTCTGTTCATAATAGCGCAAGGAGCGTATACTCACTCCTGTGCGTCGGGATACTTCACTAATACGCATGAGCACCTCTCCTTTCTTGAATGCCTGACGTAAGTATAAACTATGACATTAATGTCAGAGTCAAGGGATCTCATGCTTCATTTCGGATATGGTACGCAAAATAGGACAGTCTTTTCAGCACCTGTCCTTTCGTCAGAGGAGAGTAAGATAGTCTGGTCAAGAACCAGAGAGCAAGCGAGTGAGAATTTCATGGAGCACATTCGTGACCTGTACACCGATAGCGCACACCTCCTTTCAGCAATGTTTAGCTGGGAAGCCACAGTCAAGAGTTTCCTCTTCCTTTCTACATGCCCAGTGAAATCATTTTACATTTCCATGCTCTTCTGCTAAGATAGCAGAGCAGTAAGGAGAGCACGTATCTCTTCCCTTCAGAAAAGACCCGAGGTGCCTTCACAGAACGAGCACTTGAGCACTTGATTGTCAAATACAGGAGGCTTGCGCATGTCTTTCATGTGAGTCTTCATGATCTAAGGCTGGCGTCACTGACCGTGTCACGTTTGAGAGAGCCACAGCGGCCGATTACCCCAGTCAAGGATCGGGGGAGGATCTGATCGCCTTCTTCGACTGCTTACATGACCTGGGTACCCCAATTGAGGTGGCGACCCATGCGTCTGCCGCCCTGGCGAAAGAGGGGACCGTTCTCCTCGTTGAGCCGTGGCTGGGGAACACATCGAAGACAACCTGAACCCGGTGGGACGCCTCTACTCGGCTGGCTCGATTCTCTGTTGTACACCAAACGCGCTGGCTTCTGGTGGCATGGCGCTTGGAAACCAGGCGACAGACCAACAACTGCGCGAGGTGTGGTACGCCGGAGGCTTGAACAGTTTCTGACGGGCGATCACGACCCCGTTTAATCGTATCTTTGAGGTCCAAGCCGAACGCTTTTACCCACTATTTATAATGTAAGGAGGAACGCCGGTCACATGCTTTCGAACTTGCACCTCTATCCGGTCAATAGAGCGGCGCACCGGGTGGCAAGCACGACACAGTGTGGAGCTACGAGGCTATCTGGGCCGAGGTCCCGGCGAATTTCTTTCGCGTGAATCAGAACATCAAGTCCGCTCTATAAGAAGTAACAATGAGAGGAGACCAACATGTACGGAACCGTTGCCCATTTTCCCATCAAACCAGGCATGGAAGGCCAGTTCAGACAGCTCATCGAGGGACAAATGCATGCATTTGAAGCTGGGCAGGTACCGGGGTTCGTAGCAACCTACATCTATCGCACAGATGCTGACCCCAACGACTACTATCTCGCGGTCGTATTCGCCAGCAAAGAGGCGTATTGGGCGAATGCGCAGAGTCCTGAGCAGGATGCCCGCTATCGCCAGTGGCTGCCACTGCTCACAAGTGAACCCGAATGGCATGATGGCGAAATCGTCGCCGTCTATGCCCTGCAAAAGCCAGCTTAGAACGGAACAGTGGTACGTTTTCGCGTTAAACCAGCAAAGAAAGGAACGTGTTCACATGGATACCAGGACATTCTTCATCACGACGAATGGCCGCCTCAAATGGTGGCTCCAGCACACGCTGGAAGATCTCAGCCCCGAACAGTTGGACTATCGCACCCCCTTGATCGATGACCGGCCGATTGCGGAGGTGGCGATGCATGCTGCCGTTATTCTGTTGGGCAATGCCCTCGTTGCAGCGGGGAAGCACTGGGAACTGCGGGACTATCCGCTGGATGGCTGGCCTCCCAGGCTGACCAGACCTACCTCGGCAGGAGAGTTGGTGGCGACGCTTGATACACTGTTGACACAAGTGGATGAAGTAGTGAGCGGACTCTCCGAGAGTGATTTGGACAAAGAGGTGACGTTTCCCTGGGGGCAGCAGCAGGCGGGTGATGCGCTCAGCGCTGCCTTGACCCATGCCCTGACCCATGCCGGCGGCATCGCAGGGATTCGCGGCATCGGTGGCTTTCCTGTTCCGCCAGGGTACTGAGGTAGGAGGAGCATCAATGACCACGATTGATAGAACTGCTGCTACTTAGAAGGCACCTCCACGTTTCCTCAGCGGCCTGCTCCACACCCGTAAGAGACCAGGACCAAAGACAATAAGGAAAAGTCCTAACAGGATGAGCATGACGATAGGAACGAGCAGGGAGAGCAGGACGATTATTAAGACCAGTATATCCTCGGCCAGACTCAGCCCTACGTTGAGGATGCCGGCAGTTGTCAATGTCGAAGCCAACCGTGTTGTTGCTTTGACAGTATGACTCATAAGGGCAAGCAGGCCGCCAAGTATTAGTATGATAAGCAGCCCAGGGCCCAGGGCAGGCAGAGTGTTGGAGACAGTAACAATTGTTCCCAGGATATGGCTACTGCTCATGTCGGTGAGGATTGCCTGGGGAATCTGGCTGCTGGCAGGGCTGATTTTTATTCCTGGTAGGTGGAACTGACTATAACTTGCCGCGGCAACAAGCGCTCCTGCTACAGGGCGTATCACTGTATGAATAGCATCCCAGGTGTGATCGATAACAGGGAACTTGTCTGCTACAAAGTCTATGAGCGTAAGAATAACGAGCGCGATAATAAACCAGTCCTGGGTGATGAAGGCAAATTGCGGGTTGACTTTGCCTAGATGTAAGAAGCGTGCTGATACGGCAAAAGAAAGCATTGGCAGGTAGGCGTTGATGCCAGATGCGAATGCAAGTCCTAAAGGTGTGCCAAGATCCATAATTTTTCCCTGCCTTTTGGTATGTTATAACTCCTCAGTTCCCTGACTTATCCCTCCTGCAGCCGCGAACGAGAAGGAGAAGTGTGACCTGGCGACCCACAGTCCCCCGGCTAGAAGACTGCCGTTCCCCTGCACTCCCTGCTGATATCACTCTTAAAAGGGTTATCACGGAGACAAATTATCTAGACGAAAGCTCAGAAAGGCCTTGACCTCTGAGACTCCTTTCTTTCTGCTGCTGCGTGCTTTTTGGGAGCGATTAAATGACCAGGAAACCGCCCACCAGGATGATACAGCCGCCGGCAATCTGCACGAGCGTCAGCGATTCATGGAGCAGCAGCAGAGCAAAAACGGTTGAGAACAGCGGCATGGTTTGCAAGATTGCGGAGGCTTTCCAGGCTTGCAAAAGGCTAAGACCAGCCTGCAGGAGAATATACCCTAGGCCAAAGTTGGTCACGATGTAGAGGACCAGCACGCCAATCAAAGACCACGAGAGTGGCGCCAACAGCACATTTGTCTGTAAAGCAAGCAATGGTAAAAGCAGGAATGAGCCGGCGAACAGGCGGAGCAGGTTAATCTGCAAAGCATCCCCGTGCTCGGTGAGACGTTTGCCAGGGATGTAAGAGAAGCCTATCCCCACGGCTGCAATCAGCACCAGCAGATCGCAGGGCAAACAGGAGAGCCGCGGGCGCCTGTAATTGTAGCAGAAAGCTGCCCGTAATGGCGCCGGTCTGGGACAGGCCCGCAATGACACAGACCAGTGGGAGGGCCGTCCCGATGCTGGCAAACAAGAACAGATCGCCCCAACTGGCGCGCGTCATACGTGGTAGCAGCGGCTTGCGCCGGAGAATCTGGCAGGCGGAGACGCACAGGCCGCCGCCCAACAGGGCAAGCCAGGAGACAAAAAATGGCTGAAACGTCTCACCGAGCAGTTTGGCCAGAACAGCCCCCAGGCCGAACATACAGGCGGTTGTCAGCGAAAAGAGAAATCCGCGGACGCGCACAGCAATATCCTTTCTTTCTCTTCACGAAGGATCCTCTCGCGGAAGAGTCGTCGATGCGCGCACCACAAAATCCAGGGAGATGGTCTCCACAAAAGGAGGCAATTCCGTTTCCAGACCGGCCAGCAACAGCTCCATGGCTCGTTGGCCAAGAGCGAGCGCCGGGATGGCTACCGTCGTTAACGGCGGATCTAACAGTTGCGCCACCAGGCCATCACAGAACCCCCATGATAGAGAGATCGGCTGCCATCAGATCATCATCGCAAAAAATAGCGGTCGGCAGCTCTGGTCCGAGCAGCAGGCCCAGCGCGGCACTACAAGACTCCTCGAGATCCACGCCCGAAGTCGCCTGGTAGTCCGCCCGCAGCGGGGGACCCGCCTCGCTGAGCAGATGTTCATAGACCCGCTGGCGTACGCGGAAGGTTTCCACGTCGAAATGCGCCGCCACGTGGGCGATCCTGCGATGCCCCAGGGATAGCAGGTGCTGCACGGCTGCGGACGCGCCATATTCGATATCCAACAGCAGCGACGGAAACTCTGGCGAGGATCCATCGACAATCACAGCGTTTCCGCGCAGCAGTTCCAGGTGAGCGCTTTCCGGAAGATCCAGCGAACAAAGAATAAAGCCATCAATTATACTATTCTATCCGATACTTGAGAAAAAAGGAACCCCACACCTGGGCTCGATAAAAGGGGTGTATGAAGTAGTTGTTGGGTCAGGTACACTGTGCATATACCTGTTCCCCAGACAGTGTTCCGTTTTACTTAAAGGACGCTAAAAAGGAAGAGACCATCCCAGGCAGCAACTCAATGAGTATTCCTCCTGTCAGAGCTGGAATGTTTGCCTTTCGGTCTGGGCCAGGCTCCGCAAGGAAAGCAACCGGTGTATCTGATGTTTGATCGCGTCGGTGGCCTCATTTCTATGCTGTATCCACCACAGGGCCTGGGAATGGCTGTTGCATGAGATGATCATTGCTCTGACGGCACTCTCATCGTCCACTACCTCAGGCCATAACGCAACAATGACTTCTTTGCGGATGAGACTTGCTTGAGCCACGGCCACCGCAGGAAGGTGACAGCCATCAGGAGAAAGAGCGTGGAGATCACGTGCTTGAAAGGGTAGCTGTGTGAGTGACCGAGGTTCGCTTCTATCCCTGAATATAGACCTCTCCTTCAAACGATTCTTGCGTACACACATCCTCCTCTCACACTTCCGACAAGTGAGCCTGTGCAGAGCATTTCTGCAGAACAATGAACAACGAGGGCATTTCCTAGTTATATAGACGAGCGCGCCTCTTGTTTTTTTTCTATGGCTTTCTAGTTGGAGTTTAGACTAAATTCTTGACCCTGGCACTTGACAGAGATATCTGAGATATCTTACAATTAGAGATATCTCAGATATCTCTAAACAAGTGTTGAAACAATAGGAGAAGGAGAAAACTATGCCTGATCTTCTCGTTCGTGATGTGCCATCTGAGGTAGCTGATGCCCTCACTGAGCGAGCGCGTGCTGCTGGGATGGATCGCCAGGAATGGTTACGCCAGCATTTCGCACAACTTGTCCAGCTTCCCATCGTCAAAGTCAGTTACACCCTGCGGTTCTTCGGACCCCAGGACGAGGTATATGGATGCATCAAGCGGTCCCCCGATGGGAAGATCGGCTTTCAGCTCCGCCCGGTTGCGCTTCTGACGAACGAGCAGCGGTCAGCCTTTCGGCAGGCGGGAGAGTCGGTCCGCCGCAATGATCCAGGAGATCGTGAGAAAGCCTTTAAGGCCCTCAGTGGAGCCTTTGAAGAAGTCTATGAAATTCCTTATATCTCAACTCCCATCAAAAAGGAGGGGTTTGATGAATGTCACTAAGATTGATACCCTCCTGGCAAATCGCCTCGGAAAAGCCGTCGTGGAGTTTCCCAGCCATCATGCTGGCTACGTGAGTCACCCCAGAGCATTCGCCGACCAGTTGAGCGCCGTTCTGACAGCACCGGCAAAACAGGAAGGATAAAGGTGATGAGTACGATTGTGTCATAAGTTCTCACCCCTTGTCACCTGCTTCGTTAGTCATCGGTGATAGCGTTCCATGGAACCCAGGCATAGTATAGCAGAAGGCGGAAGAAGACAAAGCTCTTTCCGCAACTTTTCTCTGGAAGCATATAGTCTATCGGACTTCATTCCTTCATTCCATCTGCTTACGATTGTCCAATGGGAAGACGCACCTGGAAACGTGTATCACCTGGCTTGGAAACAACGCAGATGGTACCTTGATGTCGCTCTACGATGGTATGAAGGACGATATCCAGACCCAGGCCATTTCCTGCACCGAACGGCTTGGCCGTGAAGAACGGCTCGAAGATGCGGGACTGGATCTCCGGAGGAATGCCTGGAGTGGAGCCTGATCCATATAGGGATAGGCTTTGACCGCTTGCACCAGATCGGAGATGCGCTTCGTGCTTTGATCGACCAGACGTACCAGACTGAACATCACCACTATCTCTCCGAGCCAGGCCAACACCTCGCCGAGCGCACTCGCGCCCACCCGCGCTTCGAGGGCCTCCACTTGCCCGGTGTCCAACCCTGCCGACACGAGCATGGGGGCGAGCTTCCAGCCATCGGGAATACCCCTGGTCTCTACCAACATGCAGGTAGAAGTGAGCACCTGGATCGTTGACGTCGCTTCAAGCTGATCAATAGTGTTGCTTTACATACCCAGACGGGTCAACTGGCGGGGCTTTCGGGTATAGAAGGGAGCCCTGAGGCTGCTCATCCCTCGAATCACGCGGGGCAACAGTTTCATGTGCCTGTAGTCGATTCCGCCAAAGGGCGGCTGGGGATCGTAGTGGAGCAACCACTGCACTCTGCGCGCCGTTTCCTCATCGGTGAGGCGGGACACCATATACAGGGCCATATCGATGCCTGCCGAGACCCCGGCCGAATTGACGATGTTGCCATTGACCGTCCAGCGCTTCTGGACGTAGTGCGCACCCAGGTCCTTCAGGAAGCGCGTATAGGCCCAGTGAGTGGTGACGTCGCATCCCTCCAGCAGCCCGACGGAGGCCAGAATCAGCGCGCCGGTGCAGACCGAGACAGTCCATTTGGCCTCCTGCACAGCCGTGCGGATATAGCGGCGGATGGCTGGGTTGCTCATGGCGTTCAGCGTCGCTGTGTCGCCGCCTGGGACGAAGAACGCGTACGGATGCGGCAGGTCGTCGAAGGTGCCGTTTGGAACCACGCGGAGGCCAGAATCGGTGGTGATCGGACCTGCCTGCTCGGCAACCACTCGGGGGCGGAATTGAGGCGCAATCCGACTCAAGGCGGAGAACACCTGCAACGGGCCGACCAGGTCGAAGACCGTCAGGCCCGGGTAAATGACAAAGGC
>WNGR01010974.1_pt1 | contig 14499 bp, 17 predicted proteins | sample 5407581 | NCBI WGS metagenome assembly WNGR01 (sample SAMN13153383, study PRJNA577476) | soil metagenome | isolation source: 80 cm soil or saprolite under Garry oak tree replicate 2 | place: USA:California | collected 2016-06-15
CGCGAGCGAAACGTGTTCGGCTTAATGCCTCACCCGGATCGCGCCTCCGATGCTCGGCTTGGCAGCGTAGATGGCGCGAGGATTTTCCTGTCAATGGTGCAAACGATCAACGTGAACCGCGCGACGACTACATCGGACTGGGTAGAGCAAGTCGCGTGAGCCTTTTCATTACCGGGACAGACACCGGCGTGGGCAAGACACACATCGCGGTTCAGCTCTTGCGTCTGTTGCGCATGTCCGGCGCACGCTGCGCTGGAATGAAGCCAATTTGTTGCGGAGATCGTCGCGATGCGGAGCTGTTGTTGGCTGCCGGCAGTGAAGCGCTGAGGATCGAGGAAGTTAATCCCGTCTGGTTGAAGACGCCGGCGGCGCCGCTCGTGGGCAGTTTAACGGAAGGCGTAAAGATCGACATCGAACATGTCGTGGCGGCTTTTCGCGCTCTTCAGGCTAGAGTTGAGTACGTGGTCGTTGAAGGGGTCGGCGGCTGGCTCGTGCCGATTCGTGCCGATTACTTTGTGAGCGATTTGGCCATCGAGCTGAAATTGCCGGTCCTAGTCGTCGCGGAGAACCGGCTAGGCTGTATTAATCACACAGCGCTGACCGTGCGAAGCATTTCCGAGCACAGGCTGCGTTGCATCGGCGTCGTATTAAACGGCGCCCCTGCGACGAACGATATCGCCGCCGCGACGAATGCGGACATTCTAAAAAAAATTATCGATGTTCCATTATTTACTGAGTTAACAGAAAATCTGATCGAATTGCCTGTCGCCTGGCGACTGATGATCGATTCGACGGGGGAGGAATAGCGTGTCGCCATAATACAAAAGTGTAAAGAAAACGAACACCAAAAGCGAGTCAGTTCGTCCTGGTTCCCTCGCAATCCAAAATGGCATTGCTGATGCTTAAACTTCAGGACAACAAACGAATACTCCTATGCTTTTACAAAAAACCCTACATATGAGTCAACCGCTGGCAGAGTGCAAAGCCCGTCTCGCCAGTATTCAATCGTATCGGCGGCAGTTCCTTATGGTGACAAGAGCAACCGTGACCTCATCGAAGACGGTCGATTTTTGCTTTCGCGGACCCGTCGGTTTTGAGGCGCACACGGTCCTTCTGTCGGTCGAGAGCGAGGTGCCTCACCAATACGCGTTTGAATCCGCGGGCGGGAACATTGATTTGATGGGAATCGTTGATTTCGCTGAGATCCGGCCGAACTGCACGGAGGTGACGTTGGCGGTCCATTACGAGATCAAGAATAAGCTATTTGCCTGGCTCGACCGGCGCTTGCACTTTGTCGATACCTTTGTAACTGCCGAACTGCGTAGCATTCGCGCACACTTCGAAGGAATCGCGGCGAGCTACCTTGAGAATGCGCCGGCTCTGCCGATGTTCCAAACGGCTACAGCCTGAATCCAATCTAATTAATTCAGCGAGCCACGAAGCCCTTAGCTTCGTGGCTCTTTTGCTGTACGCCGATCCACTAGGCGATTCGCACTGCGCGCTTTTTGTCGAGACGAAGAACTTGACCGGACTTGAGCGTGATCTCTGCCTTGGGATTGCGAATCTTAACGCCATCCAACTCCACACTTCCTTGTTTAATCAGCCGTGATGCTTCGCTGCGTGACTTCTCGAAGTTGAACGCTTCATGATACGCCGTCCAAACGATTGTGACGAGATCGCGCTTCCCCAGTGCAGCCGCTGAAAAGATCGGCAGGTCGGCATGTCCCAGATCGCGCTTGCTGAAACGGGTATTCCATTCATCTAAAGTCTTCTGTGCGATGGCAGGGGAATGGTAGGTCTGCACAATTTCGAAGGCGAGTTGCTTCTTCGCTTCGACCGGATGCGCGTCTGCGGCTGGTAGTCGCCCGAGGAGCAATGGATAATAGCGCGCCATAAGCTCATCGGAAATGCTCATCAGTCTCCCGAAAATGTCTGAGGGAGAATCGCTGATTCCGACAGAATTGCCGAGGCTCTTGCTCATTTTCTTGGAGCCATCCAAACCCTCGAGAATGGGAAGAAGAAAAACGACTTGCTGCGGCAGGCCCTCCTCCTTTTGGAACTCGCGCCCGACCAAAATGTTAAAAAGCTGATCCGTGCCGCCGAGCTCGACATCAGCCTTCACCATAACCGAGTCCCAGCCTTGCATGATCGGATACTGAATTTCGTGGGCACGAATCGCTTGCTGCTTGTCGATCCGAGCCCGGAAATCTTCGCGTTGGAGCATCTGTTGCAGCGTTACGCGGCTGTTCAGCCGAATGACATCTTCGAACGACATCGTCCGAAACCAGTCACCATTGCAAACTATCTCCGTGCGCGCGGGATCGAGAAGCTTGAATGCCTGCTCACGATAGGTTGCAGCATTAGCCATTACTTCTTTGTGCGTCAATTGCGGCCGCGTGGCGGAGCGGCCGCTCGGATCGCCAATCATCCCCGTAAAATCGCCGATGATAAGGACGGCTTGATGACCCAAATCTTGAAATTGTCGCAGCTTTCGGAAGATGACTGTGTGACCGAGGTGAATGTCAGTACTGGTTGGATCGACCCCGAGCTTTACCCGCAGCGGCCGGCCCAGCGCGAGTTTTTCTCGCAGTTCATTCTCGCTGATGATCTGTGCGGCGCCTTGTTTTAAAGACGCGAGAGCTTCATCCGGTTGCATGATCAACCACAGAATAGCGCGCCGGGCTGGTGCGCTACTTGTTTTTGTTCAGCAACTCGCGCACCTGCTCGATCGTGAGCGGCGCATTCTGCCTGTTTAGCGATTTTTGACTTTTACCTTGATCAAGGAAGGGCCGGTTTTCCGCGTAAGAATGGCTCGCAATCTTTTTGTCAGATTGAGGGGCATCCCGGGTACCGCGCGCGGTGCGAGTTGCATAAGCAGGCCGGGACTTTCCGATTGCTTGCTGTGACGAAATCCCGGATGCACTGCGGGTGTGGGGGAAGGATTGAGAATTAAATTGCTGCGCTGAAAAGCCGCGGGTCCCAGAAAAGCCTTTCGAATTGGATTTCTCCTGAACATAAAATGTGCCGACGGTTGCTTGTTTATTTGTGGATGTGCCACCAGCGGCGATAAACGATTTTTTCTGTGCCGTATTTTGCAGAGTCATATCTGGTCTGAGGAGGCGATCGACGAGCTTGCTTTCTTGATCCTGGGCACAAGCGAACGAGAAAACAGCCAGAAGCAATAGAGAAGTTGCAGCGAGTTTTCTCACGCGGCGAGGGTGCCGAAATGAAGCGCCGTTTGTAAAGCAAATTGTCGATCGGCGTCGAGCCGTGACGAAGTTCAGCGGGCGATGCCCTTGCCATCTAATCAACGCAAGATCGGCTTTCTGTTGTTTTCGAAGGGTTCCTGACGAAATAATGCACACATGTCTGATCATATTTACAAAAAAATTGAGCTGGTCGGTTCCTCGCCCAACGGATTTGAGGAAGCCGTCAAAAATGCCCTTGCACGGGCCGGGAAAACCGTCCGCAATATGCGGTGGTTTGAAGTAGCCGAAACCCGCGGATATATCGAGAACGGCACAATCGGTCATTGGCAGGTGACACTGAAGATCGGTTTCACACTCGACAAGTAACCGTAAAGGCGGCTGCCTCCTCGCGGAGGGCTTCGCAGTCCTCTGCCGCAAGGTCTCGTGATGCGCGTGGTGGAGCCCACGCGTTACCGCTATTCCTCTTCCTGAGCCGCCTGATACAATTTGGTGGCGCCGTAAATCAAGATCGCCGGTCGCAATGCGACGACGAGGAAGCGAAAAAGACCGGCCAGAATTCGACCGATCGGCAACCGATTCAAAATATATCCGGCTATAAAGGCGAATAAGACAGACTGGGCTGGTTTCTCGCGCACATAATCCTCAGTTTGATTGAGAAGTGCCTCGAAATCCTCCTTTGTGCAGGGAAACCCGCGTTGCGGGGACTCTTTGAATTTTTCAGCAGTTGATTGGTCCATTCGCTTAATTATTCGGATTGTGATGGTTCATTGCGCGCACCGGCCTAGTCAGCGCAAAGTCAGCCAAATCGAGCTGGCGCCCGCGCCCGGGGGAAAATCAGATAGGGGCGGTTGTCGATGAAATGTGCCGGCGCGTCGTGCGGCCTTGAGCCCATAGCGGGCCATAACTTCGAGGGCGTGTTCGTGCAAGGTGGAGCAGTTGGTTGAAAGCAGAATGCGGCTGTCGCGCTCCGTCACCTCGAGCGCTCTAATGAGTAATTTTTCGAAATCGTCTTCGACGTGAAACGTCTTCCCGCGGGAAGAGCGTGAAAAAGTCGGCGGATCAAGAATAATCATGTCAAATTTCTCACCCCGGCGCGCAAGCCGCGGCAACACCTCCATCGCATCGTCCGCCATGAAGCGATGATCGTTGATCGGCAAACTGTTGAGGGAGAAATTCTCCCGACCGCGCGCCAGCGATTTCTGGGAAAGATCGGCATTAACCGTAGTCGCTCCGACAGATGCCGCGCTAACGGAAAAGGAACATGTGTAGGCAAAACAATTCAAGAGACGCTTCGGAGCGATCTGGCGCACGTAGCGCCGATTTTCCCTCTGATCGACAAACAGGCCGACGGAGTAACCGGCCCGGAAGTCGATTCCAAATTTGAGATACCGCTCCGCGGCGATCGTCCGCAAATTTTCGCCTGCGTCGCCAAAGATGAGAAGCGGCGCTTCCCGTTCCTCATTTTTGCGGGGCATAAATCGTGCGAAAATGCGGCCAAACTCAAAGTGCGCCGTGGTTGCCCACGAGCGTAGTTCCTCGATTAGACGCTCCCGGGCCAGAACTGTCTTGAACGAGATTAGGACGTCGCGCCCGAACCGCTCCACCCAGCCATCCTCGATCGTGCAAAGCCGATGCGCATCGGTTCCCTCCGCTTCGAAATCCTTGAACAACGTTGCGTCAATCCACCCGGAACTCGTTTTCATCGGCCGCAGTGACCTCTAACGGGATACTTGCGAAAGCGGCAGTACGCAATGGATCGGTTGCCGCCCATTCCAAGCGCGCTACACTCCCGCATCGTTGAGCGTTGTCGAGATGCACGGACTTGGCCGCTGGCCTATGCAACAAGTTACGGTTCGCGTTCCTGCGAGCACTTCCAATCTCGGTCCGGGCTTCGATTGTCTCGGCGTTGCCCTGCGCATTTATAATGATGTAACAGTGACTCGCGGCGCGAAGGGTCCGCTGCCCTCCATTGCCCGAGACGTGGCGGATTTGTTTTTTGAACGCGTCGGGCGCACACCATTCTCATTTTCCTTTTCGATCAGAAGCGACGTTCCCCCTTGCCGCGGCTTGGGCAGCAGTGTCACGGTGCGCGCTGGCGTTCTACGTGCCTTGAATCTTTTGACCGGCAATCCCTTGAATCGAGTGTCGATCTTTCAATTATGCGCTCAGTTGGAAGGCCATCCCGATAACGCCGCGCCGGCAGTTTTCGGCGGATTCACGGTCGCGGGAAGCGAAAATGTCCAGCGCTTCCACGTTTCGCCTACATTATCATTCGTTCTTTTGATTCCCGATTTCGAAATCAAAACAACTGCGGCGAGAACGATCTTACCCTCCCGAATTGCGCACGCTGCTACCGTGGAAAGTTGCGCAAATGCTTGCGCAATCACGGCGGCGTTCGCATCGGGCAACTATCTCAATTTGCGGGGCGCTTTCCGCGATCAGCTGCATCAACCGTATCGGCAAAAACTGATTCCGTTCCTGCAAGGTGTCATCGCCGCCGCCGAAAGCGCCGGCGCGCTTGGTGCTTTTCTCAGCGGCAGCGGATCGACAATCGCCGCCGTCGCGCTTCATTCACCGAAGAAAATTGCGGAGGCGATGAAGCGCGCGGCAGAATCGACATCTGCACGCACAGTCATCACCGGCGCTGATAATCGCGGAGCGCGTCTTCACCGGGTCCCAATCACTATTCACTGATCACTAATCCCATGGGTCGCCGTCTTGAAAATTTAGAGCAGTTTGGGATCGATGTTGTTCTCGAGCGCCGCCGCGGTATTCGCGCCACACTTCTGCGCGGAATCCTCTATGCGCTTTCCTTCATCTACGAACGTCTCGTTCAGCTGCGGCTTTATTTTTATCGGAAAAGGATCCTTCGGGAGCGGGCACTCGGTTGCCTGGTCATCAGCATCGGCAATCTGACCGTCGGCGGCACCGGGAAAACGCCGATCGTGGAGAAATTTGCGCGCGCGCTGCAAACCGGGGGACGCCGTGTTGCGATTCTGAGTCGCGGTTACAAAAGCGTTCCGCGTCCGAGCAAGCGAAGTTGGCTTGATCGACTTCAAAAAGAAGTCATCGATCCACCGCGCGTCGTTTCCGATGGGAAATCACTGCTGCTCGATTCACTCACTGCCGGTGACGAGCCTTACATGTTGGCGCACAATTTGAAAGACGTGATCGTGCTCGTGGATAAAGACCGCGTAAAGAGCGGTCTTTTTGCCATCGACAAATGGAAAGTGGACACCCTCTTGCTCGACGACGGATTGCAATATCTACATCTTAAACATCGGCTCGACATGGTGCTGGTGGATCGACAAGCGCCATTCGGCAACGAGTTTTTGCTTCCCCGCGGCACGTTGCGCGAGCCTCCACGGAATCTGCGCCGCGCCAGCTACATCTTTATTACCAAAAATACAGGCGAGCCTAACGATGCGCTCATTCAGCGCATCCGGCGTTACAACCGCACCGCGGAGATTATCGAATGCCAGCATAAGCCGCTCTACCTCCAGAACGTCTTTACGGGCGAGCCATTACCGCTCGACCGCTTACACGACACATTCATTGGCTCAATTTGCGGCATTGCCGCGCCCGAAAGTTTTGAAGGCGGACTCAAAAAACTCGGCGCGCATGTCGATCTTGCGAAGCGTTACATCGATCATCACCGTTATAGCGAGGCGGAGCTACAAAGCTTCATTAATCGCTGCATCCGGCGCGATTTGCAGATGATTGTTACGACAGAAAAAGATGCGGTGCGCATGCCGCGCTTGGCGGAGGCAGACGTACGGGTGCCAATTTATTTTTTACGTGTGGAGATCGAGATATTGAGCGGCCACGAAAGCTGGGAGCATTGCGTAGCGCGCATCTGCAAGCCACAGCCGATGCTATCGCCGGAGCGTTTCTTCGCGTGATTTGTCATTCCGAGCGAAGTCGAGGAATCTCTCACTGTTGCCAATCATTATTCGACAATAGATAAACACGGATGAAACACGGATTCGGAAAGGATCGGATTTTATCGGTCAAAATCTGTGTGAATCTGTGGCTAAGAAATTTTGATCATGCCCGATAAAGCCGAGTTAATCGTCGAAGACCGCAAGATTCAGGTGTCGAATCTGGACAAGGTCCTTTATCCGAAGGTCGGGTTCACCAAAGGCCAGGTGATCGATTACTACATCCGCATCGCGCCGGTGCTTTTGTCGCATCTGAAGGACCGCCCGCTCACCATGAAGCGGTATCCCGATGGCGTCGAAGGTGAGTTTTTCTATGAAAAGAATTGTCCGTCGCATCGCCCGAAATGGGTGAAGACGGCCAAGGTTTGGAGCGAAAGCAATAAGCGGATGATGAATTATTGTCTCGCCCAGGATTTACCGACGCTCGTCTGGGCGGCGAACCTCGCCGATCTCGAGTTGCACACGTCGCTCGCGCGCAAACGCGACGTCGCGCGCCCGACCATGATGGTGTTCGATCTCGATCCCGGCGCACCGGGCGATATCGTCCAGTGTTGCCAGATCGGGCTTTGGCTGCGGGATCTGCTTGCGAAAATGAAATTGAAATCGTTTGCCAAGACGAGCGGCTCAAAAGGTCTGCAAGTTTATGTTCCATTGAATACGGCGGTCACGTTCGATCAAACCAAAGATCTATCGCGCGCTCTCGCGCAGCATCTCGAACACCAACATGCCGATCTTGTCACGTCGAATATGTCGAAAGCGGCCCGCAAAGGAAAAGTGTTCGTCGATTGGAGCCAGAACGACGAACATAAAACCACCATCTGCGTTTATTCGCTTCGCGCCAAGGAGGAGCCGACCGTTTCCACTCCAGTCAGCTGGGACGAAGTCGAGACTTGCCTGAAAAAGAAAAAAGCCGATCTCCTGAAATTCCGCTCCGACAAAACCCTCACCCGCGTCGAAAAACACGGCGACCTCTTCGCGCCTGTCGAGAAACTCAAGCAAAAGCTACCGGCGAAATGGAAGGTATAATGCAATTCAGTAGGCAAAGATTATATGCATGAACAGTCACGTATGGTTTGATGCGATCGGATGGGCGGGCGCGGCCGCACTTCTTGTCGCTTATGCGATGGTTTCCTCTAAGAAATTGGAAGGAGACTCGATTCCTTATCAATTTCTCAATGTCGTCGGCAGCCTTCTTTTGGCTGTAAATACGATCACTTACGGAGCTTACCCTTCCTCTTTTGTAAATATGATTTGGATGGGAATAGCAGTTTTTTCGATCGCAACTCGAAAGCGAATTTCTTCTCGTTAGGGGTATCACGATAGTGATTAGGAATGCTGACGTATGCGCAAAGTAAATTTAAAGGATGTCGCTGAGAAGGAAAAGCAATCGCCGAAAGGCAAGTTTCATAGGTTCACGAAGAATATTTCGATCGCGCTTGGCCGCGAACCGGAGTCGCTTGATCTGGCCAAGCGGCATCCGTTCGATCTAGCGCTGGTGCGGATTCCGAAAGGCAAATCGCTTTGTCCATATCACGCACACTCGGCTGAATCGGAGCTTTATCTGGTCGTCTCTGGCCGCGGCAACATTCGGGACAAAGATGGGATAACGGAGGTCGGACCGGGCGACGCGTTTTTCTTTCAGCCGTTAGAAGCGCACCAACTGACGAATGCGGGTGATGAAGATTTTGTTTATTACGTGATTGCCGATAATCCGCGGAGCGGCGGGGCAACCGGTGATTCCTGTTATTATCCCGACAGCGGCAAATGGGCCGTTGTAAAAGACGGATCGGAAGAAGTGATGGTGAAAGGGAAGGAGACCGATTATTTCGATGGCGAAGAATAACTTTTGTTTCTGTAGCGGCAGCCGTGTCGGCTGCGCCGCGGGCAATGCTGGCGACACGCCCGCCACTACAGCGAACTACATATGCGTAAAGTAAATTTAAACGAGATCAAAGAAGAAGCGTGGCAATCGCCCGGCGGAAAATACACCGCGTCGTTCAAAGGAATCTCGGAAGCGCTAGGGCGCGAACCGGCTTCGCTCGATTTGTCCAAGCGTCATCCATTTGATCTGGAATGGAATCGAGTGCCTCCTGGGAAACGAGCTTTTCCCTATCACGCGCATTCGGCGCAATGGGAGCTTTATTTGGTCATTTCCGGGAAAGGCAGCGTCCGTCACAAAGATGGCACAACTGAGGTCGTGCCTGGTGACGCATTCGTTTTTGGGCCTGATGAACCGCATCAGCTGCGTAACTCTGGCCAGGAAGATTTCACCTATTACGTGATCTACCCGGACAGCGGGAAGTGGAAAGTAAATAAGTCATCAGCGACGGATCGCGTCGTCGTAAAGGGGAAAGAGACTGATTATTTCGACGGCGAAGAATAGATTTTTCTGTAGAGGCAGCTGTATCGGCTGCATACGAAGAACGGCAGGCGACATGCCTGCCACCACAGTTGTCTTGCGACTAGTCCGTCCTCTGCGTTTAAGCTGAAATCATGGATTCCAACAAAGCTGCGCAGGAGTTTCCGTACAAAACTTACCTCAACATTCTGCACGGACCGCTTGAACTGATCGATGTACAGAAACTGGCCGATGCCTGTACGGACAAGTGGTACAACCAGACGCTTTGCAAGGTAAACGATTCTGTCGTCAGGCTGGCGGTGATTCAGGGCGAATATCACTGGCACGAACACAAAGACATCGATGAATTCTTTTACGTTGTGGACGGACGATTCCTAATCGATCTCGAAGATCGCGTTGTCGATCTTGCGCCGAAACAGGGCTTCGTCGTGCCCAAAGGTGTGCGCCATCGCACACGTGCGCCTGAACGAACCGTGATCTTGATGGTCGAGCGGGCGGACATTGTTCCGACCGGCGATTGAACACGCCGACAGGCACGTGAAAATTATTTCTGGCGGGCAAACTGGCGTGGACCGCGCAGCACTTGATGTCGCGCTCAAACATGGAATACCGTGCGGCGGCTGGTGTCCGGCTGGACGTCTCGACGAATTCGGCAGGATCCCTGATCGTTATCCGGTCAAGGAATTGGAGCACGGTGGCTTTACCGATCGCACGCTTCAGAACGTGAAAGATTCTAACGGCAACGTGATCATTTACTTTAGGGATCTACGCGGCGGGACTGCGGAGACTGTCCGATTTTGCGGGGAGCAACAGCGACCGTACAAGCTAATCGACGCTGGCGACATCCGGCCGGAACCCGCGGCGGACCTAATTGCCAGCTTTGTGCGCGACGAGAAAATTATAACGCTTAACGTCGCCGGTCCGCGCCAGAGCGAATGGCCGGGGGGATACGACTACGCTTTTCGCGTCCTGGATATTTTTCTCATGTCGAATGATTCGAGCACGAGCAAGAGCAGGATTGAGAGCAAGAGATAAATTACTCGTATCTTAGCGCTTTGACCGGATCGAGCCGCGCCGCGAAGTAAGCGGGAATGAGCGCGGCAAATGAGCAGATAAAAAACGCACTGATACAAATAATGGCGACGTCCTTGGGGATTATTTCTGCCGGGATCGACGAAAACTGATAGACCTCGCGCGGGAAAATCTCGATGTGCAATGTCGATGCGAGCCAATGGCTAAATTCATTGCGGTAACGGATCAACGTCATGCCGAGTCCCAGCCCGGTAATCGTTCCGAAAAGACCGACCATAGTCCCCTGGCCAAGAAAGACCCAGATGATTTGCGCGATGTTTGCACCAAGCGCTTTCATAATTCCGATCTCGCGCCGCTTTTGCACCGTCACCGTGATGAGCGTACTCATGATTCCGAACGCTGCGACGACCACGATAAAGAACAAAAGGAAGAACATGACTGTTCGCTCGAGCCGCACTGCTTCGAAATATTGATGGTTCATGTCGATCCAGGTCTGCGCGAATTCAGGCGGCTCGAGAAATTGTTCAATCGACTGTTTTACGCGCTCGGCGCCGTACGGATTATCGGTTTTAACGGTGATGCCGTGTAACGTGTCACTCAAGCCGTAAAGCTCTTGACCAACATAAATCGGAACGAGCAAAAATTCAGAGTCGTGCAGGTAATGACCGGTCTCATAAATGCCGGTAATAGTTAGTTCTTTCGGCAGAATCACCTCGCGCAATTGATCGATCGCCCTTTTTTCTTCCTCCCCCTTCGCGTTCTCGAGTTTCTTAATGCCATCGAGAATCTGGCCGAGATTACCGGGCGAATAAATGGTGAGCTTGTCGCCGACATGAACCTGTAATTTTCGCGCGAGCTCAACACCGAGCACGGTCGATTCACCTTCCAAGTCGAGCTTGCCGTATTTGATGAATTTTCTCAGTGGAATCACTTTCTCCTCTTGCGTGGGATCGACACCGCGAATCATCGGCGCAAGCCGCCGGTTTTGAAATTCGACGATCACCGGTCCTTGGATGTAAGGGGCGGTCGCCAACACGCCCGGCGTTTTGTCGATCTTCGCCTTGAGCGATCGCCAATCGCGCAAGACGTCTTCGGTGCTTACGAGAATGTGCGCATCGAAATCGATCACCTTCTGTCGCAATTCGCGGTCGAACCCGGTCATGACCGAAATCACGAGAATCAGCACCGTCACCCCAAGCATCACACCGAGCACGGAAATCAGCGTGATGATGGAGATAAACGTGCGTTTTGGCTTGAGATAGCGAAGCCCGAGAAAAAGACTAAACGGCAGTTTCAAATCGCCGATACCGTGGCCGCGAATCCTCCAGTTTTCCAGCCAAAGTCTTGGCAGGGATGGCGAGCAGAGTTATCCAAAGAATTCTTCTAAACGCGAGCCTTGTCCTTCCGACGGCGCGCCCGGCGATCGGCGCTATACCCTTGCAGAACCAATCGACTCTCCCCGTCGAGTTCGATGACGGGATCAACTTTTCAGCGCATTCGCCTTCAAATCTTCGAGGCTAACGAATTCGATCGCGGAGGCGTGCGTTGCTTCAAGATCGACAGGGGCCGCGCGACCATGATCAAGCGCAGCTTTCCAGCGCGTGACGCAGACGCACCATTTATCACCCGGTTCCAAACCGGGGAAACCCCATTCCGGATGCGGTGTGACCAAATCGTTTCCGTCGAGCACGGAGAAATCGAGAAACTCGCGCGTGACCTTAACGCAAACGGTGTGCAGACCAAGATCTTCAGGACCGGTGCGACAAAACCCGTCGCGAAAGAATCCGGTCATTGGATCGCGGCAACAACACTTTAGGTCAGTTCCAAGAACATTCGTCGGCATAACGATCGCACGTTGGCTTAATAAACCGCTAGGTCATGCAAAATCCGGCTCCTCGGTCGAAATGGTCGATTCGCCTGCAGGCTGCTGCAGCGCCTGCTCGACCGCGCGCCAGGCAAGCATTGCGCACTTGACCCGCAGCGGAAATTTCCGCACCCCCTGCATTAGTCGAAGATCGCCTAGCGTTTTAGGTGCTTCGGCCGCTTCGTCTGTCACTAATTTGTGAAATGCGCGAAACATCTCCATCACTTCCGCGCGACTTTTCCCTTTCAGTTTCATCGTCATTAACGACGCCGACGCCTGGCTGATCGCGCAACCGTGTCCGGTGAACTTGATATCTTCCAGGCCTCCATCGGCGTCGAATCTTACTCCGAGATGAATTTCGTCGCCGCATGCGGGGTTATCGCCATGTACCCGCACGGCAGCGTCGGCTAGGTCTCCGAAATTTCGCGGACGTCGCGAATGATCGAGAATGACTTCCTGGTAAAGCTCTTCGAGTTCCAGGTTCATGAAAAGAAACGCACAGCGGCGCGAAGGATTTCAATCATTCGATCGATTTCTTCGATCGTGTTGTAAAAGTAGAAGCTCGCGCGAGTTGTCCCTGGTACACCGAACCTCCGCATAAGCGGCTGGTTGCAATGGTGCCCGCCGCGCATCGCTAATCCGTACTGGTCCGCGAACGTTGTAAGATCGTGCGGGTGCGCTGCTTCCATCACAAAACCGACGAGTGCGCCACGCTCGTCGGTTGGCCCGAGAATACGCATTCCGGGCAGTTCCGCGAGACGTTCCGCCGCATAACGAGCAAGATGTGCGTCGTGTTCGAAAATTGCCGGACGCCCTATCCGCTCGATGTAATCGACAGCGGCGGCGAGCCCAATCGCGCCGGCGATGTTCGGCGTGCCGGCTTCAAATCGGTGGGGGGCTTTCTTGAACGCGCTTTTTTCCAAGGTAACGCTGACGATCATCTCACCACCGCCATGCCATGGCGGCATCGAATCGAGGATTTCGCCGCGTCCATAGAGCGCTCCGATGCCAGTTGGTCCACACATCTTATGGCCGGAGAAAGCCAGGAAATCGCAGCCCAACTCCTGAACATTAATTGGCGAATGTCCCGCGCTTTGTGCAGCATCCACCAGCGTCAGCGTGCCGACCGCTCGCGCTTTCTGACAAAGCTCCGCGACTGGATTGATCGTTCCGAGGGAGTTTGAGATGTGCGTGAAGGCAAAAAGCTTTACTTCGGGCGTAAGCAGTGAAGGAAGCTGATCGAGCGCAAGCCTGCCATCGTCGCGTACTGGCACGAAGCGCAACCGGGCGCCCATTCGTTCAGCGAGCAACTGCCATGGCACCAGGTTGCTGTGATGCTCCATTTCCGTGAGGAGGACCACATCTCCAGTACGAAGAAATTTTCCGCCCCACGCATGCGCCACAAGATTTATGCTTTCCGTAGTTCCGCGCGTGAACACGACTTCGTCCGCAGACGCAGCGTTCAGGTACTTCGCCACGCGCTGCCGCGATCTTTCGTAAGCTTCCGTCGCACGCGAGCTCAGCTCGTGAAGCCCACGATGCACGTTGGCATTTTCGTGCTCGTAGTAATGCCGAAGCGCATCGATTACGGGCCGCGGCTTCTGCGACGTTGCGGCACTGTCAAAGTAGATCAAGGGATGACCATGCGCCCGTTCGCAGAGGATCGGGAAATCCTCGCGGAGGGCATTCCAATCTACAGAGCTGCTCGCAATCTGGTGCACACCTTAATCTGCTCCACATGCTGCCGCGCGCCACTTTAAACGGGGTCGATAGGCACGAATCATTTTGTCTTGTCCAGAGCAAGGGGAAATTCTTAAATTTGATGCGCAGATTGCCCCAACAGAAGGAGCAAATTCGATAGGCAAGCCGATGCGCCGCGTTAGCAAGCCGGTTCCAGATCTGCCAATTCCAAGATCGATAATTCCGAAATCGGCATGCCCCACACTTCGATTGCCTATTGGCTGATGCCGGCTGAGCTGGCGCGTGGTTACTTTGAAAAAGTAATTGCCGATCTTGCGGCGAAACATGATGCACCTGTTTTCGAGCCGCATCTGACGATCTACGTCGGATCAAATCGCTCAAAAGCAATCGAAG
>WNGR01007424.1_pt1 | contig 14496 bp, 17 predicted proteins | sample 5407581 | NCBI WGS metagenome assembly WNGR01 (sample SAMN13153383, study PRJNA577476) | soil metagenome | isolation source: 80 cm soil or saprolite under Garry oak tree replicate 2 | place: USA:California | collected 2016-06-15
TTCCGGGGCCGTAATGACGCCGAACGTAAACGAAGTCTGCCGTTATCGGTTCCGTGACCTGATTTGCTCGCCAGTCTGCAAAACAGAGTGCTACATTGTGTTTTCGAAGTTGCTCGTACACAGGCGGAACCAGCCACGTCCCATCGCGGACTTCGATAACGCAGCGCCGGCGCTGGCCGACACCGTGGGTCTCGAGAGCGCGCAAAAAAATGGCGAGCCGGTCCAGGTCGAGCCGGAACAACGGCGGCAATTGAAAAAGGATGGGGCCCAAACGTTCCTTCAGATACTTCACGCGTGAAAAAAATAAGGCCAGAGGTTCCTCGGGATCTTTTAACCGTTTGATATGGGTGATGAAGCGGCTGGCTTTAACAGCAAAGACAAAATGATGTGTGGAACTTCAGCGCGCCAGCTTTGGAATACGGCTTCGCTCGGAAGCCGGTAGAAGCTGTTGTTGATTTCGACGGTATCAAAGTACCCCACGAAGTACTTAAACCACTCTGACGGCTTCAGATCCTTCGGATAAAAAAGGCCCTTTGACCAATGCTTGTAGTTCCAACCGCTGGTCCCGATGTACGCCTTACCCGTGAACTTCCATTGGCACCCCAGGTGCAAATTTTAGTGAGTTTGATCACAATAGGAGGAATGGATGAATAAAGGCATACTGAAAGGCAAGTGGATCCAGGTAAAGGGTGACATCCGCAGTTGGTGGGGAACGCTCACCGACGACGATGTGAACCAGATCCAAGGCCGTCCCGAGGGCGGGCGGCGTCGGACGGCATAGAGGAGCGGTCCCTCCTCTGGAAGAGGGCGGAGCGACAGCGCGCTGAGCCGCACGAAATGACAGTTGAAGAGGAGACATTTCACTGCCGATTTCCGCTCATTTTGAGACCTCTTCTAGGGAAAAAGGGAATGTCAATTGCAAGCGATTCGATTCTATCGGGAGGAGGTAGAGCCAAATGAAGGTCACGGTAGTTCTCAGAAACGAGCACGAGAACGTCAAGTCCTTATTCAACAAGTACAAGAAGCCCGACATGCGGCGCACAAACGGAAAAAAAGAGCTGCTCGACGATATCCGCAGGGAAATCATGGTGCACTCTCAAATCGAACGCGAGATCTTCTATTCCGCTCTTACTTCCACCTCCTCGACTACTGCTGTGAGCCTCGTCGCGGCGGCGATAGAAGATCATCGCGCGATCGAAAAGCTGTTTCAGGACTTGAACGGTATGAATCCTTTGGACAGTAGTTTCGAGGCAAAGATGGCCCGCATGATGGATGAAGTGATCCGCCATATCGAGAAAGAAGAAGCAGAAATTTTTGACGAAGCGCGAAAAAGCCTCGCCGAATACCGTCTCGAAGAACTGGGATTGGAGATAGAAGACCGGCGGAAAATCCTGACGCAGCTCGCCGCGTAACAAAATTCAGGAATGTATTTCTGCTCTGCGGGGAGGGGATGCGCGTTAAGACGGCAGGCTTGCGCGACGCATCCTCGCGGGATGAACGGTTCGGCGGCGGCCGGTAACCAACGATTCACGGATCAGTCCCCGCCCTTTTCCAATTTTTTCTGCAAGCCATTTGCCTAAAGATTGGGCCGGGGCTGCCGGTAATTGTTCCTCGGTCGGGCGGAATGAAAACCAGGGAACGAAAGGAATCCGTTGACATCACAATGGCATGGAAAGGGCAAGGAGTGGTACACCAATTGCGCTTTCGTCAGAAGAAGGTGGCGCTCATCATATGAGCAACAATGAAGTCATTTCTATTCTCAACGGCTTAGTTGAAACCTGTGAGCGCGGCGAACGTGGTTTTCGGAGCGCTGCCGAAAGTGTACGGAATAGCGAATTTCGACGGCTGTTTAACATCTTTGCCCAGCAACGCACCCGATTCATCTCAGAGTTACAGGCGGAAATTCATCGCCTGGGCGGCGAGGCCGGAAAAACCGGCCGCCCCGAAGCGAGCAGCGCGCCCAGTCCCATCCCTTTTGGCCGGCCGTCATCGCCGGAGGCCCGGGATGAGGCGGCTATCATCGCGGAATGCCAGCGCGAGCAAGAAGCGGCCGTGAACGATTATCAGGAAGCCCTCAAAGCCAATCTGCCGCTTGATGTCCAGTACGTCGTCAAAAGGCAATACATGGATATCAAGGATGCGTACGACCGCATCCGCATTTTGCAACGTGCTGCATAGGGAGGGTCGATGTCGCGATTTTATTACTCATTCTTTTGTTAATTCTTTTAATAGGCTCGGTTCCCGCCTGGGGGTACAGCCGAGATCGGGGATATTACCCGTTGGGCACGATCGGGCCTGATTCCGATCATCCTGATCATCATGCTCGTGCTCGGCAGATTCTGAGGAGGTTCACAGTGAGTAGTCCTGCTAGCGTTCGACGTCATCCGATTCATCCACGCTTCACCCGACAATGAGACTTTTGGCGTCGTCTTGTCTATGGATACGGCATAAAAGATAAAAAAACAGTCACCGTCAATGCGCCTGCCGGCCGTCAATGCGCCTGCCGGCCGTCTCTACGCATTCTGGAGGAAAGTGGAGAATCTACCGGCCCGTAGAATAGGCCTACGCTGCCGTTTGGCGCCGCCGGCGAGCCTCACTCAACACGATCGTCCGCTCGCGAATGTTATGGCCGTTCAACTTCCCGACAGCATCCGCAATCGGAATTTTTTCCGTAATATCGACGTACGCAAAACTGGGCGACGCTCCCGATACGGTATCGCGAATCACTCGCACGTGTTTCACTTCGATTCCCGAGGACTCGACCCACCAGGTCAACTCTTCGTCGCTGCAGTTGTGAGGAACGTTCACCATGAATAACATGCCCATGGATCCCTCCTGAAACGTTTTTAGTTCTGGAGAACGTGCTGCAGAAACCTAGCCGCAAACATTCTACTACGCGAGACCATCGATAACTAGTGTGTTCTGTTCGGGGGACTACTCTGACTTGTCGACAGGCGATACATTCCCCTCCTCTGCGACGAGGGGAATATGCAGCGCCGTCACTTGCTCACTACTGAATCGAGTGGGTCATTTCGCAATGCTCGCTTTCTTGATGTAGTCCAGCTTCGGAAAGTCCTTCGTCAAATATGCATTGCCTTCTGACTGGACTCGGCCTTGTTCCGGGCCTGCGCCGCTGGGTGCACCCTCACCATATCCGGAATAGATCTTATCGACGACGTCCATTCCTTTCGTCACACGGCCAAACGCGGCGAAGCCGATCGGATCGAGATTGGAATTGTCGCGGAAATTGATGAACACCTGCGTTGTGCGCGTGTCCGGTCCGTTGGGGCCTCCTTGCATTGCAAAAGTGATATTGCCGCGCTTATTACCTTCTTTGACGGGGTCACGCGGAATTCGGGCTTCACGCCACACCGAGTTGACTGCAGGGTCGCCGTTGAGCCCGAACTGCACCATGAATCCCGAGATCACGCGGAAAAACCGAGCATTGTCGAAGAAACCGTTCTTGACGAGATTGTAGAAACGGTCGGCGCCATTCGGAGCCCAGTCGCGATGCACTTCAACTTCAAACACTCCGGCGCTCGTGTCGAAATTCACTTTGAATTGTGCCGGCGCCATTTCCTTCAGAGCGGCAGGATTTTTCAATGCTGCATTGGTCGCGGCCTGGCCTAATGCAATCGATGCCGCAGCCAGAGCCACTGCGGCGGCAACAACGATGACAAAATATGGTCGGTTATTCATGTTCTGCTCCTGAGGATTATAGGTCCCGTATAGGATGACGTCGACTCACGCGATGGCCTCGTGATAGGACGTTATCCTCAGCGGACTTATATTAGTAAATCCACGTATGCCGCCGGCACAAGATCCTCTTTTTCAATTTCCAACTTGAGCATCAAGTCTTCTACCACGGCAGCTCCATGTCGAACGTCTTGGTCTGAATCAAGTACGACTTCGAGTTCTATAAACACCCCGAGTCCTTCCACGCGATCCAGATGAATCCGCGTCTGGCCAACGAAATATACAGCTCGCCTCTTGCGAACGACCGCCCGAATACCCAACGCTTTCGCCAGAACTTGTCGGAGGCGTTCCGCATCTTGAATACGAAGCACCGTGTATTCGGATTCTGTGGGTCCCGGCGAATCGTGTCGAGAGTACTGTATCAATTCCGCAGAGCCGTCCTCGAATTTCCGGAGTTTCAACCGTCCCACGGGGACATTGAAAAACGTGTCCTCTTGCTCCAGATGCTGTGCGGACGCACCCGCCAGCCGCTCTGCCTGCTGCATTTGCTTTTCAAAGTTCCGCGCTCGCGCTTTGATCTCGACGTTGCGGCCGTTACTTCTTCCGTGTGCCCTTTTCAAGATCCTCCTCAGCCCGGTCTTTAGCATTTCCTGCCCGTTTTGTCCCGCTTTTTAATGGGATAGACTTGAAAAAGGCGAAGAATTTATTGAGAACAACGTGTCTCATATTCTTCGGGAAGACTCGTCTACCACTTGGAGGGCTTTTTGGCCGGAAGGAGCTGTAAACGTATGGTTTCGAAAAACTCCAAATTCGTCACGATACTGGGGCTGATTTTCGCGCTCGTGGTTACCGCATATGCCGCGGACAGCCGGACGAAATTGAAGCCGGGCTGGAATCTGTTCTCGCCGCAGCAGGATATCGAGATGGGGCGGGAATCCGCGAAACAAGCTGAAATGCAGCTGCCTATTCTCAATGACCGGCAGGCCACCAGCTACATTGACACGCTTGGAAAACAATTGGCCTCCCACGCGCCTGGTGAAAAGTACCCATATCAATTCAAGATCGTGAATGACACCGCAATCAATGCATTCGCTTTGCCGGGCGGTTTCATCTATGTGAATCGCGGAGCCATTGAGGCTGCCGATTCGGAGAATCAAATTGCGGGAGTGATGGCACACGAGATCGGCCACGTTGTTCTGCGGCATGGCACCAACCAAGTTTCAAAAGCGTATCTGGCGCAGGCGCCGCTCGCTATCTTGGGAGGGGTATTGGGAAGTAATTCCATCGGTTCCGTGCTGGCGCAGTTGGGTGTAGGGTTCGGGCTCAATTCGGTGTTTCTGAAATATTCGCGTGATGCCGAGAGCCAGGCGGACCTCATGGGAACGCAAATCCTTCACGATAGCGGATACGATCCCAAGGGGATGGTCGAATTTTTCGAAAGGATTCAGGCTGAGAGCAAGGGGCGCGCAGTCCAGTTTTTCAGCGACCACCCGAATCCTGAAAACCGCATCAGCAACGTCCAACATGAAATCGAAAGACTCGGGGGCGCGCCTGCCAACGCCCGGAAGGATTCCACGGAGTTTCATACGACGAAGAATCTTCTGGCCGCATTGCCCGCGCCTGCTAAAAGTGCGCGAGGAGCCAACCGTCCTGCCGATACGCGAAATGGAAAGCCGGCGCCGCCATCGGGCCGCCTCACGACCTTTAATGGAAACGGTCTGCAGTTCCGTTATCCCGGCAACTGGCGTCAGTATGGGCAGGGAAGCGCGATGACGATTGCGCCGGACGGCGGCATTGTGAATGATTCATTGGCGTACGGTATGGTGATCGCTGAATTCGAGCCGGACTACCACGGGCAAGGCTCCATATCACTGGAGGAAGCAACCGATCAGCTGCTGAATAACCTGCAAAGATCGAATGCCAATATGCGGGTTACCCGAAGCCACGAGCGAACGCGAGTCGACGGCCAGGCGGCTTTGATTGCGGAAGCATCCAATCAATCGCCTGCGGGAGGGCGGGAGACCGACTGGATCGTTACGACCATCCGTCCCGATGGCACCATCTATTACTTTGTGGGCGTTGCGCCGCAGAACGAGTTCAACAATTACCGCCGCGCCTTTGAGAACGTCGTCGATACTGTGAAATTCAAATAAATTGGAAACTGCATCATTGGAAATTTCTGCATTCGAAGGAGAAATGGAGAAATTTCCAACGATGCAAATTTCAGCAAATTTCCAATACTCTTGGTTCTTCCCGCCTTTTGTGGTAAACATCCGCGACAAAATGGAACGTCAACCCAAACTCGGAGGAGTTCTATGGAATGGAAAGATCTCGAGAAGATGACTGTCCTCAAATTGCGTGAGGAAGCACTGAAGTTCCCCGAAATCGAGGGCGTACACGGAAAGAACAAAGAGCAACTAATGGACGAGCTTGCGAAGGTTCTGGGGATCGAGAAGCCGCACGTCCACTTTGCGGAGAAGGGCGGGGATACAAAGTCGGTCTTGAAACACAAAATTAAGGAACTCAAAACGGAGCGTGAAAATGTGCTTCAGGCCCATGACCATAAGAAATTGCATGATGTGCGGCGCCAGGTGCACAAACTGAAGCACGAGATTCGGAAAATCGAGGCGAAGGTCGCTCACAGCTAACTCGACGCTCGGCGAGGGTGCTATTCTTCAAGTCCGCTCTGGGTTTATCTTGACTCCACGGGGCCGTCAAGATAAACCCTGAGGGGGACTTATAAAATCATGCCGAAAGATCAATTGCGGATCATGGTGTACCGCCACTCCGTCTTTTACAGTCCATTGATCGCGGCGATCGCGGCCGGTTTTCTCGAGGACGAGGGGCTGGCCACAGTATATTTCCCAAAACTCCCTCAGCGAAGTCCGTATGAAATGTTTCGGAATGGGGAACTGGACATCATGCAAGCTGCCGTGTCCACAAGTTGGGATCCGCTGTCGAAAGGGGAGCGCGATATTCCGGTTCATTTCGCACAGATCAACCAGCGCGATGGATTCTTCTTGGTGGGGCGCCCCGGCCGGGGCGCCTTCGAGTGGGATCATCTTGAAGGAGCGCGGCTGCTTGCCGATCACGCACAGCAGCCATTTGCAATGCTCAAGTATGGTCTCCACCTCAAGAATGTGGATTTCGAGCGGGTAGAACTGATCAACGCCGGTTCGCCCGGTGCGATGGAGAAAGCTTTCCGGGAAGGAGAAGCGGATTATGTTCATCTCCAGGGGCCGGCGCCGCAGCAGCTCGAAAAAGACGGAATTGGAAAGATCGTTGCCGCCATGGGAGATATCATTCCCCCTGTGGCATTCAGCAGTCTTATGGCGACCCGCGAATTTCTGCAGACGCCAAAGGCTCAGGCATTCATGCGCGCTTATCGGCGCTCACTGCGGTTTGTGATCGAGTCATCTCCCGAGGAGATCGCGGATGCCGAGTCAGGTTTCTTTCCAGGTATGCCGCTGGATGTGCTGGAAGCTGCCATCGCACGTTACCAACAACTCGGGACCTGGCGGCTGGACCCCGGGATCACTCGGGAGCAGTACGAGACGGCTATGGATATCTTCCTTTACGCCGGCGTCTTTAGAGAACGATTCCCGTATGATGACGTTGTTGTGCACTTCGCTTGATATTTAGTCCCGTCCTGCCGTAGGCTCCCTTTTGTAGCGGGAGGTATCTATGTTGGCAATTGCATTGACCCTACTGATGTTTTTATCTGCCTGCTCATCGGCGGCTCCGACCGGTCCAGCGGCCGGGCGCGCCTTAGTCGATGAGGCGGCAGCGGCGATGGGTGGTTGGTCGGTGCTGGATTCCGTGAAGTCTCAGGAGATCATCACGGGGGGCGCGGATGTAGAACCGTTGCAGGCCGTCGAACCGACGGGTCAGCCGCGCGTCATCAATCAATTCGGTCAAGACATCCTCGCCGATTTCGCAAAGAACCGGATGCGTCTCTCCTTCGACGCAATCCGGGAATACCCGAGCCGTCAGCCGGTGAAGTTCGTCGAAATCGTCGACAGCGATGGCGGCATGGTCGAAACGTCTCAGCCCGATGGCAAGACGGCGCGCGAACGCATGCATCCGAGCCGGTATGCGACACGCCTTCGCGATATGCGACGCATGCCGACACGCATCCTCTATTCCGCCAAAAATGCGCCAGATCTGACGAGAGAGCCCGATAAGATCGATGGCAAAGTAACCATCAACGTTCTCCGGTTCAAAGATAGCGGACAGCCTGTGGAACTTCAGCTCGACAGCTTCAACAAACTGCCGCTGCGCGTCATTTATACCGAGGACGATCCCATCTACGGTGATACGCTCAACGAGCTTGCGTTCTTCGATTGGCGCGACTACAACGGCGTCCGGCTGCCGCAAGCCCAAGCAACCTTCCTGAATGGCAACAAAATTCGCGAGGAACGCGTCCGGACTCTCATCAACAATCCGAAATATGAAGACGACGGTCTCACCATCCCCGCCGAAATCCGTTCGCAGCCTGAAGTGGGGGAGCGCATCGTGTCGCAATGGCCGCTGCGCAGGCTGGTGATGGGCGTGAACTATTTGGACTTCGGGCGCGAGCAGAAAGTGGAACTGGTCGAGGTAGCGAAGGGTGTATATCACATCAAGGGCAGCGATCATCACAGCATGGCCGTGGAAATGAAGGACCATGTGATCATGATCGAAGCGCCGTTCTTCGAGGAACGGTCTGTGGCCGTGATCAAGGCTGTGGAAGAGAAAATTCCGGGAAAACCGATCAAATACCTTGTGGTGACGCATTTTCATATTGACCATTCCGGGGGAATCCGCGCTTATGCCGCCAAAGGCGCGACGATTCTGATGCAAGAAACGAACATTCCGTTTCTGAAAACTCTACTCTCGCGTCCAAAGACAATGAGGCCCGATTCGCTGGCGAAGGCGGGCAATATCACGCCAAATGTCGAAGGCGTGAAAGACGAGAAGTCGCTTACGGATGGCGAGCGCACGGTTGAACTGAGAGACCTCCCCAATCCGCACTCCTCCGGAATGTTGATGGTCTATCTCCCGAAGGAGAAGATTCTGTTCGAGAGCGATCTGTTTACGCCCGGTGCCCCCGTCGATCCGACGAATACTCTGGGCGTTGAAAACGCGGTCGCGCTCTTTACCGGCATCAATAATGCAAACATCCAGGTTGACCGGATTGTCGGCGGACATGGAGAGGTTGCGCCACTGCGCGAGCTTGCGAAAATTGCCCCTCAGGGAAAGGTAACATCGAATTGAGTGAGCGGCGATCCCTCTCCCAGAGGGAGAGGGGAATACGGAGGAATGAATGAGTACTGGGTTAAAGATCGCGCTGGGCATCCTGGCCGCAATCGTTTTGTTCGTTGTCGTTCTTGGCGGAGCTGTGGCCGGGACCTACAACTCGCTCGTGCAGCTCGATCAGGCCGTGCAGTCGCAAGGGGCTCAGGTGCAGAACGTCTATCAACGGCGTGCGGATCTGGTGCCGAATCTCGTTGGAACGGTGAAAGGCGCAGCAAATTTTGAGCAGCAAACTCTGACCGCAGTTACCGAGGCACGAGCAAAAGTTGGACAGGTCACGTCTGGCGCGCTCGAAAACATAGCGCGAGACCCGCAGGCGTTCCAACGCTTCGAGCAGGCCCAGGCCGGCTTGTCCTCCGCCTTGTCGCGCCTGATGGTTGTTGCGGAGCGATATCCCGAACTGAAGGCCACGCAGAACTTTCGCGACCTGCAGGCGCAGCTGGAAGGAACAGAGAATCGAATTTCGGTGGAGCGGATGAGATTCAATGAAGCTTCGCAAGCATTCAACACCAGGCGGAATACCTTTCCAACAGTAATCGTCGCCAGCCTCTTCGGTGACCGGTTCCAAACCAAGCTCTACTTCCAGGCGCAGGCCGGCGCGGAGAAGGTTCCCGAGGTGAAGTTTTAGATTTGAAATTCCGTCGCAGTTTGCGGGCCGCGGCTTTATTTGTTGTCCTGGCCGGTGTTTCGGCTGCCCGCCTGAACGCAGCCGAAACACCGATCCCTCCCCCTCCTGCCCGCTGGGTTACAGACACAGCCAACTTCATGTCGCCTGGAGCTCAAAGCTCGCTGGATTCACGCCTTGCAGCCTACGGACAGTCCACCGGACATCAACTGATTGTCTATATTGGGCAGACAACGGGTGACGCTCCCATCGACGACTGGGCCGTCCGCGCCTTTGAGAGATGGAAGGTCGGCAGGAAAGGCATCGACGACGGGTTAGTGCTCTTCATCATGGCGGCGGACCGGAAATTGCGAATTGAGGTCGGCTACGGTCTCGAAGCTCAGGTGCCCGACGCGATCGCTTCGCGTGTAATCAACGAAGTCATCGTCCCGCGGATTCAGACGGGTGATCGCGATGGCGCGGTCACGTCGGGTATGGATGCGGTCATGATGGTTATTGGCGGCGGAGCGCTGCCCGCCGGTCGGAGCCGGCGTGAGCGACAACCGATGCCGTTGGCGCAGTTCATCTTTCTTGCCATCATCGGTGTCATCGCCCTCGTTATGTTTCTAACAAACCCCAGTCTCGCTATGCTTCTTCTTTTTAGCATTTTCTCCGGCGGCGGCCGGCGCGATCGCGACGACTGGGGAGGCGGAGGCGGTTGGGGCGGCGGCGGGTTCAGCGGAGGCGGCGGAAGGTCAGGTGGCGGCGGAGCAAGCGGATCATGGTAATGACACACAAAAAGATGATCCGGATCATCGACCACGAAAAGATCAGAGAAGCCATCCAGAAGGCGGAACACCGCACCTCAGGCGAGATCCGGGTTTCCGTTGCACGATTGTTTTGGGGCAACGTCCACAAGGCTGCCGAGAAGGCGTTCGTCAGGCTCGGCATGACGCGCACAAAAGATCGCAACGGCGTGCTTTTCTTCGTCGTTCCCTCTCGCCGGAAGTTTGTGGTGCTGGGCGATAGCGGGATTCATGAACGCGTCGGGCAGGAATTTTGGCACCGCGTCGTTGCCGTTGTTTCTGAACGATTCCGCCGCGGCGATTTCACTGGCGGCCTCATTCGTGGTATCGAAGAAGTTGGCGAGCAGCTCTCAACCCATTTTCCGTACGTCGCTGCGACGGATGTGGACGAACTGCCGGATGATGTCGATTTTGGAGGAAAATCAGAACTGTGATCTCGCGCTTCCTCGCCGGTCTCTTGTTATTTGGTTTCGCGCAGAATGGCGCTCACAACCAGATCGCGCGCGATATCTACAAAGAACTCATCGAGATCAAGACGACCGATTCCGACGGCAGTACGACAAGGGCGGCTGAAGCCATAGCCGCGCGCTTGAAGGCTGCCGGGTTTCCGGAGGCGGACATTCAGGTGGTCGGTCCTCATCCCCGCAAAGGCAACTTGGTCGCACGCTACCGGGGAACGGGCCGGAGAGGACCGTTACTGCTGCTGGCGCACCTTGACGTTGTGGAAGCGTTACGGGAGGACTGGTCGCTCGATCCGTTCACGCTTGCAGAAAGAGACGGTCACTTCTATGGCCGGGGAACGACGGACGACAAAGCCATGGCCGCTGCTTGGATCTCGGCTTTCATTCGTATGCGGCAAGAGGACTATAAACCGGATCGTGACTTGATCATCGCGCTCACGGCTGATGAAGAAGGCGGCGATTACAACGGTGTGCAATGGCTTCTGAAAAATTATCGGGATCTCGTGGATGCCGATTTCGCGCTCAATGAGGGGGGCGAGAGTTTGATCAAAGACGGCAAGTACCTCCTGAATGGCATTCAGCCGAGCGAAAAGGTGTATCAAAGCTTCCGCCTCGAGGTGCGAAATGCGGGCGGGCACAGTTCGCGCCCGGTGAAGGACAATGCGATTTATCATCTTGCCGAGGGACTGACGCGGTTGGCGAAGTACCAGTTTCCGATCCACCTGAATGAAGTCACTGAGGGCTACTTCCAAAGAATGTCGCTGCTGCGAACGACGTGCGTCGCCACTCGACTCGAGGGCGGACATGCCGACAATGCGTTGCCGCAAACGGCGCGCGCCATCGTGAACTGCCGGTTGCTGCCCGGTGAATCGCCGGCTGAAGTGAGGTCTACGCTGATTCGCGTTTTGGAGGATTCCAGGATTTCTGTTACCCCGATCGGCGATGCGACAGCGAGCAATCCGTCGCCAATGCGTGCGGATGTGCTCGCCGCGATCGAACAGCTCACAAACCAGATGTGGCCGGGCGTTCCTGTTGTGCCCGTGATGTCGACCGGAGCCACGGATGGCCTGTACCTTCGAAACGCGGGCATTCCCACTTACGGCATTTCGGGATTCTTCGAGGACGTCGACGACACTCGGGCGCACGGCCGCGACGAGCGCCTCGGCGTGAAACAGTTTTACGAGGGAATCGAATTTCTTTACCGGCTGGTGAAGGCGCTTTCCTCATGATTCATCTTCTGCCGGGGATCGCCATCCCCGAAGACGAACTGCGTTTCGCCGCTTCCAGAAGCGGCGGGCCGGGCGGCCAGAATGTGAACAAAGTTAGCAGCCGTGTCACTTTGACGTTTGACCTGAAAGCCTCAACAACTCTTTCGGATGAACACAAGCGTAAGATCAGGGAGACACTCGGCGGGCGAATCAATAAAGACGGCGTGCTGCGTATCGTTTCTCAACGCACACGAAGCCAGGAATTGAACCGCTCGGATGCGATCGAGCGATTTTCGGACTTGATCCGGCATGCGCTCACACCACGCCCGGCTCGTGTGAAGACTCGGACTCCTGCGGGCGCACGCGAACGGCGCATCGAAGCGAAGAAGAAGCGGGCGTCGGTTAAGCAGGCACGTTCAAGGAAGGATTTCGATTGAAAGAGGAAAGAGCAGACCGGTGGTGAATGAATCGGCTGCGGTCCCTCTCCCTCTGGGAGAGGTCGATTTTTCGTCTTGCCGATTGTTCACAGCTTGTTCGCGCAACCCTCACTTCTCAAGGAAGTGGAAAACCCATGCGACACACAATCAGGTTGCTATCCCTTTTAAGCCTGGCGCTGTTCGCGCGCGCTCAAACTCTTCCCTCGTATCTGATCAGCTACAGGCTCGCCATGTCTCGTCCGGCTTCCCATTTGTTCGAAGTGACAATCGATATTTCGATCCCCGCGGCAGACGCATCTGCGTTCGTCGATTTGCAGATGCCCAGGTGGCAGCCCGGCCGGTACTCCGTTGCCGATTTTGCCAAGAACGTTCAGCAATTCAGCGCACAATCGCAGAATCAGCCACTCGAATGGGACAAGGTGGACGACCAGACCTGGCGGGTTCAACGGCGAGGCCAGCGGATCATCACAGCAACTTACAAAGTTTTTGGCGATGATCTCTCCGGAACATACGCGCAACTCGATGCCGGCCACGGAAACTACACGGGTGGCGAAATTTTCATGTACGTCGCGGGGCACAAGCAAGACTCCGTCGAGTTGCATGTCGAGCCGCCGCCGAATTGGCCCGTGAGCAATGGCCGGACGGAACGGTTCGATCAGCACGACTGGAAATATCCAAATTACGAGCTGATGATCGACAATCCGACCGAGATCGGACCCGATTGGACGGTTGATGATTTCAAACTCGTCGAAAAGACCTATCACGTCGTTGTTCACTCGCGCGGGGACGAAGGCGGACGCCGCCCGGCATTTGTCCGCGATATCGAGAAGATCGTTCGCGCTGAGACCAAGATGTGGGGAACACCCGAATTCGACAGCTACACTTTCCTGTTCCACTTCGCTGCTGATAACCGGTCGGGCGACGGTATGGAGCACCTCAATTCAACACAGATCATCCAATCCGGCATTCTCGCCGATCGCGGTACCTATTATTCTGCCCTTCGCACGGCAGCCCATGAATTCTTCCACGTCTGGAATGTGAAACGTTTACGGCCGGTCGAGTTTGGACCTTGGGATTGGACAAAACCCGCGGCGACACGGGCTTTGTGGATCGCGGAAGGTTTTACGCAGTATTACGGCGTTGAAATGTACCACCGCGCCGGGTTTGAAGATTCCGCAGAATTCCTGCGAGACCTTGCCGACACGATCGCGACGATCGAGAATTCGCCGGCAAGCAAACTGATGAGCGCGGAAGCATCGTCTATGGCGGCGCCTTTTATCGACAGAGCTTCCTACCATGACCGCACCAACCTCGAGAACAGTTCGCTCAGCTACTACCTAAAAGGGGAGCTGATCGCTTTGAATCTCGATCTGCTTATACGTGGATGGACAAAAGGCCAGCGGTCGCTGGACGACGTCATGCGGCGTTCATATGATGAGTTTTATCTAAAAAGCACGAATGCGAGCTATTACCTGAAAGGCCGCGGTTATGCCGTCGAGGATTTTAAACGGATCGTCTCACAAGTCGCCGGGATGGATATGACGGGATGGTTTGAGAAATATGTTCGCGGCGTCGAGACTCTGCCGTATGACGAATCCCTTGCCTTTCTCGGTTTGCGTTTGGTGAAAACCGCCCCGAGCGAGCCCTACACCGCAGGCATTAGGATCGATCGCGAAGACCGGCAGGCTCTCCGGCTGGGCACACTCCGTCCAGGCTCCCCCGCCGAGAACGGCGGGTTGCAGCAAGGCGACATCCTGGTATCGATCGGCGGGACCACCGTCAGCCGCGACAACTGGCGTAACGTACTCAACCGATATAAGGAAGGCGACCGGATACCTGTGACTGTCCGGCGTTTCGGCCAGATACTGCAGCTCACCATTCAGCTTGGGCCTCCTGAGGTTTATGAGTATCGAATTGAGGAGATGCCTACCGCGCCGGCGGAGGCAAGGAAGTTACGCGCTCAGTGGCTGGAAGGGAACTAGCCCTCCA
>WNGR01004847.1_pt1 | contig 14492 bp, 22 predicted proteins | sample 5407581 | NCBI WGS metagenome assembly WNGR01 (sample SAMN13153383, study PRJNA577476) | soil metagenome | isolation source: 80 cm soil or saprolite under Garry oak tree replicate 2 | place: USA:California | collected 2016-06-15
ATAGTCGAGAAGAACAGGGAAGTGAACAGTCAGAAGACACCATCGAATCAGGACAACCCGGGAACACCACAGAGGAGGAAGGTCTCGCTAATTTAGCTGAGTCTATCCATATTAATCCACCAGAAATGGCCACCATGACTGAAGAGCCAAGAACAGAGGAACTTATCGACGACAATACTGGACATCGAATTAGACGAATCGTCAACATCGTAGATGACGAAGCAGCAATGCGAAGGGCCACAGGACCCAACAGGGCAGATCCACCAAGTGGAGGGCCAGAACAACTGCTGGAACTCCCCCCTATTCAACTTCCCCAAGACGATCGACCTAATCGAAGGTTCCCTGAAGGAGGAGGATTTCCTGGAGGAGGAGGATTCCCCGGAGGAGGAGGACTTCCTGGAGGAGGAGGATACCCTGGAGGGGGAGGAGTACCGCCAGGAGGACCACCCGGAGGAGGTTGGGGGCCACCGCCAATGCCCATGCCACAAGCCCACCAAGGAAAGTTGGTAGGAGAACCTCCTACCATTTACGACAGGGACAGAAAGAAAACGACCCTCTTCATCAACAAGTGGGAACTATATTGGGCAGTCAACAATGACAACGCCCTTATGATCAACCCATACCAACGAGCTATGTTTTTCCTCACATATATTAAAGGAGCTTGAGTTAACGAATGGGTTATGGCGGTCAATCAATGGCTAGCCCGACAGATACAAGGAGGAATCAACACCACGGATGAACACCTACGGAATGAAGTAGCTTCCTCCTTTACACAACGATTCGCTGACAGCCTAGCCAAAGAAAACGCCCAGTCCATACTCCGGGCAGGAGTAAAAATGAAAGGAGAAGATATCAACGCATATATCGTCGAAATAGAAGAGCTCATCCGACTAGCTGAGTACCGATTTGACATACCACAAACTATTGAGACATTCACAGACGGGTTGCCCACTGGTCTATATCAGAAGGTCCTAGAACTTGACAGGCCCACCACCTACGACCAATGGAAGCAGGCAGCCATCAACCGCCAACAAGATTACATCCATATGAAGGCAAGACTGAAAGCACATTGTGGAGGGGTAACCACCTCACACCCAAGGGGGTGGATGCCACAACGAATGCTGGTGGACCCAAATGCCATGGATACATCGGCAGGAAGGACCAGAGGCCGCGTTACAGGAAGCGAAGAAATGGATCCTACGACCATGCCCCAAGGAGGGTACGTGCCGAGAGGAGAATACATGCAGAAAGGACATGGAGGAGGCAGAACAAGGGACCTACGCGAAGTTGAGTGTTACACATGTCACAAAAAAGGACATCTCAGTTGCAATTGCCCCCAGCATACATGGAATAAACCAAGCAATAGCGGCCTGCGCAATTGGACCCCACGCCCAGTCAAGGGCAAGAAGCAATAGTCAATGACAGAAGTGTGTACAACGAAGAACAGCCAACAATCGCGCGATCATCTACGCAAACTCCCCAACAGCAAGCCGACTCATGGCTCTGAGGAGTAGCCATGGCAGGGGAAGACGTACAAGAACTAGTAATGAGAGACCTTGTCGGAAGAGAGGGTTTTCAGAACACCTGAACCCATCGGCCTGGGTGAGGGCAGTCCATAAATTCAATTCTGTAATAGTGACTACACGATTTCGATCCATGCATATCCCCATCTCTATCAGAACCAGCAACACAATGGCCGACATAAAAGCACTTGTAGACTCTGGAGCAACCGATTGCTTCATGAGTGAAAAGTTCATACGACAAATGAAGCTAGGGAAAAGACCCCTGCAAAAACCACAAAAAATATGGAATATTGACAATATGGCGAATCAAGCCGGAAAGATCATGCACTACATCACTCTCGACATACAAACCGGAGGAAGTCGAAAGACAATACAATTCCTTGTTACAAACATAGGAAACGAAGACATCATACTAGGATACCCCTGGATGGCCGCTTTCAAACCCCAGTTCACGTGGAAGAATGGGGTTATCCACGAAAAAGAATTGCCCATTATCCTCCAGTCAGTCAATCCCTTTATTCCAGGAAAAGACCCGATAATCGCACGAATGAAGGAATCAAACAATGATTGTTGTGTGCAGGCCACGACCTCCACGGAACTTGCCATCAAGGCACAACAGTACACAAAAAAGGTGGAAGTCCCCACAGAGTATCAACAATTTGCCAAGGTATTCAGCGAAGAGGAGTCAAAACGATACCCACCAAAACAAGCCTGGGATCACGCAATCGAATTCAAGAAAGACGCACCAGAAGCAGTAGACTGTAAGGTGTACCCAATGAATTGGATTGAAGACGAAGCGGTACAAAAATTCCTCAGCGATGAACTTGAGAAGGGGTATATTCGTGAGTCAAAATCGCCATACGCATCGTCCTTTTTCTTCGTTCGTAAAAAGGATGGCAAATTGTGACCGGTACAAGATTATCGCAAGATCAACACCATCACAATCCGGAATCAATACCCCCTCCCTTTGATCGTGGACCTCATTCAAGACCTCAGCAACGCGCACATATATATGAAACTCGACGTCCACTGGGGATACAATAACGTACGAATCCGCGAAGGGGATGAAAAGAAGGCGGTGTTTAAAACCAGATACGGACTTTTTGAACCAACAGTCATGTACTTTGGACTCACTAATTCGCCAGTGACCTTCCAAACCATGATGAACTTCATCAATTGAGATGTCATCCTCAAACACGAACCCCTCGGCACCACAATCCGTGTCTATATGGACGACATCAGTATTGCCACTCGCACCAACCTCGATGACCACCGGCGTGCTGTGCACGACGTCCTCAAAGTTGCTCAACTTCATGATCTCTACTTCAAACTGGAGAAATGCCTCTTCCATTCTTCTTCCATGGATTACCTGGGGGTAATCCTTGAAAAGGGGGTGACACGAATGGACCCTACCAAAATTGCGGGCGTCAACATGTGGCCAGTACCAAAGAATGCGACAGAGGTATGGAAAGCGCTTGGATTTTTCAACTTTTATCGCCCCTTTATCAAGGACTTCGCATTCATCACAAGACCACTACACAAACTCACACGAAAAGATCAAGAATGGCAATGGGGACAAGAGGAACAAAGAGCCTTCCATGCACTAAAGAGACACGTTACAACGGAACCTGTGTTAGCGCATGCCAAACTGGATGATCAGTTCAAACTAGAAGTGGATGCCTCAGGATACGCGGTAGGAGCAGTACTCCTACAACAAAAAGAGGACAGTAAAAAGCACCCCATAGGATACTATTCGGCCACACTCAATGAGGCGCAACGGAACTATGACATCTACGACCTCGAGCTCCTGGCCATCGTAATGGCTCTCAAGAACTGGAGACCCCTACTAGCAGGATCCCCTCACAAAATCATCATATACTCCAACCACCTCAACCTACAATACTGGAGGCTGCTGCAGAGAATATCACAAAGGGTAGCAAGGGAAGTATTGGAATTATTGGAATACGACTTCGAGATATGTCACCTCCCAGGATGATTGAATGGACAAGTTGACGCCTTATCAAGATGACCAGGATACAACCAAGGAGAAAACGACAACAAGGACGTAGTTGTACTACCGGATCATGTCTTTGTAAGGGCGTGAAGAATGGAACAAGCCCCTCCCATGTGAAGAATTGTGGCCCAAGAGGAGATGGAAGCGTCCAATCTGGTATACGCGCAAGATGAAGAGACACTAAAGCCCTGGATAGACGCACATCAGCTAAAGAAGATCGAAGGGACATGGTACAAAGATGGACGACGAGTGGTGACAGGCACAATGGAACACAAGCGGACCTTCATACGAACCCATCATGACACACCCATATACGGACACCCAGGAATCAACAAAACGTATCAGCTGACAAGTCGCAGATATTGGTGGCCGAACATGTGACAGGATCTCAAAGACTACGTCCAAGGATGCGCAGAATGCCAAAGACATAAGATCAACACACGACCGACAAGAGCAGCGTTGTCACCCATATTTCCCAAATCTGAAGCTATGCCCTTCAAAACTATTGCACTAGACTTCATCACAAAGTTACCGCCTTCACAAGGATACGACTCAATACTCACGGTCACAGATCACGACTGCACGAAGGCCGCGGTATTTATTCCCTGTAAGGAGAACATGATGGTGGAAGAAACAGCAGGATTGATCATCCAACACATTTTCCTGCGATTTGGGCTACCACTGAAGTTCATTAGCGACAGAGACCCGAGATTTGCTTCAAAATTCACAAGAGAGCTATGCAAAGCGACGGGAACAACTCAGAACATTTCCATGGCTTACCACCCACGAACAGACGGACAATCAGAATGCACCAATCAATGGTTAGAACAATACCTATGGTTCTGGGTTAATGAGCGGCAAGATAACTGGCATGCGTACTTGCCCTTGGTGGAGTTTGTACACAACAATTGGCCAAACGAGACTACTGGAGAGTCCCCTTTCTTCATGCTGTATGGATTTAACCCACGCGCTGATTGGACAGATAAGCCGTCACCAGTGCCACAAGTAACCCTGAGACTGGACCAGTTCAAACAAGCAAGACAACGCGCCCAGGAACTGATGATCAAGGCACAACGATCATGGGTCAAGCACAAAGATACGCCCAAATATCACGAAGGGGACCTTGTATGGTTAGAAGGGTGTCATCTTCGAACAAATCAACCAACCACCAAGCTTGCGCCCAAAAGGCATGGTCTGTTCGCAATCACTCAGGTGATATCTCCTGTCAACTATTGGTTGGAACTTCCCACACAGTGGAGTATTCATGATGTATTTCACATCAATCTTCTCACACCATACCGAGAAACCAATCTCCACAGATCAAATTATTCCAGACCGGTTCCAGACCTAGTTGATAACGAGGAAGAATACAAAGTTGAGAAGATTCTAGACTCCTGGCAATTCGGCAGAGGACGAAAGAAGCAATACCTCATCAAATGGAAGGGGTACCCTGACTCAGATAACAAGTGGGTGGACAGACGAAATGTACATGCCCCTGAAGCGATAAGGGAGTTTGAAAATCAAAACCCCGCAACAAAAATGCATATAAGGTGGGGCAATACAAGCGAGTCTCTTATCCCCTCTTCACTCTGGTCTACCAAGCCACTCACTCAACTCATCTCCTTCATGTCCGATGTCAACAAATACTACCTTGGCTCACCGGAACGCATCTTCGGGGCTGAGCTCAAAGAAGGACTCATCACCATTCAAGAGGCACGAGAACTCTGTGCCAAGAAGTACATCCGACCACACATCACCAATGAGAACCTCCTCGCCGCCCCCCTTATGGAACAAGAGCTGGCATCAGTCTTACTCGTCTTTCCAGACATCAGCACGAAGCCAATGCCCCTGCGTGCACTATCACCCATGGTGCAAAGACTGTCAGACCCTGACAACATGGGGGCAACCCCTACCCATCAATCAGATGTACAAGAAGCCGATACCAACATTTGGGGACCTAAAGACGGTCGTCTGGGCGAGATCCCACTACTGGTCCCCTTCAAAGAACCCAAGTACATCACAAGCGGCCATATGGAAGGTCTGCTCAACGTGGAGAGATGAGCAATTCGCAAGAGCCACCGCCAAGCGAACTGCGAAGTTGGCAGCGAGGGAAGCACAGCACTGGCTAGTACACCAGCAACACGTGGACCGTGGAGCTGCACTACGAGTCACATGAGCAAAGGGGATTTATACCCAGCTGAGCACCCATTCATACGCACGCTCAAAGATTCTGACAACCTGGATGAGACCCCCTACACGGCCACCACAACTGGCTTCCCTTTGTACAAGGGAAGCTACTGGGTCAAGCGCAATGAGGTCCCGTTAGGGTTCAAACCGAATAATGGGAGTAACTTTATCTCATTCCCCATCAACGGTCCAGACAGTGACACCAAACAAGCGGAGTATGTGCAAGTCATACTCCACCCAAACCCCATCGTCGTCGGGCTGCACGACGACAGCAACAAGGTGTACACCAAGCCCTTGTATGCCGCGCCCATCTTCCACTATGATGGGAAGCCTGTGTACCAGGCTCAACAACTCGAAGTGCTCAAGATAGGGGCAGAAGGCCAAGATCAGACGGACCGAATGATCCGTCGCCTCAACGACCCCTCGCTCGAAGCGGAAGTCCATCGATTCTGCATGATGGCACAAGAGTTGGAGTGGGTGGAAACGGCCATCATGGAGGGTGAGGATCGGTGGGGAGAACTTGCCAGTATGTACTGCAAGACGATTCGGCGATTGGAGATGGCAGATGCACTGCTGAGGATTCAAGATCAGAACGAGGGACTGGTTGACGACGCACTGCGAATGGTAGGAGAGGATGAGCGACGTGGGTGTCGCACCTGAAAAGGGGGTAGTGTTACATTCGCGCAAAGACACTTACCTTATGGTTATGACTACAAGGGTAAGCGGTAATTAGTCATGGACAGAAGCATCAGTCAGCCCAAGTATCACATGTACAGTAGTATGATTCGATCCTAGGATAGCGGTACTAGGGTTCAGGATTCATGAGGTGCTTTAAAGCCCTCCACTTGTAGTACTTAAGATGTAGTCGATGAAGACCAAGCACCCCAGCTTGGTCTTCTTGAATCGCCACTAGCATTCCTCTCCTACTCTGCAAGATATAAGGGCTCTCTCCCTTTCTCTGTCTAAGAAGTGACCATTGTCTTGTGTCCAAGTGTCACTGGACCTTGTGACCATCATATCATGTGACTACCCAAAGCCCGTGTATACCTGTCATCACCAATTCGTATTGTGCGCCATTCTAGAAGTCTAAGTCAAGACTAACGTTCAGTGGCAATGTAACAACTGAGGTTTGTGAGGATGTCTGAGATGAGGGGCAATGGGTATGTGTCTTTCACGGTCCAAGCATTCAGGGGTCTATAATCGATGATGGGACGGAGCCCTCCATCGGTCTTTTTTCTGAAGAAGAAGGAGGATGCATAAGGGGAGCTTCCCTCATAGATATATCCTTTGGCAAGGTTCTCTTCAATGTACAGTTTTAGCGATTCATCTTCTTTGGGGGTGAGAGGATATATTTTGCAATTAATGTTTTGTGGGGCGTCTGGTCTGAGTTCGATAGGGAAGTCCTCTTCTCTTTCTGGGGGGAAACATTGTGCTTCTTCGTCTGAGAATACCTTCTGATGTTGTTGGTATTCTTCTGGGATTGGTGTATCTTTTACTGGGTCGAAAGTGGCTACTACAGCTGCCTTCGCTTCTTGGTGTTGTTTTTGTCTGAAGCGGTATCCATCTGTTAGGATCACTACTGGCTCTCCCTTCAGTTCTTGTGCTTTCCAGTCGATCCCTGGGTTTTCATGTTCGAAACATGGGTACCCAAAGATCATTCTGTCTTCTCCAAGGCTTGTGATGAAGAACTGAAAGGCCATTTCTTTGTTTCCCCTCTTTATCCACAGTTTGCACGTTTCTGTGATAGTGCCATCTTTGTTCAACGACCCGTCTACGTTTTGGATGAGTCTTGGTGGTGTTACTGGTGTCATTCCTAGTCCCAGTTTCTTTGTTAGGTTTTGATCAATAAGATTATCTGTGGCTCCACTCTCCAGGAGCACATTGGTGCGAGCTTCTTTATGGTAAAGGCGAACGATCACTTTGATTGTCATAGCGCTATCGCGAATACTGTACATTGAACACACCTCCCTGTCAGCTCTCACAGGTCGGCATTGCAAAAATCCTGATCTAGGGCGTAATAGCGCCTCTTTTCTTCTTCATTCATTGACTGAATGAGGTTGTGCGCTTGGTGAACTTTATCTTCAGTAGTGGTGGTAGCCACTCTGGAAGAGCTCGCTTCTGGGGTGTAAGGTGGGGCTTCTTCTGCCTCCACCTTTTTGGTGTCTGTGGCTCTTGCCTGTGTCTGTGGTTTGGGGGGTGGGGGACGTGTGCACCCTTTTGCCATATGGCCTTGTTGATGACACCGGACACATCTTCCCTCCTTCATGTACTGTTTGCGTTCTTCATCAGAAAGCTTCTTGAAGGGGAAGGAGGTGGTGGCGTTGACATCCATAGCATTGGGGTCTTGTGTTTTGGGGCGGCTATGTCCAGTGTTCTGGGTGGGTCCAGAGTTTCTAGCTCCTGGTCCGATGACAATGAGTTTGAAATGCTGGGTCTCTGTTTAGCAGTCTTTTGCCAGTCCGCCATGTTCTGGGGTATGGTCTCCCTCATTAGGCAAGCTCGATACAAGCTAGGAGGAAGTCCTTTCTTGAAGAACTCTATAGTGCCTGGTGCGTCTTTGTCCCATCCGGCAATCCCTGCCAGTCTCTCAAAGGTGAGGATGTATTCGTCTAGTTGGCCTGGCTGCATTCTGAGGTTAATGAGCTGCTGATAGGCCTTCTCCTTGTTTAGAGTGTCCGTCCAATCTCTGTCAAAGGTGTCAAGGAAAGTTTTCCACAATTCTTCACTTTTCTTTGTCAGGGTGTTGGTGGTGTCTGCGAGTTCCCTCTCCATTGCATCCTCTACTTCGTTCACCCACATCGTAACTGACTGTCCTCAGAACAGGGTCAGGCAGTATAGGATTCTGGAGTAGTATTCTTTGATTAATTCATGCTTGCTATTGAGTTTGATAAAGTGGAGCATCTCTCTTTTGAACTGAGCGCTTTGGCTCCTATCTCCAGTGAAGGGCGTAGGGGAGATTCCCTTTAGCCCTCCTCCATTCTGAGGTGTTCCTCCAGTGCCACTAGTTACCCCTGTGGTGGCGTTGATGGCTGACATTGGGGGTGGTGGAACTGGGTTTGGTGGTGGTGGCTAAGTGATCCGAGGTGGTTCTGGGGGGTTCTGTGGAGCAGATAAGCGATTTGGTTGTGGGAGTTGTTACGTTCTCACTCAAAGACACTTACCTAATGGTTATGACTACATGGGTAAGCGGTACTTAGTCATGGACTTCTCATCAGTCAGCATGAGTATCACATGTACGATAGTATGACTTGACCCTAGGATAGCAGTAGTAGGGTTCTGGTTCAAGAGGCGCTTCAAAGCCCTCATCTTGTAGTACTTAAGATGTCGTTGTAGAAGACCTAGCTCTCCAGCTTGGTCTTCTTGAATCGCCACTAGCATTCCTCTCCTACTCTGCAAGATCTAAGGGCTCACTCCCTTTCTCTACTTGTGCATCAGAAGCGACCATTGTCTTGTGTCCAAGTGTTGTTGGACCTTGTGACCTCTGTATCACGTGACTATCTGAGTCCATGTATACCTGTCTTTGCTAAGTTGTATCGCACGCTATCTCCAGGCCTAAGTTAAGGCTGACGTTCAGTGGCAACGTAACATTAAGACCAAGCTTCCTTCATCGTGGCACGCATCACTACCAGAGAATGTTGGGTTTTCACACCCTACTCAATCGAAGAACGAGGAGAACGAAACGTACCCCTTATATACCTCAAAGTAGCAAGGTGGAGAACCGTCCAAGGGAGTACAGGGTATTTCGTCAATATCCCGACAAGGCCATCGCAATATTACCCCATTGAGTTCAACCACAACTTCATGTGTTGGACCAAGATTGTTTGGAACGCACCCAATAACAGGTGGGATGTTACAAGACCAACAGGACCAGACTACAGGTGCGACATATTCGAAGATGAAGTACAAACAGCAGGACAAGTAGGACCAATCGACGGACAACTTATCCCAACCCTGAGAACTCCTGCACCATCTACAGAAGATGAGGAAGAGAGAAGGAGTGACAACTCCAAAGATACGATCAAATCAGGAGCACCAGGAAATACTACTGAAGAGGAACACCTGGCCGAACTAGCTGAGTCTATTCATATCAATCCACCAGCTATGACTACAATGACAGAAGTGATGGGAGTAACAATGGAAGAATCAACCTATCTCAGATGAGAAATCACAGATGAAATAGACCCTCATACAGGGTACAGAACAAGATGCGTAGCTAACACGGTCAATGATGAAGCAGCTCTAAGGCAAGCTCAAGAACCAGACAGACCCAACCCACCAAGTGGCGGACCAGAAGAACTCCTGGAGTTACCACCTATTCACCTACCACAGGATGACAGACCAGCCAGAGGATTCCCAGGAGGAGGATTTCCTGGCAGAGGAGGATTCCCTGGAGGTGGAGTACCCGGAGGAGGAGGAGGATACCCAGGAGGGGGCAGAGGCCCACCAGGAGCAGGACCCCTGGGAGGAGGATGGGGACCACCACCTATCCAAATACCACAACCTCAACAAGGGAAATTGGTAGGAGAAACACCCACCATTTACAATGGGGATAGGAAGAACACACAACTATTCATCAACCAATGGGAACTGTACTGGGGGGTAAACAACGATAACCCTCTCATGGTCAATCCATATCGACGAGCTATGTTCTTCCTCACCTACATCAAAGGAAGTCGCGTTAACGAATGGGTGGTAGCCGTAAACCGATGGTTGACAAGACAACTACAAGGGGGAATAGCAAACACAGACGAAAGACTGTGGAATGAGGTAGCAGCCTCCTTTCACCGATGGTTTGCAGACAACCTTGCAAAGGAAAAGGCGCAGAACAGCCTTCGTGAAGGTATCAAAATGAAAGGAGAAGATATCGACTCCTATATAGCCAAATTCGAAGAAACTGTTCGAATGGCCGAATATCGGTTTGACGTACCACAGACAATTGAAACCTTCACTGAGGGGTTGCCCACAGGACTATACCAGAAGGTACTTGAGTATGACAGACCTCGCTCGTACGAGCAATGGAAACAGGCAGCCATCGACCGGCAACAGCTGTACATGCATATGAAGGCAAGGCTATGAACTCATTGAGGAAGCGCCCCAAAGACCCAACCTCAATCCAGAGGATGGGCACCAATGCAACAACTATCGAACCCAAACGCCATGGATACCTCTGCGGGAAGAACAAGAGGAAGAATTGCAGGAAGTGAAGAAATGAATCTGGCAACAATGCCACAAGGAGGATACATCCCTCGAGGAGGATTCCTCCAGCAAGGCTGAGGAGGGGGAAGACAGAGAGATTTATGCGAAGTTGAGTGCTACACATGTCACAAAAAGGGACATCTGAGCCGTAACTGCCCCCAACATACCTGGAACCGAACCAACCAATCAAACTGGACGTCACGTCCAAGTCAAGGACGAGATGCAATAGTAGACGATCAAAGCATCGACGATGAAGAACAAACCATCATCGCATGATCATCTACCCAAACTCCACAACAGCAAGCAAACACATGGCTTCAAGGAATGGCAACCGCAGGAGAAGATGTACAAGAATTGGTCATGCGAGACCTTATAGGAAGAGAGGGTTTTCAGAATGCCTGAACCCATTGGCCTGGGTGAGGGCAGTCCATAAGTTCAATTCTGTAATAGTGACTACGTGATTCCGATCCATGCATATCCCTGTCTCTATTAGAACCAGCAACGCAATGGCTGACATCAAAGCACTCATAGACTCCAGAGCAACCGATTGCTTCATGAGTGAAGGTTTCATACAAAGAATGAAACTAGGAAAAAGACCTCTCCAAAAACCACAAAAAATATGGAATATTGACAACATGGCCAATCAAGCCAGACACATCACGCACTATGCGGATCTCAATATACAAACCAACGGAAGCAGAAAAACAATACGCTTTCTCATCACAAATATAGGAAGTGAAGAAATTGTACTAGGATACCCCTGGATGGCCGCCTTCAAACCACAGTTTAAATGGGGGCGTGGCGTTATCGATGAACAAGCATTGCCAATTATCATTCGGTCAGTTAATCCATCAATCCCTGGAAAAGAACCGGTAATAGCTCGGATGCAAGGGATGCCAGAAGAACATCACCTATGAGCCACAACCTCTACGGAACTAGCCATCAAGGTGCAACAGTATACAAAGAAGGTAGCAGTTCCTGGCATATACCATCAATTCGCCAAGATATTAAGCAAAGAAGAATCAAAACGCTACCCACCAAAGAGAGCCTGGGATCATGCCATTGAATTCAAAAAGGATGCCCCAGAAGCCATCGACTGTAAGGTATACCCCATGAACCGGATTGAAGACAAAGCTGTACAAAAATTCCTATGGGACAAACTTGAGAAGGGGTATATTCGTGAGTCCAAGTTGCCATTTGCATCATCATTTTTCTTCATGCGTAAAAAGGACGGCAAATTACGACCAGTGCAAGACTATTGGAAGATCAACGTGATCACTATATGTAATCAATACCCTCTCCCTCTTATTGCGGATCTCATACAAGATCTGAGCAATGCGCACATCTACATGAAGCTCGATGTCCACTGGGGGTATAATAATGTACGTATTCGCGACAGTGACGAACAGAAAGCTGCCTTCAAGACATGATATGGGCTCTTTGAACCAACAGTCATGTACTTCGGACTTACTAATTCACCGGCGACATTCCAAACAATGATGAACTACATCTACTGAGATGTCATTCTCAAACACGAACCCCTCGGAACGACAATTCATGTCTATATGGACAACATCAGTATCGCAATGAGAACTAACCTTGCAGATCACCAACGTGCCGTTCACGACGTCCTTCAAGTGGCCCAATTACATGATCTCTACTTCAAACCTGAGAAATGCCTATTTCACACTTCTTCCATGGATTACCTGGGGGTAATCCTTGAAAAGGGGGTGACACAAATGGACCCTGCAAAAATCGCGGGCGTGGACATGTGGCCAGTACCACAAAACGCAACAGAAGTATGAAAAGCACTTGGATTTTTCAACTTTTACTGCCCCTTCATCAAAGACTTCACATTCATTGCAAGACCATTACACAAACTCACACGCAAGGATCAAGAATGGCATTGGGGACCAGAAGAACAGAACACCTTTGACAAGCTAAAAAAGCGAGTAACATTGGAACCAGTACTGGCGCACGCTAAACTGGATGATCAATTCGAACTAGAGGTGGACGCTTCAGGATACGTGGTAGGCGCAGTACTCTTGCAATGAAAAAAGGATGGTAAAAAGCACCCTATAGGGTACTACTCAGCCACACTCAACGAAGTGCAATGCAACTACGATATTTACAACCTCGAGTTACTAGCCATTGTCATGGCGCTCAAAAACTGGAGGCCTCTTTTGGCTGGATCCCCTCACAAGATCATCATATACTCTGATCACCTCAACCTACAGTATTGGAGACTGCCACAGAGGATATCAAGGAGGGTGGCAAGAGAAGTTTTGGAGCTGTCAGAATATGACTTCGAGATATGTCACCTCCCTGGACGATTAAACGGAAGGGCTGACGCACTGTCAAGGCGACCAGGGTACAATCAAGGGGAGGACGACAACAAAGACGTAATTGTATTACCCAATCGCATCTTCGCAAGAGCAAGTGGAGTAGAAGGTGCACCACCAACGCGAAGAATCATCGTGCAAGAAGAAATGGAACCCACAAATCTGGTGTATCAACAAGACAAAAGCCTGTTAAAACTGTGGATCGACGCCCATCAACTAAAAAGAATAGAAGGAATATGGTATAAGGACGGATGATGCGTGGTGACAGGCAACACGGGACATAAACGACTTTTCATACAAGCCCATCACGACACACCGGTATACGGACATCCAGGAATCAACAAGACATACCAGCTAACAAGCCGAAGGTACTGGTGGCCAAGCATGTGACAAGAAGTGATGGAATACGTTAAAGGATGCGCTGAATGCCAAAGGAATAAAGTCAATACATGACCAAACAAAGCCCCACTATCACCGATATTTCCCATGCATGAAGCTATGCCATTCGAGACAGTTGCACTCAACTTCATCACTAAGCTACCGATTTCACAGGGATATGACTCAATACTCACCATAACCGACCACAACTGTACAAGAGCTGCGGTATTCATCCCATGTAAAGAAAGCATAACTGCTGAAGAAACTGCGGGATTAATTGTTCAACACATATTCCCGTGATTCGGACTTCCACTCAAATTCATCAGTGATAGGGATCTGAGATTCGCCTCCAAGTTTATCAGGGGGCTATGCAAAGGTATGGGAGTAGCACAAAATATATCAACGGCATATCATCCTCGAATGGATGGACAATTGGAACGCACCAATCAATGGCTGGAGCAGTATCTAAGGTTCTGGGTTAACAAACGGCAAGATAACTGGCACACATACCTACCTCTTGCTGAATTTGCACATAACAACTGGCCCAATGAAACCATGGGAGAGTCCCCTTTCTTCACCTTATATGGGTTTAACCCACAAGCTAATTGGACAGATAAGCCATCTCCAATACCACAGGTGACACTGAGGCTGGATCAGTTCAAAAGGGCAAGACAGTGCGCACAAGAATTGATGATCAAAGCGCAGCAGTCATGCTCAGTAAAAAAGGAAAGTCGGCTGGTAGTCAGGTGGTAGTCAGGTATAGTCAGGTATAGTCAGGTGGTAGTCAGAAATTTCGACAAAAGTCAAAAAATAGTCACCTTGTAGTCAGTTTAAAGTCATGAAGACCTAGGG
>WNGR01005244.1_pt1 | contig 14489 bp, 11 predicted proteins | sample 5407581 | NCBI WGS metagenome assembly WNGR01 (sample SAMN13153383, study PRJNA577476) | soil metagenome | isolation source: 80 cm soil or saprolite under Garry oak tree replicate 2 | place: USA:California | collected 2016-06-15
CCCTGCACGCTGCAGCTGCGCACGGACTTTCCTGACCGGCATGGCTTTACGGTTGTCTCTTGACCTTTTTTTACTCCTTCTTCGGGTCTAGTGCGGGACATGCGGATTTGGAGGGACAGCCGAGTATCCAGGTGGTGTAAACTACAAGTGCCAGTGGTGGGGCGCAAAAATTTCTCACCAAAACAAGCTTTCGCCACTAAGCGTCGCCACTAAGCGATCTCAGTCAGATTCGTCCACACTGTATCGATCGCAATTGTTGAGCTTCTTTTAGCTCCCTCGAACCCCGAAGAGGAAGGTGAGTTTTCATTATTTATTATTTATTTATTTATTTTTGCTATCTTGAATTTATATGCCTAAGTCACTTGCGGACTCTTTCAAGGGTTGTCCTCATGTACTTACATGCGGGGCTCCTCCACAAGGGTGGTGATCCAGTGACGATCTCCGTAACCCTCGCAGAACAGGTATGAGCGATTATCTGATATTAGCTCCACTGGCGGACTGGCCGGATGCAGTCGGTCAGCGTCAGCAACCGGAAAATATCGTGCGCAGGCCAAGGGCGCAGGGATTCCGATTGCGTCAGCACTCCGCGAATAGCATTTTGAACTGGCTTTTAAGCACTCTTTGAATTGCCAGAGAACGAAAGGATAGATCCGTTCAAGATCCACCTGTGTTCGTCTATCGCGCGTCCGTAACTATGAAGCTGCGATCATTCATTTATTCATTAATGCTGAAAGGTTTTTCGCCGCCCAAGAAATCAACTCGTGCCACTGGCAGCTGACCAGGCGCCAAGCCAAGTGATGTCCCAAAAGAAATTCCTAGGCCGTCAAAGTCCGCGCCAACCTGGACTTGTACGTGGTGTGCGTCGTGCGTTGTTGTTTACAGTAACTTACCAACCGCCCCAACTCCGCGCCTGGAAAAACTGTTAATCCTACAGAAAGGATTCTGACTCCTCGCACAGCCAGCATAGCGCCTCGCCCTCACCCAAAAGTGGTTGTTGTATTGCTGACGTACATACCACGGGCGTTGTGGCCATGCTGAGTGATGGGCAAAATGTGCGCAAGGCGCTTTGGGTACGTTTGTCAGACAATTGTCGGAAATATCGATGGATCTGTATCTTTCCGGCACCTGTATTTCCGAGTCTGCGCTCAACCGAAATAAATAAAAATAAAAAACCTTGTAGTCGGAGAGGCGCCCGAGGCGCCCTTCGGGGCGAGCGGGCCCCGGACGCTCCGATGCTGGGCATGCCCGGAGACTGATACTGCATTCGTTGGTTGGAGAGTTTTGGGCTTGCCATTATTGGCGTTCGTGCGCTATGTGCGGCTTCGAGTCATAGCGTCCTTTTTTGATCGGGCTCTTAGAGGTGCAGTGTGCAATTCGTACGTCATCTCGGACCTACTGTACCTGCACCCAAAGACAGAGCAATCAACAAAGCTGACGGAGGACGCAAGCGTGCAATTCCCTGCAATGTAGTACAGCCAATCAACGGGCGTGGTGTGGATGTGGATCATGATGAAATGCACGACAACGACAAGTGGCAAAAAGGAAAAAAAAACTTTTCGAGGGTAAAAATCAAAATCAAAAGAATATTACTGTATTGTATTGCACTAAGTTACAAGAAGAGGCGACTTCAGAGAGTCAACTCCATTCCGAGTGGTTCCGGTTCTGGACCAGTGGACCCCAATCGATCCAATCAACCCCCGCCCCGAGACAAATCTACAAAAAAAATAAGCACAAACATCGTCTTCGGACAACGTGGTCTTCCCTCGGATCCAGCCACGTGTCCGATCACATTTCGACTTCGTCGCTTCGAGGTTGCGCAACCTCGCGGCCATCGCAAAGGCGGCGTATGCAGCCCGCCCTCCGCGGCTCCGCGTCTTCGATGCACCTTAGGATAGTACCAAGAAGAGCATACGTACGCTGGTGTTGATGTCTGTGGCGGGTGCTTCGCATAACATTGGGCACGCCTTCGATTCCAGATCAAAGATCCAAGTGTTTCGTTTTTCTTCCTTGCGGCACGGACATAACCAAGGTAGGAGGCCGCTGTGTAGTATACACTCGCGGAGCACGCATAATATCCATGAACTATATACTACAGGATGTGCCACTGCTGACACCGTAAATTAACCCGAAGTCACGTCATACAAAGTCAAGGATGGTCCTCGAAATGATAAGCTGGAATGATTCCGTCAATGATGCTTCGGTGGTCGTTGAGGAGCCGACTGAATCATAAGGTATTGGGTTTGCGGTCGTTGGGATTATGCGGCCCATCGGCAGGGCTACGATGCCCACTCCATCATTTGTGCAATCACGCCACACGGCGATCCACCAGCGCCTCTCCATAGAGCCGCGGAGCTGGCGCATTCGCGCGCTTGCTTGCTTGCTCGAGGAATTCGCCCAACAGATACCCACTCTGGGTGTTCTTGCACACAGCAAGAGGTAGCGTACATAGCCTAAGGACATCAAGGGGATTGTTGATACAGTATTTGATGTAAATCCTGTGTTTGATCCTCGCTGCACGCCGGCTATATAGTGCCGTTAATTTTACGAAATACAATGCCGAGCAGCTCGGAACACAGAGAGTGAGGCAAACGCGTGACCTTGGGGAGCCGCTAATATCATGGACATCAGCAGGCTTGTGCGATTGCTCGTCGTAACGTGCGTATATTGCTGCGCTGTCGATAGCAAGAGAGCGAATGGGACAGGCGATTCGGGGGCCGTTGGTATATTGGGACGCAGTAGCGGGTGTTTTTGTACAAGAGATTACCCCGCAAGCGGAAATACGCATGTTGCTATCGCGCAGCCCTGTATCACGGTCGCGGTTCCCTACAGTTGCTAGGGGGTGTGGTCAAATTCCGGACGAGACCAAGGAGTCAGGTGAGCAAGGCATTCTCCGTTCGACGCAGAACGCACATGGCTAACCCCGTGGGTCTTACACCTGTGGACCGCTCGCCGAGTTGTCCTGCCATCAGCAACGCGTAAACCTCGAGTACTGTCCGGATCGAAGTGTACTGGATAACTGACAGGCAGGCGATCCGTCCCTCTGATCGTCAAGGTCCGTAAGCACGTGGCGGGCGGTGCTGCATATCTCCTGGGCAAGCTATTCTATTGGCTGTCATGGGACGAGGAACTAGCTATGTAGGACTGCGACCGTTGCGTTGCTTATTCAATGTTGATCGGGAGTCGAACGAGCCACGAGCCATCCTCCCAATTCCGAGAGTTTCGGGTAACGCGTGACACAGCCTCGAGGTCTCGCCACCATCTCTGTGCGCACAAGCCGGGACCTACATATCGATGCGGCCCGCAGCGGTAGACTGGTAGTGAAATCTAGGTCCCCGTCGGTGCGGAAAGCGCAAATTAGGATAGAAGCGCATTGACGGTTTCGGGAGTCATCCCGATTGGGGCACAGAGGCAAGGTAGCGTGTCTGCATTGGAAATTAAGCATGCGGGGCTGGAGTGGGTGAGACTAGGTCAGGATAGGCATGTCAGGCTGGGCATAAGCTCACCTGTGGTTCGGTGAGTAATAACTAGCCTGTCCACATCGAACATGGGCCATTTGGGAAAACAGGTTTTTGTTTTCTCTGAAAAAAAAGTGCGCAACGTATCCGCGGAAGTGTCTCGATTTTGACAGTCACCTTCTCCGAAAAGCTAGCGCGCCTTCAACGGCCGCTGCGCAAGACCTGCCACTGTATATACAGTAAGTGCGACCTTTCGGACAAATTTATGAAGTGTCACGGAGGCTCCGTGCAGGCAACAATGCATTGGGCACTTGTTTAGGCGCCTTCCATAGGAGGGACAAATCCAGTGTCGAATAGTTGACTAAATGTCTCCCGCTGTCGATCATTTGCAATTCCCAGTTTGGGGATGGGAGAAGGGGAATTTGAGGGGTAAGTCTCTAATTCTGTGCCAGTGACATGAGCGCATTTGTCTCCCGAACTTGGACAACAGTAGACACTACAACCCATAATATATTAGAGTAAGTAAGTGCTTCGAAAATACGCAACGCCTCCTTTAAGAGAGGAAGACGTCAGAGCCCAAAAAAACAGTCTCGGAAAAATAGTGTTAGCCGCAGAGGTAATGCGTAGACGGGTCTAGACGGGGTTGTTGCCCGGATACCTTTCCGTTAACTACCTTTCGTTGTGATATATGGCATTCATGGTGACGGCAGTAGATTAAGTGGGTTATGCACAGATCTCTCGGCTCGGAGTGTATGCAGACATAAACATTCTGGTTCACAATAAGCCTGGCCGCGTAGGGATGGTGTCGGCATTACCTCTGATCCACGGTGGAAGATAGGAAAGGAATTGGTTTAATTAGGAATGAGCACCGGACATATGGGTCAGCCGCCGTAATCGAGCTGGAGATAGATTGCATGAGTTGAGTGACCCAAAAAGGCAGGAGGACGGCAGCGGATAAGTAGCTCATTCAAGATTTGCAATAGCAGACACCACAAGGATCAGTCCACAGGGTCTTCGACGTTTCGACGCATGGGTCTCACCGAGGAACAGATAATCAAGTCGTATTCGCTTGCGCATTCTAAGCCGGATGGCGTCGAGTGCAAGTAAGCATACAACAGAAGATAGGTTCAATCGCATCGAGAAAGTTCGGGTAGTGGGTGTGTAAGTTAGGTGGAGTGCGTGGAAGGGTGGAATGAGGACCTATTTTGGCGAGTATGTCGAGCATGCTGGCGCACCGCATTCCCGAGGCAGTGGTACCGGCGCCAATCGGGAGATGATGAGGAGCGATGTGGGATCAAGGGCCCATCTGGTTCCTCCATTGATGAAGGGGCGGGAGTTGGGGGCAGCGGATGATAAATGGGGGCCACGAGGGGGAGAAGTATGGCGAGTTGAGAGAATAGAGACAAGGAAGAAGAGGGAGGCAATAGAGAAGGTGATGTCAACGTGAAACTGGAGCAAACATTACAAGTTGAGCCGAGCACCTGATGATCTAGTGTTCACAGTACTGGTATGAGTAGGTATTGGCACGGGTAGGCAAACATCGGGCACAAGTCGGGGGTGAGGCGTCTGGGGCAGAGCCAGTGGCCGGTGAGGGCGGATAGACCATCAAATCAAAAAATCGGAAAAGTAAGGGCAAGGGGAAGCATAAGGGGAGTGGCAAGAGGTTGGCGGCGGCGGTTATCGGCGGGGGCAATGAAATAATTAAATAATATAATATATAGGAAAAACGATAAGTAAAATAAATAGGATTATATGCTATATGGCTATGCGGGTTGATGTTGGTTCGCTTGTGCTTCGCTTTGCATTTTGCCCCCATTCGAGTTTCCCTTCCCCTTTCTTAAACGCCGTGTACTCCTTATATCTAGTACCTCTCCAGCGACTCATCATCTCCCCCCGTCGCTCTTAATTCCTCTCCCTCCCCTTCCCCTTCCTCTTTTTCATTTCTCTTCTTTCCATCTCTCCTTCTTCCCCTCTTCTACGCTCCGACTTGTCCGTCATCTCTTGTACAGCCTTACCTATTCAGTCCCCCGTTGCCCACCACAACCGCCTCAACCCCTCATCCATCTCGACAGGCGGTGTCGGATCCTTATACACCATATCGAGCCTGGCAAGTACTTGCCTCCTGGCTGTGTATATCTCGTCAATCTGATCCTTCCCTCTCACCTAGCATATAGTCCAAGCTATCTTACCCTCCACGCAGCACACACCCTTCCCGGGCATTAATATCGCTTCACCCCCATCCCTTACTCATTCCTTAATCATGGACGTACCCTCAACATCTTCGTCCTCCCAGCTTCAATATCTCTCTCAGCCCACATATCCTCACTACTCTCATCCACCACCATCAGACATCACATCATCTGCTCTCTTCGCTCCCGACACTTTCGACAACAGCTCTCATTATCGGCCCCATTCTCTACCGACAGACCCCATCCAATCGTCCGACATGTCAATGACGACTCCAGGACCACTCGATGACGAGGACCAAGATCTAGTTCTCTTATCAAATATCTCGGACCTCACTTCGTCTTCTATCCAGAGCTTCCAGAACAATCAAGATGGTACCGGACTGTCACGGCCCTTGACCCTCCAGGAGCAGGAGCGATTAGCCAATCTCGACCGACTCAAATTTTTCCTCGCCACCGCACCCTCAGCCTGGTCCGGCTCAACGATCCCGGATATGAATTCCGAGCACCCTACACACCCCGGCGCCGCACATCCCGCGCTCAATCGCTTCCTACTTCCTAATCAAGAATACGTCACATGTGTCCTATGGAACGGGCTCTATCATATCACAGGTACGGATATTGTACGTGCCCTCGTATTCAGGTTCGAGGCCTTTGGTCGACCCGTCAAGAATATGAAAAAGTTCGAAGAGGGCGTCTTCAGTGACCTTAGAAATCTCAAACCTGGCGTTGATGCATCGCTGGAAGAACCAAAGGTCCGCTTAAACTGTACTTTCCGCTGAAACATCAGACCTCATACTTTCGTCCTTTAGTCTCCTTTCCTTGACCTTTTGTTCAAGTATCAATGTATACGTACACAGAAGAAGCAGAAGGTCTTTTATTGGTAAGTCCGTTCAATTTTTCCTTTTCCGCGCTTATCAATTTCTTCTTGCAGGTTCTCCGTCCCTCATGATAGATTGTTCCTCGATGCTCTTGAGCGTGATCTTAAACGAGAGAAGATGGGCCTTGAGCCGACTACTGTTGTCACGGGCGAGCCGGCCATGTCTTTCACGTACGACCCCAAGCGCTCCCTGTACGATCAGTTCAGCAGGGCTCAGAAGGGCGAGGCAGATGAAGAAGAGGGCCCTGGCTCCGACAGCGCCGACACCGGTGCAGTCAACAAGATGATCAATCCGGCGGATTCTATCGTGGGCCGCTCCCGCGAAGACGGCTCTTCGTCATCTGATGAGCGCTCTGGAGAAGACGCTCGCCCCCGTCCATGTCCTAGTGCGGCATTCTTGTCAATGTTCTCTTTGTTCGAAGGCTCCCCCTCTTACAAGCGCCGACGCCGACGGCAGCCTAAGATGACCCGCAAGTCCTCCGAGGAAATCTCCGATAATGGCTCTAGCGTTGGTAGCGTCCGACTGGACGAGAATCAGGTTGCGCCAAGTATTGGGCATAGATTGGGCCTGTCGAAGAATGCTTCCGATGCCTTCCTTGCCCAGGCCAACGCCCGCCGGCTCGGAATTTCGAGTTCGATCGGACATGCAGCTCGTGCGGAGTCATCAAGCTTTCCAGAAAATGCGCTCGTCATGGGTGCCTCGAACCCTTCCGCCAACGTTTTTGGTCTTCCCTCGGAGATCGATGGGATATCGCGTCCTCCAAGGCAGAATACGTATCCCTTGTATGAACCGCACAGGGCAAACCTCACCCACGGATCTCGGCCACAAGGTGTTCCGGCATCGAGACCCTCGCCCTACCTGCATTCTGGGGGATCCGCCTCTCACTCATCTTCTAGCCTCCCTCCGTCGCAAAAGGTCAAGGCATTCTCGTGCCCTCTGTTCTCATGCGGTCGCCTGTTCAAGCGCCTCGAACATCTTAAGCGGCATCTACGTACACACACCATGGAGCGTCCGTTCCAATGCACTGTATGCTGGAAGCGTTTCTCTCGCTCTGATAACCTCACCCAGCACGCACGCATTCACACACGCTCTAGTGACTCCGGTGCTGCGGCTTTTGGTCAGGGGATGTTCGGGGACGAGGGTGCGGATGCGGACAATGAGGGCCTAGACCACCTGGATGGTGACGACAGTGATTTTGCTGCCTACGCTTCCACCCGGTTGGTCGAGGTTGAGGTTCAGGGCGAACTTCCCGAAGAAGGCCTTCTTCCCTCCGCAGCGGCGGGTGTGCACACTTCCCCACAGGAGTTTTTCACATCTGCGATGCCCAATGTCCAGTTTGCGCAGTCGAGCACGCGAGAGCAAGGTGGTTACCACGCCGTCGGCACATCATCGCCGTGGAGTATGCGGGCCACGCCTCTGCCTAGCCCAGGATTCCGCAGTCCAGAGGCATCGCCCGCGCACATGGCGCAACAAATCAGCGGTTCGTCGGCACAATATAATCCGTATCCCGGAAGCGTGGCTGGCCCGTTCGCCCCCGTCTCCGCCCCCGCTCACAAGTCCGTATTTGATCAGTCAAACATATTTTCTCAGAGCTTGGAACATTCGCAACCATCGGGTCCTGGTCCTATCCGGCGCCATCGCAGTGTCACTCCATCAGTCGCACAAAACGGGGAGCTCATCAGAAGACCAATGACCGCCGCGTCAATGTCAGATTATGGCCCAGGCAGCCCTGCCCCCAGGGGATACCACCCGTATGCAAATGCTATGACGTCTGGACATGCCCCCATCAGCTCGACACGCTCAAGTCCTGCGGGTTATCACATCCCGTTAGAACCCACTCCGTTACACCAGTCGCAGATCCCACGTGCGGTGAACGCACCGGCGCAAGAGCCAGTGGACTTTACCTCTCTTAACACCTCATCAATGGGTTTTGGCATCTCGAATACAAGCGGGACGAGTTCCTATGACGGCATGTACCTGGCGGAGTCCTCGTCCACCCTCCCATCAACGTCTTATCCTCCGGCCGAGCCGTTTTTTCAAGCCCATGTAACACCTGGGTACTTCGCCGCTAGTCATAGCGAGCCTCAACAAATTGTCATGTGAACTTGAAAACCAGTCATCGCGATGAAGGTACACTATGTTCTGGGACCACGCCTAATCAATCTTTCTATCATATATCATTCCCTAATTGCTTCCATCTGTCCATCCGTGGTCCCCAACTTCAACTGTCGATAATGCCGTATCATCAACACCAATACTGTGGTATTATAACGCCATTTAATGTCTCAAGGCTTCTGTTCTCTAAGCGGTAGCCCTATCTATTCGTCTTCTCCCTGCGCTCGGTCGCACCTTTGGATTGCTGTGTTTTTCTATGTTCTGTCGCACCATCCGTACATAATACGCACCGTAGCAATTTCCCTTGTTTCCTTTCATTCCACGATCACGCGAGGCGTCGCTTACTTCTGTACTGCTCTCTACCATCCACTCACTAATTTTTTTTGTTCTCGCTCGCTATCGCTTTCCTATCGTTTGTACACCACTGTCTTTATACGCAACTCTGCCGCATGCAGCCCCGCACGCCTCGCCCTCCACGTGTATTACTCCTTGATGATGTACCTCATAATTCTGCCTGTTTTAATTCCTAAATACGATTCTCATTCTCTACCGTGATGTCGGTGTGTGAGTGCTTAGATTATGTGCCGTGTCGATAGGTGGAACTAACGTCTCGTTTCATCTGTCCTTACCTCAGCGCAGAGCTTCATTGTTTTCGTTGGCTTTCCCAGCTTTCGGCAGTGCTGTAGGTTCCGTGTGGGTCTTTGCATTCTTGCACTCCGTTCGTGTGGCCACGTCTGGCGCGAAAGTCGCGCCATCGCTAGATCAGACTGATTGATCATCACTGTCTAGAACCTATGGAACCAACCTGTGCGTCAGCGAACCAGTGAATCGAACCAGTGAATCGGGTTCATCGGCCTTGGCGTGTAAACTTCTGTGTTGATGGCTCCTGTTGAATTGTTTTTATTGCATCCGGAGTCGTCTGTCACTCGAACATACGAATCATCCCCACAAGTTTAGCCAGATACTCGAACGAAGAGATGAGATGGTTATTTGGCAACAATCTGGGCGCCCTGGTTGATCACTGCTGATTCCACTTCCACGAGGTCACCACTGCGTACCAGAGTGACGTGCCTCACTTTCATTGATGATGCCTTCCCACGCAAACTTTCGATATACGCCCTTCTTCTCTGTCTTCATCGCCTCTCCTTATCAGACTCTTCCGTGTTTCTCTCCTCGATTCCTGGCGGTGTTGATGAGAACTACCCCACACCATACGGCGCTCATCGTCAACACTGGCTTATACGTATACGCCACCGACAAACCGTTACCGAGGCTTCTGACAGGCGAAACCGACCCCCAAACGATGGTAACCTTCATTTATGAGTGGCTACAAAAAGCTCAACGGTTCGGATTTTCGGATCCTCACTTTCGGCGCATCCATGCCACCATCTGATGGAGGGATCATTCCGCGGAAGATCATGGCTTATGCCGTGCCACCAAGGGTTATAGTTTGCAACGTGCGCGAGCACGCAATGTCTGCCGGGCTTCTCGGGAAGGAAAATCTTTGACCCGCCCATCGTCTTGGTCGGGATCCTGTCCACGCGCTCACAACATCGCCCTTCAAGTGTGGGCGCTCACGGATGATACCATATTTGGGAACCGTCATGGGACTAGACTTATTCCGCGAGAGCCATCGTCGTATCTCGCACCTACACCGGGGCACCATCATCGCTGCGCCGCACACACCACTTCGCCATCACCGCTCACAGAGCAGCACCAGTCACCCGGCACCCATAGCCACTGGTTTTTCCGTTCTCCTGCGATGTGTCATCATCGCCTCTTAGTTGTCTGTGGGGTTAGATTGATTTCATTGCGCCCGCGCCGCAGCGCTACAGTATTGCTTGGTGCGCAGACCACCGCCGTGACGATTATGACTCCTTCGGATCTACGATTACTGACCCGAGGGCCCATCGGCAGCAATTCGGAGTGAGCTGGAGATCAGCGGCGCGCGCCCGCAAGGACGTGCTCCACCTATCGCGCTCACAAATACTTTAGTAGCCGGGCAGCTGAGCAGGAGGAGATGACACGGTTGCTTTCTCTTTCAATTGCGAGGTGCAAATGTCCGGCTGCCATGTGTTTTTGTTCCTGTCACCCACACCGATGGCCGAGGAACCACCGCTCCAGGCCAGGAGACAGGTTTCTCTGCTCTTTCTACGTAGAAATAATATTGCGTATGTAGCTTGTAAGTTAGTACGGAGTTTGCACAATACAATACAATACAATCATGTGTCCTGGCCGTCCCACACGTATCCCTGAAAGACGTTTAACCACCAACGCACCTCACCGCGATCCGCTTCGTCCCGACATATGATGCCCTGGGCTTCCGCCTCATCGATCATCTCTGCGGCGAGGCCCGTAGGAACAGCCTCTTCTTGCGCAATATCCAATGTAGTGCGGGCGCCGGAGATGAGTAGCATTCCGTGCAGACGCGCGGCGAAAGCGGCTGATGTGTAGGTCGGGGTATGTAGCACGCGCAGGCCACTTGCACGGAACGTACGCTCCGTGATTATTGGGTCTGTATATGCAGGCAGATGGGGTAATACCTGCAAAAATTGCGACGGGGTAAGGAGAGCTGCAAGCACGTCATATTTTCTTTTTTAGCATAACACGCGCCGCGCGACGGAGATAGAGGTGGGGTTTACCGACTCCTCTCGCACGATTCCAGCCGCCCCAGACTTCGTCCAGAGAGATGATTCCGCGAGTCGTCGCCATCATCCCGAGTCCATTCTTCCCACCTGTACCCTGTAGCACGCCGGCGAGCTCGCGGGCAAGTTGCTCGTACCATCGCTTCTCGTCGCGCGCCATGTCGAGAGTGACAGGCACGTCCGTCATCTGCAGCCCGAGCTGCGCCAATGACGATCGAATAAACGTCGCGGTGTCCGGTTCCGCTTTGCCAGACGTAGCATTGGATTTGGTCACTGCAGTCAGCCGCTCGTTCAGGTCCCCCGCAAGGCGTACCATCTCGCGAGTTTTAACCATAAGGGCGTCGAGGTCCTTCAGCGCATCGTTCATATCGAGCTGCGCCGATCGCGTAGAAGTTTCTACTCCACGCACGAGACCATCTAGGGACGGCCTGCTCTTTTAGCCCCACGTGAGGATCAAGATTGTCAGTGCGCACCAATACCGATGCGTTCCGCGCTCGATGACGCAGTCCGTTCGCCAATTGATTTCGTCTGGGCCGCGCAAGGGTCAGTATTATATCGTGTGTACGTCTCCAAGCGCGTGCGCGCACCTGCCAAGCTTTTCCCAGGAGACTACGCTTGAGAACGGCATACAGCGCCTTGTCGCCGCCTTTGCGGAAACTCAACCGTATCATCGCGTCGCCACCCGCTCCTTCGGATGTCGGGGTCCCAGGGCGGGATGGAGGCGCAGACTTTATCGGGGATGCTGAGAGGGGGAGTGCCGTGCCGCAGATCTCGCACTCCGTTAGTGCCGGGTGGTTCAAGAAGGTACATGCAGGACATGCGACCTCCTTTGGTCGGCTGCCAGAGGCCGCAGGGGGCGAGGAGGAAATGAGGTGTGCCGAGGGAGGCGGGGCCGATACTGCGCGAGGGGGTGTTGGCTCGGCAGAGCGCACCTTGGAGCGTGGGACACCACAGAGCGCACATTTGGCACCAGTTGGACTCGAACCTGGCGGGTTACGAAAGTCGCACACTTCACATTGCCAGCTCTCTCCGGCTTCATCTCCGTCCACTGCCACAGGCGTTTCAGGTGTCAGGTAAATCGTGACCTTCGGTGATGACGTGAAGAGCCCTGCATAGTATTGTGTCCTGACAATCGCTGAAAGGTCCAGAACGAAGGATCGTGAGTGGGGCTTGGGAACATCGATGTAGAACAGCCGGTGACTTGTCACGTAAATCGTGCCATTCTGGTGATCGATAGACTTCTGTAAACTAGGATATCAGTCAGGATGTGGGAGGGGATGAGAACGATGAGAGCAAAACGTGAGAGCGCGTGCACATGTGATGACAGGCTGTCCAACCTGAGATCTCCCCCCTCCCCGCCAAGCCGAAACAAAGGCAAGGAACTATTACGACCTGGCCGTCCTTGGGGCATACAGTCATCGGGAGGGGTATGGACCATTACACGATTGGGCGGACACACCTAAGATAAGGGGTGTCCTTGACTCGGAAAAACAAGCCAATGCTCGACCGTGGCCATAGGAAAATAAATTCTTAAGCTTGGAAAGCGACGTACCCATCGTATACACCAACGCTGTCTTGACTAGCGTAGCTCTCTTCGTCATTATAGAGCAAAGCTACGACCGGGATAGTACCGTCGACGGATCTTGTGTATTTTTGCAAAGTCATAGCGAAACACTAAGCGGAGATGACGGCGCTGTACTGATAAGGCACTCTTGGTGAACGATTGAAGATACGATGTGACGCTAGTAGATGAGAAAACACGAGTGGTGGCGGCCGCGACGTGAGATCGCGTGAGAGGCCGGAGACCGCTGAGAGCCTTCGACTTCGACCCTGCCGCGATACTCTACAGCACTGCAAAGGTGGTATCTGGACGAGTCTCCTAATCACAATTGTAGGATATGAGGGCTCTGATATTCTGAATAACCGCAGCAAACCGCAGCAAGGCATGATTATACTAATCTCCCACACAAACGCTGGCCTGGAACCACCCACGATCCTCACTCTCGGTAGTCTTTCCCACAGCCTTGCAGCATCGGCGGAGCTGACTTCCTGGGAGCGCTTATACCTAGACTAGGGCCCGAGCCTAGGAACCCCAGCGGGGTGTTGGGTGGTGAGAACGACAGTGAATCCCTTGTGACCTCTCCTCACCGGTACCGCTGGCAGCGCTCCCACCCAATCTTCTACGCGAGTATGTCTTATCCGGTTCTATTTTGGCACCCGTGGTTATTCTCTCCTTCACACCCCTCATGTGAAGTGGCGTGCTTTAAGTATCTCCTTACTTGTTCTCGGCGCACCTCTCCTTCTCTCCATCCCTTCTGTGGTACGATTGCGCCACGAGCCCAGATCCGACTCCTAGCTGCGCTATCTTCCTAGTGATAACCCTCCGCTCACAAAGATGTGGTGAGTAGAGGTGTTGCTGTGCATCAGTTAGCCCCCGCCCCTAACACTGCCCGAGTCAGTAGACTTGCGGTCTATGCACTCTTCTTTCTCCTTCGCTCGTCCTTCTTCGGTTGCCTTACATTCGCACGGGCGGGGGAGGTGAACATTACCGTTGACGACACTGACTCGTCAATCGTCTATCAGCCGGATACTGCATGGTTTTTCAACGGGAACTCGTCGCGCTGCACTTTCTGCCTGACACCACCTTCCCCAACGATTGCCTCCAATAGTACCTGGCACCATGGACTTCACGTAATTCCGACTCGGGATGCGGATGATAATCTTGTCAATGGTAGTGAAGACCCCGACGCACCCGCGATGAGACTACGCAGGAGCAAAGGAGATCTGGTGGTCGGAAGACGCAGCTACGATCCTACCAACGGTGCAACTACTTCTCCGTTTGTGACGGATAAGCTCGACAGCGACGACGCCAGCTTCATCGATTCTCCCGTATCGGTCCAGTTTAATTTTACTGGTGAGTCTCGCTTTCCCAAACGACGACCATCCTTACCGATTTTATAGGCTCGGCCATCTACCTATTCTGCGTTCTCCCTTTGGGAGTACCGCCCAATACTAACAGCACGCCGACTCTCATGAATCTTACTTTTACCCTGGATGGCGAGCCTGCAGGCTCCTTTTTCCATAATGGTTCGACAGATACTGGGGGCTTTCAATCAAATACTCCAGTTTTATCGCGAGGGAATCTGTCGGATTCTGCCCACAATCTTTTGGTCAACCTCGGACCCAACTCAGTTTTTTTGTTGGATT
>WNGR01004848.1_pt1 | contig 14482 bp, 11 predicted proteins | sample 5407581 | NCBI WGS metagenome assembly WNGR01 (sample SAMN13153383, study PRJNA577476) | soil metagenome | isolation source: 80 cm soil or saprolite under Garry oak tree replicate 2 | place: USA:California | collected 2016-06-15
AATTATTACCTTTACGAGAAGGCGCTTGAAATGCGTCGTCTTGACCTCCAGCGCGAGATGGAGCAAAGGCGTCTGCTGGCTAAACTGCCGAAACGACGCCGAAACATAGGCAAAAATGCAGTCTATGGACTCGGCGCGCTCCTGGTGAAACTCGGCATGTGGCTGAAGCAGATCGATCAGCTAAGAGAACCTGTTGGAGATCAAGCATGACTCCAACAGGATCATTCACCTGAAATGCCGGAACCGTAATAAAAGCTTCCGGCATCTATTTACTTCTTTGCCTATCCTGAGATTTACATTCGCTCAATCCCTTCATCCTCCATTGACACCACGCCGCTCACGTGCATAATGAAAATAGCATTCCAATCCACATACATGAAAGGCATCATTGAAAACTTCAACACCCCCATCAACAGAGGGGCGTATTACAAATACCTGGCATAGCTTTTTTGTTTGCGCGTTACTCTTGATCGTTGGTATCAATATACGTTCGGTCATCCTGGCCGTACCTCCTGTATTACCACTCATCCAACATGATCTGAACCTCTCCTATACGGCGTCAGGGCTGCTCACGGCTCTGCCGATCCTCATCATGGGCGCTACCGCCTGGTCTTCAGGATTGCTGGTAGAGAAGATTGGTGGACGGCGGGCAGTTACCTGGGGATTGCTACTCCTGGGGCTTGGCACTATCATGCGTGGCCTCTGGACCACAGTCTTCTCGCTCTACCTCTTCACCGTGCTCCTGAGTCTTGGTATAGCCCTGACGCAGACAACGGTACCCGTGTTGATCCGCAGGTGGTTCCCCTCGCATATTGGCCTTGTAACAGCCCTCTTTACAGATGGATTGATCATCGGTGAAACAATAGGAGCGGGAGCAACTGTCCCGCTAATGGTGAGGTTCCTGGGAAATGACGCCTGGCCTGCCACATTCATCTTCTGGGGAATTCCCCTGGTTGTGTTACTGGCAATTTGGCTCTGGCTCGCTCCGCCTGCGCCTCCAATGACGCTCGCGTCGGCATCCCCTGAAGAGACGCGATTTATCGCGTCCTCCCCATCTACTGATGCTGAGAAAACGCCTATCAAAACTCTCCATTTCGGCTTTCTGCTTGGCGCGGGTAGCCTGATCTACTTTGGCATGAATAGCTGGATTGCTGCCTATAACCAGGCCATTCACCACGCGGACCTCACACCATTAGCCCTGACCATCCTCAACGCGGCGCAAATACCGGCCAGCCTGGGCGTCACATTCTTGGCGCAGCAGCTGATGGGCCGTCGCTGGCCTTTTGTGTCTGCGGGCTTGATCTGCGCAGTCTCTATTGTGGGCTGGGTATTTGCACCGGCAGAACTGGAATACCTCTGGGCGGCGCTGCTTGGCGCAAGTTCAGCGCTGGTCTTCACCCTGGGTCTCGCGCTCCCTCCATTGTTAGCAGCTCCCGGAAAGGTTGCGCGCCTGACCGGGACTACGCTCTCGCTGGGTTATAGCACTGCCTTCGTCGGGCCATTTATTGGCGGAGGGCTATGGGATCTCTTCCACCTGCCCGCCCTGGCGTTTCTTCCCATAGGTGTAGCCAGCATGTTACTTGTTCTTCTCGGTATATGGCTGCCTGAATACGGGCCCTCATAAGAGATATCAGAGAATCACTAGCCAGAGCCACCAGGGCAGGGGCAAGCCCAGCCCGTACCCTACACGGGTCGTGTTGTGCAACGTATAGGGTAGGGGCTGGGCTTGCCCCTGCCCTGGTTGGTCGTGCATAATGTAAGCAGAAAGTGTGAAAGCCGTTGTAGAGCGAAACCTGGTCAGTAGCGCTCATACGTAACACTCAGGGCAATGGTAAGACTACATAGCAGAAAAAACTGGATTCCGGAACACTGGTAAACAGAAAGGAACATACTTATGCAACTTGGATTGATTGGACTTGGGCGCATGGGCGCGAATATGGCCAAAAGGCTGCTGCGTAATGGCCATACTGTGGTTGGCATGGCACGCCACGACAGCACCGTACAGGGGGCTTCGAAAGAAGGCGCAATATCCTCAGGTACCACCTCGGTGGCTGAGCTTGTCAAGCAACTGGATACGCCGCGAGCTATCTGGCTGATGGTACCCGCCGCCTCCGTGGATGCCACATTATCTGACCTCCTACCTCTGCTCTCTCCCGATGATGTCGTGATTGATGGCGGCAACTCCTACTATCATGACGATATTCGCCGTGCCGCAGAATTAAAGACCAAAGGCATTCACTACCTGGATATCGGCACGAGCGGCGGAGTGTGGGGACTGGATCGTGGCTACTGCCTGATGATTGGCGGCGAGGATGCGGTTGTACAGCGTCTTTCACCAATCTTCGAGGCACTGGCACCAGGCGTCGGCGCAACGTCACGCACGCCTGGACGCGAGCAAGTCGGCGGCACAGCCGAGAAAGGCTATTTACATTGCGGGCCAAGCGGAGCAGGCCACTTCGTCAAGATGGTGCATAACGGCATCGAGTACGGCATCATGGCCGCCTATGCCGAGGGGCTAAACATCCTGCGCCACGCGAATATTGGCAAGCAGCAACAAAACATCGACGCCGAAACAGCGCCATTGAGCGACCCGGCATACTACCAGTATGACTTGAACCTGGCAGATGTGGCCGAACTCTGGCGGCGCGGCAGCGTCATCGGCTCATGGCTACTCGACCTGACCGCCAGCGCGCTCCTCAAAGATCCCGATATGTCCAATTTCGGCGGCCGCGTTTCAGATTCCGGCGAGGGACGCTGGACAATTGGCGCAGCCATCGATGAAGGTGTACCCGCCCATGTGTTGACTGCCGCGCTCTATGAGCGGTTCGCTTCGCGTGGCCAGGCTGATTTTGCCAACAGGTTGATGTCCGCTATGCGCTACGAGTTTGGTGGTCACCTGGAAAAGACAGAAGGCCCGTAAAAAGGAGCATTTCACTATGTCTACCAATACGACACCGCTCACACAACGTCCTGCATGGAAGGCACTTGAGGAGCATTACCAGAAGGCGCGGAGTCTCCATCTCCGCACGCTTTTCGCTCAAGACCCCAGGCGCGGCGAGCGTTTCGCCCTGGAAGCTGCCGGTATCTACCTGGACTACTCGAAGAACCGCGTGACCGGCGAAACTATGCGCCTGCTCCTCGGACTGGCCGAATCGTCTGGACTGCGCGCGCGTATCGACGCCATGTTCCGTGGAGAGAAAATCAACGTGACGGAGAATCGCGCTGTCCTTCACGTCGCCTTGCGCGCGCCAAGAGATCAGCACATCCTGGTTGATGGCGAGGACGTCGTGCCGCAAGTTCACGCTGTGCTGGATAAGATGGCGAACTTCTCCCAGCGCGTGCGCAGCGGCGCTTGGACAGGCTATACCGGTAAACGTATGCGCAACATCGTCAATATCGGTATTGGAGGCTCAGATCTCGGCCCATCCATGGCTTATGACGCCCTGAAGTATTACAGCGATCGCAATCTGACGGTGCGCTTCGTTTCCAACGTGGATAGCAACGAGTTTGTGGAAGTCACCCGCGACCTTGACCCCGCGGAAACGCTCTTCATCGTCTCCTCTAAAACCTTCACCACACAGGAGACGTTGACCAACGCACGCTCGGCTCGACAGTGGTGCGTCAACGCTCTGGGCAGCACGCAAGCGGTCGCCAAACACTTTGTCGCCGTTTCAACAAACACGCAAGAGGTGGAAAAGTTTGGCATAGATACCGCCAATATGTTCGAGTTCTGGGACTGGGTTGGTGGCCGCTACTCCTACGACTCGGCCATCGGGCTTTCCCTGATGATCGCCATTGGCCCTGACCGCTTCCGCGAAATGCTGGCCGGTTTCCACACGGTGGATGAGCATTTCCGCACGGCTCCCTTTGAGCAAAATTTGCCAGTGCTGCTAGGGTTGATTGGCATCTGGTACAACAACTTTTTCGGGGCCGAGACGGTGGCTATCCTGCCTTACGACCATTATCTTGGGCGCCTGCCCGCCTACTTGCAGCAGCTTGATATGGAGAGCAATGGCAAGCATGTTGATCTGGAGGGCAGGCAGGTCAATTACCAGACCGGGCCGATCATCTGGGGCCAACCAGGAACGAATGGGCAGCACGCCTTCTACCAGCTTATCCACCAGGGAACTAAGTTGATCCCCTGCGATTTCATCGGCTTCTGCGAGTCGCTCAATCCGCTGGGGCCCCATCACGATCTGCTGATGGCGAACTTCTTCGCGCAGACCGAGGCCCTGGCGTTTGGCAAGACAGCCGAGGAGGTCGCGGCGGACGGCGTACCCGCGTTCCAGGTTCCGCACCGCACCTTCGAGGGCAACCGGCCAACCAACACCATCCTCGCACAGCGTTTGACGCCGGAAACGTTGGGCAAGCTGATCGCGCTCTACGAACACAAAGTCTTCGTGCAGGGAACCATCTGGCATATCAACTCGTTCGATCAATGGGGCGTCGAACTTGGCAAGGTGCTGGCTAACCGCATTACCCCAGAACTTGCCAGCGCCGAAGAGCCTGAGCTAAAGCACGATAGCTCGACCAATACGCTGATACGGCGGTATAGGAAGTTGCGGTAAGCAGCTTGATGATGTACTAATACGTATTTGTAAAGTGTGCCCACACTTTACAAATACGTAACCAAATACGTAATTTATCGGATGTGCTATAAAGCCTCACACGGTAAACTCTCAATAGTGGATAAATTCTCTGGGAGACCGTTTCTTAAGAGGAGAAATGGCACAATGCATAAATCGATGTACAATTCCTGTACAGGCGGGGAAGAGGAGACTACTGCTCTACAGGACGAGGCTCTCGAGTGCTCGTTCCCTGCCCCTATGGTGCCAGAATCTGCGATGAGTACGATCAGTATGACCGCGCTCGCGCAGTATTGCATCAGGGAAATCAACAATTACCGCCGAGGCGCCCCTTACGATGATCAGTATTGCGTGGAGATGTTATATAGAGCCACAATGCAAAGGGATCAATTTGCCTGGGAATGGTTTCAGCAATACTTCAGCCAGGTTGTGCGTGGCTGGCTACGTCGTCACCCCAGAATAGAAATCGCCAGTCGTTTTGATAGCGAAGAGAACTATGTAGCACAGACCTTTGAACGCTTCTGGAAAGCAACAATCCATAATCAGACGCTGCAATTCAACACACTTGCTGCTGCTTTAAAGTATTTGCAAGCGAGTTTGAATGGCGTTATTCTTGATACACTACGAAGATATTCGGGACCAAAAGAAGCTCCATTGCCCGAATCTGGTGACCCTGGAGAACTACAGGTGGAGGACCAGGTAGATTGCAGCGTGTTGTGGGAGCTTATACAAACTATGCTCCCTAACGTTCGCGAGCGTCGATTAGCCTACTTGCTCTTCCACTGTGGTCTGAGGCCCAGGCAGATTCTCCTTTGCTGCCCTGATGAGTTCAGCTGTGTGCAAGAAATCTATCGTCTACGTCGTAACATTCTCGAGCGGCTCCTGCGTAATGCGGCATACATTCGCTGGCAACTTGGCACTATCTAAGGATGTGCAAATAGATAGATGCATAGGTGGTAATTATGAACGAAATGCACTTTGACGCGGTCATCGTTGGCTCAGGATTTGGGGGGTCCGTGATGGCGTATCGACTTGCAGAAGCAGGCCTACACGTCTGCTTGTTGGAGCGAGGGAAAGCGTATCCCCCCGGTTCATTTCCTCGTAGTCCATACCGGATGAAAGACAATTTCTGGGACCCTGGTAAAGGAAAGTATGGTCTGTTCAACGTCTGGTCATTTTCGGGTCTCAATGCCCTGGTCTCGAGCGGGCTTGGTGGCGGTTCATTGATTTACTCAAATGTCATGATTCGCAAGGATGAGAAGTGGTTTGTAAAGGAAGATCCCTCTCAACACAACTATGAATACTGGCCGGTTACCCGTGCCGATCTTGAGCCTCACTATGATCATGTTGAGAAGATGCTGAATGTACAACAGTATCCATTCGACCAGCCACCATATAATCAGACGAAGCGAACCCAGGCGTTGAAAGCTGCTGCCACTCAGCTACGCCTGGACTGGTACCTGCCGAAGCTCGCTGTCACCTTTGGGAATAAAGGTGAGACTCCTGTGCCCGGTATGCCAATTTGTGAAGAGCATACAAACTTACATGGCCCGAATGGCGCACGCTCTACCTGCCGACTTTGTAGCGAGTGTAACATCGGCTGTAATTATGGGAGTAAGAACTCACTTGACTACAACTACCTCTCAGAGGCAAAGAGGCATAGAGCGGAGATTAAAACCGGTTGTGAAGTGCGCTCATTTGAGCCACAAGAGGGCGGTTACTCCGTCTCCTACATTGAGCATGATCTCGCGCGCGAGGGGTATCCAACTCTTACTCACGACACGGGTGTTCTTCCTCTGAAGACCCTGACCACTGATCGACTGATCCTCTCCGCGGGAGTTTTTGGTTCCACCTATCTCCTGTTAAAAAATCGGGCGGCTTTTCCACACATTCGTGAAGAAGTCCTCGGATCGCGCTTGAGCGGCAATGGAGATTTTCTTGCTTTCGCTCTCAAATGTAGTGATAGTACCAATGGCGAACGAAAACGACTTGTGATTGATGCTGCTCACGGGCCTGCTATTACAAGTACTATCCGCGTTCCAGACACGGTAGATGGCGGTGATGGACCTGGCTTCTATATACAGGATGCAGGATATCCCGAGTTCGTGAACTGGATGTTGCAGATACCTGAAGTGTTCAGCGCGTTCAAGGAATGGGTTCGGATTGCTGGACGATTGTTTCAAGATAGGTTAAAGGGAAAGACGATGAGCGACCTGAGCGGAATGGTCTCTGCATTGTTTGGCGAATGTGAACTCTCTGCAGATCTGCTCCCGCTGGATGGGATGGGGCGCGATATTCCAAATGGAAGAATGAAGTTACATAACAACATGCTCGACGTCGAATGGCATCAGGATGAATCTGGTCCGTATTATGAGAGAGTCAGGGAAACGATGAAGGCTATCTGTTCCAAATTGGGGGCAACATTTGTTGATGAGTCCCTCTGGAATATCAATCGTCTGATCACGGTGCATCCACTCGGTGGTTGTCCAATGGGACGAAATGACACAGAGGGAGTAGTAAACTCGTATGGGGAGGTCTTTAACTATCCCAATCTCTACATAGCGGATGGATCGGTGATGCCTGGCCCGGTCGGAACAAATCCCAGCCTGACCATTGCAGCTCTCGCTGATCGCTTTGCTGAGGGCATTCTCGAGAAAAGAGGCAAGTAAGGGCGATCCTCGCGGTCGTCCTGGAAAGCAACGAACTTATGAGTGAAGCTGACAATCACGATAATCATCAGAAGAGACGTTCCCTGGTATTAGCCGGAGGGGGGGTGAAAGTTGCTTTCCAGGCAGGCGTGCTGCAAGTCTGGCTCGACGAAGCAGGCATTACGTTTGATCATGTAGATGGCGCAAGCGGAGGTACCCTCAACCTGTCAATGTACTGTCAAGGAATGAGCGGTACCCAAATCGCCAACAACTGGCGCAATCTTCCTGTGTCCCTCTTCGCCGATTTCAACTGGAAGCAGTATACAAAGCTCTTCTATGCAGATTCAATACTGAAGCTTGATCGATTTCGGGAGCAAGTCTTCCCTGGATGGGGGCTTGATTGGGACAGGATTCGGGCCTCGAAGCAGGAGGCGACATTCAATGTCTACAACTTCAGCAAGCACGAATTAGAAGCATTGACTCCCGACATGATGACGGAAGACTATCTGATCGCTTGTAGCTCGCTCCCGATGTGGTTCCCACCGGTCATCATTCATGAAGACATCTACATCGATGCTGTTTTTATTACTGATGCTAATCTCGAGGAAGCTATACGGCGTGGTGCCGATGAGATCTGGGTCATCTGGACAGTGAGTGAAAAAAGTGAGTGGAATCCTGGTTTCATCGCCAACTACTTCCAAATCATCGAGACCAGCTCTAATGGACATTTCAGGCGCATGGTGCAGCGCATAGAGGAGAACAACGCCGCGCTAACAGCAGGAAAAGCTGGCGAGTTCGGGCGTCACATTGATCTGAGGATCCTTCGGGCAGAAGTTCCGCTTCACTACCTCATCAACATTAGCACCGATCGTATCAAAGAATCGGTGAACCTTGGAGTGCAGAGAGCGCGACAGTGGTGTATGGAGCAAGGAATTGAGCTGAGCCACCTCAGTGAACCCTACCAGGCCGATTTCACCACGCTGACCTTCTCCGAGGAGATGAAGGGATTCATCGCGTTCGGTGAAACGGATTATGACTCTGGCTTCAAGCATGGAAGTACAAGTGGGACGTTCCTCATGGTAGATCTCACCGTCAAAGTGAACGGGGTAGATCGCTTTATTACGGAGCCAGAACATGTTGCCTCTGTAGAGGGCCATGTGGAATGTGAAGAGCTTGGCGGGAACTTGTTGGTAGAGAAAGGAGTCTTCAATCTCTTCATCTCTGAAGGAGACCCGACTAGTAAGAAAATGCTCTATCGTCTCTACTTCCGCGATGGCACTGGACGCCCATTGACGTTGAGTGGATTCAAATTGATTCGGGATGATCATCGTTTTGACGTATTGAACGACACCACCACGCTTTTTACGAGAATCTTGCGGGGACATGTAGAGTCCGAAGATGAAGCGCACGCCGAGATAGTTGCATCAGGTATCATCCGCATTCATTTTCTTGACTTCCTCAAGCAACTGACGACATTTCGAGTTGAAGCACAAAATGGCTTTGATAAGGCAGCAGTTCTCGCCCGTTTTGGTGTATTCTTCCTCGGGAAGCTGTGGGATGTCTATGCGCAACAGGTACTCTCATATGGTCCATTTTGAGCAGAAGCCGGGTAGGTCAGACCAGGTGGTGTTCAATAGCGTAGAGGGCGGCGGCAGTGCGTGTGGAGACACGGATCTTCGCATAGATGGAAGTCAGGTGCGTGCTAACAGTACGAGAACTGATGACGAGTTGTTCAGCCACCTGTATGTCGGTCAATCCTATCGCTACCAGGCGCAGCACCTCAACCTCGCGTGATGTGAGCCCATCAGGATACTGAGTTGGCACCTTTGTGGGAGGTTTCGACTGCTGAAATACTATGGGAACCTGTGCAGTCACCATTGCCGGTCCCCGTGCCATGAGGACTTGCTCCAGTGTCATGGCTCGTCCTTCAGCCAACATTGCTGTAAAAACATCCTCACCTAATTGCCCACGGGCGGCAGCTATTGCTCGTTCGTATATCATACGCCCAACAGGTGGCCGGGATGCATTGATGGATTCGCGTATTGCCTGGGCAGCACCACACAGCCGCGCTGCCCAGGCAGGTTGCTCTTGTTCTGCAACTACGCATGCCAATCCTTCCAGGCAGAGAGCAACGAACCATTGATGCCCCAGCTTTCTGAGAAGAGCCAGGCTCTCCTCGTATAGATCACGCGCTGCTGTATAATCACCTTGACCAAGAGCCAGCCACCCAAGACCATAGAGCGCCAGCGCCATCCCTCGCTGATCTCCTACCTCTCTATGGAGTGCTAATCCCTCCTCAAGTGGTGAGCGCATTGCGTCGTACCCACCCTGGAAAAAAGATACATATCCTGATATAACAAGTGCGTCGGCGATCCCTCTCTTGTCGTTCACCTCTTTTGCGAGTGCGAGGCTCTCTAGAATAAGGGAATGCGCTCTTGCATGATCTCCCTGGAAAAAAATGAGTACGGCCAGCAGCCAGAGCGAATGTGCAGCCCTGCCTTTGTCGCCGATCTCTCGAGAGAGTGCGAGACTTTCCTCTGCAAGAACAAAAGCTTTCAAGTAATCACCCTTGTTTAAGGCCACCGTTGCTAAGGTGTCGAGCGAAGAGGCACTGCCCCACTTATCCTCCAACTCTCTGAAGATTGCCAGAGCCTCCTCGGTAAGTGAGCGAGCCGCTTCGTAATTACTCCTCCACCCGGCTATTTGACCCTGCAAGTAGAGAGAGATGGCGATTCCTTGTTTCTCTCCTATTTCTCGGAAAAGTGCCAGGCTCTCCCCACACAGCTTCTCGGCCTGGCTATAGTTGCCCTGGAGGGCAGCGAGCATTCCAACAGCATTGAGTGCCTTTGCCCTGATAGATGTTTTGAGGTTCATCCCTTCGCTTTTGCTCAGCGCCCTCTCCAGGAAGCTTCGCCCTTCACTGAGGTGACCCCGCTCCCACCAGAATCGCCAGAGGGCTCCACCTAACCGCAGAGCCAATTCCAACTGCTCGCCGCTGTCCTCTAATGTCCAGATGAGCGCTTCCCGCAGGTTTTCATGGGCGCCCTCCAACCGCTCGAGCCACCTTTGCTCCTCCGCGCCAATCAGTTTTGGCTCCGCTTCCTCTGCCAGTGCCAGGTAGTATAGTGCGTGAGCTTGCCGCGTAACCTCAAGCTCTCCCGTTTTCTCCAGTCTGTCCAGCCCATACTCACGAAGTGTTTCTAGCATCACCAGGTGTGGCTCATCATGCTCTTGCTCCGCCGGGTACCCTACCTGTTGTATGAGGCTCTTATCCAGTAGTGATGAAACTCTTTCTAAGATAGCAAGCCCCGGACCATCCACCGTGTCACAAACGCGCTCTAAAGCCTCCAATGTGCAATCGCCAACGAAAACAGATAATCGCCTGAAAAGCCGCTGCTCATCAGCGTTGAGCAAATCGTAACTCCAGGTGAGAGTATTCCACAGTGTCTGGTGCCGTTCCGGCAGGTCTTTTGCTCCACCTGTCAATACCTGCAGCCGATGCCCTAGTCGAGCAAGCAGCCCTCGTGGTGGAAGCCACCTGATATGAGCTACCGCTAATTCAATAGCCAGCGGTAGCCCATCCAAATGAGTACATATCTCGGCAATGGCACTGGCATTTGCCCTTGTCATTTGGAAGTCAGGTTTGATTGCTTGAGCACGTTGCAGGAAGAGAGTGACTGCCGCAAATTGTGCTAGGGCTTCACTATCCGGGAGATGTTTCAGATCGGGGAGAGCCAGTGGGGATACAGGAAACACATACTCACCGCGAATATGCAAGATGGTCCGACTGGTTGTCAATAACTTGAGGCCAGGGCAAACTGTTAGCAGTTCTAAGAGTATTGGTGTTGCCATCGCCACCTGCTCAAAGTTGTCGAGCAGCAATAGCAGCTGCCGTTCTTGTAGGAACGCTTTCAGAAGGTCGAGCGACTGTCGATCTCTAGACTCTTTGAGGCCAAATACTTGTGCGATGGTGGAAGCAACCAGGGCAGGGTCACTGATAGAAGCCAGGGAAACGAAGTAGACCCCATCAGCAAATGAGTTCAGCAGCTCAGTTGCAACCTGTAGACTGAGGCGCGTTTTGCCGACGCCGCCTACTCCTGTAAGGGTCACAAAGCGTACGTCGGTGCGTTGCAGAAGTGTACATATTGCTCTCACCTCTGTCTCTCGTCCGATGAATGAACTGAGCTGAGCTGGCAGGTTGTTCCGTTGTTGTCCTGCGCGGTTGGTCATTATCGCACCTCTTGGGAGTGCCATCACCGCTTCAGCAACTATCTGAACAACCTGCAACACCACGCTATCCCGACGTACCGTTTATTTATTGAAGAGTAGCGGCAGCACTACAATATTATATCTCATCGCTTTCCTCTTCCTGTAGCAAGCTCGACGATTTTACCCGGCCGCCGCATCAGTCTGCAACATGCCAAAGATGTTGCCCTCGCTATCTTTGTAGTAGGCGAGCCAGCCAACGCCGGGAACAGGCATCTTCGGGAGAGCCACTGTGCCGCCCTGCGATGTAGCCTTTGTTATGGCCTCGTCGATATCTGGCACATCAATGGTGCAGACATAAGCGATGACAGCATCACTGTTTATGGGTCCTCTGCGCTTCAAAATGGCTCCATTGATGCCCGGTTCGTTGTTCGCACCGGTCGTAACGAGCCAGTAATCCTCGGGCCCTTCCCATTTGTTAATCTGCCAGCCGAATACGTTTTGATAGAAGTTCACCGCTCGTTGTGGATCATCCGCGTGGATTTCAAAGTGAACTACTCTTGGCATGTGATTACCTTCCTTTCTGAGATGCAGTTGTAGAACACATATTTGTTATTTGCCTGTTCTGCTGCAGTTCTGTGTTCATCCAGAAGAAACAGACCTCAACATTATAGTACAAATTATACAAACGTTCTAGATCAGAGACATTGAGCTAGAGCCCTTGTGCTCTGCCGTAGAACGATCCGCGAAACGGTTCAGAAACGCTATGTGTCCTATACTGCAAGTGTTCCATGATCAGATCTGCTTAAAAAGGCTTGACAACAATACGATATGTCGTTTATAGTTGTCAGTAACGATATATCGTATTGATTGCCTTGAAAAAAACAGAAGACTGTAAAACTTTTACTGATTAACATTTTAGCTCCTCAAATGGAGGTTGACCTTGCGACTGGCTTATAAGTGGCAGGCTTCGCTGATCGTAGCGCTTGGCCTGTTTATGGCAATTCTTGACAACACGATTGTGAGCGTAACGCTCCCGCAAATGCTGAAAGCGTTCCATACTGATTTTGAAACGATCACCTGGGTGGTGACGGGTTACTTCCTGGCGCAGGCGGCAGTCATTCCGCTAGTGGGCTACCTGAGTGATCGTATCGGCGCTGACCACCTACCTGACCCAACAGGCGGCAGCTCATGCAAACGATGTGCTGGCTGCACTGCACACATCACCATTGACTGGTGTCGCAGCAACCTGCGCTGCAACGGCTGGCAGGAACGCCCAGGTTCTCAAGGCGTGTGTTGGGCAGCAGGTATCCACGATGGCCTTGAACGATACCTTCGTGCTGGTACTGATTGTGTGCGCCGTGTGTGTAGCGCTGGCGCTGTTCGTTGGACGCGATCCCGCAGTTGAAGCAGCGAAGCGAGCCGGGGAGAGCGAGGAGCAGGTTGAAGAGAAGGCTCCAGTGATGAGTGAGTAACCTGCTCACTGTGCTTGCATAACGACACTCCTCCCTCGTGCGGCGGTCGCCCGGATGGAAACGGTTGGCCATCCCTTACACACATCACCATCCGTAGGGGCGAGGGAGGACGATGCAGGGCTGGGAGGGCCTTTATGGTCGCCCGTGGGGTGGGGGGGTGATCGTACTCCCCCAACATGGAAGCCAGATGAACAGGACGCGGGCGACCATAAAGGCCCTCCCAGCCCCACGTCCGCCGCCCTCGCCCCTACAGATGTTGAAGCGTATTGGGAGACCCTGTGGTCGCCCTTTACACTCCATAACCCGCGCGTACCTGCTTCTCCAACCGCCTTTTCACATCCTCAGGCAGAAAAGCGGCCTCAATAGCGTTCAGGTTGCACTGGAGGAAGTGGCGTTTGCCCCAGCCGAACACCTCGTGCAGCTTCTCGTATTCCTGGGTCAGCGTGACGTTTGCGATCATGCGCGTATCGCTATTCACGCCCAGCGAGACGCCGGATTCGTAGAACGTGTTGATGGGATGGTGCGCGTAGCTCTCAAAGAGATTGATCTGCACATTGGAGGTAGGACAGATTTCGAGGTGGATGCGTTCTTTGCGCAGGTGTTCGACCAGAGCAGGGTCCTCGATGCTGCGCACACCATGTCCAACCCGTGACGGGCGCAGGTGTTTCAGCGTCTCCCACACACTTTCTGCCCCACGCGCCTCACCAGCATGCACTGTGCGTGGAATCCCCTGCTGTGCCGCGTATTGGAAGGCGGGAATATGCGCGTAAATGGGGAACCCGGCTTCGTAGGCTCCCAGGTCGACGCCTGCGACGTGCGTTCCCCGAAAGCGTTCTACCAGTTTCACCGTTGCTAAGCTTTGCTGCATCGAATAATGACGCAAGGTGCTGAGGATAATGCGCGCTTCGATACCTGTTTCTGAACTTGCTTTTGCAACCGCGTCATTGAGGATTTCTACGACATTCTCCTCGGAGAGTCCCTGGCTGGTATGCATGAATGGCACGAGCAGTATCTCCGCGTAGAGGATGTTGTCCCGTTGCAGTTGTTCAAAAAGATCATAAGTAACAAGGCGTATCTGCTCCTCTGTCTGCATCAGGGCTGTACCCTTGGGCGCGCGTTTGAAGAACTCCTCCAGGTTCGCAAAGCTGGTCGGCCCGTTAAATTCCTGCTGGTACTCTTGCAGTGTGACAGAGGGGTCTATACGAGAAACCGCCGCGTAGCTCAATGAGCAATCGAGGTGTAGATGCAGTTCTATTTTCGGTAATGTAGCGAAATCCATAGAAAATTGCGGCGTGGATACTCCTCCCCTTCAGGGGAGTGAGAGGAAACGCCGCCTCTCCTTTCTCGAACTTGCAAAAACTCGACATATATGGTAGACTTTGTGCATGGACAGAACGGTGAGAATACAATTGCATCCCACTCCTGCGCAAGCAGCAGCCTTCCGGCGCAAAAATCTGCTCCCCTCCCTCGCATCTTCCCCCCCGTTTCAGAACTGTTAGAAGCTCGATTGTTTAGCGGCCGTGCCGGTGAAGTCACCGGTCAGCGCCTTGACATCGTTGGGCTGCGT
>WNGR01015102.1_pt1 | contig 14479 bp, 13 predicted proteins | sample 5407581 | NCBI WGS metagenome assembly WNGR01 (sample SAMN13153383, study PRJNA577476) | soil metagenome | isolation source: 80 cm soil or saprolite under Garry oak tree replicate 2 | place: USA:California | collected 2016-06-15
AGGAGGAGGCCCAGAGAAATGCCTCACGTCTTGCGGATGCGGACAAAGCCCCGGGCACCCCACGTCCCGCCTCTGGGACGTGGGCTTCCACTGCCTCCCCGGGACAGCCAAGGATCGCGGGCGCCCCGGCACCCGACCAAGCAGCCGAAGCCCCCCAGGAGATCCTCCCCACCCTCCAGGCCACAGAAGCTCCATCCGCGCCAATCCGCACTTATCCGCGGTCGATCACCTATCCTCGCTGCAAGATGAATAGAATGAATATCGACGCAGTCTCCGGGATTTTCAACTCAGAGCTCACAGCTCAGCTATCAACCGACCCTTCACCCAATCAAGGAGTCCTCTCACCATGGCCAAACTCACCATCGCCTTCGGCATCCTGCTCATCCTTCTGGGTGTCGCCGGCTACGTCTACACCGGCAGCATTCACCCCACCGCGCTCATCCCCTCCGGCTTCGGCCTCGCCTTCGTCCTCTTCGGTGTCATGGCGAACACGGAGAACTCAAAGAAGCGCATGCTCTGGATGCACATCTCTGTCACCGTCGCCCTCCTCGGCTTCCTCGGAACCATCAAGGCCGACATCGACACCATCCGCCTCTCCCGCGGCGTCGAGTTCCCGCACCCCGCCGCCGTCCTCGAGAAGGGAGCCATGTCGCTCCTCTGCCTCCTCTACGTCCTCTTCTGCGTCCGCTCGTTCATCGCGGCTCGCCGAGCCCGTATCGGCTGAACGGACACCTATTCACAAACCTGCATCGAGGGTGAACAGGTATTCATCAAATAAATCGGTACCTTGGCCGTCTTAGAGATAGGCTGTGTGCGGTTCCAGCCCTGCTGGCGCACCACAGCTCCAAATGCTGCAAGCGTACACTGCAGATAAACATGGACGATCCATGCCCAATATGCGACGACACCACCGCCACTCGCGCCCCAAAACGCCCGAAGGGATACACTTCCACTAATATGTCTTCTTTCGGCCACTCCAGCTTCGGCTCTCCAGGTATGAAGTCCGCGGATCGTCCCTCACGCGGCACCGGCCGGGCAACAGCCGCCGACCTTACCGCCGCACGCCCCAAGCCCAAGCTGAAGAAGGTCCTCCCCGAGGTATGGAAGCTCGTCAAACCCCGCCGCCTGCTCCTCGGCGGAAGCTTTCTATTGATGATTATCAACCGTGCAAGTGGTTTGATTCTACCAGCTTCCACGAAATATCTCATTGACAACGTGATGGGTAAGCACCAGTTGAATCTGCTGCCGATCATCGTCGGCGTAGTCGTCGGCGCGACCATCCTTCAGGGCATAACCTCCTTCACGCTCACCCAGCTCCTCTCGAAGGAAGGCCAGCGCCTCATCGCCGAGCTCCGCATGAAGGTCCAGGCCCACATCGGCCGCCTCCCCGTAGCCTTCTACGACGAGAACCGCACCGGAACCCTCGTCGCCCGCATCATGACCGACGTCGAAGGCGTCCGCAACCTCATCGGCACCGGCGTCATCGACTTCTTCGGCGGCGTCCTCACCGCCGTCTTCGCCTTCGGCTACCTCATCAAGCTCAGCGTCCAGATGACGGTCGTCACCTTCGTCATCCTGCTCATCTTCGGCCTCATCCTCCAGCGCGCCTTCAAGACCATCCGCCCCATCTTCCGCGAGCGCGCCAAGATCAACGCCGAGGTCACCGGCCGCCTCACCGAGTCCCTCGGCGGCGTCCGCGTCGTCAAGGGCTACCACGCCGAACAGAGCGAGGCCAACGTCTTCGCCGCCGGCGCCCACCGCCTCCTCCAGAACGTCATCTCCTCGCTCACCGCCCAGTCCCTCATGTCGCTCGCCTCTACCGCCGTCCTCGGCGTCGTTGGAGCCCTCGTCATGTACCTCGGTGCCCACCAGGTAGTAGTCGGCCGCCTCACCACCGGCGGCTATGTCACCTACGTCATGTTCCTCGCGTTCATGATCGCCCCCATCGTCCAGCTCGTCTCCATCGGCACCCAGCTCACCGAGGCCGTCGCCGGCCTCGACCGCACCACCGAGATCCTCTCCGAGCACGAGGAAGACTCCGAGCCCGCTCGCTCCCACAACCTCGCCACCATCCACCGCCACCGGCGGCCAGGTCCTCGTCGACGCCCTCGACCTCGCCACTATCCGCCTCTCGAGCTATCGCCAGCAGCTCGGCGTCGTCCTGCAGGAGACCTTCCTCTTCGACGGAACGATACGAGAGAACATCTTGTTTTCACGCCCGCAAGCCACCGAAGAGCAGCTCATGGAGGCCTGTCGTATCGCCCGCGTAGACGAGTTCGCCGAGCGCTTCCCAGAGCAGTACGAAACCATCGTCGGCGAGCGCGGCGTCAAGCTCTCCGGCGGCCAGCGCCAGCGCATCTCCATCGCCCGCGCCATCCTCGCCGACCCCCGCATCCTCATCCTCGACGAGGCCACCAGCTCCCTCGACTCCGAGTCCGAGGCCATGATCCAGAACGGCCTGAGCTACCTCATGCAGGGCCGGACGACCTTCGTCATAGCGCATCGCCTCTCCACCATCCGCCGGGCCGACCAAATCCTCGTCGTCGAGCAGGGTCAGATCGTAGAACGCGGAACCCACGACACTCTCTACCAGCTCCACGGCCGCTACTACGACCTCTACACCCGCCAGCACGGCCTCGAAACCAACCTCTTCCTCGCCCCCGGCGAAGGTGACAAGATCGAAGAGCCAGAAGTAACGAAGATCTAAGCCACCTTCTCCACCCCCAACTGCGTCAGCAGAAACGCATAGTCGAACGCAATCTCCTTCAGGTAGTCATATCGCCCCGAAGCCCCGCCATGCCCGGCATCCATGTTGATATGCAGCAACAGCGGCGCGTCATTCGTCTTCAACGTCCGTAGCTTCGCCACATACTTCGCCGGCTCCCAGTACATCACCTGCGAGTCGTTCAGACTCGTCTTCACCAGCATCGCCGGATAGTTCCCAGCCTTCAGGTTGTCGTAGGGCGAGTACGACCGCATATAAGCGAACGCCTCCGCCTCATTCGGGTTCCCCCACTCCTCATACTCCGCCACAGTCAGCGGCAGACTGGCATCGAGCATGGTATTCATCACATCCACGAACGGCACATGCGACAGGACCACCCGGAACAACTCCGGCCGCTCATTTACCACTGCCCCCATCAACAACCCGCCCGCACTCCCACCCTCAATCGCGACCCGGTCCTTCGCCCCATACCCCTTCGCGACCAGTTGCTCGACCACAGAGATGAAGTCCGAGAAGGTGTTCCGCTTCACCATCATCTTCCCCGCATCGTGCCAGGGATCGCCCATCTCGCCGCCACCCCGAGTATGCGCATAAGCCATCACCACCCCACGGTCCAGCAGCGACAACCGCGCCGGACTGAACCCAACCGGCAGTGGATACCCATACGATCCATACCCATACACATACAGCGGATTCGTCCCATCCCGCCTGAACATATCCCTGCGATAGACCACCGAAGCCGGTACCCTCACCCCATCCACCGCCTCCACCCAAACCCGCTCCGATGCATATCGCGCCGAATCAAACCCACCCGGCACCTCCTGCCGCTTCAACAGCTTCGAACTTCCTGCCTTCACGTCGTACTCATACACCGAGGCCGGCGAAACCAGCGACTGATAGCTATACCGAAACGCCTGTGTCTCGAACTCCCGATTGACATGTCCCTGCGCTGTATACACCGGCTCCGGGAAGCCAATCTGCTTTGCCTCGCCCAACTTCCCTTCTGCTTCAATTGCCGTAACAGTCAACGTAGGTAATCCGAGGCGTCTCCTCGAACTAACGCAAAATGAGTCAAATACATCAAAATCTTCAAGCGGAGCTTCCTTATCCTCCGCAATCAGCTCCACCCATGACTCCCGCCCTCCGCCGTCAACCGGCACGGTCACGACGCGGAAGTTCTTTCCCCTGTCGTTCGTCCGGATGTAGAACAGCCCATCCCGATGGTCGACGTAGTACTCCTGCTCATCCACCTTCGGAGCGATCACCAGAAACACTCCACCCGGAGTCTCCGCCGAGAGATAGCTGCACTCGTTGGTGGTGTGGCTGCCTGACTCCATCAGCAGGTACTTCCCGTCGCGAGTCTTGCCGACCCCCAGGTTGAAGCGCTCATCCTTCTCCTCATAGAGGATCGCATCCTCCTCTATCGGATCGCCCAGCCGATGCCGGAACAGATGATCGTGCCGCTTCGTCACCTCATCCTCGGTCGTATAGAAGAGCGTCTGCGAATCCGCGGCCCAGACGAGCGACCCAACCCGCTGCGCCGTATCCGGCAGGTCGGCTCCCGTCCTCAAATCCCGGATATGCAGCGTGTACTGCCGGAAGCCGGTGTTGTCGGTCGAATAGGCCAGCAGATGCCCATTCGGGCTGACGCTCATGCCGCCAACCGCCATATACGGCTGCCCCTCCGCTAGCTTGTTCACATCGAGGACAAGCTGCTCAGGCTGCGTCTCGTCGTATTCAGCACCGGAGGCGACTCGCCGGCAATGGATGGGGTACTGGCTGCCCTCCACCGTCCGCGTGTAGTAGTACCAGCCATGGTCGCGGTAGGGAACCGACTCGTCGGTCTCCTTGATGTGAGACAGCATCTCGGTATAGAGCTTCGCCTGCAGCTCCTCGGTCGGCTTCATCACGGAGAGCGTGTACGCGTTCTCCGCCGTCAGATGAGCGAGCAGCTCGGGAGAGGCCTTGTCCCTCATCCAGCGATAGTTATCCTCGAGTGTGTGTCCATGCAGTGTTGTTGGGGTTGCTTCCTGGCGGGCGCTCGGCGGTGTTACAGCACTCTGTGTCATCAATGAAACTCCAGTCGTCAGGATACAGTGTCAGGGCAATCGGCATGGGCAACCCCAGGTCGTGCCCGTACACCAAACTACATGCGACAGTGGCGGCTCGCGAACGACCAGAGAAGTAGGTAAGCCCGCCCAGGGAGTCCCAGTCATGAACTGTCATCCAATCCGAATCATTCTTCTTGGCACCGCAACAGCCCTCTGTCCGGTTGCCCTTCTGGCCCAGTCTGACCCTATGGCTCCACCCACCTCCAATACGCAACCCAACGTACCCCAGCAGACGCGCCCATCCATGCAGGACTCCACCGGCATCAGCAGCGAACCCATCGACACGATGAAGGACAAGATGTTCCTGCGAAAGGCTGTCCAGGGTGGATTGGCTGAGGTTCAGCTTGGCCAACTCGCAGCCCAGAAGGCGAGCAGCCAGGACGTCAAGGACTTCGGTCAGAAGATGGTGACCGATCACACCGCGTTCAACAACGAGATGGCGACAGTCGCCGACTCCCTGGGTGTCATGTTGCCCAAGAAATTGAGTAAGGAAGATCAGGCCGAGTACGACAAGTTGAACGCAATGTCCGGCGACGACTTCGATAAGGAGTATCTCGCCTTCATGGTCAAGGATCACCACAAAGACCTTCGCGAATTCCGGATGGAGTCGGTGAGCGCCTCTGACGCCACCCTGAAGGCGATAGTCGATAAAGGTTCCAAGGTGATCTACGAGCACATGAGGATGGTCGACAAGCTGGCCAGGGACAAAGGCATCCCAATGCCCAGCCGCCCGAGCAAGCCGCAGGTGCCGCCTCCCACTCAGTAGTACCCCCCTGTACGGTTAAAGTCTCAAAGTCTTCAAAACAAAGAATATGACTCCGGACTTCGGCTCAGACCCTTGGGTTAAATGCGAAAGCCCGGCTTGTGCCGGGCTTTTCTCTCTGTTTCTATTATACCGGGTTGGGGGGAACTATTATGCAACGGGCAACTGTCTGTTTTCAATGAGATGAGGTGGGTGGGGCTTGACAAGGTTTTTGAGGGGACGACAAGCAAGAGCAACGGCAACAGCAAAGGCGAAATGCGGGATTCTTCCCCATTCGACTTCGCTCAGGGTCAGAATGACGACGTAAAACAAGCAACGGCAAAGGCAAGAGCACAGGCAAGAGACGAAATACAGGGATCTCTCCACTGTGGCGGCAAAGTACGCCGCCTTCGGTCGAGATGACGTTGTTATGGGGGCTGAAAGCGGGCTGAGATACTAGGCACCCTTCCGGTTATTACTTCACCTCAAACAGTCGGCTGCCGTGCGCCGGAACCTTCACCTTCAAGGATCCCGTAACCCCGCGTGAAGAGGCCTTCTGATCCCATACATCCAGGAACGCATAGCTCTTTCCGTCCAGGCCAATCCGCGCGAGCGCAACATTGGCCTCAACCGGCTCATCCCCCGGATTGAAGACCGCCACGTATCGATCACGCGGACTGCTACCCACAGCCGTCCACACCTGCAACGTCCCTTCCTTGTAAGCCAGCCGGTTCTGTGACGAGCTCTGGTCCAGCGCCAGCAGGCGCCGGTTCGTCAGCAGCGAACGCGTAAACGGATCCAGCGTCGGAATATCACCTCCAAAGATGAGCGGCGAGCGCATCATTGCCCACAGCGTCATCACGGTCTGCTGTTCGTCGTGCGTCAGCCGGGTAAGCCTGTCTTTGCCGACGTGCGCCCGTATCCCGAGGTGTCCCAGCGGAAGCATATCCTCGTCCGGCCAGTGTCCCGGCTCAATCAGCGGAGCCCACGCCTCGGCATAGTCAAAGTTCTTCCGGATCGCCTTCCACTCGTCCCAGATATCGTCCGATACCCGCCACATCTCCGCATTCGCGCGCAGATGGTCGATCTGCGCTACCGGTGCCGGCCCCGGCGATAACGACACGCGCCCGGCTTCGTCATATCCACGCCATACATATCCGCATTCCACTCACAGATGGAGGACGTATCTCCAATCTCGGAGGCTCGTGCCGTACTCCCCGCGATCGTCACATTCGCCTGCACCGCCTGCCGCGGAACTCCCCGCAGGATATGAATCCCAAACTTCAGCCCAAGCGAATGGACATAATCGGCCAGCGGCTTAAAGCCGGTGCCGTTAGCCGAGGAAGGGAAGCGGTTCACCGCTGGAATCAACCTCCCGTGCTCATCCATATCGAGTGGTGCCCCCTTCCGATACCCACCCGCCTTCGCCCCCGGCTCATACCACTGGATGTCGACGACCACATAATTCCATCCATATTGCTTCAGATCCTTCGCCATGGCCGCCGCATTGGCCCGCACCTCCGCCTCAGTCACGGCGGAGCCATACGCATCCCAGCTGTTCCACCCCATCGGCGGCTGCGGAGCCAGCAATTGTTGTGTAAACGCCGTTTCCGTGGGATGGAACAATCCGGCGCTCAATCCCAAAACTGCAACCATCGCTCGAATCTTCATCGCCAAGCAGATTACCATCTGGCACATCGGCTGAGCGTAGAATGACCTTCGATGAAGCACTTCTCCCGCTGGTTTGCCGTCGTTCTTCTTCTACTTGCACCGGCAGCCTTCCTCCATGCCGAAAAGGTCAGCACGCTCCCTGCACCGACCGGCTACGTCAACGACTTCGCAGGCGTCCTCTCCCCATCGACGAAGCAGAGCATCGAAGACCTCTGCACCCAGGTCGACCGTCAGGCGCACGCTCAGATAGCCGTCGTCACCGTCAAGACCATCGACGACGACATGTCGATCGAAGAGTTTGCGACCAAACTCCAGGAGAAGTGGGGGGTAGGCGCCAAGGGCAGCGACCGCGGCGTCCTGATGATCTTCGTGATGACGCCCAGGCGAGGCCGCATCGAGGTGGGCTATGGCCTCGAGGGCATCCTGAACGATGCCAAGGTTGGCGACATCGGCCGCGCCATGGTGCCCGCCGCCAGCCAGGGAGACTACAACACGGCCATTCCGCTGGGAGTTCGCCAGATTGCCCAGGTCAACGCCAGGGACGCAGGCGTCACCCTCACCCAGCCGGTCCATCAATACCACAGGCAACAGGTACAGGACAGGTCCATCCATCTGAGCTTCTTCCAGCTTCTGCTCGGCGGCGGCGCCATCCTGCTGCTACTCTTCTTCCTCGCCAAAACCGGCAACCTGGGCCTCATCTTCTTCCTTCTCGGAAACCTGATGGGCGGAGGTGGAGGTGGATACAGGGGCGAAGGCCGTGATCGTCGCGGCGGCGGAGGCGGCTTTGGAGGATTTGGTGGCGGCAGCTCCGGCGGTGGCGGAGCGAGCGGAGACTTCTGAGGGGAGAGAAATGTAGACCAGGTTTGCTGCAAAGAGGGGCAGCCTCATCCGGCGACAGTGGTAAAGTACAGCCGGGTAGACCTGCCATCAATCGCATCGAAATCTAGACGAAGGGAAATCAAGAAAAACATGAAATCTTTATGGCTTGTGCTTGGGGTTGTTGGCCTTCTCATCCTTGTACTGCTTTTCTCCGGCGGTAGCTATATCAGCGCGAAGAACACTCTGGTGCAGAAGAATGAGTCCGTCAATCAGACCTACTCCCAGGTAAACGTCGTGCAACAGCGCCGCCTCGACCTGATCCCGAACCTCGTGGCGTCGGTCAAGGGCTACGTCGCCGAAGAGTCGACCATCCTGACGAACATCGCCAACGCCCGCGCCGGCGTGCTCGCCGCCGGCTCCGACCGTGCCAGCAGCATCAACGCCAACGCCAAGCTCGACGTTGCCCTCGGCCCGTTCTTCCGCCTGCAGGAGCAGTACCCCAACCTCAAGGGCAACGAGCAGTTCATCCGCTTGACAGATGAACTTGCCGGGACCGAGAATCGAATCGCCGTAGAACGCCAGCGCTACAACAAGACGTTGGAAGACTATAACGTCTACGTTCGACAGTTCCCCAACAGCATCTGGGCGAACATTGCAGGCTTCCACTACCGGGACGAGTACTTCAAGGGCAACCCGGAGAACAACGTTGCGCCGAAGGTCGACTTCTCGAAGTAGATGAAGCGAACTGAACCTCGGCAAAAGAAAAGGCCGTCGCAATCACGACGGCCTTTCTTTCTGCAACGAAGCTGGAAATATTACTTCGTGAACGAAGAGATGGCGGAAGCCTCGTCATCCTTCACGTCGAAGACGGTGTAGAGCTTCGTGATCTGCAGCAGATCGTGCACCTTCTTGGTCAGGTTCAGCAGCTTCAGCTCGCCCCCGCCGTTCCGGACGGTAGTAAAGGCGCTGACCAGTTCGCCGATGCCCGAGCTGTCGATGTAGGTGATATCGCCCAGGTTCAGCAATATCTTGTTTGAGCCTTTTGCGAGCACATCGCGAACGGCATCGCGAATGGTAACGCTGCCTTCGCCGAGGGTAATGCGACCGCTGAGGTCCAGAATGGTGATGCCGTCCACTTGGCGAGTCTGTACTTTCATGCTCATGTGTAGTCTTCTCCTTAGGTCCCCGGCTGCGCGGGTGTGCGGTGTTTGATGAGGGTCAGTTCTGTGCCAGGGTGTAACTGCCGAAAGTTTACCTCATCCATGAAGGCTCGAATAAGAAAGATGCCCCGACCCGAGCCGCGAAGGATATTTTCCGGCGCCAGCGGGTCGGGAATCGTGTTCGGGTCAAGCCCCGGTCCCTGGTCCGCAATGCGGATGATCAGCGAGTCGGACGTCGTTTCGAACGAAGCGGTGATGTGCTTATTCGTGTCGTAGGCATTGCCGTGCAGTACCGCATTCACGGCCGCCTCGCGTACCGCCATGGCGATATGCGGAATCGTGTCCTCATCGAAGCCGGCACGCTGCGCACACTGCTCTGCCGTCTGCTCTATCTTGTTAACGCTATCGAGGGTCGAGTCAAGTGTGAAGCTGACACGGCTTGTCGTTGAGTCGGCCAAAGCTGTCCTTGAAATACTCATGTGCCAGTCGTCATCGGCAGACAACAGCGATGATGGCAGTGTGCTTGTGGATGCCCGGAAAGTCAAGGATGCCTGGTCTCTCTTCTCTCCCATTGGTCTCCCTCGGTATGGAACATCCTGCTCTTCGTGAACGTCACATGACAAATATCGGCACTCAAGTGGGTTAAGATGCGGTCACGAGGAAAAACGTATGCGGACGTCGGTAACTCAAGTTGCAGCGGCTCTCTTTTTCACCGCAACCACGGTCTTGGCGCAACAGCCATCTTTGGCTAAACCCCTGCCTGCTATGCCTTACACCCCCAGCCTGGACGTAGCCTCGCTCGATAAGTCCGTCGATCCCTGCACCGACTTCTACCGTTACTCCTGCGGTGGCTGGATGAAGAACAACCCCATCCCTGCCGATCAACCCCGATGGGACGTCTACAGCAAGCTGACCAACGACAACCTCCAGTTCCTATGGGGCATCCTCGACGAGGACACCAAAGCAACCAACAGGACGCCCGTCCAGCAGAAGGTCGGCGACTACTTCACCGCCTGCATGGACACCGCCGCCATCGACAAGCAAGGCGCAGCGCCGCTCGCCCCGGAGCTCGCCGTCATCAACAATCTGCCCGACCGCAAGGCCCTCATCGCCTACCTCGGCCCGCTCAACCGCAGCACGCGAGGCACCTTCTTCTTCAACGCCGGCTCCTCCCAGGACCCCGGCGACTCCAACCAGGTCATCGCCGACATCTCCGCCGGCGGCCTCGGCCTCCCCGATCGCGACTACTATCTGAAGACCGACCCCAAGAGCGAGGAGACCCGCCAGAAGTACCTCGCTTATATTGCGCAGCTTCTGACACTCGCCGGAGAACCCTCCGCACAGGCCACACAGGACGCCGCGACCATCCTGCGCATCGAGACCGAGCTGGCCAAGGCATCGCTCACTCGCGTCGAACGCCGCGACCCGTACAAGCAGTACCACAAGATGAAGGTCGCCGACCTGTCAGCCATCAGCCCCGCCGTGCTGTGGCCGGCCTATCTTGCCGCGCAGGGCGTTCCCAACATCGCCACCCTCAACGTCTCCCAGCCCGAGTTCCAGAAGGCGGTAGACAAAGCCCTCACCACCGAGCCGCTCGACGGGCTAAAAGCTTACCTGCGCTTCCACGTCGTCACCGCGGCAGCCACCTCGCTCTCCACGCCGTTCGAGTTGGCCTACTTTGACTTCTACAGCCGCTATCTCCGCGGAACTCAGCAGCAGCCCCCACGCTGGAAGCGCTGCGTCCGCCAGGTCGACCATGCCCTCGGCGAGGCACTCGGCCAGGAGTTCGTCCGCCGCACCTTCACCCCCGAGACTAAGCAGAAGACCGTCGTCCTGACCGACCAGATCGAGCAGGCCATGCAGTCCGAGATCGAGAGCCTCGACTGGATGAGTCCCCCGACCAAGAAGGAAGCGCTCCGCAAGCTCCGCACCGTCCGCAACAAGATCGGCTACCCCGACACCTGGCGCGACTACTCCAGCCTCACCATCAAACCCGACGACTACTTCGGCAACACCCTCCGCGCCGCCAACTTTGAGACAGCGCGCGACTGGGCCAAGGTCGGCAAGCCCGTCGACCGCAACGAGTGGGGCATGACGCCGCCCACCGTCAACGCCTACTACAACCCGCAGATGAACGACATCAACTTTCCCGCCGGTGTCCTGCAGCCACCCCTCTACGACTCCCGCATCGATGATGCCCCCAACTATGGCAACACCGGCTCCACCATCGGCCACGAGCTCACCCACGCCTTCGACGACGAGGGCCGCCAGTTCAACGCCGAGGGCAACCTCAAGGACTGGTGGACCAAGGACGACGCCAAGGGCTTCGAGGACCGCATCAACTGCCTCCGCGACCAGTTCGCCACCTACGTCGTCGTCGACGACATCCACATCAACAGCAAGCTGACCAGCGGAGAAGACGTAGCCGACCTCGGCGGAACCCTCATCGCCTACATCGCCTGGAAGAAGGCGACCGAAGCCGACAGACTCAAACCTATGGACGGCTTCACCCCCGACCAGCGCTTCTTCATCGGCTTCGCCCAGTGGGCCTGCGAGAACACCCGCGAGGCCAACAGCCGCGTCCAGGCCCTCACCGATCCCCACTCGCCCGGCTTCGCCCGCATCAACGGCATCGTCTCCAACCTGCCCCAGTTCGCCACCGCCTTCGGCTGCAAGGCTGGACAATCCATGGCAAAAGCGCAAGCATGTAAGGTCTGGTAGAGCATCACGGCAGCCGCCTATGACGAAGCATGCAAATCACAAGACGAGCGTCTCCTCCTTGATGGGAGAGCCGGTTCTCGACAGCCGCGGAGGCACCGTAGGCCACGTGCGGGAGTTTGCCGTCGCCCCGTCCGTCGATGCCTCTCACATCTACGGACTCGTCCTCAGGCTGGTCTCGACCAAGCGAAGCGACCGCCCCTCGCTGATCCCCGTCACCAACCTCCAGCTCAACCTGGCCGGTGTAATGCAACTCCGCGAAGGTGCCGCCCCCGTCACCCTCCCCGACGACGAAACCTATCTCCTGCTGGAGCGCGACCTGCTCGACCAGCAGATCATTGACGTCCATGGGCACAAGGTAGTCCGCGTCAACGACGTGGATCTGGTATGGGAGCCACTGGCTGAAGGAAGCGATGATCTCTCTCTCCGCATAGCCGAGGTAGAGGTCGGCCTTCGGGGTGCAGTGCGCCGCCTTCTGAAGGGCCTTCCATCGTCCACCGTACACCGGTTCACCGCCCGCATCAGCCCCAGCGTCATTCCGTGGGACTTCGTCGATCTCATCGACCGCGACCCCGCCCGCCGCGTCCGCCTCAAGATCGAGCAGGACCGTCTCTCGCAGATGCACCCGTCCGACATCGCCGACATCCTCGAGGAACTCGCCCCAGCAGAGCGCAACGCCCTCTTCAGCAGCCTCGACGAAGAGGTCGCCGCTGAGGCCCTCGAAGAGATCAAGCCGAGGATGCAGCAGGCGCTCATCGAATCGCTCGACTCCGAGCAGGTCGCCGGCATCGTCGAAGAGATGGATCCCGGAGCCGCCGCCGACCTCCTCGCCGAGCTCCCCGAGGAGCGCTCCGAGGCCATCCTCGACGAGATGGACCCCGAGGAGCGCCAGGAAGTCGAAGATCTCCTCGAGTTCTCCGGAGACTCCGCCGCCGGCCGCATGACGACTGAGTACATCGCCCTCCCGGCCAACGCCGCGGTAGCCCAGGCCATCGAGGCCCTCCGCGACTTCGAAGGCGACATCGAGATCATCACCGACATCTACCTCCTCGACGAAGAGGAGAAGATCACCGCCCTCATCCCCCTCGTCCAGCTTCTGCTCGCCGCCCCCCGGACCGCGCTATCCGATCTCCCGCACGGCCATCTCGTCACCTGCGACGTCGACGCCAACGGCCGCAAGGTAGCCGAGCTCTTCGACAAGTACAACCTGCGCTCCCTCCCCGTCATCGACCGCGAAGGCCGTCTCGCAGGCGTTGTCCACGCCGAACAGGTCATCGCGCTTCTCCGTGCCAACCACTAGAGGAAACTGTAACCAAGTACGATAGTTTCAATGAAGATTCTGTACGCTGCAGGCCTTTCTCCCAACGATTCCTCCCTCTACCGACTCTGGGCGCTGGAGCGCCTCGGCCATCAGGTCATCCCCTTCAACTCCTACGACTACCTCCCCAAGAGCAAGCTCGCGCTCAAGATCGTCTTCCGCCTCTCCGCCGGCCCCTCCGTCGACCGCCTCAACCGCGACCTCCTCAGCATCGCCGAGCGGGAAAAACCCGATCTGCTCTGGACCGACAAGCTCCTCTGGATGCGCCCCAGAACCCTCGGCCGTCTCCGCGCCATGGGCATCGCCACCGTAAGCTACATGATCGACAACCCCTTCGGCACCCGCCAGGACCCAGGTTGGCGCCTCTACATGAAGGACATCCCCCACTACGATCTCCACGTCGTCCAGCGCGACAAGAACATCGCCGACTACCGCAACCGAGGAGCCCGCGACGTAATCAAAATCCAGACAGCCTACGAGCCCACCATCCACTACCCGCAGCCCGCCGGCTGGTCGGACAAAGACCGCAACCGCGACGTCTCCTTCATCGGCACCCCCTACGACGACCGCGCCGCCACCCTGGACAATCTCTCGAAGCTAAATGAGTTCCAGGTAGCCATCTCCGGCAACCGCCGCGCCTGGGAGCGAGCCCTCTCGCCCGAAGCCTTCACCCGCCTCTACCGCGAGGGCGAGCTCTACCAGCAGCAGTACCGCGAGGCCATCTGGCGCTCGAAGATCAACCTCAGCTTCATCACGCGCTCCAACCAGGACGAGTTCGTCCACAAGAGCTTCGAGATCGCCGGCTGCGGAGGCTTCCTCCTCGCCGAGCGCTCCGACGGCCACCGGGAGCGCTTCTGCGAGGACGAGGAGGCCGTCTTCTTCTCCACCTTCGACGAGTGCGTCCAGAAGATCCGTCGCTACCTGCCCGACGAGGCCGCCCGCACCCGCATCGCCGCTGCAGGCCAGGCACGAGCCCACCGCGACGGCTACCACAACGATCACCAGGTCAACCTGATCGTCGAACGCGCCGCCCCAATCGTCCGTCAGCTAAAGTCAAAGTAACCACCACTCCGGGTGCCCCATCTTCGCGACGGTTTTATCGTCGCTAAGGTGGGCATTCGCGCAACGCGCGAACCGTTCTCTACTCCGCCGCCAACTCTACCGGGGGCAAAGCAAGTCAAAAGCAATAGATGGGTTAGCCTGATAGAGGCGAGC
>WNGR01007915.1_pt1 | contig 14470 bp, 13 predicted proteins | sample 5407581 | NCBI WGS metagenome assembly WNGR01 (sample SAMN13153383, study PRJNA577476) | soil metagenome | isolation source: 80 cm soil or saprolite under Garry oak tree replicate 2 | place: USA:California | collected 2016-06-15
CTTCGGGCTCGGGCTCGTCAGCAAGGCGATCGAACCGTTCTGGGGCGCGGTACTCGCGAAGATCGCGGTGCTGGTGCTGATCGTGCTGTTCATCCAGAAGCGTCCGCAGGGCATGTTCGCCCTCAAGGGCCGTAGCGCGGAGGCATGATGACATCGGCTACTTCATCGGCTCACGTCGGCGCGGCGGGCGGCGGCGCGGCTGCCGGACGCGGCGCTGACTCCGGCTTCGCGCTCGGCTTGCCGCCGCGTCCCGCGCTGCTGTCGCGCCGCGCGTGGCTCGCGCTGATCGCGCTGATCATCGTGTTCGGCCTCGGCGTGCCGTTCGCGACTCTCGTGGTGCCGAAGACGAGCCCGCTGCATCTGTCCGCCTACGCGATGACGATCACCGGCAAGTTCATGTGCTACGCGATCGCCGCGCTCGCGCTCGACCTCGTGTGGGGCTACTGCGGCATTCTGAGTCTCGGACATGCGTTGTTCTTCGCGCTGGGCGGCTACGCGATCGGCATGTATCTGATGCGTTCGATCGGTCACGAAGGCAAATACGGCAGCGACCTGCCTGACTTCATGGTGTTTCTCGACTGGCACCAACTGCCGTGGTACTGGGAAGGCACGCAGCATCTCGGCTACGCGTTGCTGCTGGTGGTGCTGGTGCCGGCGGTGGTCGCGTGGGTGTTCGGCTTCTTCACGTTCCGTTCGCGCGTGAAGGGCGTGTACCTCTCGATCATCACGCAGGCGATGACGTTTGCCGCGATGCTGCTGTTCTATCGCAACGAAACGGGTTTCGGCGGCAATAACGGCTTCACCGACTTCAAGCGCATCGGCGGTTTTCCGATCACGCACCCGGGCACGCGCACGGCGCTCTTGCTGATCACGTTCGCGGTGTTGATCCTCGCGTTCATCGGCGCGCGTGCGATCGTGACGTCGAAGCTCGGCCGCGTGGTGACCGCGGTACGCGACGGCGAAACGCGTTTGATGTTCCTCGGCTACAGCCCGCTCGCGTACAAGCTGTTCGTGTGGACCGTGTCCGCCGTGTTGTGCGGAATCGCCGGCGCGTTGTACGTGCCGCAGGTCGGCATCATCAATCCCGGCGAGATGTCGCCGGGCAACTCGATCGAAATGGCGATCTGGGTCGCCGTGGGCGGACGCGGCACGCTTATCGGGCCGATCGTCGGCGCGTTCGCGGTGAATGGCGCGAAGAGCTTTTTCACGGCGAACTTCCCTGAATACTGGCTGTTCTTTCTTGGCCTGATCTTCGTGCTGGTCCCGCTGTTCCTGCCGAACGGCATCATGGGTCTGATCGAACTCGTGACGCGCAAGAGGAACCGCTCATGAACGAAAACCCGATGGTTCCCGATCTGGCATTGCCGGAAGAGCCCGCTGAACATTCGTTGAGCGGCGTCGCGAGCATGGGGCACGCGGTGGTGCCGGGGCAAATCGACATCTCGCACGGCACGATTCTGTACCTAGAAGATGTGACGGTGAGTTTCGACGGATTTCGCGCGTTGAACGCGCTGACCTTGTCGATCGATGCGGGGGAATTGCGCTGCATCATCGGCCCGAACGGCGCGGGCAAGACGACGATGATGGACGTTATCACCGGCAAGACCGAGCCGGATTCCGGCAAGGTTTTTCTGGGGCAGTCGATCGATCTGACGCGGATGAACGAGCCTTCCATCGCGCGTGCCGGCATTGGGCGCAAGTTTCAGAAGCCGACGGTGTTCGAGCAGCATCCCGTGTGGGAGAACCTCGAATTGGCGATGAAGGCCGACAAGGGATGGTGGGCGTCGTTACGCGCGCGCCTGGATCGCGAGGCGCAAGCGCGCATTGAAGAGACGCTGGTGTTGATCGGGCTTGAGAGTGAGGCGCGGCGGCTTGCCGGTGAGTTGTCGCATGGACAGAAGCAGCGGCTCGAGATCGGGATGTTGCTGATGCAGCAACCGGCGCTGTTGTTGCTCGATGAGCCTGCGGCGGGTATGACTGATGATGAAACCATGCAGTTGGCTGAGCTGCTCAATCATTTGCGGGGGACTTGTTCGATGATGGTTGTCGAGCATGATATGGAGTTTGTTGCGGCTTTGTCGGGTGATGCCGGGAAGGTGACTGTTATGGCTGAAGGTCGGGTGTTGGCGCATGGGACTTTGGATGACGTCAAACGGGATGAGACTGTGATTGAGTCTTATCTTGGGAGGTGATGGTGTTTTTTGTTGGTCTGGATTTTTTTTGGCAATCCCGCCGCAAAAGGCAAAACCCAAGGGACGTCCCCAAATGCTAGAAGTAGAAAACCTGAACCAGTACTACGGCGGCAGCCACATCCTCAGAGACGTAAAGCTCACCGTGCCGGACGGCAAGCTCACCGTCCTACTGGGCCGCAACGGCGTAGGCAAAACAACCTTGCTGAGATGCCTGATGGGCGTCGTCCAAACGAAGAGCGGCTCGATCGCCTGGCGCGGCACGCCGATCACCAAACTCCCAACCTACTCGCGAGTAGAAAAGGGCCTCGCCTACGTTCCGCAAGGCCGCGACATCTTCCCGCGATTAACCGTTGAAGAAAATCTGTTAGTCGGCGCCGCCAGCAAAAAAGCCCCGAAAAAAATCCCCGACCGCATCTACGAACTATTCCCCGTCCTGAAGGATATGCGCAGCCGCCGCGGCGGCGATCTGTCGGGCGGTCAGCAGCAACAACTCGCCATTGGCCGCGCGCTCATGAGCGATCCGCAACTGCTCATTCTCGATGAACCCACCGAAGGGATTCAGCCGTCGATCATTCAGGACATCGGCCGCACGCTGCGTCAACTGGTCGAGGAAATGGGCATGACGGTGCTGCTCGTCGAACAGTATTACGACTTCGCCAAAGATATCGCCGACCGGTATTGGGTCATGAGCCGCGGTGAAATCGTCGCGGGCGGCGAAGGCGCCAACATGGATGCGGATGGCGTGCGCACGCTGATCGCCGTGTGACGGGCGTGAGCCGCCCCGCGTGCTATTCTCGTCGCATCCCGTGGCAGCGCGGCTCGTCGCGGTCTCACTCGCACAGGCACGCTCCGCCTTAACACGTCGACCGCACGTCCATTCGCATGTCGCTTCACGAAAATCACACCACGCTCGCCACCGCGCAACCCGGCGCGCATTTGCAATGGCGCGCGCGTCTCGAACTCGGCTTCGTCAAACACGACGAGCGGACCACGCTCAAGCATCGGCTGCACGATGGGCCGCTGCGCGTGCAACGGCCGCTTTATCCCGAAGGCCATGCGATCTGTCACGCGGTGATCGTGCATCCGCCGGGCGGCATTGCGGGCGGCGATCAACTCGATATCGATGTGGATGTCGGCGCCAGTGCGCATGCCGTTATTACGACGCCTGGCGCGACCAAGTGGTACAAGTCCAATGGACGTGCCGCGCAGCAGCATATCGCCGTGCGCGTCGGTGCGCAGGCGAAGCTCGATTGGCTGCCGCAGAACAATATCGTTTTCGATCACGCGAACGCGATGCTCGATTTTTCGCTGACGCTTGCCGAGGGCGCGACCGCGATCGGCTGGGATGCGACGCAGCTCGGACGGCAAGCGGCCGGTGAACGCTGGACGGCGGGACGTTTGCGAGCCGTGTCACGCATCGTGGGCGCGAATGGCGAATTGCTGTGGCTCGAACGCGCGAGCCTCACCGCCGGCGATCCGCTGCGTGATGCCGCGCAGGGGCTTGCCGGGTTTCCGGCGTATGGCGCGCTTTGGGCAGTCGGCGCCGCTTGCGATGATGCGCTTGCCGAGACGCTGAGCGCGCAGCTACCGTTCGACGATACGCTGCGGGCCGCGGCTTCCTGCGTCACGCACGGCGTGTTGCTCGTGCGAGCGGTGTCGCGCTCCATGGAGACGCTGCAAAGTGCGTTGACGAAGTGCTGGCTTCAGTTGCGGCCGGTCGTGCATGGCGTCGATGCGGTGCCGTTGCGGATCTGGTCGACGTGATTCGCTTCATGCCTCGTGGTACGCCGTGAGCCTTTCACCGTCGTAAGCACAACAGCGCACCAAATCGAAGCACTTGCGAGCCCCAAGTGAGTGCGCCACCGCGCCTTCCGTCCCGCAAGCGCATGCTGCACCTGCATGGCACATACCTTGCGTCCAAACCCATCCACGATGCTGCCGCGTCCTGACGGCAGCCGACCGGCTTGCCGCCACCACCACCGCTCACATCACATGAATCGATCGACTCTTCGCCCCGCGCGTCGCGCCTGGCTCGCCGCACTGTTGCTCTCGCCCGTCCTCGCGCTCAATGCGCCCGCCGCTCACGCGGATACGCTCGACAACATCGCCAAGGCCGGTGTGCTGAAAGTCGCCGTGCCGGAAGACTATCCGCCGTTCGGTTCGGTCGGCGCCGACATGAAGCCGCAAGGCTACGACATCGATACCGCCGCCTTGCTCGCGAAGTCGATGAACGTGAAGCTCGAACTCGTGCCGGTCAACAGCGCGAACCGCATTCCGTACCTGCAAACGGGCAAGGTCGATCTGGTGATCTCGTCGCTCGGCAAGACGCCGGATCGCGAGAAGGTCATCGATTTCTCGACCGCCTATGCGCCGTACTATCAGGGCGTGTTCGGTCCCGCCGACGTCAAGGTCGCCGGCCCCGCCGATCTCACCGGCAAGACGGTCGGCGCCACGCGCGGCGCGCTCGAGGAAATCGGTCTCACGCAGATGGCCCCGAACGCCACCATCAAACGCTTCGAGGACAACAACGCGACCATCGCCGCGTTCCTGTCCGGCCAGGTGCAACTGATCGCCGCCGGCAATATCGTCGCCGCCGCGATTCTCACGAAGAATCCGCCGCGCCGCCCGGAGCCGAAGTTCGTCATCAAGAATTCGCCGTGCTTCGTCGGCATGAACAAGAACGAAGCACGCCTGCAGCAGAAAGTGAACGCCGCCATTGCGCAAGCCAGGCAAGACGGCACGCTCAACACGATGTCGAAGAAGTGGTTCGGCGCGGCGCTGCCGACCGATCTGTAAGCGCGTCGTTAGCCGAACTTGATACCGTGGCTGGCTTATCCGGCATTGCACTTGTCGTGGACGCATCCCGTGCGTAGCATGCGATCGCGGCCATGACACGCAGCGCCTATCATTGCCGCGGCCGGCCCCGCCCGGGCCCGGCGCAACCCAACGCACACATTCGATGAAGCTGACTCGATGAAGCTGACACCCCGCGAGAAGGACAAGCTGCTGATCTTCACCGCCGCGCTGCTCGCCGAACGGCGCCGCGCACGCGGCCTCAAACTGAATTACCCGGAAGCGATCGCGTTCATCACCGCCGCGCTGATGGAAGCGGCACGTGACGGCAAGACCGTTGCCGAGGTCATGCACTACGGCACCACGCTCCTCACGCGCGACGACGTGATGGAAGGCGTGCCGGAGATGATTCCCGACATTCAGGTCGAAGCCACGTTCCCCGACGGCACCAAGCTCGTCACCGTTCACCACCCGATCCCCTAACCCAGTCAGGCAGGCTCCATGATTCCCGGCGAACTCTTGATCGACGACGGCGAACACGAACTCAACGCGGGCCGCGCCACCGTCACCGTGGTCGTGTCGAATACCGGCGACCGGCCGGTGCAGATCGGCTCGCACTATCACTTCTATGAAGTGAACGACGCGCTCGCCTTCGACCGCGAAACGGCGCGCGGCTTCAGGCTGAACATCGCGGCGGGCACCGCCGTGCGCTTCGAGCCCGGCCAGGAGCGCACCGTCGAGCTGGTCGAACTGGCGGGCGATCGCGTCGTCTACGGCTTCAACGGCAAGGTGATGGGCAAGCTGTGATGCGCCACTTGCGCACGTTTGCCCTGGCCGCCCTGCTCATTTCCGGATCCACACCATGACCTTACGCATTGGCCGCCGCGCATACGCGGAAATGTTCGGCCCCACCACCGGCGACCGCGTGCGCCTCGCCGATACGGAACTGCTGATCGAAGTCGAACGCGACTTCACCACCTACGGCGAAGAGGTGAAATTCGGCGGCGGCAAGGTGATTCGCGACGGCATGGGCCAGTCGCAACGCGTGCATGCCGACGTGGTCGATACGGTCGTGACGAACGCGGTGATTCTCGATCACTGGGGCATCGTCAAGGCCGACATCGGCATCAAGAACGGCCGCATTGCCGCGATCGGCAAGGCGGGCAACCCCGACATCCAACCGAACGTAACGATCGCGATCGGCGCATCCACGGAAGTGATAGCGGGCGAAGGGCTGATCGTGACGGCGGGCGGCATCGATACGCACATTCACTTCATCAGCCCGCAGCAGATCGAGGAAGCGCTCGCGAGCGGCGTGACGACGATGCTCGGCGGCGGCACCGGTCCGGCCACCGGCACGAACGCGACGACTTGCACCCCGGGGCCGTGGCATCTCGAACGCATGCTGCAGGCGGCCGATGGTTATCCGATGAATCTCGGCTTTCTCGGCAAGGGCAACGTGAGCCGGCCGCAGCCCGCCCTGGAGCAGATCGCGGCGGGCGCGATCGGTTTGAAGCTGCACGAGGACTGGGGCACGACGCCGGCCGCAATCGACAACTGCCTCTCCGTTGCGGACGATACCGACACGCAAGTCGCGATTCACACGGACACGCTGAACGAAGCGGGTTTTGTCGAAGCGACGGTGGCCGCGTTCAAGGGCCGCACGATTCACACGTATCACACGGAGGGCGCGGGCGGCGGCCACGCACCGGACATCATCAAGGTGTGCGGCGAAGCGAACGTGCTGCCCTCGTCCACCAATCCGACGCGCCCGTACACCGTCAACACGCTCGAAGAGCATCTCGACATGCTGATGGTGTGCCACCACCTGGACCCGTCGATTGCGGAAGACATTGCGTTCGCCGAATCGCGGATTCGCCGCGAGACCATCGCCGCCGAAGACATCCTGCACGATCTCGGCGCGCTGTCGATGCTGTCGTCGGACTCGCAGGCGATGGGCCGCGTGGGCGAAGTGATCATCCGCACGTGGCAAACCGCGCACAAGATGAAGGTGCAACGCGGCGCGCTGGCCGAAGACAACGCGCGTCACGACAACTTCCGCGCGAAGCGTTATGTCGCCAAGTACACGATCAATCCGGCGATCACGCACGGCATTTCGCATGAAGTCGGTTCGATCGAACCGGGCAAGTGGGCCGACCTCGTGTTCTGGGAGCCGGCTTTTTTCGGCATCAAGCCGTCGCTGATTCTGAAGGGCGGCATGATCGCGATGGCGCAGATGGGCGACCCGAACGCGTCGATTCCGACGCCGCAGCCGGTCCACTACCGCGAGATGTTCGCCGCGCGTGGCGGCGCGCTCGGGCGCACCTCCCTGACGTTCGTCTCGCAGATGGCCGCCGATGCGGGCGTCGGCGAGCGCTATGGCTTGAACAAGCGTATCGTTGCGGTGAAGAACTGCCGCAACATCTCGAAGGCGGACATGATTCACAATGCGTGGCGCCCCAGCATCAGCGTCGATCCGGAAACCTATCAGGTGATCGCCGACGGTCAGTTGCTGACCTGCGAACCGGCCACCGTGCTGCCGATGGCGCAACGCTACTTCCTGTTCTAACTATGCGCACCATCGACAAACTGATTGCACCGCATCTAAAGCTCGCGCCCGTGCTGGTGAAGCGGGCGCCGACCTTGACGCTCGCGTTCGACGAACGCCGCAAGAGCCGTCTCGCGGCAACGCTCGATAATGGCGAGGAAGTCGCGCTGCTGTTGCCGCGCGGCACGGTCTTGCGCGACGGCGATGTGCTCGTCGCCGACGATGGCGGTCTGGTGCGTGTCGTGGCCGCGCCGGAAGCGGTGCTGTATGTTCGCGCGAAAGATGCGTTGACATTGACTCGCGCCGCCTACCACCTCGGCAATCGTCATACGCCGGTGGAAGTCGGCGCGGATTATCTGAAGCTCGAATACGATCCGGTGCTGGCCGATATGCTCAAGCGCATCGGCGCGACGGCCGATCAGGTGTCGATGCCGTTTCAGCCGGAATCGGGCGCGTATGGCGGCGGTCACAAGCACGGCCACGACGAGACGTTCGCTGAAGACTATGCGTTGGCGCAGCAGGTGTTCGGTGAGCATCATGGGCATGAGCATTCGCATGATCATGCCCATGATCATGCGCACGACGGCCACGAGCACGACCACGGCGATCACGATCACGTCCACGACGAATCGTGCGGCCACGGGCATCACCATCATCATGCGCATCGCTGAACTTACAGCGCTGCTGCATCTCGCGTCGCCGGCGCTGCCGATCGGCGCATTCAGCTACTCGCAGGGCCTCGAAGCGGCGATCGAAGCGCAACTGATCACCGACGCCGATTCCGCACGCGACTGGATCGCGAGCGGCTTGACCGACGTACTCGCACGCGGCGAACTACCGTTTCTCGCGCATCAAATGGAACGCTGGCGCGCGCATGATGCCGCCGGTCTCGCGGAAGCCAACAGCGAATTCCTCGCAAGCCGCGAATCCGCGGAACTGAGGCGCGAGACGGAGCAGATGGGCTGGTCGCTGCGGCAACTATGCGTCTCGCTCGAATGGGGCGATGCATCGAGGCGCGGCACGCTCGCCTCGATGACGCCGCTCGCGCAACCCACGGCTTTCGCATTCGCCGCGTACGCCCACGATGCGGCCGTCGACGCCGCGTTGGCGGCTTACGCTTTTAGCTGGGTGGAGAACCAGGCCGCCGCCGCCTTGAAGGCCGTGCCTTTGGGCCAACTCGCGGGCCAACGCATCATTGTCGCGCTGCGCGGGCCAATCGACGCCGCTGTTAAGCGCGCCTTGGCGACGGCGCCCGAAAACATCAACACCTTCGCGCCGCAGTTAGGCATTCTCTCGGCGCGTCACGAGTCGCAGTATTCGCGGCTCTTTCGCTCATAAAACGATCCGTCATGAACGCACCTCATCATCCCGCTCACCCGTCCGCCCGCACGAAGAAACTGCCGCCGCTGCGCGTGGGCGTCGGCGGGCCTGTCGGCTCCGGCAAGACGACGCTGCTTGAAATGCTGTGCAAGGCGATGCGTGACAAGTATGACCTCATCGCGATCACCAACGATATCTACACGAAGGAAGACCAGCGCCTGCTGACGGTGGCGGGCGCGCTGCCTGCCGAGCGCATCATGGGTGTGGAGACGGGCGGGTGCCCGCATACGGCGATACGCGAGGATGCATCGATCAATCTCGAAGCGGTTGACCGGATGCTGACGCGGTTTCCTGATGCCGATATCGTTTTTATTGAGTCGGGTGGGGATAATCTCGCGGCGACTTTTAGTCCGGAGTTGTCGGACTTGACCATCTATGTGATTGATGTCGCGGGCGGTGAGAAGATTCCTCGCAAGGGCGGGCCTGGGATTACGAAGTCGGATTTGCTCGTTATCAATAAGATAGATCTTGCGCCGATGGTCGGGGCGAATCTCGATGTGATGGCGTCGGATGCCGCTAAGATGCGCGGCGAGCGGCCTTTTGTTATGTGTAAGTTGAAGGCGATTGAGGGGCTGGAACGGGTGGTTTCGTTTATTGAGGAGAAGGGGTTGTTAAGGGTGTGAGGGGTTTTTGTCTGCGACGCTGAGTGGTTCGGTTTGCCTCTGCGTTGGCATCCGTGTTTTGTCGTTCCGACGTTGGGTTTGGTGTTTTGGCCTTTGCGCTGGCATCCGCGTTACGGTGTTTGCTGTTCACGCGTCGCCCCTGTGCGGGGCGGCACCTACTTTTCTTTGCCGCCGCAAAGAAAAGTAGGCAAAAGAAAGCGGCTCACACCGCTAATTCTTGTCCTTGCCTGAGGGCCCCCAAAGGGTCTTACGCTTCACACGGCAACGTCTTTGTTCACGTTCGTTGCCAACGCTTCGAATGAACGCCTCACCCACTTCAAACGCCCGCTCAAGGGCTGGCGGCAGCGAATGGTTTCTGCCGCCCAGGTGGCAAACTGTGTGTAGGTTGTCGCACCACCCACGTTAGTGCTCTTACCTGAAACACCAGCCTTGCTTTTTAGTCCGGAGTGGTGAGCGTATGGCGCGAAAGCCTACACACAGTTTGCCACCTGGGCGGCCGCGGAATGTCTGCCACGGCGTGCCGCAACGCGGGCGCGTGAAGCGGGTGAGGCGCTCATTGGAAGCGTTGGCAACAAGCATGCGTCACGTGGTTGCCGTGTGAAGTGTGGGACCGTTTGGGGGCCCTCAGGCAGGAACTAGAACTGGCGGTGTTAGCCGCTTTCTTTTGCCTACTTTTCTTTGCGGCGGCAAAGAAAAGTAGGTGCCGCCCCGCACAGGGGCGACGTTTGAAGCACGAAGGCAAAGCGCGGATGCCAGCGAAAGAGCAAGAGCAAATAACCCGAACGCAACGTCAACCTAGGAACGACAAAACCGCAGACGTCATCGCAGAGGCAACAAAACCCCAAAAAGGCCAGCCGCCTCAGGCTGACAACAACGTCGTCAGCACACTGACCGTCCGCGCAGTCGCCCCCCGATGCCTCGCGGCAAACGCAGAAGCCGCCCCACTCATGGCCACCCGCCGCGCCTTATCCTCAAAAAGCTCGCGCAGCACGCGCCCCAAGTCCGCAGGGTCTTTCACCTGCACACACGCACCAGCAGCCACAGCATCCGCCGTCGCCTGCGTGAAATTGAACACATGCGGCCCGATCAACACAGGAACGCCAACACCACATGCCTCGATCAGATTCTGCCCGCCCAACGGCAGCAGACTGCCGCCAATGAACGCCACATCCGACGCCGCATAGTAAGCACCCAACTCGCCCATCGAATCGCCCAGCAGCACCTTCACATCACGCGGCAAATCAGGCACAACACCTTCACCAGCAGCAGCCGCGCCCGTAGGCGCCCACGCCGAGCGTCGAACGCACCGCAAACCCTTCTTCTCGACCAATGCCGCAACTTCATTGAACCGCTGCGGATGACGCGGCACGAGAATGAGCAGCGCATCATCAACGCCCAGCGCCGCGAACGCCTGCAACACCAGTTCCTCTTCGCCCTCGCGCGTGCTCGCCGCAACCCACACAGGTCGCGTACCGATGGCCGCGCGCCACGCTTGCCCGCGCGCCGCGAGTTCCGGTGGCGTGCTCATGTCGAACTTCAGATTGCCGAGCACGGCAACATTGCGCGCGCCCAGCGCAGAGAGCCGCGTCGCATCCGACGGACTCTGCGCCAGCACGCGCGCAAAGCCACCAAACACACCACGCGTCGCACTGCCGAACTTCGCGGCGCGACGGTACGAACGCTCCGACATCCGCGCATTCGTCAGCACGAGCAAAGCGCCGCACCGCGTGCGGCATGTCGTACGGAAGATAGCAGCGCAGCACGCGATCGGCGAAGATCTGCTCGCCCGTCGCGCGGCCGCTCGGCGTCATGTGCGTGAGCAAAATGCGCGCGTCGGGCCGCGCCTTGAGCAGCGCCTCGATGAGCGGCTGCGCGGCGCGCGTCTCGCCGACAGACACGGCGTGCACCCAGATCAACGGCGTATCGTCCTCGGGCACGCGGCCGCGCACGAAACCGAAACGCTCACCGATATGCTCGCGATAGCCGCGCTCCTTGCGCGAACGGATCAGAAGACGCAGCACCGCGAGCGGCGCGATCAGCCACCACAGCGTGTTATAGACGGCCCTCAGCATCGGGCCTCCATGCGCGGCATCAGGATTGGCATGCAGACGGCCGCGCCTGCGGCGCCTCGCACTACGTTCGCGAGAAAAAGCAGCGCGCCGCTCAAACTAGCGCCCTGCCCTTCAGGCGTTCGAGAATGCCAAGCGGCGCACACTCCGGCTGCGCCATCGATTTGACGGGCAGGAAGAACGTCTGCTCCATCATGAACTGGCCGGACATCACCGCATGCGACGTCTGATCGGAGAAGCACACCCACACGCTGCCGGGCGGGAATGGCATCGTTACTTGCGGCGACGCCTTCTGGTAGTCGAGATCGGCCTTCATGCCGTCGTGCAGGTTCAGCATCAGATGGTCGTACTCGCTGCGCGGCGACTTGGTCACATGCAGCAGATTCAGCAGCCATGCCGAGCCGGGCATCTGCGGCTTGATGCGCGGCAGGAAGCGCTTCGCCATATCCTCGAATGGCTCGCCGACGCGCCACACACGCGGCGCGCCGGTCGGATTGATGTTCGTGAACACCCGCAGGATGCGCTCGCCATAGTTGGGACGCGACGGGAACGCGTCGACGTGCAGGCGGCTATCGTCCTTGCGCCACGACGTCTCGCGCGTCTCCACCTGATGCAGCCGCAAGCTGGTCGGCGCGACGCGCAGCTTGCCCTTGTACTCGGGAAACAGCCCGTCGACGAGCGATCGCGCATTCGATTGATAGCGCGCGATCAGCGCGCGCACGGCCGACTGCGTGACGGCATCGCCCAGCACGCCATGCAGCGCGCCGCCATTCGGCTCGAGACTGATGTTCTTGCGGTTCGGATCGGCCAGCGCCGGATCGAGCAGCGCGCGTTCGCCGCCCTCGATCGCAAAAGCGAGATTCGGGAAATACAGCACCTTGCCGCGCTCGACGCCCGCGAGCAGCATCTCGCGCGGCATCGACAAACCCTGGCCGTGCCAGTCGGCGCTCGGTACTTCGATGATCTGGGATTCGTTCATGATCGCCTTTCAAAAGCGGATAAAGCTGGGCGCACTTTGCGGCCGACGGCGGCTGACGTTCCCTGAAGGTGGCCGCCGCGCATCCGGCATAGACCTGATTATGGGCCTCGGAATGCGTCGAGCGGCTGCTGGCGTCGCTCGCGCGGCGCTGGCAACCGGCATCCCAAGATGCCCGTGCCGCCATTGCCGCACCGCGTCACAGCAGGCCGAATTCCGCCAGTGCGGACTTTACCTGCTGCAGCGTCGGCGGCTGGCCAGCCGTGCCGAGATTCACGACGTTCGGCGACCAGTAGCCGCCCGTGCGCCATGAAGTGGCGAAATTGTACAACTCGACCGTCGGGCGCTTCAGCGCGGCTGCGATATGAACCAGACCTGTATCAACTCCGACCGTCGCCGCCGCCCCCTCGATCAGGCCGACGACGGCGGGAAGCGACAGCTTCGGCGGCACGATTGCGGCTGCGCCGAACTCTTTGGCAAGACGCTCGCTCGTCGCGCGCTCGGCGTCGCTGCCCCACGGCAGCACGATCGACGCGCCGCGCCGCACGAGCGACTGGCCCAGATCGATCCACGCGGCATCGGGCCATTGCTTGTCCGCGCGAGACGTGGCGTGGACGAAAACCACGTAAGGCACGGGAAGATTCAGTTGGGCTTCGGACAGCGCGAGCGCCGCGCGCTGCGTGTCGAGGCCGAAGTCGATCTCGTCGGTGGGCTGCGGCGTGGGGTCGCCGAGTGCTGCCGCGACCAGTTGCCGCGTGCGCTCGACCACATGCGTGCGCGGCGGGATGGGCACCGACCGGTCGTAGAAGAAGCGCACGGGCCATTCGTACCCCGCGCCATCCGTGCGGTTGCCGAGACCGACGAGCGGCCCGCGCGCCATTTTCGCGACCCACGCGGTTTTGATGAGCCCCTGGCAGTCGATCACGAGATCGTAGTTTTCGGCGACGAGCGCGCGACGGAACGCGCTGATCTCGCGCCAATTGTCGACGGAGAGGATGCGCTTGCGCCAGCGCCGCAACGACACGGGAATCGCGCGCCGGACGCCTTCGACCAGTTCGACCAGTTTGACGAAGCTCTCTTCGACGAGCCAGTCGATCTGTGCATCGGGATGGCGGCGGCGGATGTCGGAGATGGCCGGCATGTTGTGGACGACGTCGCCTAGCGACGACACTCTCACGATTAGTATCTTTTGCGCGCTCAAGAATGGGATTGCCGGGTTATCCCGGCGTGAAGATGCGTTTGAAGGAACGCAATTTTAGCGCGCTCTCCGGGGGGCGCGCGGATTCTGGGTTTTTTGTGTTTTCTGAATTTGCGACGCTGAATTGGTCGGTGGCCCCGCACAGGGACGTAGGGCGCCAGAGTAAATGGACCGCCGCCGCAGTTATGCGACTGAGCGACATAGTTGGTGCGACTGGCGTACTGCTGTGAAACACTCTTTACACGCGTGACATGGTGAAAATGAAACGCTCTGACTGCCCGGAAGCACACGAGTGGAGCTGACGGGCTACAAGAAGGTCGCGCCAGGCGAGTCGTAAGCTGTCGCCAAGTACCAGCGTTGAACGTCCGTAGCCACCCACTGCCGCCGCTCGCGCTGTCAGGAATTCAAGGGCAGGCAAACGAGTGCTCCGGTCATCCAAGCCTGCTTCTCGGGGCAGAAGTCCGGTAGCCGCTTCATCGTCGCCATTATCTAGCTGTCAGCAAGGCCGATAGCCCTGCGGATCGATTTGCTCCGTAACCGCAGAATTGGCAACGAGTTCTCACGGCGTCTCTCCCGGCGACAGTACGTTGTCATGGCCCGGCCCGGAACTGAACGTCTCCGTACCATGCGCGAGTCGTGCTACCCGTATTGTCGGTGTCGGTCAGCAGGCCGTAAGCGGTAATCCGTCCAG
>WNGR01005301.1_pt1 | contig 14468 bp, 13 predicted proteins | sample 5407581 | NCBI WGS metagenome assembly WNGR01 (sample SAMN13153383, study PRJNA577476) | soil metagenome | isolation source: 80 cm soil or saprolite under Garry oak tree replicate 2 | place: USA:California | collected 2016-06-15
CGGCCAGGCGGCCGAGAAACCAGCCGCCGAACGCCGGAGCGTGCCTGGCCACCGCCAAAGACAGCCGTTCCCCGGGCGCCATCCCGCGGGTAGGCCACCCCGGCGGGCCGAGCGGGCAGACCAGCGTGAGGCTGCGGACGCCCGGGAAACCGCGCCGCGCACGCCGCGGCGAACGGCCCGCCGGCCGAGATGCCGAGCAGCGCCGCCGACTCGGCCCGCAACCCGTCCAGCACCAGCGCCGCATCCTCCGCCCAATCCGCCAGCCGGCCCAGCCGGCGAGGATCAGTCCTGCCGGTGCCGGGCCGGTCCGGGGCCATGATGCGCAATCCCAGCTCGCGTGCCGCCTGGGTGAACAGGCGTGCCGACAGCCGCGAATCGGCCAGCCCGTGGCAGAGCAGAACCGGCGCCCCGCCCTGCTCGCCAGCAACCTCAACCGCGATCACGCTGCCGTCGTCCCGGCGCACCTCCATCGCCCCATGGTCTCGCCTCCCGGCCGGCCGCTACCAACCCGCCCGGCCCCGGAAGCGCCCTGGTCCGCGGCAGCGCGGCCTCGCCAGCAAATCCTGGATCTTCCCAGCAGAGCCAGGTCCGCACCGTCTCACGGCCAGTCATCACGGAGCGCGACGGGCGGAGCGAGGCAGCCTCGACGTGCCGCCGCGCCGGAACGCCGATTACGCGCTGATCATTCATGGCGGGGCCGACCCGCTGGCTGTGCGCAGATCAACTATTCGGGCGCATTCGCAGGGGCTGGGCCGCCCGAAGCTGGTGAGTGTGTCGCGGACCTCGGGCTCTTGTGCATTCCTGCCGCTACGGTCGTGATCTGCGTGCGGAGCGCGGCTTGTGTCTATGCTGCCGCGGCTGCCTGGGATCGCGTGCGCTGGTATTCGGCCGGGTCGAGGATCTCAAAGACCGCCTGGCCGGTGGCCAGGACACCGCGTGCGGGCAGGGGAATCCCGCCGATCGCGGGGTTGGCCCGCAGGCGGGCTGGCCGACCCAGGTCAACGCCGTCCAGAGTGGCCTGTGAGTTGTCAATGAAATACATCCGCTCGGGCATGAGCGTTCCGGTGTGGCCGCTGGGCATTGTTCCGGTCAGCTGCAACTGGCCCATTCCCAGCGTGCTGGCCAGCCGCTCCCGGGCCCGGACCAGCGATCGCAGGCGCCATGTGGCGAGCGGCATCGCCGCGCTCATCGTGTTGAGCAGGGCAAGGATGCGGGTCGAGGTGGCGGTGAGGGTCCACTCCAGCGCGGGTGAATCCATGGTCACGCTCAGGGTGGCGGGGCCGGCGCAGGTGAGTCCGATCTGCGCGTACCCGGTGATGTGGCAGGCCGCGCCGAAGTAGCGCGGGCAGGCGGTGTCAAGCCGCGGGCCGTCGACGTGGATCGACCAGCGGCCACCCGGATCGCGATGCCATAGGGCCCGGTAGGGGCCGAAGTCGTTTTGCGGGAAGACGCGCAGTGCGAGCACGTGACCGGAGTCGAAGGGCAGCCCGAAAACGGCCCATCCTTTGACATATTCATGACCGGGCCACGGAGCGTAGCCCCGTACCACGGGAAGATCCAGTAGCCGGGCGGACAAGCCGGGGACGGCCTTGCTAGCCATGTGTGCACCTTCTTTGCGCGGGCCCGGGCCGGGCCCATCTGGTATGGGCGGCTTATCCCGCCCGGGGAGCGTTCGGCGATGGCGGGGCGGGCTGGCCGGAGCGCACGTTGGCCCGGTGCTGGACGGGCATCGCCTGGCGGGGCGAGGGCCGCCTGGGCTCAGTAGCTGAAGGTGGTGGCGGCCTCGTCGCCGATCCATGCCCACAGCGGGACGGTGCCCTGGAGTTCGGCGCCGCCGATCAGCGCTGCCTGGCTGAGGTTCTTGGCGTTGAAGCAGATCGGGCAGAGATAGTAGCGGCCGCCGGCCGCCTCGTAGCGCTTCACCAGATCAGCGAGCGGCGGGCAGCCCTCGCAGGCGACGCCGGCGGCGGTGCCGTCGATGGCGAGCCGGACGGCCTCCTTGGCGAGGAACATCAGCGTCGGGCGGCCCGACTCCGCCGCGCCGACGGCGACCAGGAATGCGATAGTGACCTTCTCGGGGTCCTCGAGCCCGGTGGTCAAGCTGATGACGGCCTTGCCTGGCATGGACGTGCCTCCTTGTGCGCGGGGCCTGGATTGGCCCGGTGAGAACCCACGCTAGGGATGGCGGCGTCCGGTGTCGTCCGGGGTTCTCCCTACAAATCGACCGGGCTGAGGCTGTCCAGCAGGCCGTGCTGCATGGCGAACAGCGTGGCGGTCGAGCGGGTCGCGGCCCCGGTCTTGGCGTAGATGCGCTCGATGTGGGTCTCGGCGGTCTTGGCCGTGATGCCCAGGGCGCGGGCGACCTGCCGGGTGGATGCGCCCCGGGCGATGAGGGTGAGCACCTCGATCTCGCGCGGGGTCAGCCCGGCCGGCCCCCGCGCGCCGCCTGGCCCGGTGCCCGGTGGCCGCGAGCACGGCATCGACGGCATCGGCAGCCAGCCGGCCGGACCGGACCTCCCTGCGCAATTGGTCGGCGGCCTGCTTGAGCGAGAGGGCCGGCCGGTGCGGCCGGGGCTCGCTCATGGCACGGCAGGCGTCGGCGGCGGCCAGGATCCGGCCGGTGGCGGGGATCGCCGCCCCGGACAGGCCACGGTGGTAGCCGGACCCGTCCAGCCGCTCGCTGGCAAGCGAGGCGATCGCGCCGATCCGGGCCAGCGCCGGGGGGCGGGCCAGGGCCCGTTCGGTCCAGTAGGAATGCAGGCGCATCCGCTCGGCCTCGGTGCCGGTCAAGGCCCCGGGCGTGTCCAGGATCGACGCGGGCACCCCGTGCATGCCGACATCGTGGACCAAGGCGGCGCGCCGCAGGGCCACTATCTCCCGGGCGGGCAGCCCGCACAGCCCGGCGGCAGAAGCGGCCAGATCGGCCACCCCACGGGAGTGCCCGGCCCGGCACGGGGACCGCAAGTCGGTGAAGTCGGCCATCGCCTCCAATGCCGAGTCCAGTTCCCGCTCGCTCAACTGGCGGCACAGCCCCGGCTCGGCCTCGATCAGCGCCGTGCACCCGGCCACGGCGTCCATGTCTGCCAGTACCTCAGTCGCCGTCTCGCAGAACAGGTCCACCATCGCTGGGTCGAAGTGCTTGCCTCGCCGGGCCCGGGCCACCTCGACGGCGGCGTCCACGCCGCCCGCCCGGTGGAACACCTCGACGCCCGGCCCCCGGTCAGCACCAGGCTGGCGGCCAGGTGCAGCCGGTGCAGGAAGGGCGTTCCCGCCCCGGCATGGCTCAGCGCGAACCCCATCAGGGGCAGCCCGGCAAAGTCCACCCGGTAACTGTCGGCCCGGAAGGCGATGTCATCGCCGAACCAGGCCGCCACCTCCGCGGTATCGGCCACGCAGCCCACCCACGCCAGCATCATCACGTAATACAGCGCCACCCGCGCCTCGGCCCCCAGGCCCAGGCGGTCCCCCAGCCGCCCGGCAATCAGCCAGGACCGCAGCACGTGCTCCATCGGCTGGCCCAGCCCCAGGTCGGTTGTCAGCGAGAAGGCGGCCAGCAGCTCTGCCAGCCGCAGCCCCGAGTCCCGATCGCCCGCTTCCACACGATCATGCTAGGAGCAGATGCCCGCCCTGGGCCTGCCTCGCCGCCCCCGCCGGACCACCGGGGAATCCTGCACCAGCCATAGGCCTGCTCACCTACCGGCAAGCACTGCCAGCCCTGGGCCGCCAGGGACGCGATGGCGCAGATGACGCAGATCCGCGGGCATCCCGCAGCACCACGACCGGCGCGCAGCGCGCCCATAGCGGCGGCTCCGGGAGCACTGCGATCAGGTGTTCATCGCTATTTGTGAACTCGATGCCATCTCTCCGGGTCGAACAACCACGGCGGCTGAGGCCGCGGCTCGCGGGGGTCAGACGGCGTGGAGCACCTCTCCGCCGTAGACAAGCGGGTCTTCCGGCTGCAGTAGGTCGGCGAGACGGTTGAATTCCTGGAACCCGGGATCGGCGTCATGCTCGCGGTGCGCGGCATGACTTGGCACTTCGACCGCAATGACGTACTTGGCCACGTCCTGGCGGTTGTCGGTGCCGAACGCAACCCGGGAGATCCGGGCGCTGAGGAAAGCGCCTCGTGCCTTGTATTCGCGCCAGCGCGGCAGTTCGCGCTCGGCAAATAGGCGTTCGTACTCCGCGGCCTGCTCGGGACGGATGTGAATGACGATGACGTCAAGTTCGCTCATGAGGCCATCATGTACCGGCGAGTTCCGCTCCGCTGTGGATACACCTCATCATCGCTGGTTTCGACGCGGCGGGCGCCCTCACCGCAGGACCCGGAGCAGGTCATGCCCTCTCAAGGGAAATCAGCGGACGGGCGAGAGTGGAAGTATGACTTCGGCCCGACCTACATCAAGATCCGGTAACGCTCACACGCCAGCGCGCCAGGCCGTTGCGGCTGGCGCGTAACGCACAGAATGCTCGTTCTGTGCGGGCGGGGCGTGCGATTCGTCAGTGACCGGTTGCCCAACGCTTCATCGGGGGCAATGCCAGGACGTGGCGTCGACCGTTCGCGCCGGATTGGGCGGTAGAAGGTCTTGTCCGGCCGTTCTCGGCAGCCTGGACTCTGCCGGTTCGAACGCTCCATGAGCTGGCCCGAGGTCACGCGTGATGAGCCACATGCGGCGCACGCGCGATCCGCCGAATCCCGTAGCGACGGCCGGGATCGTGCGCGTCCCGGGTGGTCTTAACGGCCAGGCATGACGCGGTCCCGACTCTCCGGACTGAGTTCATTTTTGCTGGCCATTTCCGGCCTGAGAAGAGTGAGCCTCCTGACGCGCCGGGGTGATTCAATGATCGGGGGCCGGGGACTCATCCGGCCAGATCGGGGGCGAGCTCACGGGCCGGGACGGGAGCATCGAAGGCGGTGTGGAGGAATGCCGATGGGCAGATTCCGGTCGGTGCGGCGCCGGCTAGCTGGTCGGGCGCCGGAACCGGCGGCTAGACCGGGCGCGCTGGATGTGGTGTCGGACTACGCGGCTGCGATCATCGCTCGCGACCAGGACCGGATGAAGGCGCTGCGGGCGAGGAGCTATGTTCTCGATCTCGTTCATCTGGATGCGTTCAAGATCGCGCCGCAGGGCCCGGGCGCGGGCGAGGCGATGTATGCGGCTTTGTTCGCGGCGTTCCCCCGATTCTGACTTCGAGGTCCTCCGCACGATCGCCGGCGAGGTGGTCGTGGTCCAGGAGTGGCGGTTCTCGGGCAGGCACACCGGCCCGCTGCTGTCGGCGGGCCCGGTGCCGGGGCCGGTTGCCCCCACGGGCAGGCAGGTCCGGCTGCGGGGGTCTCGATCTACGAGGCCGCCGGGGGCAAGATCGTGCGGGAGACGATGTACCTCGACAACGCGACCTGGGCCGTGGAGCTGGGAGTGACGCCGTGGCGGAGGCGCCTCGGCCGGGTCATGCGGTCGGGCAGCTGGTGATCGCGGCGCGGGTGATCACCGGCGGCCCGGCCTCCGCGCGGTCCCGCTCGGTGCTCGTCCTGCTCGCGGTGAGCGTGGGCCTGATGATGATCGGCTACGGGATCGCCATGCCCGTCTCCGCGAAGCGGCTGGCCGAGCCCGGCTCCGGCGTGACTGCGCTTGGCTTCATGACGATGGGGTTCGCGCTGGCGCAGTTCTTCCTCAGCCCGGTGATGGGTTCTCTTGCCGACCGGATCGGGCGCCGGCCTTTGGTCCTGGTCGCGCTGGCCGGGGATGGTCGTGAGCAACATCGGCTACCTGCTGGTCGCATCGACGGCCGGCTACATCGCCGTGCGGGTGTTCCAGGGGGCCGTCACGGCGGGGCTTCTTCCGGCAGCGATCGCGATCGTCGGCGACTCGGTCCCCGAGCGGCGGCGGGCCCAGGGGACCGGGATGATGATGGGGGCCTACGGCGCCGGATTCATTTTCGGGCCAGTGATCGGCGGCGCCCTGTTTGACCGGTGGGGGTTCCCGGCTCCGTTCGTGACCTCCGCCGCGCTGGCCCTGGCGGCGTTCGTCTTCGCCGCCGTCATGCTTCGCCCTGGTCGCAGCGCAGGCTGGCCTGGGCCAGCTCAGTGACCGGATTGGGCGGCGGGTGCCGATCGTGATCGGGTTCGGGCTGCTCGGCCTGTTCTACCTGGCCCTGGCCGGGGTCCACGCCCGTGTCTTCGCGCTCTTGCTGTTCGTGGCCGCGGTCGGGGGGCTGGGCAACGGGCTGTTCGGCCCGGCGCTGAGCGCGTGCTACCTCGACATCACCCGCGAGCAGTACCGCTCGGTGGTCGCCGGGATCAAGGGGCCGGCCAGTTCGCTGGGCGGCGTGGCCGGGCCGTTCCTGGTCGCGGTGCTGAGCCCGGTTCTTGGAGCCCGGGGCGTGTTCGTCGGCTCGGCGGCGCTGGCCGCGCTCGCCGCGGTGCTGGCCCTGGTGGCCCTGCGCTTCGCCAGGCGTGCCACCGTCGCGCAGGACGAGCTGATCAGCGGGCGGCTCCGGTGGTCGCCGCCGGCCTGCGCGGCATCGCCGCAGCCGCCGCGGCCGCCCGCGGCGCCGCCCGGAGGAGCGCCACCTGATGCCTGGCAAGCGGCTTCGAGGTCACCGGCGAGGGTGACCTATTCCAGCAGGCTCGTGATCATCGCGTTCCAGTGCTTCAAGATCGAGAAATGTCCTTCCTCCGGCAGGAAGAAGAAGCGTGCCGCGGGCAGCAGTGTTCGCAGGTGCTCCCCGGCGTGCCTGGGCACGTTCAGATCTTGTCCGCCCTGCCAGATATCCGTGCGGACACGAATCTCCCTCAGGTCAAATCCCCAGTTCTGCTCATGGACGGCATCGTCCTGAGCAGGGCCGCGCGCTCCTTGCCGGTATCCCTCACGGATGGCCGACAAGATCATGTCCCCCACCCCTGCCCGGTCCAAAAACGCGTGGTCCACCGCCGGCAAGAACTTGAACAGTCGCAGGGCCGCCGATGGCTCACCAGTTATGACCTTCACCTGGCGGCGCCGGATCTGGTAGGCCAGCCACGGCGCATAGCGCGCGGACAGGGCCAGAACCCGGGGGCCGGGAGGAAGGCCGCGGAAGGCTCCTCGATAGTCTCAAGGCCCCGTTCCGCTCAGGACGGCCACTGCCTTGACACGCGCTGGCAGCGCGTACGCGCAGGCCAGGGCGTGAGGGCCTCCCGCGGACCATCCGGTCACGGCGAATTCATCAAGTCCCAGGTGATCCGCCAGCTGGCTCACGTCGGCAGCCCAGTCGAGCAGCTGCCGCCCCTTCTGGAAAGACGACAAGCCATGTCCGGGACGGTCCGCCACGACCAGGCGAACAGCGTCGGCGGCAGCATCATCAGCTGGACCGGGGTGCTCCTGCCGCGAACTGCCCGCCGAATGGCAATGAAACACCGGGGCGCCCTGACGGCTGCCATATTCCGCGTAGCCAAGCGAACGCCCGTCACGCAACCGAAGGATCTGGCTCAGGTCTTCCTGTCCCATGAGCTCCCTCCTCCGGCAGCGATAGCGACGACGAGAAGGACCGAACCAAGTCTCCAACCGCCACCTGGATCGGCTTCGAAAGGCGCGCCAGCGCCCACCGTTACCGCTTTCGCGCGATCGTGAGTGTCGGCCCCCCATGGCGTACACCTCACCTCGCGCGTAGTCCACGAGTGCGATCACCATGGTCTCCGGCTCGCAGCAGCGCAAGAGGCGAAGGTCCCGAAATCTCCGCCCATCCGCGGCTGGCGGGAACCTTGGCAGCGGACCTCTACGAGCTGATCCAGACCAACGATCGGTGTCTCCGGCGCGATCGCGGGCGCACAGAATGCCAAGATCTATACGGCCAGCGTCTTGATCGGAACCCGCTGACTTCCGCGCATAACAACAGGCGGATATCGTGTGCCGTGCGACCCTTGAGCTATGACCGTCTGTCACGAAGCGGCAGCGCCTGGGCAGGCCAAGTCAGGTGTCCGGCGGATCCTGTCCCGGTCGAACAGGAGCCGTCGCGGCGAGCGACACAGCGTCATCGGTGTCAACCGTCATCTCACCTGGATCTGCGGCCGCAGCCCAAGTTCGAGCACTGTGTGCCTGCCGCCAACCCACGTAAATCGCGGTCGCGAGGTCCCAGACGACCGTGAGTTCCCCGCGCGGCACCTTCAGTCAGGCTGAAGGCACCGGGGAGCGGGTGATAACCCGCTGTATCACCCGGCCAATGTGACGTCGCCGCCAGCTCCGGACCCGCTATCGTCCCGGCTATGTGCCGTGACCCCGACGGGCCCACCAGCGAGCTGTACCGCCTACTGCCGCCCCGGCCGCGCAGCGAACTGAAGGAGGCGCTCGACGCAGCTCTCCTCCCGTCGGCCCAGGGTTAGGTCGCTGGCGAGGACGGTAGCGAGGCATCCTCCCGCCGCGGGACAGGGTTCGCCCGGTCAGCAGCAAGGCGGATCCTGCCCTGGCTTGGCGGCGTGCTCACGGGCGTGCTGATCGCCGTCCTGGCCGCGCTCATCGTGAACTACCTCTCCGGCATCCACTCCGCCAGCCCCGGCTCACAGGTCACCAGCCACGCCGACCGCTATGGCGAGCTCGCGCCCGTAAGCTCATGGGCGCGCGGAGATGCCGGAGCATTACTGCCTGGCATCCGTGCCCGGCTCGGCCCTTTCCAGCGCACCGGGCTGCCAGCATTGGCCAGGTGCTCCTGGCGGTTCGGAACCTGCCTGACCTGCTCGTCCTCGACCCCACAGAAATCCCACAAGTCCGGGTCCGCGGGGCCAGGCCGGCGTGGTCGGCGACATCCGCCGCTCCGCCCGTGATCCCGGTCGGCTCAGGGTGCGGCGGGGATTTCGTCAGCCGGGTACCCGGTCAGGACCGCGGGCGCCTCCTCCGGGAACCAGACCGTGCACTGGGCTCCCCAGTAGCGCGTCCAGGCCGGGTCATCGTAGAGGTCCACGGGCCTGCCGTGGCCGTACAGGTACTGCCCGAGGATCATCTCGCCCACCCAGTCCGACTCCAGGTCCGACGTCGGGTCGCGGCGGCGGTCACGCCGCTCCCGGGCCTGGCGGGTCTCGTCGGGCGGACCATCCCGGTCGCGGGCCAGCACGTCCGGGGCGAGCGTCACCGGTGCCGGGGGCGAGGAGCCCGCGGCGGCCGTCCGGGCCGCGCGTTCAGCGTCCCCGCCCGGATCCGCGACCCGCAATCGCTCGGCGGCGGGCGGTTCCCGCCGCCCGCCGGGCGCCTGCTGGGCAACGTGCGCGAGCTCATGCGCCAGGGTGCGCCGGCCGGGACGGCGCGGTCGTCGTGGCCGGCCAGCAGGCGGGTGATCGCACAGTTCCCGAGCGGGAGCGGCCGTGCGGGTGCCAGTGATCCGGACCGGGGATGGTCGGGACGGCTCGCCGCCGACCGTCGCGGGCCCCGATTCAGGCTGTGTGCCGTGCCGACCCGCATCAGAAACCCCCGGCCCCGCGCTGAGGCATGTCCCCAGAATCCCAATGTAGGCGGGCCGCGCCGACGGAGCGCCGGTCCGCGGATTGCGCTTGAATCAGGCCTGCGGTCGGCGCACCATGGAACGGGATCGCGAAGCAGCGCGCGGACCAGTGGCGGACCGGGGGACGGGATGGCTCAGGTTCGGGAACGGCGCCCGGAGGCGGCCTCTCGGCCCGGATGCGGGCGTCGAGTCGCCCCGGACGTCACCGCGCGGACCCTGCAGCGTCTGGCCGGGAACCGGGCCGCCGGACTGCTCGCTCGGGGCGACGAGCCAGGCCGGATCCCGGCCGAGTTGGTCGGCGCGGTCTTGTCCGGCACCGGTTCGTCGTTGCCCCCGGGGCTCTCTCGCGCGATGGGGGAGTGGTTCAGCGGCGACGTGGCCACGGTGCGCCTTCACCACGACCGGGCCGCCGACCGGGCCGCGCGCGCCGTCGGCGCCGAGGCGTTCACCTTCGGGGAGGACATCGTGTTCGCCGACGGCGCCTACGACCCGCACAGCGACACGGGGCGACGCACACTCGCGCACGAGCTCACCCACGTCGTCCAGCAGCGGGCCGGCGCGATGGAAGGCGCCGCGCGCGGCGGGCTGCGGGTCAGCTCGCCCGACGACCGGTTCGAACGGCACGCCGAGCACGTCGCCGAGTCCTTCGGTCGCGCCGCCCACGCGCCCGCCGGGGCGGGATTGGGCGCCGTCGGCGCGTCCGCGACCGTGCAGCGCTGCGGTGCTACACCTCCGAAGGAGTGCTCTTGCCACGGACATGACCTGCCCAGCGTGCAGCGTCAGGTGACGGGTGGGCACGCCGACCCGACAGGCGTGCCCCGCCCGACGGGACTACCGATCGGCCAGGGCTTCGCGCTGTACGCCCTGCCGCAGGTGCCGGTCGGCCTCGCGGTGCAGCTGCCTGAGGGACAGGTGGCCACGATCTCGCTGGTGCAGCCCGCACCCCGGTCGAACGTCGACCCGGCGCTGGAGTCCGCCGGGTCCGGCCTCTTCTCCGGGCTGGCCGCCCTGAACTCGCAGCTGCGGATCACCGGGCTGCCCGGTGGGGCCGCCGGCACGGACGCGATCGGCCTGGTGGCGATCCCGCGGACCAACCTGGCGGTGTCCCCGTTCGATCCGCGCTTCAACCTGCCCGACCTCGCCTCCCCGCTCGACTTCTGGGGGCACACCGCCGTGTACGTCCGGCAGGGCGGCCGGATTGTCGCCGTCCGCGGGTTCAACCCTGAGATGGGGACGCCGTCCTCGATGCTGCGTATGCTGCTGTCCGGCCGCCAGGTAAAGGCCGGCACCGGTCAGCTGCCCGCGGTGCTCTCCGAGGACGCCTACCTGTTCACCTCGACCGCGGCCCGCAGCCTGGAGTACCCGGTCTCCGCCGAGCAGGCCGCGGCGTTCCTCGCCGACCTGCCCGCAACCGGTCCCGGCGGCCGGCCCGGCGTGCCCGCGTCGTATACCGCCCGGCCCGCCGTCTGGGCGGCCGAGAACCCCGGCGTCGCCGAGCCGTTCTGCGTGGCGTCTAACTGCGGGCTATGGGCTGTGGAGCGCGTCGAGCAGGCCGTGGGCGGATCCGTCGGGCGGGCCAGCCAGGGCACAGTGACCGCGGTTTCCGGCGGCTCGACCATGCCCGGCACGGCCGGTCAGGGCCCGTTGATCGGCCTGCTGGACGAGGCTGCAGAGGCCCGGGCCGCGGGCCAGACCTCGCCACTGGCGCAGGTGCCGGGCGCCGTGGGACCGGCGGTGGCAGGCCGGGTCGGCACGGTGCTGAAGGTGATTAAGATCGGCGGCCGTGTCATGCTCGTTGTCGGCATCCTGGCAGGGGCCGCCGAGATCGCCTTCGCGCCGCCGGAGCAGCGCAACCGGGTCGCCGCCGGGGTGGCCGGCGGGTTCGCCGGCGGCTTCGCCCTGGGCGCGACCGCCGGGCTGTTTTGCGGCCCGGGCGCTCTCGTCTGCTCGGTCGTGGCCGGTCTCGTGCTCGGCACGGCCGGGGTCCTCGGAGGACGGGCGATGGCTGAGTCGCTCTACGACGAGGCCCACCGGCCGCAGACCCCGGGGCAGTATCCCGGCCACTCCGTGGTGTGTCCGGGTTGCCACGACAACCCGGCCACGCACGCGGACCGGTTCCGGGTGCTGTCCCCGGGCCAGCCGGACTTGCGGCCACCGTCGGCACCGACGTCCCGGCAGCTCAGCGCGGCCGACCGCGCCGTCATCATGCAGTGGTTGCGGTCCCCGGCCACCGGGACGCGGTGAGCACGGTCAGAACAACGCCCCCATCGCAGCGAGATACTGCTCCACGATGTGGGTCAGGTCCCCCAGCTTGTTGCCGACCCGGAACTGGGCCTCGAGGTCCTTCGGCATGATGTTGACGTGGATGTGGAGGATGAACGGCGCCGGGCCGTGGTGATACTGCCCGTGCCCCCCGCCACCTGAGAATGCCACGTGCCCCACGCCGAGGTCGTCGTTGACCTTCTTCACCACGGCCGTGTCGTTATAGAAGGCCATCCACTCGACATTGGTCTTCTTCGCAGCCCGCTCCATGGCCATGAAGTACGCCACCACGGCGTCGTGCTCGTAGAAGCCGGTGTCGGGGTTCTCGGCGATCGTCGGATGGATGTCGAACGAGTAATGGCCGACCGCAGCGGTTGCGACATGGGGGCTGGCCAGTTCGTGGTCCTTGTAATTCTCGGCAACCGCCGCGTCTTTCGATTCGGCCTGCAGGGCCGCCATGAAGCGCACCACGGATTTCGCCACCGGAACCGCCCCCTTCTCCACCTGTTTGGGCGCGTCGGCCGAGGTCAGGGTCGGCTCCATCCCGGCCGGCAGCCCAAGCACGAACGCGCCCTTGGGCCGGTCCGGAGTCCCGAGCAGGTCGGCGTCGTTGGTGGCGAGATCGACGAACCGCCGGGCGGCCAGGTCGACGGTGGCCTCCCACTCGTCGTGGAAGCGGGCACGCAGCGCCTCCACCTGGCTGATCAGCTCGGGCCCCTGGAACTGCGCCATCAGCGCCGCCTCGGCGATCTCCAGGCGGCGCCGGAAGTGCGTGCGGATGGTGATGTCGGCCTTGGTGACCGGATCCCTCCGGCTCGTGCGCTGGGTGAGGATGTACGTCAGGGACTCCTCGAACTCATCACGCCACATGTCCGCCGGCGTGTTCCACGGCCCGCGCCGCTGCAGGTGCCAGGTTGGAGTCGACGCCGCCAGCTGGTCCGACAGCTGCTCGATCGCCGCGGAGACGCCCGGACGTTCGAAGACCTCCCACGCCCTGAGGCGGAACACACGGGCCTGCTGGGCGAGATCGCCGGGAACCGCGGGTACCGGCGGGGACGGTGGGAGCGGCCGCTGAGCTGCCCGCTTCGCCTCCTCGCGCAGGATGGCCCCGAACGGGTCGAACGGGTCCGGCGGCCTGCGCTCGGCGGCGAAACGCTGAACGACGCCACGCCGGGCCGGGTCGAAGTCGGAACCGCCGGCGACCAGTTCCGCGATCGCCCGGTTCCCGAGCGGCGGTCCCGATGCCGCTGCAGGACGGGCGTCCTCGATCACCGGAGCCGGCGTCGCAGCCACCTTGCCCGGGGCCGGGCGCACCGGGTCGGGACCGGTCACGGGCCCAGGCGCCGCTCGTCAGCCATCAGCGGCCTCCGCGTACGTGAAGATCGCCTCGTCGTCGGGGTGCTGGAAGGCGCGCGCCCCGCCCCCGTAGACCTCGGGATGCAGGAACCGGTCGCGGGCGTGCTCCGGCTTGTCCTCCTCGACCTGGATCCGGTGCTCGCGCGCCCACGGGTCCTGCCGAACGCCGAGCAGGAGCCAGCAGACCTCCGCGCCAGGGCGGTCGGCCCGCAGCCCGAACCGGTTGCCGCGCATCGGTTCGGTCACGCCCACCGCAGCAGGCTCGCCGAGCACGGTGAGGTGATAGGTGAAATCGGCATTCAGGGTGTCCACGTAGTCAGGAAGGTCGACCGTCGCCGCACCGTCCGCATCCGTGGTGGCGGTGCCCCGGTAGACGTTGAGCATCTCCGGCGATTCCACGAAGGAGTGCGACAGGTACCGGTTCGCCGGGTCCAGCGGGTGGTCGATCCGGAAACCGCCGCCCCCCTTGGAGAGCGAGCCCGTGATCGATACGTTGCCGAAGAACTGCCCGGCGGTCGCCCCGCTGCCGACCACGCCGTAGTTCTTCCCCGCAGCCCAGACACCGGTCGCCCGCGCGTTGGTCAAGACTCCGATCATGCCGGTCGCCAGCACGGCCGAGGCAAAGAGGCCGTCCTGTGTGTTCTCGGCGGTGACGGCGGTACCGGTGCTCACCACCCCGAGCCTGCCGCCGGGGCTGGCCGTCCCGATACCCACGCTGTCGTTGCCGTCGAAGGCGACCACCGCCCCGCCGGAGCGCAGGCGGTGGTGACGTCCATGGTCAGGCCCCAGCCCGCGCCGGCCGCTCCGTACAGCCCGATCTGCGTGTCCCCCGCCATCCCGACGAAGCCGCGGTCTCCGGTCTGGCGCTGCGAGAACCAGATCCCGGCCGAGTCGTCCGGGCCCTGCTGCACCCGCATCCGCCGGGCGACGTCGAGCGCGACACTCGGACCGGACGTCGCCACCGTGAGCACGTCGGACCCGGACCACAGCCGCGCGGTGCCGTCCTGGCTGTACCAGAGCCAGCGCTCGCCGTTCGCCGGGACTTCGACGAACGACCCGGCACCCCGGTCGGCGAACGACAGCCCGGCGGCGACGCCGCCGCTGTGCACCGCCGAACCCTCCACGTGCAGGCTGATACCCGGCGCGGGTATGCCCACCCCGATGCCGGCCCGCCCGCCGCCAGGCAGCAGCGCGAGGGTCTGCAGGGCGGCGTCCACGGCGAGCACCGGCACGTCCGGGCCAGCGCCGGTGGCGGTCAGCGACAGCCCTCCACCGTCGGGGACGGCGAGCACGGCGCCGGCCTGCTGGGTCGTGCTCGGCTTCGCCCCGCCGGCGGCCACCGGGCGCCGCAGCTCGACCCGAGCGGTGGGCAGCCCGCTAAGCCG
>WNGR01012702.1_pt1 | contig 14468 bp, 10 predicted proteins | sample 5407581 | NCBI WGS metagenome assembly WNGR01 (sample SAMN13153383, study PRJNA577476) | soil metagenome | isolation source: 80 cm soil or saprolite under Garry oak tree replicate 2 | place: USA:California | collected 2016-06-15
GCGTCAGAAGAATTTCTTCGGCTATCAGGATCTCGAATCGAGTTTCGAGCGCCGGCCAAGCCTGTGGGCCGAACCGATCGGCAATTGGGGCGAAGGCGCGGTGCAGTTGATCGAAATTCCCACCAAGGAAGAAATCCACGACAATATAGCCGCCTTCTGGCACCCCAAGACGCCGCTGCAGGCCAAGGGCGAGCATACCTACACCTATCGCCTGCATTGGGGACCGGATGTGCCCAAAGCCAGTTCGCTGGCCCGATTTACCCGCACCGGCGTGGGCGCAAGGGGCGACGACACCAAAATATTCGTGCTCGATCTGATCGGCGACAAGCTCAAATCGGTCGACCCGAAAAAGATCCGCGGCGACGTCACGGCCGAAAAAGCCAAGCTCAAGAACATCGTCACCCAGCCCAATCCAGCGACCGGCGGTTGGCGCCTGAGTTTCGAACTGTCCGCAAAGGACAAGGTCCCGGTCGAGCTTCGCGCCGCGCTTATGCAGGACAACGAGGCGATATCAGAGGTCTGGGTTTATCGATGGACACCCTAGCCAAGGTCGACGGGTCGGCTGCGGCCTCCGACGTCCACCACACGGAATTCCTGCCGCAGGAATCGCCGATGGCCATGTCGGTTCAGCCGCTGCGGCAGAGTGCGCCGCAACCTCGCGCCTCGAGCTTCGCGCCGATGGCGCTGCGACGCGCCTTCATCCTGGCCGGCACCATCATCATGACGGCCGCCGGCTGCTACGAGATGTATGAGGTGCTTCAGGTCGGCGGCGTGACGGTGCTGGAATGGATGGTTCTGGGCCTGTTCGTATTGTTGTTTGCATGGGTTGCCTTCTCCTTCATGTCCGCGCTTGCCGGATTCGTCGTGCTGCTGTTCCGAAAAAGGGACGCGCTCGGCATAGATCCCGACGCAGCGCTGCCGCCGATCGATGCCAGGACCGCGATGCTGCTGCCCACCTACAATGAGGATCCGCATCGGGTACTGGCCCGGCTGCGCGCGATCCATGAATCCGTCGAGGAAACCGGCTACGCATCGCATTTCGACTGGTTCATCCTGAGCGACACCACCGATCCGGCCATCTGGATTGCGGAGGAAAAGTGCTTTCTGCAACTGCGCCGGGACGTTCCGGCCGCCAGGATCTACTACCGCCACCGTCCGGAAAATACCGCGCGCAAATCGGGCAATATCGAGGACTGGGTCAAACGCTTCGGCGCAAACTACGACTTCATGCTCATTCTCGATGCCGACAGTCTGATGACAGGCGACGCGATCGTCAGGCTGGTGGCCGCGATCGAGGCCAATCCCCGGGTCGCGCTTGTTCAGACCTTGCCAATCGTCGTCAACGCCAGAACTTTATTCGCGCGGGTGCAGCAGTTCGCCGGACGGCTCTACGGTCCCCTGATCGCAGCCGGGATCGCATGGTGGCACGGGTCCGAGGGCAACTATTGGGGCCACAACGCCATTATCCGCGTCCGGGCTTTCGCCGAGAACGCCGGGCTTCCCGAATTGCGCGGCCGCAAGCCGTTCGGGGGGCACATTCTCAGCCACGATTTTATCGAGGCCGCGCTGATGCGGCGCGGCGGCTGGGCGATCCACATGGCGCCGACGCTTCGCGGCAGCTACGAGGAATGCCCGCCTTCGCTGCTGGACTTCGCCGCGCGCGACCGGCGATGGTGCCAGGGCAATCTGCAGCATCTCGCGGTGCTTCCGGCGCGCGGATTTCACTGGGTGTCGCGGCTGCACCTTCTCACCGGAATTGGATCATATCTCACGGCACCGCTGTGGCTCGGCTTTCTCGTGCTCGGCATCCTGATCTCGCTGCAGGCGCAATTTGTCAGGCCCGAATATTTTCCAAAGGGGTTTTCGCTGTTTCCAAAATGGCCGGCACAGGACCCGATCCTGGCGGCATGGGTGTTTGTCGGCACGATGGGAATGCTGATCGTGCCAAAGCTGCTCGCCTATCTCCTGCTGCTGACGCGGAGCGAGACTCGCCGGAAATTCGGCGGCGGATTTCGCGCCTTTTTCGGCATTCTCGCCGAGACGTTGCTGTCAGGCCTAACCGCGCCTGTCATGATGATCTTTCAATCGGCCGCCGTCGCAGCGATTTTGCTCGGGCGTGACGCAGGTTGGCAAGTTCAGCGCCGCGACGATGGCGCGGTGCCGCGCCGTGAAATCGTTCGCAAGTACGCGGTGCCGACCCTGTTCGGGATCGCGATGGCCGTCAGCGCCTATGCGGTGTCGTTGCCGCTTTTGTTCTGGATGATGCCGGTCATCCTGGGCTTGTTGCTGGCCATCCCGATTGCGCTGTGGTCGTCCGCCGCTTCGAAACACGCTTCAAGTCTGTTCGCCACGCCCGAGCAGACCGCGCCGCCGCGGGTCCTGGTGCGGGCAAATGAGTTCGCCACCGATTCGCCCCCGACGGTTTCCTGCCCATTGCTGGAGCTTCGCGAGGACGCGCGCCTGCGCCACGCGCATCTGAACAATCTCTCCGGCCGGAAGTTCCGGAGACGAGGAGAGATCGATCCACATCTTGCCATCGCGCGTGCCAAGATCGAGGATGCCGAAACCTTTGACGAAGCATGCGCGTTCCTCAGCCCGCGGGAAAATAGCGCGGTGCTCAATTCACCGGCCGTGCTTGGTGCGCTGCTGCAGCTGCCGAGCCGTGATGCGCCAAATTCGTCTCATTGATCGAGGAAACGGCGTTCAGGCTGGCGTGCTGCCGGCGGTCTGTTGGATGGTGAGGATGACGAACTCCGCCGGTTTGAGCGGTGCGAAGCCGACCACGATATTGACAACCCCGCGGTCGATGTCGGCCTGCGTGGTCGTCGTCGCATCGCATCTGACGAAATAAGCCGTTACCGGTGTGGCGCCGGCAAACGTGCCCTGCACGAACAGCTTCTGCATAAAGGCGCCGACGCTGAGCCTGAGCTGCGCCCAGAGGGGCTCGCCATTGGGTTCGAACACGGCCCATGTGGTGCCGCGCGATATGCTTTCCTCCAGGAACAGTGCTGTGCGCCGCACTGGTATGAATTTCCATTCCGAGCCGCTGATGTCGTTACCAGCGAGCGTCCGTGCGCCGAACACGACCGTGCGGAAATTTGGGAAGCTGCGAAGGCAATTGATCGCATGGGGATTGAGCTGGCCTTGCTCGGTGTCGCCGATCGGGATGGTGGGGCGGCTGGCGCCGATCAGATCGGCTGCGATTCCTGCGGGCACCCTCCAGACCCCGCGCGACGCATCGGTGCGCGCGATGACGCCCGCGACGAAGCCGCACGGCGGAAAGGCGCGAAGCGCATTCTGTTGCAGCGGGTCCGGCGCCTCGACCCAGGGAAAGTAAAAGGCTGAATTCGCAACATCCGCACCGGTGTTGCCGGCGAGCGAGCCGACCACGGTTGCCGTCGTATCGATCTCCGCGCAGTCGACGATCAAGAACGCACGGCGCTCGCGCGCGCGCCGCTGCATGATCGCGATCGTCGCGCCACCGACCAGGGCGGGCACACACATCAGGTTGAAGAGGTCGATCCGCTCGGCGGCGCCGCCGGTAACGAACGCTGCCGCCAGCGCTATCTGAAATTCTGCATCCGCCGGGCTGATCCTGGCGCCGTCAGTGCCTGCAACGCGAACGACATAAGCGTCCGAGCCGCCATTGTCGAAGAAATGCTTGATGGAATAGCCCAGCAGCGAGCCTTGATCGAGGCCGCCATAGTCGCGTTCGTAGTCGGAGAAGCTGTTGAGGCGCAGCGCCTGATCGGTCGGGCCGCGCGGCGACCAGCCGACAAACAAGGCGATCGACGTCGCGACGCCGGGGATGGTCTTTGCACTGGTTGGAAGTTCCTCGATGGGAAAACCCCCGTTACAGCTGTGGCCTGCGTAGCCGAAGCTCGCAGCCCGCCTTCGCCCGACGGGCTTCGGCGCGGCATCCTTCTCTCGCTTCGCGAGCGAAGGATGGTGGGCGCGACAGGGATCGAACCTGTGACCCCTACCATGTCAAGGTAGTGCTCTCCCGCTGAGCTACGCGCCCGAAAAGTCGTATTGGGTGGGGTCCGTATATCGGCTCCAACGCGGGCAGGCAAGGACACTTGGCTGGTATTTGGAGCCTTTAATTGACGCCGGCGGGACCTGATCAGGCCGCCAGCATCTTGTTCACTTCGCTGACCAATTCCCGCAAGTGGACCGGTTTTGACAGCACCTTGGCGTTTTTCGGCGCCTCCGAATCGGCGTTGAGCGCCACCGCGGCAAAACCGGTGATGAACATGATCTTGATGTCGGGGTCGAGTTCCGAGGCGCGGCGCGCCAGCTCGATTCCGTCCATTTCCGGCATCACGATGTCGGTCAGGAGCATCTCGAACGGCTCCTCGCGCAGCCGCTGATAGGCCGACATGCCGTTGTCGTGCGGCGAGACCTGAAAGCCGGCGTTTTCCAGCGCCTTGACCAGGAAGCGGCGCATGTCGTTGTCGTCTTCGGCGAGGAGGATTTTGTGCATGGTGGCTATTCGTCGAATCCGGCTGGAGGATCAGTCCGCACACTAAGCCCGACAGACAGTAAATATCGGGTGAAAGTTAGCCAACGGGCTCGCGCGGAAGCTTACGCCATTTCTGTACAGGAAGGTGCCCTCAAATCAACGAAGTCGGGCGTTTTCTGTCCCAAGCTGGTCCTAAGACTGCGCCTAAGACACGTTCCAGCGCGTGCAAGACGTTTTTCGCTTGGCAGAATGGTTGTGATTACCGACAATATCCCCTCATAAAACATCCGTCTTTCTGTCAGAATCATTTGTGCCTGACGCGACGGAGCAAGGGACAACGCCCGACGATGACCGAGTTTGATGGCGAATTGTCGCCGCCGTTCGAGATCGTGGAGCCGGCAAAATGGCGGGCGCCGATCATTTTCAACTCCCCCCACTCCGGCTCGGTCTACCCGGCGGAATTCCTCAACGCGTCGCGGATCGACCTGCCCGCGTTGCGCCGCTCCGAGGATTCGTTCATGGACGAGTTGATCGCCGATCTCAGTGATCGCGGCTTTCCGACCGTCCGGGTGCATTTCCCGCGCTCTTTTGTCGACGTCAACCGCGAGCCCTATGAGCTCGATCCGCGCATGTTCACGGGACGCCTGCCGAGTTTCGCCAACACCCGCTCGATGCGGGTGGCGGGAGGTCTCGGCACCATTCCGCGCGTGGTCGGCGACGGCCAGGAGATCTATCGCGAGCGGCTCAATGTCGACGAGGCGCTGGGGCGGATCGAGGCGCTCTACAAGCCCTACCACCGCGCGCTGCGGCGGCTGATCAACAAGGCGCACCAGGCGTTCGGCACCGTGATCCTGGTCGACTGCCATTCGATGCCCTCGATCGGCGTGTCCCGCGACGAGCCGCGACGGCCCGATATCGTGATCGGCGACCGCTACGGCACGAGCTGCGCGCCGTTATTGCCCGATCTGGTCGAGCAGCTCTTGGGCGGGCTCGGCTATTCGATCGGACGCAACAAGCCCTATGCGGGCGGCTTCATCACGGAGCACTACGGCAACCCGGCGAGCGGCCTGCACACCGTGCAGCTCGAACTCAACCGCGCGATCTACATGGACGAGCGGCGCCGCGAACGCAGCCCGCGCTTTGCGCGAGTGGCCGCCGATTTCGCTGTTCTCGCGGACAGGCTGGCACAGGTGCCGCTCGGCGACCTCGGCCCGTTCCAGGCGGCGGCGGAGTAGCCGCGTCGCTCTCTCTCTTCGTCATTCCGGGATGCGCCTCTTGGCGCAGGCCTCAGATGCGCAATCGCACATCGGGGAATCCATAACCACGATCGGGAGTATGGATTCTCTGATGTGCAAAATGCACATCAAAGCTCGCGCTTCGCGCGCCCCGGAATGACGAAGAAAGAAAAAAGGGCCGCTTGAATGAACAAGCGGCCCAAGTCTAGGGAGGAAACGCCCAAGGAGGGCAGCGATAGCGCGAGGCGCTACCGCACCGCAACAATATGCGACCGCGCTGCACAAAACGCAAGTCTTTTCGAAATGACGGCATCACCGAAAATGCATGGCTCAAACGACCCTGATTCGACGCCCGGGAATGCCTCAAGCAGGGTGGCTTTTCTTCGAGTCTTCATCCCCGCTCTGTCTTGATCGGGCATGAAAACCGATACCCAATTTTTTTCGGATCATGCTCTATGACTGCGGGATAACACTTCGTTAATCGTGCGCGGATCGCCGGATTGAGCTAGGCAAGAGCGCTCCGGATTCTCGCTCCCTGCAAAGCCCAAGGACATGCCGTGACGGTCATCGATTTTACAGCCTTCATCGGACGCTTGGCGACCTCCTCCGGCGAAACCATCCTGCCGTTTTTCCGCACCTCGCTCTCGATCGACAACAAGAGCGCCAGCGATTTCGACCCCGTCACGGAGGCCGACCGCGCGGCGGAAGCGGTGATGCGCCGGCTGATCAAGGCCAACTTCCCCCAGCACGGCATCGTCGGCGAGGAATTCGGCAATGAGCGCGAAGACGCCGAATATGTCTGGGTGCTCGATCCGATCGACGGCACCAAATCCTTCATCGCCGGCTTTCCGATCTGGGGCACGCTGATCGCGCTGTTGCACAAGGGCGCGCCGGTGTTCGGGATGATGCACCAGCCCTATATCGGCGAGCGCTTCAGCGGCGACAGCGGTTCGGCGCAATATTCCGGCCCATCCGGCGAGCGCAAGCTGACGGTGCGGCGCTGCGCATCGCTCAAGGAGGCGACCTCCTACACCACGAGCCCGCTCTTGATGAACGCCGCCGACCGCGCGGCCTTCGGCCGGGTCGAGAGCTCGGTGCGGCTGACCCGCTATGGCGGCGATTGCTATTCCTACTGCATGCTGGCCGCCGGCCATCTCGATCTCGTGGTCGAGACCGAACTCAAGCCCTACGATATCGCCGCCCTGATCCCGATCATCACCGGCGCCGGCGGCGTCGTCACCACCTGGGACGGCAAGCCGGCGCAAAACGGCGGCCGCATCATCGCCGCCGGAGATCCGCGCGTGCACGAAGCGGCGATGAAGCTGCTCAACAGCTAAACGACACGCTTACCAGGCCAACTGCTTGCGCAGCATCGCGCCCAGAATATTGGAATAGTCGTCGGTCCACGTCGCACTGGACGGGTCGGGCTGCAACGGTGTCCAGCTTTCCGCGACCGTCCCGGCGTCACCGGCGTTACGCGCCAGCACAATCACCCGGGCGTTGGCGTTCAGGTCGACCGACATTCCGCCGGCGGCGCGATCCTCCGTGAGAAAAGCCACGAGCCCCGACGCACGCGCCGCGTTCGCAACCACGGGCGCAAGATCGAGATGGCGGTTGGAGATGTGGGCGACGATAACGCCGTGAGGCGATAGTTTGGAAAGATAGCCCAGGAAGGCTTCACTGGTCAGCAGGTGAACCGGGATGGCATCCGACGAGAAAGCATCCAGCACGATCAGATCATATTGGCCCGACGCGGCCGGCAGGGTCAGCCGCGCGTCGCCAAGCGTGATGGACGCGTCGGGCGCGCAAGCCGACAGAAACCTGAAGAAGTGCGGATCACCGGCGATACGGACGACCTCCGGGTCGATCTCGAAGAAATCCCACCGCTCCGAACTCGTGCGGTGACAGGCAAGGCTTCCCGTACCCAGCCCAATCACCGCGACACGATCGAGCCCGCCCAACGCGGCGCGCGCAGACCGTATGCCTTCGGCGATCGGACCGCCCCGATAATAGTAGGTGGCCGGAATTGGCGGACCATCGACCGGCGTACCGTCGTCGTTGCGCAGGCGTTGCGCGCCGTGAATCGTGGTGCCGTGATAAAGCAGGCGCGCCTTGCCATCGAAGGTCTCCACGACCTTGTGAACACCGAAGAAACTTCGCGCCGTTTCGATCGGGGCCAGCCCCGGACGCCAGAATGCCGTCACCACAAAACCGAGCACGACGAGCGCAACGAAACGTATCGGCCGGTGACGTTGCAGCAACATGGCGGCGGCCAGCATCGCGGAAGCAACCTGAAAGGGCAGTTCAAGTGTCGCCGGCAGCTTGAAACGGGTGAACCACCAGACCAGCACCAGCACGGTGCTCAATCCAAGCCACGGCAAAGCTTCCCTCACCCCGTTGCGCGGGCCGGTGAAGAAACCCGGCATGCACAACAGCGCCGCAGTGATCAGGATCGGATATTCGTAATTGCCGTTGAAGATTTGCGGGGCCAGCAGGCCGGCAAAGGCACCACCGATCACCCCGCCCAGCGAGGTGAACAAATAGAATTCCGTCAATCGGTGCGGGCCCGGACGGCGCGCATAGACTTCGCCATGGCACATCAAGGTCAGCAGCGCGAAGGCCAGGAGATTGAGCAGGATCGTCGTCGCCCAGAAGACCTTGTCGCCACCGATCAGGCTGATGGCGAGCGGCGCGACCGCAAACGGGACCAGCCAGACCACGGTCGCGTGCGCAATCCATGGACGTTCGCGAAAGATGGCGACGAAGGTCAGCAGGTAGATCGCCAACGGAGCCACCCACAGGAACGGGGCTGCCGCGATGTCGGTGGTGATGTGCGCGGTGACTGCGACCACGAGGCCTGACGGAATCCCGGCAAGGACAACCCATCGCACCCGCTCGCCAAGACCGGACGCGAAATCATCCAGCGGTTTCGATCGCGCAACGGGGGCGGAATTCGCTTCCTCGACAAACAGCGGTGCGATGGCGGCGAGAACGGCGAGAATTGCAAATCCGGCCGACCAGACGCGGGTCTGCATGCCGAGTGTGAGCCAGGGTTCGATGATGACGGGATAGGCGAACAGCGCGGCGAACGAACCCAGGTTGGACGCCGCATAGAGCACATAGGGATTTTCTGCTTGCGGATGGCCACTCGCCGCGAACCAGCTTTGCAGCAAGGGTGCGCTTGCCGACAGGGTGAAGAACGGCAGGCCGATCGAAATCGCGAACAGGCCGAACAGCCACAGCGCGATCCCGCTGGATGGCGGAGCCCCCCATCCCGCGGCGATGCCGATCGGCAGTGTCACGGCGGTCGCGCCGATCAACACAAGGTGCAACAATGCGGCGCGGCGCGGCGACAGGATTCGTCCCAGGACATGGGCGTAACAGTGACCCGCCAGCAACGCCGCCTGGAAAAACACCATGGCCACCGACCACACCGCAGGCGCGCCACCGAGCTTCGGCAGCACCATCTTTGCGAACATCGGCTGGATCGAGAACAATAGCAGCGCGGAGACGAACAGGGTGGCCGCGTAAAACCAGGGAACAAAGCGGCTGGCTTTTGTGTGCCGGTTTGCCGCTGTCAGTGTCGGGGACGGAGCACTTTCAAGGATCGACATCGACGGCACCGCTGCAATTTTGGCGTGCACGGTAGCTTTCGGCCCCTAAGCAAGCTTTAACATGTTGCCTGACAAGTCCGGATTGGACGGCAGCCTCTGGAGTCCCACGGCGGCAAGCGGCATACTCATCCCGATCGCGGACAAAGACCGGCACAGGCGCACCAGCCTGCGCCACAAGAGATCCGCATTGGGGGAGGATTGCATGAAGATCGCGCGCACGCTTGTGGCCGGACTGACGCTTTGGCTGTTGCCGGCTTTGGCTTCCGCCCAGAATTTCCCGAGCAAGCCGATCAAGCTGATCGTACCCTTCCCGGCCGGCGGGCCCAACGACATCATCGCGCGCATCGTCGGCCAGCGCATGTCGGAAATGATGAAGCAGCCGATCGTAATCGACAATCGCGGCGGACAGGGCGGCACGCTCGGCACCGACGCGGTCGCAAAGGCCAGTCCGGACGGCTACACCATCGGCATCGTCAACGCCGGCGCGCTGGCGATCAACCAGAGCATGGAGAAGGTGCCCTACGACGTGGCGAAGGATTTCGCACCTGTCACGCTCGTCGTCACCGTGCCGGAGATGCTGGTGGTCGCCGGCAACGTTCCCGCGAAAAACATGAGCGAACTGGTGGCGCTCGCCAAGGCGCAGCCCGGCAAGCTCAACTTTGCCTCCACCGGCCCGGGCAGCCTGCCGCATCTCGCCGGAGAGCTGTTCAAGCTGACCGCTGACATCGACATCGTGCACGTGCCCTATCGCGGCGCAGCGCCTCCAATCAACGACCTGCTGGGCCAACAGATCGAGATGACGTTCCTCGACATGCCTGCGATCCTGCCGCATATCCGCTCCGGCGCGCTGCGCGGCATCGCGCTTGGCACCGCCACGCGCGCGCCGACCGCGCCCGACGTGCCGACCACCGCGGAGGTCGGCATGCCTGAACTGCGAACCGAGAACTGGTACGGCATGGTCGCGCCTGGGGGAACGCCGCCCGCGGTCGTCGCCACGCTGAACCAGGTCGCGCTCGCGGCGCTCGGCGACCCCGGCGTGAAGCAGAAGCTCGCCGATCAGGGCCTCACGCCGGTTGGCGACACGCCGGAACATTTTCGAGAATTCATCGCCAGCGAAGCCGCGAAATGGGCAAAAGTGATCAAGGACGCCGGCGTTCAGACCACGAAGTAATCGGCGACGCGCGCGAACCTCACGCCACCGCCTTGCGCAGGTGATCGACCAACAGCTTCGCCGGCCGCGGCAGCGCCTTGAAGCTGCGGGCGCAGATCGTCAGCCTGCGGTTGGCCCAGCCATCGCGGATCCGGATCGCCATGATCGGCATCGACCGGGCGCAACGCCGTGCCGCGGTTTCCGGCATCACCGCGACGCCGACATCGGCGGCGACCATCTGGCAGATCGCGTCGAAATCCCGCAGCCGCGCCCGAAAATGCAGGCGTGCCCCTAGCCGCGCGGCGTGCCGGGAGATGTGGACCTGCAGCGCCGTCGAGGCAGTCAGCCCGACATAGTCGCGGCCGGTCACTTCGGCAAAGTCGATCTGGCGGCGGTTGGCGAGATCGCTGCGGCGCGAGGCCACCAGCATCAGGCGATCTTCACTGAACAGAAACCGTTCGACGCTGTCGGGCAGCGCGTGTTCGGCTGCAAAGCCGAGATCGGCGGCGCCGGTAGCGATCGCGTTCGCAATATCGACGCTTTCACGCTCCTCGACGTCGACATTGATATCGGGGTGCTCGCGCAGGAAGGAGGCCAAGGCCCGCGGCAGATGCTCCGACAGGCCTGAAGTATTGGCGAGCAGCAGCACGCTCGCCCGGATGCCGCTGGCGAAGGCTGCGAGATCGCCCTGCATGGCCTCCACATTGTGAATAACGATGCGGGCGTGATCGAGCAGGCTTTCGCCCGCCGCGGTCAGTTCCACCCCACGGCGGCCGCGCGTGAGCAAGGCTATGCCTAGCGCCAGTTCCAGGCCTTTGATCCGCTCGCTCGCCGAGGCCAGCGCCAGATTGGCCCGCGACGCACCTTGCGTGATGCTGCGAGCGTCGGCGACCGCGATGAAGAGCTGTAGATCGACCAGATCGAAGCGCATGCGGGTCTCCTCTTTCTCGAGGCGTGCCTTCGTCTTTACCGAAGGCTATCTCCGTAATCTCCAGATTGTGCCGGTAACGCCGATCGGTCAATGTCCCCGTCATGTTCGATTCCATGCTTCTCATCGCCGCTTCGCTGCTGCTCGCCGGCTTCATCAAGGGCGTGCTCGGGCTCGGCCTGCCGACAGTCTCGATGGGCCTGCTCGCCGTGACGATGCCGCCGGCGCAGGCGCTCGCCATCGTCATCGTGCCGGCGATCGTCACCAATATCTGGCAGACCTTTGTCGGCCCCTATCTGCGCGACATCATGCGGCGGCTGTGGCCGTTGATGGCCGGCGTGGTGATCGGCATCTGGCTCAACGGCGGCCTGCTGACCGGCCCCTATGCGCCCTACGGCACCGTCGTTCTCGGCACGCTGCTGGTGATCTACGCCATCGTGGGCTTGAGCAAATTCAGTTTCAAGGTCGCGCGCCGTAACGAAAAATGGATCGGCGGCATCGTCGGCCTGCTGACCGGAATCATTTCGGCGGCGACCGGCGTCCAGGTCATCCCCTCGATGCCGTTCATGCAGGCGATCGGGATGGAAAAGGACGAACTGGTGCAGGCGCTCGGCGTGTTCTTCACCACCGCGACGCTGGCGCTTGCCTTCAACCTCACCAATTCGGGCCTGATGACGACGGCCACCGCACTGCCCAGCGCGGTCGCGCTGGTGGCGTCATTCACCGGCATGTTCATCGGCCAGGCGGTCCGCAATCGGATGCAGCCGGAAATGTTCCGCCGCTGGTTCCTGATCTCGATGATCCTGCTCGGGCTCTATCTCGCCGGCAACGCGCTGGTGAAGATCCACGGTTAAAGGCCTCACTCAGCTTCACCGCGCCTCCAGCATCGCCACCCGAAAGCCGAGATAGACGAACAGACCCCCCAGCGCGCGGTTGACCCACGCGATCGCGCCGGAAGACTGCCGGATGCGGCCGGCGGCCCTGGCGGCAAACGCCGCGACACCCAGAAACCAGAGCGTGCCGTTGAAGATGAATATTCCGCCGAGCAGTAAAAACGCCGACGCCTTGTGCGGCGAATCCGCTGCCACGAATTGCGGCAGGAAGGCCAGGAAGAACAGTGCCACCTTCGGATTGAGGATATTGGTCAGCGCGCCCTGCCAGAACACGCGGGAGAGTGAGGTCATCTCCCGTTGCGCAGTCCCTTCGGCGAACGGCCGCGCGCGCGACAGCAGCATCAGAATGCCGGTGATGAACAGATAGGCAGCCCCCACCCATTTCAGGGCCATGAACGCCGAGGAAGAGGCCATCAGGAGCGCCGACAAGCCGATCGCCGCCCCCAATACGTGGACGATGCAGCCCGAGTTGATGCCGAGGGCAGCGGCGGCCCCGCCACGCCACCCCATCTGGATGCTGCGGCCGATGATATAGGCGGTATCCGGCCCCGGGGTGACGTTGAGCAACAGGGCGGAGACGATAAAGAGCCAGAGTTCGTGGATACCGAGCATGGGAGGCAGGCCAAGGTTCGCGTTCACTGTTACATTTAGTTAATTCATTGTCGCAATCGATGAAAGCGAAGGACGCAGCCGGTTGCGATGGCGGCCGCCGCCCATTTCCACAGCAGTTCAATCGAGACTTTGAATGCCAATCCTGCGTGAATTGCAGTATCATCCTGCGAGAAACGGACTTCCGACCAATTTGGCTTGTTTTATAAGCATTAGGATTCGGCGGCATAACCGCGTAGTGATTGTCCGGCGATTCTGGAGTTCAACGGGACAATGGAGAGACGGCTAGCTGCCATCGTCTGTGCTGACGTCGCCGGCTATTCCCGCATGATGGGGGCCGACGAGGCAGGCACGCATGCTACCTTCAAGGCGCATCGAACCGCGGTCTATCCGATCATCCTCAACCATGGCGGCCGGCTGGTGAAGAATACCGGCGACGGTTTCCTGCTGGAGTTTCCGAGCATCGTCGGCGCCATCCAGGCTGCGATCGAGATGCAGTCGCTGATGGCGGAACGCAACAACCACATCCCCGCCGACCGGATCATGCAGTTCCGCATGGGCGTCCACATGGGCGATGTGATGGCCGACGAGGAAGAGGTGTTCGGCGACGACGTGAACATCGCCGTCCGCCTCGAATCGGTCGCAGCCCCCGGCGGCGTCGCGGTTTCGGGCAAGGCCCATGGCGAGGCCGGCAAGCACATCGGCGTCACCTTCGCCGACGCCGGCAGTCACCGCTTCAAGAACATCGAGCGAGCGGTCCAGGTCTGGACCTGGGAGCCGGCCGGATCCGATAGCCGCGCCCGGGATCCGAGGGACGCGAAGGACACTACGACGCTCGCGTCTCAGTATCGAACCGCGATCGTGGGCGTGCTCCCCTTTGCCAATCTCAGCGACTCGACCGACGAATATTTCTCGGACGGGCTGACCGAGGACCTGATCCACGCGCTCTCTCTGCAATCGTTTTACCGGGTGTTGAGCCGGAACTCGACGTTCTCGTTCAAGGGCAACAAGGTCAGCACGCGCCTGATCGCGCGCGAGATCGACGCCACCTACCTGATCCAGGGCTCGGTGCGGCGCGCCGGAACCAAGATTCGCGTCACCGCCGAACTGATCGCGCCGGAGAGCGGCGAGCAATTGTGGAACGGCCGCTATGACCGCGACATCGGCGATCTCTTTGCGATGCAGGACGAGATCACCACCAGCCTGTCGGCGGCGATCGCGGCCGAGATCTATCGCGCGGAAGCCTCCGCACCCTCCCGCGCGCCGTCGAACGACATCACCGCGTGGGACCGGTTCCTGAAAGGGCTCTCCTACTATTACCAGGGGACCAAGGCGGATTACGAAACCTCGATCGCGCTGTTCAAGGAAGCCATCACGCTCGATCCGACGCTTTCCATCGCCCGCGCCTATCTCGCCACCATCATGACCCAGGGCATGCATTTCGGCTGGATCCAGAGCACGCGCGAGCTATGGACGACGGCGATGAACCTGGCCGAAAGCAGCGTCCGGCTCGACCCGCGCTCGTCCTTCGCGTTCCAGATCCTGGCCTATCTGAACGCGCTGGAAGGGCATTACGA
>WNGR01011101.1_pt1 | contig 14467 bp, 13 predicted proteins | sample 5407581 | NCBI WGS metagenome assembly WNGR01 (sample SAMN13153383, study PRJNA577476) | soil metagenome | isolation source: 80 cm soil or saprolite under Garry oak tree replicate 2 | place: USA:California | collected 2016-06-15
CCCCATCGTGGGGCCTATCCGCTCATCGTCACCGCGCTGCTCGCAGCCGCCTTCGTCCTGGTGGCGATGCGCCCAGGCGGTGCGGCCGAGAAATCGAAGGTGATCCGGCCGCTGGTCTATCTTTGGCTTGCCCAGAACGTGCTGCTGGTCGCCTCCTCCCTTCTGCGCCTTGATCTCTATGTGCAGATCTGCATGCTCACCTATTGGCGCATTGCGGCCTTCATCTGGATGTCACTGGTCGCCCTGGGATTGCTGCTGATCGTCGCCCGTATCATCTTGAGACGCTCGAATGGCTGGTTGATCGGTGCGAACCTGATCGCGCTGACGGCAGTTCTCTATATTTGCTCGCTCATGAACTTCGCTGCCGTCATCGCTGACTACAATGTCAGCCATAGCCGCGAGGCCGGCACCAAAGGCGTTCTGATCGATGGGAATTACCTTTTCCAGCTTGGGCCACAGGCGCTGCCGGCCATCGAAAGGGCACTTCAAATTCGTCCATTTGATCCAATTCTTGTTTCCCGGCGCGATTCGCTTGTAGAAGAACAACGAAAGGACATGGCGTCCTGGCGCAGTTGGGGCTTTCGGAGCTGGCGGCTCCAGCGCTATCTGGACGCCCGGCAGAACAGCGCGGCAGCGGGCTGAGAGCCGGTTTCGGAGAACCGTTTGACACACCGCATCCTCATCGTTGACGACGATCTGCATATTCGCGAGGTCATTCGGGTCGCCCTCAAGAAGGCGGGCATGAGCGTGGCCGAGGCGCGCGACGGCAAGGAGGCGCTGACCCGCTTTGCCAGCGACCGCCCGGACCTCATTGTTCTCGATATCGGGATGCCGGAATTCGACGGGCTCGACGTCTGCCGAGAGATCCGTAAATCGTCCGACGTTCCGATCCTTTTTCTCTCGGCGCGCGACGAGGAGATCGACCGCGTGCTCGGCCTCGAGATCGGGGGCGACGATTACGTGACCAAGCCGTTCAGCCCGCGCGAGCTGGTGGCGCGCGTCAACGTCATTCTGCGCCGCATCAATGCGCGCGGATCCGACAGCAAGTCAGGCACGGCTGCGCTTGCCCAGGGCGACCTTGCGATCGATCCAGAACAGCACATCGCGGCGTTCGCCGGCACACCGCTTCGCCTGACCGCAATCGAGTTCGGAATCCTGCGCGCTTTCCTCGCCCGGCCGACTGCGATCTTCAGCCGCGAGCAGATCATGACGGCCGCCTACCAGCTCAACATCCAGGTCTCCGACCGCACCATCGACAGCCATATCCGCAACATCCGCGCCAAGCTCGCCGCCGTGAATTGCGACAACGTCATCGAGACGATCCATGGCGTCGGCTTCAAGCTCGGGCGATGCGAGCCACAGGCATGACGCGGGCCGGCGAAAAATGGCGGCCGTCGCTCGGGCTCGTCATTTTCACCATGCTGGCCTCGGTGGCCACGCTGCCCTTGATCGGGCTCTTCTTCTTTCGTCTTTACGACAACCAGCTCATTCACCAGACCCAGGCTGAGCTGATCGCCCAAAGCCGAGTACTGGCAACCCTCTATGCGAAGGAAGTCGAGCCGCACTCGATCTGGCCGGCAACGATCTACTCAGACGGCGGCCCGATGCATTGCCGGCGAACGCACCGGCGGATCCGGCCTATGTCGCAATCGGCGCACGGCTGATGCCGATCATCCTGGAGACGCAAAAGGTGACGCTGGCCGGCTTTCGGATCCTCGATCCGCACGGCGTCGTGATCGCCGGACGTCAGGAGGTTGGGCAATCGCTTGCCCACATCGATGAAGTCGCGGCAGCGCTGCAAGGGCAATATAGCGCCGCGTTGCGAACCCGCGCTCCCGACAAGCCGCCACCGCCGATCTATTCGATCAGCCGCGGCGTTGGCGTGCACGTGTTTTCAGCGATGCCCGTTATCGTCAACAACCATGTCGCCGGCGTGATCTATACGTCGCGAACACCGAGCAACATTTTCGACCATCTCTATCGGGAGCGCGGCAAGTTCTTCCTCGCAGGACTGGCCGTGATCCTGGCCACGATCGCGATCGGGCTGGTGTTTTCCCGAACCATCACCCGGCCGATGCGCGAACTGGTCGATCGTGCCGCGCGCATCGGGAAAGGCGAGCGCGACGTATTCCAGCCGCTGCAGCATTACGGCACGCGTGAATTCGCGCAGCTCTCGCACAGCTTCCTCGACATGGCCCAGCAATTGTCACGGCGCTCTGACTATATTGCGACCTTCTCCGCACATCTGACCCACGAATTGAAGTCGCCGCTCACCTCGATCAAGGGCGCCGCCGAGCTGCTGCTGGATTCGCTGCGCAGCAAGTCGGACAAACTCACGCCGTCGGAACAAGAGAACTTCGTCTCCAATATCCTTGGTGACGCCGAGCGCCTTGAGACCATGACGAAGCGGCTGCGCGAGCTGGCCCGCGCGGAAAGCCCGCCGCAAAATGAACATACCGAACTGGCGCCCGTCATCGCTAACCTGAAGAGCCGATTTCCGACGCGCTCCATCACGGCAAGCGGCGGCCTCGATCATTCGGTCGGCATGTCCTCGGAAAAAGCGCTTATCGTGCTGTCGCATCTCGCCGACAACGCCATCCAGCACAACGCGAAGAATCTGCGGCTCGAAGCCGTCCATGAATACGCCACCATCAGGATGACGGTGACCAACGACGGCGATCCGATCTCCGAGCCGAACCGTGAACGGATTTTCGACGCGTTTTTCACCACGCGTCGCGACACCGGCGGCACCGGAATGGGTCTCGCCATCGTTCAAGCCGTCATGGCCAGCCATGGCGGTTCGATCCGGCTGTTGCCGTCAGATCAAGGCGTGGCATTCGAGCTTGAATTTCCCGCCGCCTGAGCCGCAGCTCAAGCCATGCCATGACGCTTCGCGGATTACTGGACCATGACTCACGATCCTGACTTCAGCCAACATCGCCAGACGAAAGCCTGAGATCGATTGAGCCATCTGGCGCCAACGGAACCGCGCCGGTTGCGGGCGCAAATGGGCCGGAGCAGCGGGGAACAAGCCCGACTTTACTTGACAGCAGACCCTATCTGCCGCAGCATTTCATTCGCTGCACCTGTCGGGGTAGCGGAGCGCTCGGCTCCCCCTCCCCAAGGGTATTGGCGTCCAATCATGTGGTCGGGCGGCAGGCAGCGGGACGGACGAATGTCCGTCGAGCCACTCTTGGAGAGGAGCATGACGCCACCGGCACAAGCCAGTGACCTTGCTCAGCGGCAAGGTCTCGGCGCAAGTTGAGGTGAACAGCAGCTGCTCGCCTTATTGCGCCGCCAACAATCCGACCATACCCACGGGATCGAAGCGCAAAGGCCACGCGCAATCAGGTCCTGATATCGAACTGATGTCTATCAGAAATCCTTCGCCTAAAACGAAGATGTAGGGCCCCGCGATGCTTGAATGCACCGGGGCCCATTCGTATGGTCCCAACCAAATCAGTTAAACTAGTACGGATTGCGCCCACCGAACGCGGATCGGCGGTGACCACACCGCGCGCCTGCGCGTCGAACAAGATCGCATCATCGATATCCCCAGGACGATCGCGGCCGCGCCGGGAAGCCAGCACGGGTAACGTGGCGATTCGCATTTCTTCCGCTGCGCGCGCCTGTCACGTCACATTGGTTACATCGCAAAATCGAAGGAATCCTTGTTACCGCGCACCGGCGCGAAAAATGAACCAATAACCCTTGACTTGGATCAAAAGAAATACTCAACTTGAGGATGCAGCGGCTATCCGTCACTGATCGGCCAAATTTCGTCGACTCAGGTCAAACGTATTTGTTGAAATATTTTCCGATGCTCGCCTGCCTCTACACATAGAGGGTGAGAAATGATGCGCCATTCCGGATTCTTCATCCTTCCGTCTGTTGGCCTCCTTGGATTCGCGATGCTGATTGGCACAACGCCGGCCCGGAGTCAGGCACCGGCCCGCCAGTGCAATACCTTGAGCGACAGCTCGCCTGATCCGAATGACCCGAAGCGGGTGATACTGACGCCGATCGACGCGTCGACAAGAGACGCGATCCTGACGTCGGGCCTGCCGTGCGCGGAGATCATGACCGACAAGGGTCCCGCAGGCAGCGAAAATACCGGCGTCGAAAACCGGCAACGCGGCTTCGACTTCTACTCGTGGCGGACATTCATCGCACTCAGCGCGCCCTTCAACAAGCCCAAGGATATCGAGAGCTCCCAGCCGGACACGAAAACCGTGTGGGAAGACGGCAACAATTTCATTCCGCTGCTCGATGTCATGCTGCCGGGCGGAGCCAAGCCGCAATGGGATCCCAAGAACCGGCCTGTTCCCGCGGCCTGCCTCGCCCTTCATGCGCGGCATCCTGAAAGGATGGTCGTCAAGATGATCGAGGAAAGCTTCAACCAACCATTCAAGACCGGGCCGCTGATCGATCAGCGCAACAATTACGCAATTTTCGACATCCTGATGAACCGCGTGATGTTCGACTACATGATCGAGCACAAGCTCTACAGCCGGGCCGGCCAGATGAGCGCGGATAATGCGAACCTGAAGATCGACTTCCCATCCGCCGATAACGCCGCCGACAAGGTCGGCGCGATCATGCTGAAGGTTTCGTGGAAAATTCTTACCCCCGAGGACGACGCAAGCAAATTCCACCATGTCGATGCGCTGGTGGCGATGCCAGTCGCCGCCGACGGACAATCGGACGCGCCCTGCCTGGAACGGACGCTGGGCCTCGTCGGCATTCACATCGTTCACAAGACGACGTCGCGGCCGCAGTGGATCTGGACCTCCTTTGAGCACAAGGAAGGAAGTCGACGAACACGACGCCGATCCGGCGAACAACAAATTGAACTCGTCCTATAATTTCTATGATCCATCATGCTCGGCCGACAAATGTCCGGTCAATGAAACGCCGCCGCGTCCCTGGGATCCGGAACCTGCGGATCAGCTGCAATTCCGCAAATCGGCCAACGGACACATGATTTTCAACAGCCAGATTACCCGCGTGATCCCGCTGTCGGAGGCCAACAAGCGCATGAACAGCCAGTTCCAGGCGCTGCTCGATAACACCGTCTGGAAGAATTACATGCTGATCGGCACGCAATGGCCGAGTTCGTTCCCGTGCAGCGCCGACAAGGTGAAGGGCGCGATTGATCCGAGAACCGATTTCGACAAACAGCCGGACATGAATTGCGGGCCGGCGCCGTTCTTCATGGCCAACTCGACACTGGAGACCTTCAGCCAGGGCCGGATTCCCCAGGCGTCGTCGAGTTGCATGGCCTGCCATGGCAACGCGACGAGTTATTTGCGGCCAAAAAAGCCGAACGACCCTTATTTCAGTCAATCGGATTTCACCTTCATGCTGGAAAAGGCCCGCTGAGGCAGGCCTCGGCGATCGACCTATCGTCCGCTACGATCGAGGGATTGCATCGATGATCAAATTGGATCGGGAAGAACCGACACGAGCGGTGCCGGATACGTTGGACCGCTCCCTCTATCTGACGCGGCGAACCGTGCTCGCGGGGGCGGCCGCCGCTACCGCTGCCGTCACGATCGGTACCGAACCGGCGGACGCGCTCGCACCACTGAGCGACGACATGGTGGCGTTCAAGAACTTGTCTGCCGCGCTTACCGGGATTTCTGCCGACAAGCTGGCGCCGGTGACCGATGCGCTCGAATTGAAGCAGGACTACTTCACGTGGGTCATGGATCGGAAGCCCGATCAATTCAAGGCGCTGCTGCAAATCGCCAAGGCAAATCCAACCGCGCTCCAGACGATCGTGGACCAGTCGCAGGCCAACGGCGACGCAAAATTCCTCGCCCGAAGCATCGTGCTGATGTGGTACCTCGGCGCCTGGTACGATCCCGACGACCTGAAGCGGCTCGTCGCCGCCAGATCCGCCGAGCAGTCGCTGTTTATCTCTCACACGGTGATCTCGTCGAAGGCCTACACGCAGGGCTGGCTGTGGCGCGTCATCCAGGCGCATCCGATGGGCTACAGCGACATGCAATTCGGATACTGGACACGCAAGCCAGAGCCGATCGAGGACTTCATCAGCCGAACCTCGCCCAAGGGAACGTGATCATGGCCAATGACGACATCGATGTTGTGATCGTCGGATCCGGTTTTGCCGGCGCGCTGATCGCAAACGAGCTCGCCAAGCAAGGCAAGCGTGTGGTGATCCTCGAGGCCGGCGGGAAAATACCGACCGACATCAACGACTATATGGGGCGGTTCTACAAGGCCTCCGCCAAGGTGCCGGAAGCCCCGTATACGCCGGCGATATTCGACGCGGACGGCCAGTTCAGCCCGGAGCTCAACAATCCCGCAACGGTCCCCGCCGGACGGCCAACCGTGATGACGCTCGGTGCCGACGCCTGGTCGAATCCGCAGAAGAGCTATCTGGTACAGCAGCAAAAACGGGAAGACGGCCAGCCAGGAACGCCATTCGCCAGCACCTATGAGCGTGTCGCCGGTGGCACATCCCACTGGCTCGGCACCAGCCTGAGGCTGGTGCCGAACGATTTTCGGATGAAGACACTCTATGGAAAGTCCGAACCGGACTTCGTCGATTGGCCGATCGGCTATGACGACCTCGTCGACTGGTACGGCAAGGCCGAGGCGGAACTCGGCGTCTCCGCGGATGCCGAAGACCAGAAATTTCTCGGCATTTTTTTCTCCCGCAATTTTCCGGCCTACCCAATGCCGCGGATCCCGGAATCGCTGACCGACGGCGCTATCAGGCGTGCGCTCAAGAATCTGTCGCCGACCGAGACCGCCTTCCTCGGCATGAAGTCGCCCCCGACGGAAATTTCGGTCCGTGGCCTACCCGCTGCGCGCAACTCGCAGCCCTATCGCAATCGGCGGGCCTGCGCCGGCAACACCAATTGCATTCCGATTTGCCCGATCCAGGCGAAGTACGATCCCACCATCACGCTCAACGATGCGCTCAACCACCGCAACGTGACGATGATGACCCACACCGTCGCGTCCGAAGTCGTGGTCGACGGCAACGGCCGCGTCAGCGAGATCAAGTATATTCGCTACAGCGTCGATACCGACATCAAGACCAAGACATTGCAGAACCTGCAAAGGGTCGAGGGCTCGATCAAGGCCAAGATCTTCGTGCTCGCAGCCAACGCCATCGAAACCGCGCGCCTGCTGCTGATGTCGAAGAACGATGCGCTGCCGAACAAGACCGTCGCCAATCGCAGCGGGATGGTCGGTCGGCATTTGATGGACCATCCCTACTACGTCGCCTGGGGCGTGGCAAAGGAGCAGGTGTTTCCCTATCGCGGCCCGCTGATCACCTCCGGCATCGGCGATCTCTGCGACGGCCCGTTCCGCGACAAGCGCGGAGCCTTCCGCATGGACATCGGCAACGAGGGCTGGAACTTCGTCATCGCCGGCGGTGCCGTTGGCGCCGATCCGGATGTGACGGCAATCGACTTCCTCAATGGCGTCAACCGCAGTGGGCTCAACACCGACGGCAATACCGGCAATGGCCTGTTCGGGCAGTCGCTGATCACGGCCTTGAACTCGACTTTCTCGCATCAGTTCCGGGTCGGCTTCCTCGTCGAGCAAACGCCCGATCCGCATAACCGCGTCACGTTGTCGGATGAAACCGACGGCCTCGGGCTGCAGCGGCCAAAACTCGCCTACAACATCTCGCCCTACGCGAAGCGTGGAATTGTCGCGGCGAAACAGATGCAAGACCTGTTGTTCAGGAAGATGGGCGCGACCGAGAAGAAATTCGATTTCACGACTGTCGCGAAGGATGATCCGACCCAATTCGACGCCCAGGTCGGCGGCAAGAGCGTGACCCTGAACTACATGGGCGCCGGCCACATCATGGGTACCTACCGGATGGGAACCGACCCAACGCAATCCGTGGTGGATTCGTTCCAGCGCTCGCACGATCACGACAATCTCTATCTGGTCGGCAGCGGCACCTTCCCGACCGGTGGCACGGCAAATCCGACCCTGACCATCGCAGCGCTGGCGCTGCGGACGGCGGAGCGAATTGCGAAGAGGGTTTGAGCCGAAACGCTGTTGTGCCCCGTGCGGGATGGAGATGTTAACATGCTTGTTAGCCGAGACGCTCGCTCGAACACTCGCGCACCCTGGCATGGACGTCTCGCACCGGTGCTTAATCGCTCGGTGCTGATCGCCGCGCTGATCCTCAGCGTGCAAGCCAGCGCACGGGCGGACGATTGTCCGCCACTGCGGGAACCACGCATACCTCCCGTCCCGGGTCCGGTCGATCAGATCGATCCGATCAACATCAACTGGGTCAAGGCTCAGCTTCTGAACTACAAGGCCGGCAATTACGACTACGACGTCGCCGCCGTTCTCGCCGATGCGCGCGTCTATGTCGAACGCCGCCTCAAGCAATCCGTCACCAAGCCCGCCGTCGTACTCGATATCGACGAGACTTCGCTGTCGAACTGGCCCAACCTCAAGGCCGATGATTTCGGCTTCTTCGTCGACGTCGCCTGCAAATCGGGCGAACTCCCCTGCGGATTCAACAACTGGGTCATGATGGGCATCGCACCAGCGATCCCGCCGACGCTGGAGTTCTACAACTATCTGGTCTCCGAAAATATCCCGGTGTTCTTCATTACCGGCCGCCGTGAATCGCAACGCGCCAAGACCGAGGAAAATCTCACCAACGCAGGCTTCAAGGGCTGGGCCCGGCTGGTGACCCGGCCGGACGATGATCATGTGAGTTCGATCGTTCCCTTCAAGAGTGGCGAGCGGGAGAAAATCGAAAAGGAGGGATACACGATCGTCGCTGGCATCGGTGACCAGCGCAGCGATATCGAAGGGAACGCGTCCGGCGCGCATCTTGAATGTGGCTTCAAGATACCAAACCCGTTCTACTTCATCCCCTAAGGCCATGCCTGGCGCTGCTTCAATCATTCGCATGCGTCAGAGCTTGTGGGGCGATCCACGATATCCCTCGACATCGACATATTCGAAGAATTTCCGCGCTTGCGCCAGGCACTCGTCGTTGGTGAGCGCGCGCTGCGTCGATTCCTCAGGCAATGGGTCCTGCACCGGGAAGCGGTAGCTCCCGAACTGGAGTTGGAGATTATCGAGGTTGCCGCCACCGGCCTTGAAGATGTCGAACGCGGTGTCCGTGCACAGGAACGAGGTAATCGACGGATCGCGATCGACGAAATTTCCGGACTTGAAAAACGGCTCGCTGCCGGCGTTCATCCTGGCCATGAAATCGAGATTGCCCTGGTTCAACTTGTCGAATTCGGCAATCCCGACCTTTGATCCCGGTATCGGGATCGGCGCGCTCGGAATGCTTCCGGTGACGTTGCCGGTGCCATCCTTGATCAGCGTTCGGTTGGCCAGATTGTACATGATGTTGCCGATCTTGTAGGCCGTGAAATCGTTCTGCATGTAGACGATCTGCTTGATGCCGGCGAGCGACATCACGCCCGAGCACTGCGCGCAGGATTCAAGCGACGTATAAAGCGTGACCTCGCTCAGGAGCGCGGCGTGCGGCTTGGCGTCGACGTGCGGGCCGGTCTTCCAGCTATCGAAGATGTCGGTGAGGCTGAACAGCCGCCGCACCAGCCTCGACTCCGCATGTTCGGCCGAACTCCGGAACATCGCATTGTGGTTGAAATCGAAATCGATGATGTGGCCGAGACCGTCGACCGCAATGCAGGCGATGTTGTGCCCGAGGTAACGGTCCCACGGGATGTGGCTCTTGTCACTGCGCTCATTGATATCGCCCCGGTAGCGATTTGATCCGGCGGCGTCCAGTTGCTGGGCCCGCTGCGGGTAGCTCCCGATCGGACCGTTCTTGTTGCCGTTCCAGAAGCGATGGATCAGCTTCATCAATAGGTAGCTATAGATACGATGACGTTCCTGGCTCTCCGGCCGCTCCAGATCCTTCGCGTCCTTGCCGTAGTCGACGTGGACGATTTCACCGAGCGGCTTGGTCCAATAATGTTTGAGCGGATCCTGCTGGTCGAAGCCCGGATCGAGCGGATCCGCCTGCTGCGCGGCGGCAATCGATGTCGCGCTCGCGAGCGCACCGGTGGCGCCGGCGGTGGTCACGATGAAATCACGCCGGTTTAGTTTTTCGCTGTCACTCACCGACACCTCCCCTGCAAGCGGTCATGGATTTCGTTCAGAATTGTCGTCTTGAGTTGCGGCGTGACCAAAGTCGGAACGTGGAAAAATATTTATGTCGCCGGCCTACGCCGGATGTTAACGATCACATTATCACTCTATGGTTGCATTGAAAAGCGGTGACGCGACCAGCATCGAAATGCCGGATTTCCGTAAGGAGAACCGCACCAAGCCGACACTCCATACGGCAGCCCGTTGAGTACCGGAACTAACGACGGCGGCATAACGCGACCAGATCCCGCATGATCTTTGGGCGCACTCTGCCCGCAATTTGAGCGCACGCTCTGTCGATAAATCGCCGATGCTGGTGCTCGGCGTAACGACAGGCGCGTCCGATGAAAACCTTCATTCGTGTGGTTGAATTGTGGGTGCCCGACCGGACCCGGACGCGGCTCGAATTCGGCGGCAGTCTTTGCAGCGAAGAGTTCGAGGAGTTTCGGGCGGTCAGCGAAAACGCACTTTTTGCCTATGACGAAGGCCTGCCCGGCAAGGCATGGGCGAGCGGCCATCCCGTCATCCTGACCAAGTTCGCCAACTCCTACTTCAAGCGCACTGATGAAGCGATCGAGGCAGGCTTGACCTGCGGCGTGGCGCTGCCGGTGTTTGCCGGTGAATTCCTGATGGCCGTCATGGTGCTGTTCTGCGGCGACGACGAAAAACACGTCGGCGCCATCGAGCTCTGGCACAACGATCCCGAAAAATCCCACGAGATGGGATTGGTCGACGGCTATTACGGCACCGCTGATATGTTCGAGTTCAACTCGCGGCACACCAAGTTTCCGCGCGGGTTTGGGCTGCCTGGCCGGACCTGGAAGGCCGGCATGCCCCTGATCATCAAGGATCTGCACAATTCCAAGGGCTTTCTGCGCTGGGAAGAGGCCTCCGAGATCGGAATCAATTGCGGCGTCGGCATCCCCTACACGACCGACAACGTTCAGACCTGGGTCATGACCTTCCTGTCCGCGCAGGCGACGCCGATCGCGCAGCGCTTCGAGATCTGGGTGCCGAACGAGACGCGCTCGTCGCTGGTGTTTCAGGCCGGCGATTGCAGCAAACAGACCGATCTGGCCTCGCTCTATGCCGGCAAGGAGATCGTCAGGGGCCAGGGCAGCATCGGCGGCGCCTGGGCGACGGGAATGCCCGCGCTCAACGAGCATCTGAAACTGGATGAATCGATCGCAGCTTCGCTGGCGCGCGCCTCGGGAATGAACCAGGTGGTGGTGCTGCCGGTGATCGAGAACGCTTTGCTTCGGGCGGTGCTGGCCTGGTATCTCTGAATGGCGCTCGCTACAGCGCATTCGCGTGACGCGCTCGCGAAACATCATCATGCCTATCGCAGCGTCCGAAAGAAATCCCTGACTTCGCGAACGTATAGTTCAGGCTGCTCGAACGCGGCGAAATGGCCGCCCTTCGGCATCTCGCTCCAGTGCTGGATATTCGGGTAGCTCGGTTCCATCCATTTGCGAACCGGCGTGACGATCTCCTTTGGAAAGACCGCAACGCCGGTCGGCACGGTGACGGTGTGGGCCGTCCGCTGCTTCGGCCCAAAACTCTCCCAATAGAGTCGCGCCGACGAGGCCGCCGTCGCGGTCACCCAATAGAGCATGACGTTGTCGAGCAATTCATCGGGGGTGAGGACGTTTTCGGGGTGTCCGTCGCAATCGGTCCAGGCCCAGAACTTTTCCAGGATCCAGGCGGCCTGCCCGCTCGGCGAGTCCGTCAGCGCATAGCCCAATGTCTGCGGCCGGGTCGCCTGCTGCTTGGAATAGCCGGAATCCCAGTCGGCGTAATATTGGATTCCCTGCAGCGCCTTCGCTTCCTCGGGCGTCGGCTGTCCATCAACATTGGGCCGCGCGCTCATCGCGAGCGTGATGTGGATGCCCGCGCAATGCGCGGAGTCCTGCGCACCGAGCGCGGTGGTAATCGCCGAACCCCAGTCGCCGCCCTGCCCGGCGTAGCGCGTGTAACCAAGGCGATCCATCAACACGGCCCAGGCCGCCGCGATACGATCGACGCCCCAGCCTGGTGTCGTGGGCTTCGCCGAGAAGCCGAAGCCGGGCAACGACGGGCACACCACGTGGAAGGCATCGGCGGCACTGCCGCCATGCGCGGTCGGATCGGTGAGCGGCTCGATCACCTTGTGGAATTCGACTACCGAACCCGGCCAGCCATGGGTGATGACAAGCGGCATCGCATTGGCGTGCGGCGAACGCGCGTGGATGAAGTGAACGCCGAGCCCGTCGATCTCGGTCGTGAACTGCGCGAAACGATTGAGCCGCGCCTCGCGGCTACGCCAATCATATTCGTCTGCCCAGTAGCGGCAAATGTCCTGGATCCACTGCAACGGCGCGCCCTGGCTCCAGTCGGAGACGAGTTCGGCCTCCGGCCAGCGTGTGTTACGCAATCTCGACTTGAGATCGTCGAGCACGTCGTCGCTGACGGAGATGCGAAAGGGCGTGATAGAGGTGGTCATGGGGATTTCTTTCAAAGCATGCGAGGCATTGATGATGCTCCCGCGCTACATCCAATTCAATCTCACAAAGATCGCAATGACGATGCTGAGCCTCAGATTCCATATTCAAGCCCCACATGTCGTCGCCCGGCTTGACCGGGCGATCCAGTATTCCAGAGGCGGTAGTGCTTGAGCCGAGAAGCCGCGGCGTACCAGGCTGTGTGAGAAGTCGCATCGTTTGCGACGGGCCGCTGGGATGGGCGCCGGCAAGCAAAAATTCGCACTCAGGCCGGAGAGAGTGCCAGCGCGCCCAGCAGGGCTGGCACTCCGAGGATATTGGTCACCCGCTTGAGGTTGTAGCAGAGGACGCCCAAGGCCAGCTCGGCCTTCGCCTTTTTCAACCCCTTCACCAGGAAGCGGGGGCCGGCCATCAGCCACTTCATGGTTCCAAACGGATGTTCTGCCGTCGCCCGCCGGTGCTTCATCCAGATCGGGTCGGCGACGGCTCGCCGGTGCATCGCTTCGCGCTCGTCCTCGTAAAAATGGCGCACGATCACCCGTCGCGCCGTGTTCGTGCACTGCGCCTTGAGCGCGCAGGTGCCGCACGCCCGGCTCGTGTATTCCTTCTTCTGTTTCGTGCGCGAGGTCTTGTACAGGCTCAGCGTCTCTCCGGCCGGACAGCGCCAACTGTCGCTCTCACGGTCGTAGCTGAACTGGTCCCGGCTGAAGTATTGGCTGCCTTTCGGATTGACCGTCTCGGGTCTCGGCACGATCGCTGTGACCTTGTCCTGCTCGCAGAGCGCGCCATGCTCGCCGTTCGAATAGCCGGTGTCGGCGACCACCGTCACCTCGTCGGCGCCTACGGCCTCCTTGCCCTGCACCGCCATCGGATAAAGCTGCCGGTAGTCGTTGCCTTCGTTGGTCAGGTCGAACGCGACGATCAGCTTGTGCTCGGCATCGACCGCGGTCTGCGCATTGTAGGCGACCGCATGGCCGTGCGGCGTGCGCATCAGCCGCGCTTGCGGCTCGGTCATGACCATCTGCTTGAGCCCACGCGCCGCCATATCCTGCGCCTGAGCTTGCAGCCGCTCCTTTTGCGCCTTGAGAGCTTCAATCGCAGCCGCCACGTCGGCTGGCTTGCCGGCCGCTGCCGGCTCCTCCCGATCAGCGTCATCCATCGAAGCCAGATAGTCCGCAATCTTGCGGTCGATCGCAGCGTTCATCTGCTCGATCCGCTTCGGCGTCATGACCTGCTTGCGGCTCGCCACCGCCGCGATCTTCGTCCCGTCAATCGCCAACAACTCGGCGCCGAACAGCGACTGCTCCCGGCAGAACCCGATAAAGGCCCGGCATACCTTCACGATCGCTTCCGCGTGGTCCTTGCGGAAGTCCGCAATGGTCTTGAACGCCGGCGTCAGGCGGTTGATCAGCCACATCACCTGGACGTTGCGCCGCGTTTCCGCCTCCAGCCGCCGGCTCGCCCGCACCCGGTGCAAGTACCCATAAATATACAGCTTCAAGAGATCGCCAGGCGCGTAAGGCGGTCGTCCCATCTCCTCCGCTCACGTGCGCCATTATAACCTCGAATCAAAGCCTGCTCCCCACCACTATAGCCGATTAGGTTTTCACACAGCCTGGTTCGCAGGGACGACCCGCTGAGATATCGTGCGAGGCCACGACTGTATCAGCGCACGGCTGAAGTTGGTCATATGCGATAGCCACCCGGAACCCGCGGGCTCCCCCTGCATTGCTATCCACGCTGTGCGTGCGTTAATCTGTGCCCGCTGCCAGTCTCTCCGCCCGCAACCACAAGCGCAACTCATGACTGACGAACCGCCCGCGGGTATCATCGCGGCG